>Ga0070730_10002731_pt1 | contig 16014 bp, 15 predicted proteins | sample Coa_R1_3_FD_66447 | JGI IMG/M metagenome (GOLD analysis project Ga0070730, IMG submission 66447) | Surface soil microbial communities from Centralia Pennsylvania, which are recovering from an underground coalmine fire - Coalmine... | ecosystem: Environmental > Terrestrial > Soil > Unclassified ...
TTCACGCTCATGAGCTTGGGGGCGGCCGCGACGGTGCTGCTTGGATTGGCCATGATCGTCGCGTTGCCCGATTACCTGACGATGGGCTGGCTGCGCGTCAAGCTGGCGTTGGTGCTGCTGCTCATCGTGTATCACCTGCTCTGCTTCAAGTACTTGCGCGATTTCGCCCACGACCGGCGCACCCACGGTGCCAGGTGGTTTCGCGCATTCAACGAAGTGCCCTCGCTCCTCTTGATCGGAATCATCATCCTCGCCGTCGCGAAACCATTCTAGCCCGAGTTATTCATGAACGACGGGAAGCTCGAAAGGAGGCCGGATTGGACAGGTGTTTTCCGGAGCGTGAAAAACAGGATGTTTTTCCCGCAGGCTCCAGGGATGGATTCACGCCGGTCCGGAAAATACCTGGCCAATTCGGCCTCCGTGCATGAAGAAGCTCACTGTTCATGAATAGTGCGAGCTAGGCGGCTGCCGGCGCGGCCCACGGGAATACTCGGGCGGACTCTCTCTCCTGCGCCCCTCCGGCGCCCTGCTATTTGGCGCCGACCTCCGGCCACCATTCGGGGTACGGGGGCAGACCTTGCGGAAACATCAATCCGCCGAGGTCATGCAGGGCGCGGATGTAGACGCGGCGCTTGAAATACACGACCTCGCGCACGGGGGTCCAATAGTCCGCCCAGCGCCAGCGGTCGAACTCGGGCTGCTTGGTGCTGTCGAATCGCAGCTTCGTCTCGTCGGCCACGAGTTGCAGCAGAAACCACCGTTGCTTTTGGCCGATGCACCGGTCGCGAACGTATTGCCGCGGCAGACGGTAGCGCAGCCAACCTTGCGTGGAACCCAAGACCTTCACGTCCTGGCGCTCCAGGCCGATTTCCTCCCTCAGTTCGCGAAACAGCGCATCTTCCACCCGTTCGCCGCGATTGACCCCGCCCTGGGGGAATTGCCATCCACGGCCGCCGACGCGACCGCCCAAGAAAAGCTCTCCGGTAGCGCGCGATAGGATGATGCCGACATTTGCACGGAAACCGTCCTTATCGATGTAATCGGTCGCGGGCGTGGCGGACATGGCGCAATTGTTCCACAACACCCGCCGCTTGTGGCCACCCTGTCCGGACCGTAAGGTAGCCTCCCCATGAAGGCCAGCCGACTCCTCCTGCTCCTGGTGCTGATTGCAATCGCGAGCCTGATGCTGGCGGTATCGTTCGGCAGTACGACTTACGGCATGAAGACCCTCGCGGCGGCCTTCGTCAGCCACGGCGGGACCGAAGCCGGCCCGGCCGCCGACGCCGACTCCCTGGCCCGGCAGGTCATTTTCGGGCTGCGGCTGCCGCGGGCGCTCAACGCGTTCAGCACCGGGGGACTGCTCGCGCTCGCCGGCGTTCTGATGCAGGTTTTGCTGCGCAATCCCCTGGCCGATCCGTATGTGCTTGGCATCTCGGGCGGCGCCGCCGTGGCGGCCTTGGGCGCCATGCTGTTCGGGTTCGGCGGTCTCATCATCAATTGGTCGGCAGGGGCCGGAGCCCTGGGCGCCACGGTGCTGGTATTCACCCTGGCCCATGCACGCGGCGGCTGGACGCCGCAGCGACTGCTGCTCAACGGGGTCGTGGTGGCCTCGGGATGCGCCGCCATCGTGAGCCTCATGCTGGCGCTTGGCGATGAAAGCCGGTTGCGAGGAATGCTGTTCTGGCTGATGGGCGACCTGTCGTTCTCGGAGTTCTCGCCGGCTGCCCTCGGCATTCTGCTCGTCATCGGCACTTTCGCCGCCGCCGGCGCGCGCAGTTTGAACGTTCTGGCGCGCGGCGAGGTCGAGTCGCAGTCGTTGGGCCTGCCGCTGATGCCGGCGCGGATCGCGCTCTTCTGCGCCACCGCCGCGCTGACCGCGACTGCCGTCACGACCGCCGGCGGAGTCGGGTTCATCGGGCTGGTGACGCCGCATTTGGTGCGTCTGATGGCGGGCAGTAACCACCGGGTCGTCGTACCCGCATCGATTTTGCTCGGCGGCGCCTTGCTGACCTTGGCAGATACGCTCGCCCGCGTCGCCGCCGCTCCCCGCATGCTTCCCGTCGGCGCGTTGACGGCGCTCATCGGCGTGCCGCTGTTCTTGATTCTGCTGCGGCGTGAACGGCGCGTTGCCTTCTAACCGGTTCCCATCTGCACCCGATTGCGGCCCATCGCCTTGGCGCGATACAGCGCGGCATCGGCATCCGCCAGCAAGCGGTCCGCGACGGCCTTCAAGTCCGTTTCGTGGCGCCCGGGCGCGACCGATGCAACGCCCACCGAAACGGTCAGGGTGCGCAGAGTGTCGGCGGTGAGCGCAAACGGCACCGCCGCGATCACCTCGCGGATGCGCTCCGCCAAGGTCGCCGCTTCCGCGCCGCCGGCCTCCGGCAGCAGTATTGCCAGCTCATCGCCGCCGAAACGAGCGGCGGTGTCCATGCTGCGAATCTGCGTATCCACGCGTTGCGCCACCTCTTTCAGGGCATTGTCGCCGGCCAGGTGGCCGTAGCCATCGTTGATGCCCTTGAATCGGTCGATGTCGATCATCAAACAGGCAATGCTTCCGCCGCGGCGCTGAGCTCGCGCCAGTTCCTCTTTCAGACGCTGCTGCAGATAGCGGCGGTTGTGCCAGCCCGTCAGAAAATCGGTGATTCCGGCTCGCAGCAGCCGCGCGCGGTTCACCGCATTCTCGAGGCACACCGCGGCAACCGCTCCCAGATGCGAAAGAAAGTCCGTTCCGTGGTGACGGGTGAACCGCGTGGCGTCCCGGCTGCCGAAGCACAGCGCTCCGGTTGCTCGGTCCTTGCGGGGCAGCGGCAGCAGCGCCGCGCTCTTCAAGTTGGAGCATCCGGGAAACAACAGATGGTGGTCTGCGCCGACGAAGGGGCCGAGCCACGGTTTGTGCAGGGCGTTGAGCTGCGGTGCGAGTCCCACCAGCGAATCGACGAAGTAGACCTGCTTGAACTCATCCGGGCGCTCGCCGTTCGCGAGCAGCAGGTGGCGGATTTCGTGCTCCGGGTCGAGCAGCACGACACTGATCGCGTCGAGCGAATACGATTCACGCAAACCGTCCACCATGGCGCGCAGCAGCTGGGCCAGGCTGTCGGCGCGGAGCAGCGAGAGTTCGCGGCTTTGGGTTCTCTTCAGAATGCTTTCATTGTTGGCGGCTTCGGCGGTCATCTCCGCCACGCGTTTTCTCAATTCTTCGATCTCTTCCATGGCTTTCAGCCCACCAGGGCCGCCGCACGCACGTCCAGGTAGGCGCGGCCGCGGTTCATGAGCGCCGTGAACTCCTCGGCGTTCTTGCTCGTCACCGCGCGCCGCACGCGTTCCACCGCCTCGCTCAAGGCCCGCAGCGATTCCCCGCCATAGTCGTTCAGGCTCTGAATCTCGAAATACAGGTCGGGGCTCTCGGCCGCCACCCGGCCCGCGACGTCCAACTGCGAATCGAAGGTGATGCTCGAAAGGCGCGCCAGGCGCGGCGCCGCCTCGCCGCTCTCCGCGAGCGCCGTAAAGAAGGCGATGTTGAGCGCATGTGAAAGCCCGAGAACATAGGCGATCAGCCGATCGTGTTCGTCCAATCCCATGACCACGCGCTCCGCCATGGTCGGGGCGAACAGGTCTTGCGCTTCCTGCAGGGCCGCTGAATTGCCCAGATCGATGAAAATCACGTGCCGCCCCGACAGCAATTCAGTGTCCGGTCCGAACATCGGGTGCAGCGAGGTGACGCGGCAACCCGCCTGAACCAATGCGTCCAATCCCCTGCGCAACGGCGTCTTGAGCGACCCCAGATCGAAAATGAGGCCGCGCGGCTTACGGTCGGCGAGAGCCGCGAGAAGAGAGCCGGTCGCGCGCAGCGGGGTCGCCAGCACGATGAGATCGAAGTCGAGCGGGTCGCCTTCCCAATCCACGCGATCGAAGCCCGGAAGGCAGCCCGACGGATCGGAAATCGAGACGCTGAAGCCCTGCGAGGCGAGAAATTCGGAGAACCATCCTCCCATCTTGCCGCAGCCGCCGATCACCAAGGCCCGCTTTCCGCTGCCGTGCGCATGAGCCGCGACGCGCGCATGTTCCTGCGTCGCCAGCGACGATTGGATCAACTGCCGCAACAGGGATTCCGCGAGATCGGGCGACACCCCGAGACCTTCGGCCGTAGTGCGCCCGCGCAGGATGACTTCGCGCTCCCGGCCGAAGTCGCGGGTGGCGCGGCCGGTGGCGCGCTTCACCGAGGCCACCTGCTCGCTCAGGGCTTGCCGGCGCGCGACAAGGTCGAGCAGTCGGTCGTCGAGATCGGTCAACGCGGTTCGTAGTTCGTCCAGAGTCATATCGTGCCCCATTTGCTACCATGCACCCGTGAGCGAGAATCCCAACGAAGAATGGACGGAATCGCTGCCCGACCCGCTTCCGGGCAATCCGTTGCAAGTCGTGGCGGATTGGCTGGCGCAGGCCCGGGCCGATGCCGCACAGCCGAATCCGAATTCCATGGTGTTGGCCACCGTCGACAGCCGCGGCCAGCCATCTGCGCGCGTGGTGCTTTGCAAGGATATCGCAGCTGAGGCGGGATACCTCACCTTCTATACGAATTACCTGTCGCGCAAAGGCAGGGAGCTCGAGATGAATCCCCGCGCCGCCATCGTGTTCCATTGGGATCACCGGCACCGGCAGGTTCGTGCCGAGGGTCGCGTCGCGCGCCTGCCCGCCGCCGAAAGCGACGCGTATTTCAGCACCCGCCCCTGGCCGAGCCGGCTCGGCGCCTGGGCCAGCCGGCAAAGCGAACCGGTCGACTCGCGCGCCGCCATGTGCGCGGCGGTGACGGCTGCCGCGCAGCGCCTGGGCGTCCCTTATGGAGGCCCGGGTTCGGCGGAACCTGCAGCAATGACCGTCGACATCCCGCGCCCCGCCGCATGGGGCGGCTATCGCCTGAATGTGGAATCGGTTGAACTGTGGGTGGAGGGCGTGTTCCGGATTCACGACCGCGCCCGCTGGACGCGTGATTCGGACCCCGAGCGGAGCGGCGATGCGATGAACTGGTCGGTCACCCGGCTGCAGCCGTAGACCGCCGTGCCGATCAGGCCGATCATTCCAGGCAAACGACCAGCTTCGCCGAATGCGTGCGCCAATTGATCGGGATGACGTAGGAGCGCGAGTGCGGAGCGCTGACCTTCTCCGGGTCATGCGCGATCACGGTTGGGACCGAAATCACGAAATTCTTGCCGAAATCGCGCCGCGCATTGCCGGAAATCGTGTTCGCCACCTCGCCGACGAGATCCTTGATGTTCTCGTCGCTGGAGTCCGTTTCCTGCATGCGCATCAGCAGCACGGTCAGCATGCCGCGGGGCGCCGTGAAATAGACGATGCCTTTGCGCGCCCCGGAGATGCCGATGACGCCGGTGTACTCAAACGCCCCGGGCTTGCCGTCGGTGACCAGGTACGGCGACCCGACGCTGGCCGCCTGTTGCGCGGAGGTCTCGAAATAATTCGTCGCGCCTTCGATGAAAGTGCGAATTTCCTCTTCTTTCAGCATGTCACGCCTCCGACAGCAGCTCTTCGAGCGCTTCGTTGAGCTGTCGATCGCTGAACGGCTTGCATAAAAATCCGTTGGCGCCCTTCTCGATGGCCTCAACCGCGGTTGCCTTGTCGGCAAGTGCCGATACCACCAGGATGAGAACGTTCGGATTGAGGGCCACCAATTCCTGAACGCACTCGATGCCGTCCATCTCGGGCATGGTCAAGTCCATGGTCACGACGTCCGGGTTGGTGCGGCGAAACAATTCCACGGCCTCGCGCCCGTTGCTCGCCGCGCCGACCACTTCCAGCCGATCGATCTGTTGCGAGCGCTCGATGCGCCTTCGAATGATATTGGAATCATCCACAATCATGAGTTTCATGGCCTTCGACTCGCTGTTCATCATCAGGCGGCCGCCGTGTCGTCGGCGCGCTTCGGCTGGGCCGGCATGGTGACGGTGAGGCGGGTGAACCGGCCGCGCGCCGTGGCGACACCCACCCGGCCTCCGATCTGATGCATGAGGTCGGCGACCAGATTCATTCCCACGCCGCGCCCGGCGTCCTTCGTGGCGGTTTCGACGGTGGAAAACCCCGGCTTGAACAGCAGGGAATAGACCTGCTTCGTGTCGAGTGCATCCGCCTGCTCCGGCGTGATGAATCCCTTTTCGAGCGCGACCTCCTTGATGCGCTCCGTGGCGAGGCCTTGGCCGTCGTCCTCGACTGAAAACTTATAGCCGCCGGCGGGCTGCGCTTGGAAGGTGAGGCGCACCTGGCCCTGCGCGGGTTTTCCAGCCGCGAGCCTCGCGGACGGCTCTTCGATGCCGTGCACGATGGCGTTGCGCACGGCCTGGATTGAGATGTCCTTGACGATCCGGCGGTATTGTTCCGGTACCTGGTCGAAGCCCGTGCACTGAAGAACCGCCTCCTTCTTGTTCTCGGCGGCGACGCGATCCGCAAGTTGCTGCAATGCGGTGGTCAGGCCGAAGTCGGATCGGTCAAGCGCACGCGCGCTGCCCGGGATCACGTCCGTGGCGGTGTGGGGGACGTCGGCGGTCGGCGGCTGCAGGCGCGACAGCCGCGAAACCAGCTCTCCGACGGATTGCAGATGCGTCAGCAGATCGTCGAGTTTGATGACCAGCGGCAGGAAATCGTTGCCCGACAGGTCGGGCTTCTCACGCAGCGACTTCAGGTCCTCCTCAAAGGAATGGGCTCGGCTCTCGATCGACGAGAGGCCGAGGGCAGCCGCTTCGCCCTTGACGGCATGCGCCTGGCGGAAGAGCGTATCGAGCTTCTTGCGGAACACGCTCTCTTCCCTGGCCGGCTCCCGCAGCACCGCATTGATCATCTTCATGGCGGCGTTCGAGTCGTTCAGGAACGAGGCAAGCTGCAGCGGATCGATGTGCAGGATGCCGAGCAGCGTGTCGACCTGGGCCTGAGCCTGGCTTTGCGAGGACTGCAGTTCGCGCGCGAGATCCACTCGAGCGGTGACGTCGGAGACCGATACCAGCACCTGGGTGATCCTGCCCTCGACGCGTACCCGGTGAAATTCGAATTGCAAATAGCGCGTTTCGAAGCGCCCGCGGCCGACGTCGAGATGAACCTCGACTTCGCCCAGGGGATTGATCGACTTGACCAGCTTCTCATTGGTCCGCTCCGACCAGAGGATCGTGACGAATTTCAAGGCGGTGGCCAGTGTTTTCTCGGACACGATGTTCTTGAGCAGACTCTCGAACGCGAGGCCGGCGAAATCGCTGCGTTGGAACAGAGTTTCCAGGGCGGCGGAATAGGCCGTCCCTATGTTGAGGTTCTCATCGATCAGGAACAGCCCATCTTTGACGGTTCGGAGAATGTCGGTGGTTTGCTGACGGGCGAGCTGCAGACTCGCGTCCTGACGATGCCGGGCGTTGAGAAGCACCGTTATCAGCAGCACCAGCAGCGCCGCGATGACGAGACCGACCAACATCACGAGCCGCAGTTCCCTCGCCGCGCGGGCGTTCGTCGTCTGCAAGTCGCCGGTGATCGCTACCAGTTCCGCGTCGAGCTGGGTCAATGTGTGATGACTGGTGCGGAGCGCTGCCGCCACGTCCCGATCCAATTGCCGGCCGCTTTGATTGAGGGAGGTGCCGGCCGACTCGCTGTCCTCGTACGGAACGCCGGCGTATTCGAGCACCGGCTTCAAAGCCTCGCGCTCGGCGGCCCAAAGCTTGCCCAGTTCGGCCGCGTGCTTTCCGGCGATCGATTCCGCGGTCGCGCCGGTATCGCCCGTCAGGGCGAACCAGTTCGCGGGCCGTGCGGCATTCATGATCGGCAGCGCGACGTCGAGCTTCTTCGTCGCGTCGCGTAGTTGATCCTGGGACTCCTGAATATAGGCGCGCGTTGACAGCCGGTCGCGGAGCGAGTCGAGAGCGGCCCGGATGATGGTCGGATTGCGCTGCTGCTCGCCGACCAGCTTGAGCGCGGCCGCGCTGTCGACCAGTTCGCCGGCAAGCTCCAGCCCCGGCACCAGCACGGTCACGAGGAAGCCGAAGGCAAGCACGATGACCAGAACGACGAGACCCCCCGGACCAATCCGCGGTATCAGGGATTTCGGGGAAAGAGAATTCATTGATCAGGTGCTCCCTTGAGTTGTGCTGGGGATGTTCGACGGTCGATTTGCGGACGTGTCTCGAGCAGCGCTCAAGGCCTTCAGAAAGGAATCCACGGAGCCGTAGCGTTCGTCCGGCTTTTTTGCGAGCAGGCGGTCGATGATGGGCTGGTAGCGGATGAGATGCTGGGGCAGACGCGGGACGGCTGCCGACCGGTGGGCGGCGAATATCTCGGCCAGCGTTTTGCCCGCGTAGGGCAGAGTTCCCGCCAACATCTCGAACAGGACGACCCCAAGGCTGTACAGGTCCCCGCGCGCATCCGGACCATCGCCCGCGATTTGCTCCGGGGAGACGTAGTAGGGCGTGCCGGTGCTCAAATCGGACAGGGACAGTTCGCGCGACACCAGTTGGCTTCGGGCCGAACCGAAATCGATCAAGACCACCCGGTTATCGTCGGTCAGCATGACGTTCGACGGCTTCAGGTCGCAATGCACCACCTGCGCGGCATGAACGATTTGCAGCGCCTCGGCGATCTGGCGCGCATAGTTGCAGGCATCGGCCTCGCGGAGCGGATTTCTCATGCGCTCCCGCAGGCTGCCGCAGGGGAAATATTCCAGCGCGAGATACAGATAGTCGGCGGTGATGCCGAAATCCAGGACATCGGCGATGGATCGGTGATTCAGCGCCGATAGAATTTTGCATTCCTTGGCGAAGCGCTGGCGATCGGCCTCGGTCGCGGTCTTCAGGCCCTCGATGGCTTGCACCTTGAGCGCGACCGGCTGCGGGAGATCGTCGTTTCCGGCCAGGTAAACGCTTGCGCTCGCGGATTGCGCAATCTTTTTCATGAGCCGGTATCCGGCAATTTCGGGCTGACGCCAGCGGTCCACCGGTTTCGGCTTCGCCGCTTCGGCCGCCCGCGGCTGCTCGATCAGCGGCCGGAGGGCCAGCCCCAGTTCGTCCACTTTCACCGCGTGAATCGGCCAGTAGTCTGAGGCGCCGAGCTTCACGGAGCGCGCCGCGCTGCGTTCGTCGCCGCCCCGGGCGAAAATCAGAATGGGCAGGAGCGGCGCCAGGCTGCGCAGCCGCACGAGGGTTGCGAGAGGGTCCGCGGCGTTTGCGGGAGGGTTGAAATCCACGATCAAGAACACCGCGAGATAGGAGCCGATTCGCTCGGTGTTCATCCGCTCAAAGGCGGCGCGGTCGACGCTGTCCGCATCGAGCGCGGGGAGCGCCTTGCGCACCAGCGCGGCCAACCGCAAGCGCAATTCCATGTCATCGTCCACGATCAGGCACAAGCCCGCCGTACGGCCTGGCGCCGCGGGACCCCGCGCGCGATGCTCCACTCCCGCGGAGGCCGTGGCGACGAGCGTGGTCATTTCTTTGCGTCGAGGCGGAAGGTGACGCGGATCTTGGTCGTCACCGCGACGGGGACTCCGTCCTTGATGAATGGCTTGTAGACGATATGGCTCACCGCGTCCGTGCCGGCCGCCTCGAAGTAACCGACCGGGTCGGAATGCAGCGCCTTGGCGTCGACGACCTTTCCTTTGGGCGTGACGGTGTAGCCGATTTCCACCCAGCCCTCGATGGACTGTGTCAATGCACGCATCGGATAGCTGAGCTTCAGCGGCTTGAGGCGGGTCAGCGCATTCTCCCCGACCTCCGGCACGCTCCCGGCCGAGCCCGGCGCGCCGCCGGCGGCCTTCAGCTTCGCTTCCAGCAGCTCCCCGTTGAGCGCGTCCGCGTCGGCGGAGTCGCCGAGGGTTTTTGCCTGGCGCAGCAGCGTCTCGGTCTTCGCGAGATCGCCGGCGGCAAGCGCCGTCCGTGAACGCTCGATCATCTTCTGCTGCACGGCGCCCGACATCTGCGGCAGCCCGGCGTTTTGCGGATCGACGCTCCGCAGCTGACTGACGTAATAGAAGGCGCTGTCATTTTCCGGCTCGGTCACATTGCCCTGCGCCAGCCGGCTCCGGGCCAGATCGAGATACTGCGGCTGATCCGGTTTGGCGGGCACGCTGCGCGCGGCGGCGAGGTCGTGCTGCAGGGGCGCCAGCGCCTGTGCCGCGGCGCCGCAGTTTCGCAGCTCGCTGAGGTAGCGGTCCGCATCGCCGTAGCGGCGCTGGTCGATGGCGCTGCGGGCCGCCTGCATGGAGCGTTTGATGAATTCCTGGTTTTGCGCCTGCAGGGCCGCGGAACTGATGCCGGTCTGGCGCGCCTCATCAAGGTAGAAGGCGGCGCTGTCGTTGTGCGGATCTAGCAACCGATCCTGCTGCAATCGGGCGCCGATGAGGGCCACCAGACGGCCGTTGTCGAATTGCTCGTGCCGCCGCCGGACTTCATCGCGCAGCTGGCTCAGCTTGACCCCCGTCAGCACCTTGGCCCGCGCCGCCTCGTCGATCAGCTGCGTGGCGCGGTCGAAATTCTGCGCGTTGAGAGCCGCTTGAATCTGCGCGGGTCCAAGCTCCGACCTCAAAGTCGCAATGCGCTCGTCGAATGCCGCCAGTCGGCTGTCGCCCGGATCGATGCTGCGCGCGGTTTCGAGAGCCTGCAGGGCGACGTCGAACTTGCGTTCGTCGAGCGCCGATTGCACTTTCGCGAACAGAATTTCCGCAAGCCGCCGCAGCCCCTGGGAGGCTTCGCCGCTCGAGGGATCGAGCACCAGAGCGCTGCGGTACAAGGCTAAAGCGCTGCCCTCGGCCGGATCCAGATAGTGTCTGTCCAGCATGGCCTGTTGAGCCTGCTCGATGAGCAGGTCGACCTTCTCGTCGCTCGCGGCGGGAGCGCCCGGAGCGCGTTGCGGTGCGGATGCCTCGACTGATTTGGGTCCGACCGGGACGGCGGAATCATTGTGCCGAAACAGCATGAACGCCGCGGCACAAATGCCCAGTGCGCCGGCGAAGACCGCGGCCGACTTCGCAATGACCATTCGAGGGTCGCGCGCCGGCTGTCCCGTCGCGTGCTCTCCCTTCGCGCCGCTGCCGTCGCCCATGAGCGCCACACGGGCATTGATCTCCTCGCGAGCCCGCTCGAGCGCGGCGATCAAGTCGTCCGCCGCGATCGGCAACGGCAGGCAAGCCGCGATTTGCCGCTGTGCGAGCGGAGTCTCCCAAGCGGCGGAGTTGTCGGCGGTGTCGAGTGCGACGATGACGTAGCGATCCGAGTGCAGTTGAATGCGCGACAGCACGGCGCCCGCGGCCGCCTGATCCCGCGCATCCCATAGAACGACCGCGGCTTGACCGGCTTCCGCCGTGGCGATCAGGTCGTCGACCGAGTCGACCTGACGCGGGTTCCACTGATCACCGGCGGCCCCGATTTGCGTCCAAAGCGCATCATCGGAAGTAACGAGAAATGCCGGCAGTTTTTGCCTTTTTGCAGGCGAAAGCGCGCCCGTCTCCGGAGGATGCGCGGCGGCCGGATCGAGCTTGCTTGCTGGTGTGGACACCCATGCACTCCCGTGCGTCAAGAGGTTGGACTTCGATAGCCGTTATCCTTGAGGAAATGCAGCGCTCGCGAGTTGGCCTGGATCACATTTGTGGCGATGCAAGGCGCAAAAACGTCAATAAACCGGCGGATAGCTTCGAATATGAGACCCAATTCGCATCCGCGGCGATCCTTGCTATCCTTTGGGCCGAGGCTTTCTGCCGGGAAAGGACATTCCTTGCGATGAATCTGCTACAGGGTCATGAAGCGACCTGCCCGCATTGCTGGGAAACCATTTCCCTGACTCTCGATCTTTCAGTGCCCGAACAGTCGTACATCGAGGACTGCCCCGTGTGCTGCAAACCCATGCTGGTTTCCTACTCCGCCGCCGACGGCGAGCTCGACGCCTTGAGCGTCGAGCCGTCCGATTGACGCCGCGCGCCGGGTCCCCGCCCGATCGCGTACCGTGGTGGAAGACGCTGCGCATCGCGGCGTTGCTGACGATCCTGGCGCTGGCTGCGCTCACCACGTGGCAGGACCGCTACCGCAGTACCCGGTGGCGGGAACCGCTGTTCGTCGCAATCTATCCGATTGCGGCCGACGTCAGTCCGGCCACCGCCCGTTATGTCGAGTCGCTCGACGGCGCCGATTTCAAGGCCATCGACCGTTTTTTTGCGCGCGAGGCGGCCCGCTATCGCCTGCCGACGTCCGAGCCCTTCAGGTCGCGGCTGCGTCCCATGCTCGACGATCGCCCGCCCCAGCGCGCGGCGCAGGCGGGTCTCCTCGCCACCACCGTTTGGAGTTTGCAGCTGCGCTATTGGGCATGGCGCGTCAGCCGCCATGCACGCGAACCCGAGGACATACGCATTTTCGTGCTGTATCACGATCCGGCCATCACCCGGACGGTGCCGCATTCGCTCGGCCTTACCAAGGGATTGATAGGCGTCGTGTACGCTTTCGCCGCCCCGGACATGACCGGCGAGAACAACGTTGTGATCGCCCATGAACTGCTGCACACGGTCGGTGCAACGGACAAGTACGATCCCGTGGACGACGCGCCGCGCTTCCCGGAGGGCTTCGGCGATCCAGGACTAGCACCCTTGTATCCGCAAAGGTACGCGGAGTTGATGGCCGGACGCCGCATGCTGGCGAGCGGCCGCTGGGAACAAGTGTCGAGCCTCGACGAAGTCGTGGTGGGCGCCGCTACCGCGCGCGAAATACGCTGGCGGCGAAATGCCGAATGACGTGCGCCGCGCGTTGTTCGAATGCCGCGGCGTCGACATCGGCATCGGTTCGCGCGTCTTGGTGCGCGGCCTCCACCTCACGGTCGAGGGTGGCTCGATGCTCGTGGTGCTGGGACCCAACGGCTGCGGCAAAAGTCTGTCGCTGCACACCTTCGCGGGACTGCGCGCTCCGCAAGCGGGCGAACTCATGATCGAGGATCGGCCGATCGCCTCCTGGACGCGACGCGCGCTGGCGCGCGAGCTGGCCCTGTTGCCGCAAAACGTCGAGGATCCGTTTCCGGCGAACGTGCTCGACACGGTGCTGCTGGGACGTCACCCGCATATCGGCCGTTGGCGGTGGGAGTCTGCTCTGGATGTCGCGATCGCCGCCGACTCGCTCGCCGCGGTGGGGCTCGCCGGCTACGAGGAACGGGACATCTTTACGCTCTCGGGCGGGGAGCGGCGGCGTGCGGCTCTGGCCGCGGTGCTCGCGCAAAATCCGCGAATATTCCTGCTCGATGAACCGACCAACCAACTCGACCCGAACCATCAAATCGAAGCGCTACGGTTGCTGCGCGCGCGCGCGGATGCGGGCGCCGCCGTCATCGTCACGCTGCACGACCCGAATTTGGCGGCGCGATTCGCGGATCACGCGCTGCTCATCGGCAAGGCCGGGGACTGGCGATGGGGCACCGTGGAGGAAATCCTGACTTCGGCCCATCTATCGGAGCTCTACGACACCCGCTTCGACGAACTCGACGCCGACGGCCGCCGCGTCTTTTACCAGGCCTGAACTGCAGGGCGCGAGCCGATATTCCGCGGTGACGGAGACCACTACCCCAAGGCGGCCAAAACGGCGGGGTGGAGGCGCCCGTTGGTCGCGAGTACGGAATTCGATTGCAGCGTGATCGGTGCGCCGGCGAGGTCGGTAAAGTGTCCGCCCGCCTCCGATACGATCGCCACACAGGCGGCGATATCCAGAATATTGACGTCGGATTCGATCACGGCGTCGATCTTGCCCGCCGCCAGCAAGTGATAGTGTAGAAAATCGCCGTAACCGCGGATGCGCCCGACGCGTGCCACCAATCCGCCATAGCGCCTCCACCGGCTGCCCGTGGCCAAGGTCTTGAGATTCCCCGCCGACAATGCCGCCGACTCCAGATCTGCGATCGCACTGACGCCGAGCGCCCGGCCGTTCAAAAACGCGCCGCATCCCCGCTCGGCATACGCAAGCTCCCCGTATACCGGCGCGCTCGATACGCCGAGTACGATTTCGCCGCGCCGCATGAGCGCGATCTGCGTGGAGAACATGGGATATTCACGGACGAATGCTTTGGTGCCGTCGATGGGATCCACCAGCCAAACGTTGTCCGCGTCCAGGCCGCGCGCCATGGTTTCCTCGCCGAAGAAGCCGTAGCCGGGGAAGCGCGCCTCGAGAATGCCGCGAATTGCGGTCTCACAGCGAATATCCGCCTCTGTGACCGGAGACTTGTCGGCCTTGAAGCGCACTTCGACGTTGTGCCGGTACATCGATCGCGCGATCGAGGCGGCTTCGGCTGCGGCGTCGAGCGCCGCTTGCAATTCTGGCGAGAGGGTCATGAACGGTCTCCGGGCTGGGGCGCCCCTTGAGGGGAATCTGCCGCGGTCGCGGGCACGTAGAATACTCAGGCCGGCTCCTTGCTGCCAGAGTGACGACGCTTATGTTAACGTCCCCGTCCTGTCAGGAATCGTCATTCGATGGGCAACCGGCTTACCAAGATTTACACACGCACGGGCGACGATGGCAGCACCGGTCTCGGCGACGGCACCCGGGTGCCCAAGGAAAGTCCGCGGGTCGAAGCCTACGGCACGGTGGATGAGGCCAATTGCGCGATCGGTGTGCTGCTCGCGATTCCGGACCTGCCGGCCGAAGTAACGGATTGCCTGGTCGAAGTGCAGCACGATCTTTTCGATCTCGGCGGGGAATTGTGCATTCCCGGTTACCGCACCATGACGCCCGCCGATACGCTGCGTCTGGAAGCGAAACTCGACGAGTTCAACGAGACGCTTCCACCGCTCAAGGATTTCATACTGCCCGGCGGCGGACCGGCCGCGGCCGCATGCCACGTGGCCCGCGCCGTGTGCCGCCGTGCCGAACGCCGCGTCTGGTCCTTGGCGCGGGCCGAAGCGGTCGCGCCCGACACGCTTCGCTATTTGAACCGCCTGTCGGATCTGCTGTTCGTGATCGCGCGCGTGCTCGCCCGGCATCAACGAGGAGCCGAAACCATCTGGCGCCGGAGGCGCGAGTAGCGATCGGTGCCGCCCGCCCGGACTTCAAGGAGGGCAAACGGGCGGAACTACGCGACGCTTGCGGCGCGCACCGGATTGGAGTGCAGCCAGTCGGTATGCCAGCGATCCAAATCCGGCACCGGAAGCGGCTTGCAGAACAGAAACCCCTGCGCTTGATCGGCTCCACGATCGTGAAGGTAGTGCCACTGCGCTTCGGTTTCCACCCCCTCGGCGACGGTCGCCAACGCCAGGCTTTTGGCCATTGCGATGATGGCATCCACCAAGGGCGCATTACTCTTGTTCTTCGAGGCGATGTCGCGCACGAAGACGCGGTCGATCTTGAGCGTGTCGATGGGAAAATGCCGCAGATACGACATGGAACTATAGCCGGTGCCGAAATCGTCCAGTGCCGTCGCCACGCCCAGTTCCTTCAGGGACTTGACCGCTTTGCTCACCACGCTCGAATACTCGATGAGCGCGCCCTCGGTGAATTCCAACTCGATCGCATGCGGATCGATTCCGGCCGCGTCGATGGCGCTCGATACGCGGCGCACCAGGCTGCCGTCCCGAAACTGAACACCGGACACGTTGACCGCCACCTGCCAGTGCGGCCCGCCCGCATCGCGCCAGCGGCGCGCCTGTGCGCAGGCTTCGCGCAGCACCCAATCCCCGATCTCGACGATGAGGCCGCTCTGCTCGGCCAGCGGTATGAATTCGTCCGGCGGCACGAATCCGCGTTGCGGGTGCGACCAGCGCAACAAGGCCTCCACGGCGGCGGTGCGCAGGTCGGGGAGGCCGAGCCGCGGCTGATAGTGCAGGCTGAACTCCTCGCGTTCCAACGCCTTGCGCAGGTCCGCCTCCAGCGACAGATGCCGGGCCGCGCGCGTGCTGATCGACTTCTTGAAGATTTCCACGCCGCCCTGGCCGATTCTCTTGGCGTGATGCATGGCCGCGTCGGCGTTCTTGACCAGCGATTCCGCATCGGGCGTATCGGCGGCAAAGATGCTGATGCCGATGCTGGC
>Ga0070730_10002732_pt1 | contig 16007 bp, 14 predicted proteins | sample Coa_R1_3_FD_66447 | JGI IMG/M metagenome (GOLD analysis project Ga0070730, IMG submission 66447) | Surface soil microbial communities from Centralia Pennsylvania, which are recovering from an underground coalmine fire - Coalmine... | ecosystem: Environmental > Terrestrial > Soil > Unclassified ...
GGCCGATTTCGGGGCCGTAGCCGGGTTTACTCGGCGTCTCGAAAGCCGGCCCGGCGAGCGCATAATCGACGTTGGCCGGCACGATGGCGGCCGCCTCACCGACGCTATGGATCGAGAGGCCGATCAGCTTGTCGCGGCCGAGCCGGGCGCGCGCGGCCGCTGCGTCAGCGCCTGCAGGTAGGTGCACCCCATCTGCCCCTGCCAGCCCGGCAAGCGCTGGGTCGCCATGGACCAGCAGACGGGCACCCACGGCGTGAATAGCCGGCAGCAGGCGGCGCGCCAGCAGGGCTTGCTCGTCCTCTGGCAAATCCTTTTCGCGCAAACTGATCCACCGGCAGCCGGCCGCAATGGCGGTCGAGACGATTTCGGCGAGCGGCCGCCGCGCTTGGCGCTGGTCGGTCACCACAAGAAGCGGCGGATCGGGTATGCGCGATCGCCGAAGCGTATGGACAACCACCTCACGATCCAAACAAGAGTGCGGGCACGGCACTGCGTTTCAGGGCAACCCTCCCCATATGGCGCTCAGCGACGGCGCTCGACGCCGCCGCTGTTCCAATCAATCTAGCGAAGATCACCTGCTGTCGTCACGCGGCAGGACCATGTAGAAGCTGCACCAATCAGCATGAACCGTCCGCTCCACCCGCCCCGGATTTCGTTCGTCTCGCTCGGCTGCCCGAAGGCGCTGGTCGATTCCGAGCGCATCGTCACGCGGCTGCGTGCCGAAGGCTACGAACTGGCGCGCGATCATGCCGGCGCCGATCTCGCCATCGTCAACACCTGCGGGTTCCTGGACAGCGCCCAGGCGGAATCGCTTGCCGCCATCGGCAATGCCATGGCCGAGAACGGCAAGGTGATCGTCACCGGCTGCATGGGCGCGGAACCCGAAAAGATCACTGCCGTGCATCCCGGCGTACTCGCCGTCACCGGGCCGCAGCAATACGAGAGCGTGGTCGAGGCGGTGCACCAGGCAGTGCCGCGGCCGCACGATCCGTACGCCGATCTGATCCCGCCGGAGGGCATCAAGCTGACGCCGCGGCATTACGCTTATCTCAAGATTTCAGAGGGTTGCAATAATCGCTGCACCTTCTGCATCATACCCAAACTGCGCGGCGACTTGATCTCCCGGCCGGCCGCCGACGTTTTGCGTGAGGCCGAGCGGCTGGTGGCTGCGGGCGTGAAGGAGCTTTTGGTCATCTCGCAGGACACCTCGGCTTATGGCCTCGATCTGAAATACGCCGAGAGCGCGTGGAAAGGTCGATCGGTCCGGGCTAAGTTCGTCGATCTTGCCCGCGAGCTTGGCGAGTTCGGCGTCTGGGTGCGGCTGCACTACGTTTACCCCTATCCGCACGTCGACGACGTCATCGGGCTCATGGCCGACGGCAAGGTGCTGCCCTACCTCGACGTGCCATTCCAGCATGCAAGCCCGGCTGTGCTCCAACGCATGCGCCGGCCGGCGGCGCAGGTCCGCACGCTCGAGCGCATCCGCAACTGGCGCGACGAATGCCCGAGCCTCACCATTCGCTCCACGTTCATCGTCGGCTTTCCGGGCGAGACCGAAGCGGATTTTCGCGAACTGCTCGACTGGCTCACGGAGGCTGAGCTCGATCGTGTCGGCTGCTTCCGCTACGAGGCCGTGGCGGGCGCCGCCGCGAACGACCAGGGCGATGCCGTGCCGGAGCCCATCAAGGAAGAGCGCTGGAACCGGCTGATGGCGCACCAGCAGGCCATCTCGTTCAAGCGCCTCAAACGCAAAATCGGACGCAACGAGGCCGTCCTCATCGACGAGGTCGGCGCGGCCGGCGCCAAGGGCCGCGGCAAAGGCGACGCGCCGCAAATCGACGGCACGGTGTTCGTCTCAAGCCGCCGCCCGTTGCGGGTGGGCGAGATCGCCACGGTGAAGATCGAGCGCGCCGAGGCGTATGACCTTTTCGGGACGGCGGTCGGTTACTGAGCGCACCGCCGCCCGCCCCGCTGCGCAGCAAGCACGGCATTCACAGCGTCCAGCAGTTTCACGAGGTCGGGTTCAGTGACGGTAAAAGCCGGCGTTAGGTAAACCACCGTGCCGAACGGGCGAATAAAAACCCCTTCCGCAATAAAGCGTTGCCGGAGCGCATTGAGATTTTCGATGCGCTCGATCTCGACAACGCCGATGGCGCCTTTGACCCGAACGTCTTTGACGCCCGGTAAGCCCCGGCACGGCTCCAGACCCAACGCCAGGGCGCGAGAGATTGTCGCGACCTGATCGAGCCGCGGTTCGCGCTCGAATAGGTCCAGCGAAGCATTCGCAGCTGCGCAGGCCAGCGCATTGGCCATAAAGGTCGGGCCATGCATGAGCGCCTGCGCCGGGTCATCCGACCAAAAGCCGTCGAACACGCGCCGGCGCGCCAGGGTGGCGGCAAGCGGCAGCGTGCCGCCGGTCAAGGCCTTGCCGATCGTAAGGATGTCCGGGATCACGCCCGCGGCCTGGAAAGCGAACAACGATCCGGTGCGGCCGAAGCCGGTAAATATCTCATCGAAGATGAGCAGGACATCGTGGCGGTCCGCCGCGGCCCGCAAGGTGCGCAGTACCGCTGCGTCGTGAAAACGCATGCCGCCGGCGCCCTGCACCAGCGGCTCGACGATGATTGCCGCAATCTGGTCGGCGTCTTCGGCGAGCGTGCGCTCGAGTGCCGTTACGGTTTCGGCGTTAGTCGGCAGGTCGAGCACGATTTGCCGTGGCAACAGCCCGCGGAATGCGGCGTGCATGCTGTCGTCGGGGTCCGACACCGCCATCGCGCCGGTCGTGTCGCCGTGATAGGCGCCGCGGAAACAGACGATCCGGCTTTGCTTGGCCCGACCGCGGTTGCGCCAATACTGCACCGCCATCTTCAGTGCGACCTCGACCGCGACCGAGCCGGATTCGCTGAAAAACACCCGCTCAAGATCGGCCGGAGCGCACAGCCTGACGAGCCGTTGCGCCAGCTTGAGCGCCTGCTTATGAACGAGCCCGCCGAACATCACGTGCGGCATCTCGGCCAATTGCCGTTCCACTGCGGCGCGGATGTGCGGATGATTGTAGCCGTGACAGGCCGACCACCACGACGCAATGCCGTCGATCAGCTCGCGGCCGTCGGCGAGCACGATCCGGCTGCCGCAAGTCGCCTTCACCGCAAGCGGTGGGCTTGCGGTCTTCATCTGCGCGTATGGCAGCCAGACATGCGGCAGCCCGGCGTCGTACCAAGCCGGGTTTAGAGCCTGTCCTACTCGTTTGTTTTTGCTGGTATTGCCCGACATTCGGCGCTTTCATGCCGGCGCTATGCGCTCACTCGACAAATTCGCGTGCGGCAAGCTCGCGGCGCTGGAGGGTGCGCGGCTGCGCCGCTCGCCGGTGGAGACGGCCCGCGACGGCATTTTTGCCGAGCGCGGCAGCCGCATTTTGCTGTCATTCTCATGCAACGACTACCTCAATCTTACCCGGCATCCCGAGGTCATCAAAGCAGCTGTGGCGGCGGCCGAGCGCTACGGCGTCGGCGCCGGGGCGTCGCGGCTCGTCACCGGCAATCACCCGCTCTACGCCGAGCTCGAAAGCCGGCTGGCGCAGCTGAAGGGCACTGCGGCGGCCTGCGTGTTCGGTTCGGGTTATCTGGCCAACGTCGGCATCATTCCGGCACTCGTCGGCCCGGAAGACCTGATCATGGTCGACGAGCTGTCGCACGCCTGCATCCACGCCGGCTCCAGGCTGAGCGGGGCCGCAATCCATCCCTATCGCCACTGCGACGTGGCGCACGCCGAAAGCCTGCTGGGGGCGAATCGCGCTAAGCATCATCGCGCACTGATCGCAACCGACGGTGTCTTCTCCATGGACGGCGATTTGGCGCCGTTGCCCGAACTCACCAAGCTTGCCGAGCGCTTTGACGCCTGGCTGCTCGCCGATGACGCGCACGGGCTCGGCGTGACCGGCGGCGGTCGTGGCTCGACGTTCGCTAATGGCGCGGCCGGTGACGTGCCGCTGCAGATGGGCACGCTGTCCAAAGCGGTCGGCGCCTACGGCGGCTATCTGTGCGCCTCGCAGCCGGTCATCGACCTGATGCACACGCGAGCGCGCACCTTCATTTACTCGACCGGACTGCCGCCGCCGGTGGTCGCCGCCGCGATCGCCGCGCTGGACGTGATCGCGCGCGATCCGGACTACACGGCATTGCCGGTGCGAAAGGCCAAACTGTTCGCCCGGGCGCTGAACCTGCCGGAGCCGCAGAGCGCCATCGTGCCGCTGGTGCTGAAAGAAACCGAGGCGGTGCTGGCGGCCGCGCGAGCGCTGGAGGACGAGGGATTTTTGGTCGTTCCGATCCGACCCCCGACGGTGCCGGACGGCACGGCGCGGCTGCGTTTCGCCTTCACGGCACAACATCCGGACGCCGAGATCGAGCGGCTTGCCACGACCGTGCGCCGGCGGGTGTTGGGGATGTAGCTCGTGACCGCGATCTTCATCACCGCGACCGGGACCGACGTCGGCAAGACCTATGTGGCGGCCTCTCTGATCGGACATTTTCGCCGCATGGGCCGCAGCGTGGAGGCGATCAAACCGGTGGTCAGCGGCTTTGATCCGGCGCGTGTGGCCGACAGCGATCCGGGCGTGCTGTTACAGGCGCTGGGCGTGCCGGTGAACGCCGAAGCGGTCGAGCGCATCGCGCCGTGGCGGTTTCGGGCGCCGCTGTCGCCCGACCTCGCGGCTCGCCGCGAGGGGCGCAGCATTGACGTCGATGCCGTCATCGAGTTCTGCCAGGGTGCGGTCCAGCATCGCCGCGACCTTTTGCTGATCGAAGGGGTCGGCGGCATCATGGTGCCGCTCGACGGCGAGCGCACCGTGCTCGACGTCATGATGGCGCTGCGCCTGCCGCTGATCCTGGTGACCGGCAGTTATCTTGGCACCATCAGCCACACGCTGACTGCGCTCGACTCGTTGTTCCGGCGCGACTTGGACGTGCTCGCGGTCATTGTCAGCGAGACTGTCGGGTCGCAGGTGCCGCTCGACGATACGGTGGCCGCCATCGCCCGCTTTGCCGAGCCGGTCGTCGCACTGCCACGGCAGAAAAAGGATAGCGGGCCGCCCGGGCGGCCGCCGCCGTTCGGCCAGATTTTCGACCGGGCTGGCCGGCGTCCCCCATAACCTCCGATCTGTGATTTTCACACGCTGACCGACGCTTATGAGGAATGGCTCACCTGGAATACGGTCTCCAGCATGCCCTCCAGATTGAACAGCGCATGGAGCAGGAAAGTGAGCAGCGTCGAGCCCGAGCGCCAGCGCACCCAGCCGAGGAACAGGCCGGCGACGAAGATCTCCGCAATGCCGGTCCAGTCGTATTGCAGGTGCGGCGCCGCCCATAACAGCGAGATGACGATGATCGCCGGCCAAGCCGAGCGCTCCGAGCGGACGAAGCCGCGGAACAGGTAGCCGCGAAACGTGATCTCCTCGCCGGCCGGTGCCACCAGGACCGTCGCGAACCACAGGAGCGGCAGCCAGCCCTCCGCGGCGGCGGTGGTATAGGACACTTCCTGGAATGGCGAGACGAGGGCTCGGCCGCTGGCGAGGAGCGTGAGGTCGGTCAGCCCGATGATGATCGCTATGCCGACCACGCCAACCACGAGGGCGCGCAACCGCGGCGGCACCAGCGCCAGATAGGCGACCGGGTCGGCGCCCTTGAGCCGGACCGACATCACCAGGATCGCGACCTGGACCGGATTGAGCACCAGCACCGAGATGGTGACCACCGCACCGTCGAACGGCTCGCTCAGTGCGGCGTGCAGGTCGCCCTGCGCCCACCAGACCAGCGCCACCCACGCGGCGATCTGGGCGATGACGAAGGCGGCAAACACCCAGGCGAACGATGCCAGATAAGGCAGCGCGGCCCGCGCGCGCGGAAGCTTCATGCAGGGGCGATCATTGGGCTTGGCGGTCTTTGCGCTTTACGGCAGCAGGATCGACGAGCCGGTGGTGGCGCGGCCTTCGAGGTCGCGATGCGCCTTCACGGCGTCGCGTAGCGCGTATTTCTGGTTGACCGGAATTTTGACCGCGCCCTTGCCGACCACATCGAACAGATCGTTGGCGATGGCGAGCAGATCGGCGCGCTTGGCCGCATAGGTGTTGAGCGTCGGCCGGGTGGCGAACAGCGAGCCTTTGGTCTGCAGGATATTGATGTTGAAGGCGTCGATCTGGCCCGATGCGCTGCCGAAGCTGACGAACATGCCGAGCGGTTTTATGCAGTCCAGCGAGGCCGGAAAGGTTGTCTTGCCGATGCCGTCATAGACCACCTCGCATAGGTTGCCGCCGGTGATCTCCTTGACCCGGGCAACAAAATCCTCGTCGCGATAGAGGATGGTGTGGTGGCAGCCGTTGGCCTTGGCGAGTGCGGCCTTGTCCTTCGAGCCGACGGTGCCGATCACATTGGCGCCGAGATAATTGGCCCATTGGCAGAGGATGAGACCGACCCCGCCGGCGGCCGCGTGCATCAGCACGTTCATGCCCTTCTCGACCTTGAAGGTGCGGCGTAGCAGGTACTCGGCCGTCATGCCCTTGAGCATCATGGCGGCGGCCTGCTCGTAGCTGATATTGGCCGGCAGCTTGACGGCGCGATCGGCCGGCACCAGGCGTTGGGCGGCGTAGCAGCCGAGCCCCGTGACGTAGCCGACCCGGTCGCCGACCTTGAGGTCGGACACGCCCGGTCCGACCGCCGTGACTTCGCCGGCACCCTCGTTGCCGGCGACGAACGGCAGGCCGACCGGCGACGGATACATGCCCATGCGAAAATAGGTGTCGATGAAATTGACGCCGCAGGCATGCTGCTTGACCCGGACCTGCCCCTGACCGGGGGCGCCGACCTCGATGTCCTCAAAGGTCAAAACCTCAGGCCCGCCGGTCTTATGCACGCGCACCGCAGCAACCATTTTGCTCTCCCGTAATGGCTTACTCGTAAAGCGGCGCAACGCCGCCTGCGGATCATAGGTGCTGGCCGCAGGCGCGCAAGGGAGCGGTCCCGCGCGCACCGACTGCCTCGTGTTCAAGGATGATGGCGGCGCAAAAATCCGATGGCGACGAAGTAGATCGCCAGAGCGCAGAGCCCGGTGACGGTCCACAGCCCAGGCGCCAAATTTTTCGTCACCGCGACGAGCGCAAGCAGCGCCCAAAGTATGAGGGCCGCCATGGTCAGTACGCGCAGATGCGCAATCCGCACGGGATGAATGAAATGCACCGGCACGAAGGTGAGGATCGCCAGCGCGGCGACGAGCGCCGCCGCAAGCCAGGCCGGCAGCTTGAGCAGAAACAAATAGAACACCGCAACATTCCAGACTGCCGGGAAACCGCGGAAATAATAATCGGCGGTCTTCATCTGGCGATCGGCGAAATACAGCGCGCCGGTCACGACGACGATCAGCCCGAGCGGCACCGTGAGCGGCTGCGGCAGCAACCCGCTCGCGGTCAACGCGTAGGCCGGCACGAACACGTAATTCATCACGTCGACCACGAGATCGAGCACCTCGCCCGACCAGCGCGGCAACACCTCGGCGACGCGTAGCCGGCGCGCCAAGGTGCCGTCGATGCCGTCGATGGCGAGCGCCAAGCCGAGCCACAGGAACATTGCCGGCCAATGGCCTTCGACTGTGGCAAGGAGGGCCAGCAAGGCGCAACCCGCGCCGCATGCGGTGAAAACATGCACCGCGAAGGCCGCGGCTGTGGCGGGACGGGATGAACTGGAGGACGCCATATTGCTTTAAGCCTAACGTGCGTGGGGCTTCTGTCATTGCTAATTTGCAGGCCGGGGCCGGCGCGGCCAACGAGGCAGCCCAGAAATGGCAGAACTGAGCACGGCGGCAGACCAATACGAGGCGGAGGTCGCGGTCGTCGGCGGCGGACCGGCGGGCCTCGTCTGCGCCATTGCGCTCAAGGCGGCGGGTGTGGACACGCTGCTCATTGCGCCCCCGGCCGAGCCGGACCACCGGACCACCGCGCTGCTTGCCGGCTCGGTGACGGCGCTGCAAACGCTCGGCGTGTGGGAGAGTTGCCGGCCACATGCCGCGCCGCTTTGCGCCATTCGCATCATCGACGATACGGCGCGGCTTGTGCGCGCCCCCGAAGTGTTGTTCAGCGCCGCGCAGATCGGGCTCGAGGCGTTCGGCTTCAATATCGAGAACCGGCACCTGCTGGCCGCGCTCGAGACGCGCGTCGCCGCGCTCGCCATTCCGCGCATCAGCGCTGCGGCGCTGGCCGTCACCGTAGACGATCGGGCCGTCACCATCGTTCACGCCGGCGGCGCGGTGCGGACCCAGCTGGCGATCGGCGCCGATGGGGCGCGTTCGCTTTGCCGCGCCGCCGCCGGTATCGGGACGACGCGGCGGAGCTATCCGCAGGCCGCGCTCACCCTCAATCTCGCCCATGCGCGTCCCCACAACGACACCTCGACCGAATTCCATACCGAGCACGGCCCCTTCACCCTGGTTCCCCTGCCCGGCCGGCGCTCGAGCCTGGTTTGCGTGCTCCGCCCCGAGGCGGCGCAAGCGCTCGCGGCGCAAAGCGACGCCGCGCTGTCGCAGGAGGTCGAGCGCCGCGCCCATTCGCTGCTCGGGGCGATGCAGGTCGAGCCGGGCCGCGGCTTTTTTCCGCTCGCGGTCGAGACCGCCGAAGCCATGGCGCGCGGCCGCATCGCGCTCATTGGCGAGGCGGCGCATGTGGTGCCGCCGATCGGCGCGCAGGGCCTCAATCTCGGCCTGCGCGATGCCGCGGCCATCGCCGAGATTGCCGCCGAAGCCCGGCGCGACAACCGCGACCCGGGCGCGCCTGACGTGATGGCGCGCTACGCGGCAGAACGTCGCGTCGACGTAAGGAGCCGCACCGTGGCGATCGATCTTCTTAACCGCAGCCTGCTGACCGACTTTATTCCGGCGCAAGGTTTCCGCGGACTATCGCTTTATCTCGTCGACCGGATCGGACCGCTGCGCCGGGCGTTAATGCGCGAAGGCGTCGCGCCGACCGCAATGCAGCAACCGCGCCTGATGCGCGGCGAACGCCTCTGAGCGGCAACTATGAATCGGTTTGCCGCTTGACGCCTGCCGCTCCCTCGTAGCAAAGCGGTTTTTAGTTGAACTGCCTGTCCCATGCACCGAACGCGATTTACCATCCCTCCCGCGCTTTCCGGCCATGAAAATCCTGCTCATCGACGACCACGTCCTCATTCGGCAGGCGACGCATGGCGTGCTCAAGAAGCTGCGGCGCGATGCGCGCGTGCTCGAAGCGACGAACAGCGCCGAGGCGATGCAAACGCTCGCCGAAAACCCCGACACCGGCCTCATCCTGCTCGACCTCACGCTCCCCGACCGCGACGGTTTTGACGTGCTGGCCGAATTGCGTGAGCGCTATCCGGCGGCCATCATCGTCGTGCTCTCCGGCCATCAGGACGCCGACAGGGTGCGCCGCGCGCTCGACCTCGGCGCGCGCGGCTACATTCCGAAATCCGCCAAAGCCGATGTCATCATCAACGCGCTGCGGCTGGTGATTTCCGGCGGCGTCTACATTCCGCCGGAAATTCTTGCCGGCGGCTTCTCGGCGCCGCCGCAGGCGCGCTATGCCGCGGCCGACAATCGCCTCGCCTCGCCCGAGGCCGCCGGCCTGACCGAGCGGCAGATCCAAGTCCTGGCGCTGATCATGCAGGGCAAGAACAACAAGACCATCTGTCGCACTCTCGATCTCGCCGAGCCGACCGTGAAGAACCACGTCACCGCGATCCTGCGCGCGCTCGATGTCAAGAGCCGCACCGAAGCGGTCGTCGCTGTGATCAAGCTCGGCTGGAAGATGCCGGAGATCGGCAAATCGTGACGCCGGTAATCGTCGCCACCGTTTTTGAGCGATGCTGCGTTCGCGCGGTTAAGGCTGTTTCGCATCCATCAGGACGAAGATGACGCGGCACGGCTCCTTGCCGCGATTGAGCCAGGCGTGATTGGTCGCCTGCTGCACGACGACGTCGCCGGCTTTGAGATGCACCGTCTTGTCGTCGAGCATCATGTCGATTTCACCCGACATGATGATGGCGTAGTCCACGGTCCGGGTGCGGTGCATCAGCGGATGGCTGACGGGAACGCCGCGTACCGGCGCGTGGTCGCCGACGATCTTCATGACGAAGTCGGGCGGCAGCTTGGCCTCGGCCCCGGCATCGAGCGGCGGAAATTCCACGACGCGGAACACCGTACCGTCGTCCGGCGGATTGATGCCGATTTCCTTTTGCCCGGCGTCCGCACTGAACGAAAATCCCGCGGGCGCGGAATTGGTGGTCCAGAGCAGCTTACCCGGATTTCCCGCTTTGCTGACGGTCAGCGTCTCGACTTCGTCGATGAGTGTCGTCGACCGATTCTGCGCATCAAGAGCCGTCACCACGCGGCGAATCTCGCTGGCATGGACCGCTGAGCAGACTGCCAACAGAACGGCGATGGAACACAGGATTCGATGCGGCATGGAGCGCCCCTTGCTGCTAGAAGGATGTCGTCTCAAACGGCGTCGCTACGCAGTTGCTGCGGCGGGCTGCTTCAACGCATCCGCCAGCATGGCACGCAGCGTCGCCGGCTCGACCGGCTTGTGCAACAAGGCCAGACCGCTCGCCTCGGCGTGCCGCACCACGTCAAGATCGGTGTCGCCGCTCATCAAAAACGCCGGGATCGGTGCGGCGACCGCCTCACGTAAGCGCGCGATTGCTTCGATCCCGGTCTTGCCATTGCGCAGCCGATAGTCGGAAATGATCGCGTCGGGCAGCGCGCTACGGCCCGCAAGGCCGGCGAGTACCGCCGTTTCATTGTCGCCGGTGACGACGCCGCAGCCCCAGCTGCGGATCAGGCTGCCCATGCCGTCGAGCACCAGCGGATCGTCGTCGATCACCACGATGAGCTTATTGTCCGTCGCAATGGCGCGGGACGGTGCGGCGAGCTGCGGCGCCGCGACATGATCGGCCCGCACGACCATCGGTACCGAGACTGCAAAGCAGGAGCCTTTGCCCGGCATCGATTTCACTTCGATGGGATGATCTAAAAGTCGGCACGAGCGGTCGACGATGGCGAGACCGAGGCCGAGCCCGCCGCTGTGATCACGCTCTGAACGCTCCAGGCGATAGAATTCGCTGAAAATATTCTGCCGCTGGTCTTCCGGAATGCCGGGTCCGGTATCCAACACCTCGATGCGCAGCCGGTCGCCGCGCCGGCGGCAGCCGATCAGCACGCGGCCGCGTGCCGTGTAGCGGATGGCGTTCTGGACCAGATTGCTGACGATTTGTGCGAGCATGACGGCGTCGCTTCGCACCCACGCCTTGCTCGGCACGATGTGCAGCGGCAAATTTTTTTCACGCGCCCATCCCGCGAACGTGGTTTCGATGCCGCGCAGAACGTGAGCCATCGGGAACGTATCCCACTTTGGATTCACCACGCCGGCATCGAGCCTGGAAATGTCAAGCAGCGCGTTGAACAGTTCGTTCATGCCGGAAAGCGCCCTCTCGATGCCGGCGACAGTCTCCCTGCGCTGGGCCGCGCTGTTGCGTCCACTCAGCTGTGCGACAAACAGGCCCAGCGCGTGAAGCGGCTGGCGCAGGTCGTGGGTGGCGGTCGCCAGAAACCGCGATTTGGCCTTGTTGGCGAGTTCCAGCTGCTGAGTGCGCTCTTCCACCTTCTGTTCCAGCGTCGCATAGGATTCCTGCAGGCGCTCCGCCATCCGGTTGAAGTGACCGCCAAGCGCCTCGAGTTCGTCGCCGGTATCGATCGAAATACGTTGCGCCAGATCGCCGCGGCCGATTCGCTGCGCGCCGGCTTGCAACGCGCGAATCGGAATGACCATACGGCGGGCGAGGAGGAAGCCGGCCAAAATTGCGAGCACCAGCGCGATAAGGACGAGGGCACCGGAGCGAAGCGCGGAATTGTACAATGGCGCGTAAGCCTCGTTGTTCGGTAATTCGGTGAAGACAAGCCAACCGGTCGGCGCCACCTTAGCGTACGCGCTTAACACTTGCCGGCCACTCAAATCGGCGCCATCTAACGGTTGATCCGGCATGCCGTTGGATTCTGCGACGCGAGCCATTTGTACTTGCGCAAAGTCGGACATGTCGATTTTGCGCAGCACTTGACTGATGTCAGGGTGTGCGATCAGCCGCGCTTTGTCATCGACCACATAGGCGTCGCCGGATCTGCCGACTTTGATTCGCGAAACGACGTCCCAACTGAAGGTGAGGTTCACTTGGGCAATGATGGCGCCGTACTGAGGTCTGAGACCGGCCATCGCGATCGTCATGTAGGGTTGTGACTCCTCGCGAAAATATACGGAGCCGAAGTAAGTCCTGTGGGCTCGGGCTTGAACGAATTCGGGATCATGGGAATGGTCGATCCCGCTTCTGACGACATCAGCAGCCTGTCGTGAAATGCGAAACTGCTCCCGTCCGGAGCCATCGAGTTGTACTATCTCGCTTATCGCCGGAACTTGGCGCATCAGTCGCACGGCATCGAACTGCCACTCGTCAAGCCTATTGTCGGTCCACGACAACTGAGTTTCCCAGGCCAGCCCGGCAGTGATGTCGTTGAGAAACTGGCCGATCTTTTCTGCGGCAGCCTGTGCCTGTTCGCGTTGAATACGAAAAAGGAGTGCCTTCTGCTCCTCATATGAAAACCAGATGTCGGAGGCGCCGTTGATCACGAGCGCCAAACTCACCACTCCAAAGACCATTCCCACATATTTCCGAAATAGTCCGCTGCGTCGGGTCGGGATATCAACGGGAGACGCCGTTGCAGCGGTTTCGGTTTTCCGATTGCTCATGATTCGGTCAAAGCACCAGCCTAGGCGAAGTATTGATGCCATGCCCCTCTCTGCGTTGCAACCTACCGCGCTGTGCAATTGATGCTTGTAAAGTCAACCGTAAATCGCACGATGCCGCGGCAAAATGTGAGGTGCAGTAGGGTTGGCTTTTCAATTAAATTCAGGACCGTTGTTGAAGCAGCGGGGGCAAATCAACTGCGTGCAGTTCTAAAAGTTCTGGTTGCGATGGACAGGCGTGCATTCTTGCTGTTCGCCGGCGTGGGATTGGGTGCGTCTGTCAAGACCGTACGAGCCGCAGATCCGCTCCGCACGGTCGGCGTGCTCATGGGCCTTGCAAATGATGCGGAGGCGAACGCCCGCATTTCAGCCATCGAGCAGGGCCTTGCAAAAAAGGGATGGGTTGCTGGTCAAAACCTGCGCCTGGAGTGTCGATTCGCCAATAGCGATGAGGGGCGCATATCGAGTCTGTCTAACGAACTCGTCGCGCTTCGTCCCGATGTGATCATCGGCCACAGTACCCCGGTTGTTGCAGCTCTTCATAAAGCCACGCAGACAATTCCCATTGTATTTGTCGCCGTCGGCGATCCCCTCGGCAGTGGCTTTGTTCGGAGCATGGCCAAGCCTAATGGCAACATCACCGGATTTACAGTTCTTCCGCCGACAATAACCGGAAAGTATCTGTCGATTCTCAGAGAACTAGAGCCGCGATTGAATCGCGTCACAGTTTTGTACAATCCCGAAAACTTCCCGCACGACGCAGCCTCCTATGTAGAGGCATTTACCCAGTCCGCTAAAGAATTCAATGTCACGCCAGTCACAGCCATCGTCCAGACCACGGAGGATATCGAAAAGGCTATGACTAAACTCGGCTCAAGCCCTGGAAGCGGACTCATTGTGTTCCCTGGAAATTCTACGACCGTGTATCGTGCGTTAATCATTTCACTTGCGGCACGCGTTCGCATACCTGCTATCTATCCATACCGCTATTTTGCTGATGATGGCGGCTTGCTGTCGTACGGCGTCGATGTGATGGATTTGTTCAGACGTGCACCTGATTACGTGGATCGCATTCTCCGCGGTGCCAAACCGGGAGAACTCCCGGTTCAGGCTCCGAGCAAATTCGAATTGGTTATTAATTTAAAAACAGCGCGTGCACTTGGCCTGGTGGTGCCGCGCATACTTCTTGCCGGCGCTGATGCCTTGATTGAGTAATACGCGGCATCGATGTTGATCGCATCCAGTCGCCGGCAAAGCGGCTCTTAAAGGGTTAGAAAGATGAGTAAAAAAGCCCGTGCTTTAAATTGTGCTGCGTGGAGTGAAGTCTAGTGCGCTACACCTACTTTAGCTTTCGAGGCAAGCCACGCTGGGCCTCGACGAGACAAATCCACTTGATTAATTATTGCTACGCCTGAGAGGATTGCGGTAAGTCCAGTAGCAGCGGTCCAGGTGAGCGGCTCTCCCATAAATGTGCAACCGATCAATACGCCGAAGGCGAGTTTGAGGTAACCGACGCTAGCAGTGCTCGTGCTGCCAATCGTTCGAATGAGCCGAAAATAGACGACAAAGCCGATCGCGGTCGCGATTATTGCATTGAGTAGTAATGCCACAAAAGCGCCGATCGTTGGTTGGCTACTCAGGGGCGACTCAAACAAAAAGCAAAGTGGCATCATCACGACGGCAGCGCAGCTTAGCGTGCCAGCGGCGGCCAGCTCCGGCGCGATTGTTGCGAACCTGCGACCATGGATGACCGCGGCCGCCGATGAAAAAGTCGCAACGATAATCGCCAACTGACCCAGCGTGGTGCGACCGAAATCGAGGAGAGCGCTGACGCCAGCGATCAAGATAACCCCACCAAGTCCGATTGCTACTCCGATCACACGCCCGAAGCTTTCCGGCTCTCGCCGTATCCATATCAGGTTAATGAGACAAACGAAGACCGGCCCGGTGGAATTAAGTATAGCCGCGAGCGAGCTATGCACGGTTTGTTGCCCAAGCGTAATAAGTGTGTACGGGACCACACAGCCAATGCACCCCTGAACGAACAAACGTCCGGCCAGCCAACGCTGAGTGGGCACTTTGAGGCCTTGGCTGAAAGCTATGAGCCAGAGGGTGACGGCGGCTATTGCCACACGAGCCGCAACCAAGGTGAGTGGTGGAATCGTCGCAAGGGAAATTTTGGTAAGCGCGTAGGGAATGCCCCAAAGCAATCCTAACAGCAGCAGCAATGTGAATTCGAAAAGGCCTGACGTTTTACTCGGCATGTCGATCTCGACCTGATAATGGTAATACCGAGGCGTCAACCAATAACGCACGCAATTGTTTTGGATTCACGGGTTTATGCAAGAGGCAGTAACCGGTGCCGCCATCTCTGCCGCTAGGCGAGCTCGCATCAGCGCTGATGAGAAAGGCGGGAATTTTGGAAGTGCCGCGTAGCATTTCAATGGCGTCGACGCCGTTCGGTCCCTGCGGCAGGCGGTAATCGCAAACGATTAGGTCGGGACGTTCACCGAGCTCACGCAACTGGGCGATCGCATCGCCGCAACATTCGGCCGCAACGACGCGGCAACCCCAAGAACGCAAGAGGCTTCCCGTTGCCTCAAGAACAAGGGGGTCGTCCTCGACGACGACAGCAAGCTTTCTTTTGCGCGAAGCCTTCATGGAACCAGTCCGCGAGAATTTGAAAATCAAAATGTGCCGTTTCCAAGGTGAAAGAAAGTAGCCGAAAGTCGCGAGCGGCTGGTTCTTTGGACGCAACTGCACTGCTTGAGGTCTCAAGACCTCTGATCAGTGGAAAAAGTCCTGTGCACAATTGCGGGACGTCGGATGCCTCTTACGCTGCGAATCGCACTCAGATGAGTGATTGAGCAGCAAGGGAGACAGGCCATGATCAAGCTTGGCGACAAAGTAATCCGTGACACCACGACCGCCGATCAGAGCAAAGTGCGGCTCGGCGACACTGCTCCCGCCTTTCGTGCAGGCGACAAGGTGGTGCGTGACACCACGACCACCGATCAGAGTAAAGTACGACTGGGCGACACTGCTCCCGCGTTTCGCGCTGGCAGCAAAGTGGCCCGCGACAGCGCTACGGCAAACGAGAGCAAGGTGCGGCTGGGCGACACCGCTCCGGCTTTCACGCGATAGGAAGCCTGTTTAGGCCTCGGAAGTGCGTGGCGCTTCCGAGGCGGCCTTGTTGCGCCTG
>Ga0070730_10002733_pt1 | contig 16005 bp, 6 predicted proteins | sample Coa_R1_3_FD_66447 | JGI IMG/M metagenome (GOLD analysis project Ga0070730, IMG submission 66447) | Surface soil microbial communities from Centralia Pennsylvania, which are recovering from an underground coalmine fire - Coalmine... | ecosystem: Environmental > Terrestrial > Soil > Unclassified ...
TACTGTGTTTTGGATGAAGCAGGCAAAATCATTCTGGAACAGAAAGTTCCGACGACACAGGAAGCGATGAAGCAGACGTTTGGAAAGATACCGCGGAGTCTCATCGCCCTGGAGACAAGGACACATTCGCCATGGGTAAGCCGGCTGTTAACGGAGCTGTGACACGAAGTGATCGTGGCGCACGCACAAAAGGTGGAATTGATCACCAAGAGCAATCGGAGGGATGATCGACACGATGCACGGACACTGGCGCGGTTGGCACGCTTCGATCCCGAGCTGTTGGGGCCGGTGCGGCATCGCAGTGCGCAAGCGCAAATCCATCTGACGGTAATCCGGGCGCGAGCGGAACTGGTAAGTGCTCGAACGGCCTTGGTGAACGCGGCACGAGGGTTGGTGAAGTCGTATGGCGAACGACTGCCCAAGTGTGGCACGTATCAGGTGAGCCGGGAGCTGGCCGAGGGATTGAGCGCGGAGTTGCGTGACGTTTTGGTGCCGCTGTTTAGAGAAATCGAATCGCTGAACGAGCGCATCCAGGAATACGACGAGCGGATGGAGAAAATCGCCAAGGAAGTGTACCCGCAAGTGTCCTTGCTCCAGCAGGTGAAGGGAGTGGGAACACAGATCGCTCTGACGTATGTCCTGACGATCGAAGACCCTTATCGGTTCGCGAAGAGTCGGCAGGTAGGTTGTTTTCTCGGATTACGGCCTGGCCGGAGGAACTCCGGAGAGAGCGAACCACAGAAGGGCATCAGCAAAGAAGGAGACCGGTATCTGCGAACGATGATGGTGCAGGGAGCGCATTACATTCTGGGGCCATTTGGAGAAGACAGTGATCTGCGGAGATGGGGACTAAAGCTTGCGGAACGAGGAGGAAAAAACGCCAAGAAGCGAGCGGTGGTTGCCGTGGCCCGAAAGCTGGCAATCCTGCTCCATCGGTTGTGGGTGAGCGGAGAGGTGTACGAACCACTGCGCAATAGCCTGAAAGCGATGCGGGCAGTGGCCTAGAGAGTTGCGAGCCGGACAGCCGAGCTCAACCGCCGAGTCCAGGTGACTGCGACTAAGTCCTGGGGCCCGACTCCCACCGAAAAGATGGGAGGAGAGGTCGCTAACCAGGTGGCAGCACCTACTGAAGCGAGAACACCCACCAAGCACCGAGCGAATATCGCTCACCAAAGAGTGCGGATGGAAGGATTGCGACAGGGGCGGCTTAGCTGAAGAGGAACAGACTCATGGAAATAAGAAAGCAAAAGTCTGCCTTGACAGCAACCGGCCTTCTCATGGAAGGACTTAACAAGCCAGAATGTCCCAACTGGCCTTATGACTCGGAATGACTCCCGGTTAGCTCGTGACTCGGGCGGAATCTCGAGAACACGCTATGATCCGTTGCGAAGTAGGTCACTTCTGCGGATAGGCGAATGACCATTCGATGCACGCTGCGAACGCCAGGTGCACAACTGTCTTGATCCCTTACTTGACTTCACTGGGGTCGCGACCAAAAATAGGTCGCACGGATTTTTAACTATTCGGCGTATTCATTCCAGAGGGCCTATTTAACAACCAAGGAGACCAGCATGAAGCGAATCACATTCATTTGCATGGTGCTGCTTGTGGGCGTGTGCGCCGCATTCGTGCCACCAGCGGTTGCCCAACATGAGCATCCCGCAGGCGACCCGAGCAAACTCGGCAAGGTGAGTTTCCCGGTTTCCTGCGAACCATCGGTTCAGCCGCAATTCAGCAGCGCGGTGGCGATGCTCCATTCCTTTTGGTACGAGAAAGCCAGCGATACCTTCGCTGCTGTAGCGCAAAAAGATCCCACGTGCGGCATAGCATACTGGGGAATTGCCATGACGTACTACCATCCGATCTGGCAAGCGCCTGGACCGGCTGACCTGAAAGCGGGCGCGGCGGCTGCGGAAAAAGCAAAGTTAGCCGGCGCCAAGACGCAGCGGGAACGGGACTATATTGCCGCTATCCAGACGTTTTACACCGACGCCGACAAGCTCGACCACCGCACTCGCGCGCTGGCTTATGAAAAAGCCATGGACCAGCTGCACGCGCGCTACACTGACGACCATGAAGCGGCCATTTTTCATGCGCTCGCACTGCTCGCCACTGCGCCACCCACGGACAAGACGTACGTGAATCAGAAAAAGGCCGGCGCCATCCTTGAGCCGCTATTTGTCGAACAACCAGAGCATCCCGGCATAGCCCACTACATCATCCACGCCTACGACTATCCACCGCTGGCGCCGAGGGCCTTGGACGCGGCGCGACGTTACGCCGAGATCGCGCCGGACTCGCCACACGCGCTGCACATGCCGTCACACATTTTCACCCGGCTCGGCTTATGGCAGGAGTCCATTGACTCTAACCTCGTTTCGGCAGCCTCGGCCCAGAAAAACAATGCGCCCGGCAACGAGCTACACGCGAAGGATTACCTGATCTACGCGTATCTACAAGGGGGCCAGGATCGCGAGGCGAAAAGACTACTGGATGCACCACCACCGGGCCGTCCTGACGATCCGCAATATATGAACTGGCTCTACGCCATGGGTACTTCGCCCGCGCGCTATGCTGTAGAACGACATCGCTGGGACGAAGCCGCTGCGTTAACCGTGCCGCCAAACACCTTTCCCGGCGGGCGATGGGCCTGGACCGAAGCGAATCTGCACTTCGCACGGGCCCTCGGCGCTTCACGTACCGGCAAAACTGAAGCTGCCCGGGAAGACGTACAGCAGCTCGCATCGCTTCGGGACACGCTTACCCAGGGCAACGACCAATACTGGGCAGACCAAGTGGACATCCAGCGCGAGAGCGCCGCTGCCTGGATAACCCTCGCTGAAGGAAAGCGCGAAGAGGCTCTCAGGCAGATGCGTGCTGCTGCCGAGCACGAAGACAGAACGGACAAGCACAATGTCACTCCGGGGGTCATCCTGCCAGCTCGCGAACTGCTTGGCGAGATGTTGCTGGAATTGAAACAGCCGGCGCAAGCGATGACCGAGTTCGAAGCCACGCTACGCACGGCCCCAAATCGTTTCAACGCGCTGGCCGGCGCCGCGCGTGCGGCCAAGCTTTCGGGCGATCAAGAGAAGGCGAAAACATACTATGCCAAGCTCCTGGCCATCTGCCAGCATGCCGATGGAGACCGGCCCGAACTTCAAGACGCACGCTCGCTATTGGCCCAGAAATGAGCTGGTGCTCGCGTAGCCGCAGGTGAACGAACTGGCAAGCCAAGACGACCTGAACGGGGCTTGGCCAGAGTTATGGAAGTATCGTCGGCAACACGGAAGTAATCGAAACGAGATTCCTCCGAATAGTAGTGGGAAGTCGGCTTGTGCGTTGCTACGAGCAGTAGTTTTCAAATGGCATAGAGATCCCAAAAGCAGAAATGTGCTTCTGCCCGAGAAGCCGAGAACGCAGACGACCTTCGACGACACCACGCTTCCTGCAAACGGGCGCTAGCCCTCTGATGCCTGTGCCGACTATCAGGTCAGTAACCCCAAGGGCCAAGGGCGAGGGCTTTTGCCGAAGTTGTCCATGTTGTCCGTAAAATGTAATAGAACTCGCATTTGAGAATGCTGCGTAAGGCATTGATTTGAAAAACAAAGAATGGTCGGGGGCAAGTAGATTTGATCCACCGAGATCTTAGCACTGCACCAGGCATCTGAATCCCATAAACGCTTTATCTGGCGTCGCTTACGGGACAAGAAGCGTTATTTCCCCCCTCTTAGTTGTCCGTAACTTGTCCGTAGATTTATCGGTGATACTCCGCGCACGGTGAAAATGCCCGGATGCTTGCTACAAGAACAGAGCATTCGGTTAACAGCCGAGACGAAGGAAAATCTAAATGCCCTATCTGGTGTCGCTTACAAGAAATTGGAAGACATTCTTACCTTTCTAGCTGCACCCAATCCTGCACCCAAAAAATATTCTGATAGACTCACCCCGGTATGCCCATAACAGATTGGCCTCCTAACACAAGAAGCGAAGCCAGATTTGGCTGTCCGCAGTAATCCGCAATTCTGACCGGGTCTCGACGGCTTCACGCTGTTGATCACCCAAGACGTGAATGTTAAATCCCAGTGCTGCGCATTTGTGGCCGCATCGGAGGGAGCGCTACTTGTACAGTTCCGCAGAGGCAAGCGCCGCCCCGTTGGTTCCTCCTGCCAGGAGGGCCGTTCCGTCGGTGAGCAAGTTCGCGGTGTGCAAGTCGCGCGAAGCTGTCATGCCTCCAGTGGGCGAGAATGTCCCCGCGATTGGATCGTAGACTTCGGCGGTGGCAGCAGTGTTTCCTCCCGCGACCAGCACGGTTCCGTCTCCGAGGCGTGTGGCGGTTTGATCCACGCGCGCAGTTGCCATATTTCCTTTGGTGGTGGTAAACATCTGGGTCGCCAAATTGAAAACCTCTGCTGTTGCGCTGGCCATCGCAGTAGCTCCATCCACTCCGCCGGTTACCAGCACGGTCCCGTCCTTAAGGAGTGTTGCGGTATGAGACGCTCGCGCAGTCGCCATCGAGCCCAGTGTTTGCAAGAAACTCCCCGACGTTGGATCATAAAGCTCGCACTCGGCAAGGATTTGTCCGCCCGGTACTGATCCTCCTGCGATCAGGACTCTTCCATCGCCGAGCAATGTTGCCGTGTGCAAACTGCGAGCAACGAGCATACTGCCGGTCTCCGTGAAGGTTCCGGTGGCAGGATCGAACAGTTCCGCGGTGAAGGTGCCAAAACCCCCGATGGACGCCCCACCCGCGATGAGCACCTTGCCGGTGTTGAGTAGCGTCGCCGTGTGGCTGGCGCGCGCGATGGTCATGGGCCCGGTGGTCGCAGCAAAAGTTCCCGCGATGGGGTCGTAAATTTCCGCGGATGTCAGCGGTCCGGCGCTAGCCAAACCTCCGGTGACGAGCACTTTTCCGCTGGGGAGCAACGTTGCGGTAAAATCGCGGCGCCCGGCTCCCATGCTTCCTGACGTGGAAAATGATTTGCTCACCGGATCATAGAGTTCAGAGGAGGCAAGGATTACGCCTGTCGGATCTATTCCTCCCGCGACCAGCACTTTTCCATTATTCAGCAATGTCGCGGTGTGTTCGGCGCGAGCCGCGGCCATGCTTCCTGTCGCCACGAAACCGTGTGCGAAAATCTGGATGTTGAAGGTTTGCGGCGCGGAGTCCTGTTTGAATGTATCGGTGGCGATGAGAGTGATCGAACTCGTTCCGACCGCTGTCGGCGTGCCGGAAAGGATGCCGTTTGGAGTGAAAGTGAGGCCGACAGGCGTGGTGCCCGCGCTTACCCTCCAAGTCAAAGGCGGAGCACTACTGGATGCGGTGAAGGTGAAGCTGTAGGGATCGTTCACCCCACCATTTGGGGGTACAGTTGGGGCGATGACTGGCGGGGCCGGATCACTGATGACGATGGTGTAGTTGCTCGAAGGAGTGCTCATCGAGGGATTGCCAGAGTCCGTCGCTGTCACGGTGATGTTGTAGGTGCCCGGGGAATTGGGGCTACCCGAAATATATGTGGTGTTATTGACGACGCTCAGCGCCAATCCTGGCGGCAATCCTGTTGCCTGCCACTGATAGGGCGGCACTCCTCCGTTGGCTGCGAGTTGGAAACCCAATTGAACTTGTTTAGTTATAACACAGGGGATTTTGGAACCGCGGCCAGTGCATGGCGGAAGCGACGAGCAACCCGAAGAATTCGTGCACGGTTTGCAGTTAGCCGGGAATCCAAAAAAGCTGCTCGTGCACTTAAGCTGTTCCGTGGTGACCGGGCCGTAAGTATCGGCGAATGTCCCATTCGGCGGGGCGCTCGAGGTGATTGATGGTGAAGATGAAGCAGTCACCGCGATCGGGCCGGAAACGCCGCGAATGGAGGCTACGACGGTGTCCGTAGCAGTGATGGTTTGGGAACCAGCGGTCTCGAACGTAGCCTTAAATTGGCCCGTGCCGCTCAACAACGTCACTGGATTGGCCGCGAACATTGCCTGGGCATCGCTGCTTGTTAGCTTCACCGTGCCGGAATAGCCCACCGACACATTGTTCGCCACATCAAGCGCGCTCACCCCGAAGGAAAAGGCCGCGCGGGTGATGGCACTCGCAGTGGCACCAACCGTTACCGCCAGGTGCGTGGCGGCATTGCTGACCACGGAAATTGGACTGGACATGCCGGTGATCGAAGCGGTTGCGGTATCCGTCGCCGTGATGCTGGTGGTTTGTATCGTCTTCAGCGTTCCAGAAAGGCTTCCCATTCCGTTGGCCAACGTAGTATCAGCGGGTAATACAGCTTGTGGGTCGCTGCTCGTGAAGTGCACCGTTCCGGTATAAGTGGGAACCACATTGTTGAAGGCGTCGAACGATTTCACCGTGAACATGAATTGGATTCCCGCGGAGGCGGAAGCCGGGGCAGTCACAGCGAAATGAGTAGTTATTGGTGTGGAGCTGACATTGATTACCGGGGAATTGCCTGTGATCGAACTCGTGACGATGTCGGTGGCGGTGATGGTCTGGCCGGTGGCGGTCTTGAGCGTTGCCGAGAAGGATCCAGTGCCATTCGTGAGCGTGGCATTGGTAGGAAGCGTGGCTTGAGGGTCGCTGCTCGTGAAGTGCACCGTGCCGGAATAAGTGGAAACCAGATTACCGGAAGCATCTTGCGCGCTCACGGTAAAGGAGAATGCAGTTCCAGCCGTGGCGCTGGCTGGTGTGCCAACGGAAAATTGAGAGGCTGCCGCGGCAGTAACAGCAATAGAACTGGAAGTGCCAGAGATGGACGCCGTCGCCGTGATGGTTTGGTTGCCTGCGGTCTTCAGCGTAGCGGAAAAGCTGCCTGTCCCATTGGTTAGAGAAGCGTCGGCGGGTAGCACGGCCTTGCCGTCCGAACTTGTGAAGTGAACCGTACCGGTAAAAGTGCTGACGACGGCGTTGGAGGCGTCGAGAGCAGCTACAGTGAAGTTGAAGGCGGTCCCGGCGGTGGCCGTGTTGGCCGCCGGGGTGACCGTAAAGTGAGTGGCTACCGGAGGAGGGGTGGTCGAGCCGCCGGGACTGCAGCCACCGGCGAACCAAGCACCACAAACTGCGAGCAAAATCACCAAGTACCTCTTCATGACGCCCCTCCCGCTTTTTCTACCGGACTTACGTATGAGCTCCAACAATTGCCGAACTCTCGGTTTCGGTAAAGTTTGCTGTACTTAAAAACGGCAATGGCGGTTCGCCGTGGTGGCGCGCATGCGCATCATCATGTTTGCTTTGGAAATCCTGGCTGGTTTCGCAGACACGGGAGCATTCGTACTGCTGGCTTGCACCATGCTGTAGTCGCAGCCTTGGAGGTTCAGGTGATTCCCGTCGCAAGGCACGAGCAGGACGGCGCGCGGATCGCCGTTGGGAAGTACTCCGTATCCTGCGATCTCCCCGCGATCATTGATGTCAAAGGCGTTCAGCGCCGTGACGCCCGAACCGCCGACCACCAACGTGTTCACGTCGACGATGGAGCCGTTTTCCGCCAGGAAGGCGTGGTCTTCGTTAAAACAGTCGGCCGATGCAAAGCCGACGATTTGCCCTCCCGAATTGATCGAATTCGCCTGGCTGCAAGTCTCACCGTACACGGTGCCGAGATCGATGACCGCCCCGTTTCTCCAGAGCGTCGCATGGAAAAACGTCCCACCATCCGACCCGCCTACGACCTCACCCGCTTCGTTAATCCACTGTCCAAAGGAAAAAATCCCTCCGGGCAATTCGCCCAGACTCTTGAGCCCGCCCTGTTTGTCCCAGACGAACGCGTGATTGTTTTCGTCCGGAGTGTTGGCGTAGCCGGTGATCTGCCCGCGATTGTTCATCCAGCCAAAGTTGCTGCAACTTCCGCCGAACGTGCCGATGTCGGTCATTTTGCCGTTTTCATAGAAGAAGGCATGCGTGGTGAGTGGAAAGGAACAATTCATGCTGAAAGCAGAGTTCGCGTACGAAACGCCACCGACTTGACCCGCGTCGTTCACATACGCGGCAAGGGCGTCGGCTCCGCCCAAGGTGCCCAGGTCCTTAATCACTCCGTTCTGCCAAACAAATGCCCTTGTCTGGTTGGCCAAACCAACCATCGAAAAGACATCGGGGATGTCGTTGTCGGAAAAACCAACCACATGTCCAAGGTTGTTGATGGCAATGGCAAGGCTCGAGGTTCCCCCTCGAACGGCCCCAAGATCGGTAACCTTTCCGTCCTTCGTCCAAAGGGCAGCCCGGCCGACCGGCATCCCGGAAGCATCAAGGAGGCCATCCTCTGAAAAACCAACGGCGAGCCCGCTTGTGGAGATCGCAGCGGTTTGGCTGTTCGCACCGCCAGGCAGAAGTTCCAGATCCGTGAGCGTGCCGTTGTGCCATAGAGCGGCGTGCTCGACAAAGCAATCGCCGCCCCCCCCATTGGCGTTGAAAGCGATGGCGCAATTTGCATTGGGATTAGGAGTGGACGTATTGACATAGACTGCAAAGGTTCCCTGGTCATTCAATACTTGCTGTTCAGGGCCCGACAGGAAGCTGATAGGCCCTCCGAGTGTCGGTATCTCAATGAGCTTGTAATGATGAAACGCTACTGCTTGACCCTGCGCGGCGCCGGTCTGCGCCGCGACGCACAGCGGGAAAATAAATGCGGTCCAAAAACCAAGCCAGGCGATAGGCACACGAAGATTGTTTCGCACGATTCTCTCCTCTGATTCCGTTGATCGGACTTGTCAAAGTTCAAAGTCGCTTTATCTGGCAACTTTGGAGGGTCGGAGCGATCCCGCGGGGTGTGGTGCTCCTGGCTATCTCCCTACTTACACGTGCGCAAATCGCAGGACAAAACGATCATGAGAGCCGCATTTTTCCGGCAAAGGCTTGCGGGCAGGGGGAACTTGCGGATTCGAGGGACAAGCGGTGTATAATCCGCGCACGACGGAACCTCAGCATTTTCAACAGTTGAGCTATGCCGGATACCCACGAAGTTACGCTGCTGCTGGCCGACTGGGCGAAGGGCAACCAGCAGGCCCTTGAACACCTGACACCACTTGTATATCGCGAACTTCGGACGCTTGCCGCCAGCTACCTGCGCCGAGAGCGCTCGGGGCACACACTGCAGCCGACAGCCCTGGTCCATGAGGCCTACATGCGCATGGTTGATCAGAGCAGCCCAGACTGGCAAAGCAGGTCGCATTTTTTTGGAGTGGCGGCCCGCCTGATGCGGCAAATCCTGGTGGACCACGCGCGGCGCAAACAAGCGGGGAAACGAGGAGGGGTGAAAGTACCGCTGGATGAGGCGGTCAGCTTGCAAAAGGAGCAGAGCCGCGAGCTGATGTCGTTGGATAACGGCTTGAATGAGTTGGAGAAAATTGACCCGAGAAAATGCAAGGTGGTCGAACTCCGCTACTTTGGCGGCCTATCGATGGAAGAGATTGCACAAACCCTGGATGTGTCGACGATTACGGTTCGCCGTGATTTAAGGATGGCGGAAGCCTGGCTGCACCAGCAAATTGTGAAGTAATAGATAGCGGCGATGAACGAATTGGGGAGTGTTCCGCGCATGAGTAAGCGAGGGGAGTTGTGGCGGAAGGGCTGAAGTGCGGGGCTCCCTCGGCTAGCAACGGCCAACCACAGGGAACGTCGAATCGTACAGAACGGCCAGGTGCAACTTGACCCCGGAACGCTGGGCGGAGATCGAGGCGGTGTTCCATCGTGCGGCGGAGTGCGCTCAGGAACTACGAAGCAGTCTGCTGGACGAGGCTTGCGGCAACGACGTTGAGCTTCGGCAGCAAGTGGAAGCGCTGCTTTCCGGGGACAACCAGGCGCGTGAGGCAGTTCAGTCGGCAGTGGTTAGTGGGCTGGAAACTGTCGGATTTCCACTGATTGGCGAGACGATTTCCCATTACCGGATTGTGAGCGGCCTGGGCGGCGGCGGAATGGGTACGCTGTACCACGCCGAAGACATTAAGCTGGGACGTCGAGTAGCGATAAAGTTCCTCCCTGAAGAATCTGTCAAAGACCCAGCCGCGCTTGGGCGATTTGAACGGGAAGCGCGCTCGGCCTCGGCGCTTGAGCATCCCAACATCTGTCCTATTTATGAATTTGGTGAACATGAGGGACAGCCGTTCCTGGTGATGCAGCTGCTGGAGGGACAGACGCTGCGGGAATTGCTGGCCTCCACTGCCCCGGAAAAGCAGCCGTTGGAAATTGACCTGCTGCTTGATCTCGCAATCCAGATAGCGAATGGACTGGACGCCGCGCACCAGAAAGGCATCATCCATCGCGACATCAAGCCGGCCAATATTTTCATCACCCGGGAAGGCCAGGCAAAGATTCTGGATTTCGGCCTGGCGAAGCTCGCCGGACTTTTATCGGCCGGGGGTGAGGAGCCGGAATCGCAAACACGTGAGGACGCAGGTGCCGCGGCAGTGCACGTAGGCGACGCAGCGCTTTCGACTCCAGATCTGTTTCTGAGCCGCACGGGCGCGGCGATGGGGACGGCGGGATACATGTCGCCGGAGCAAGTGCGCGGCGAAAAACTGGATGCGCGCAGCGATCTTTTTTCGTTTGGGCTGGTGCTCTATGAAATGGCCACGGGCAAACGCGCCTTCGCGGGTGATACAGGGCCGGAGCAGCAGGAAGCCATTTTGACCAAGAAGCCGGACCCGGCGCGCGAATTGAACCCGGAGCTTCCAGCGGACCTGGAATGGATTATCGGCAAGGCACTCGAAAAAATTCGCGAATGCCGATACCAATCCGCAACCGCTATGCGCTCTGACCTGGAAGCGCTACAGGCGAGGATCGAACCGCGGCGTGGGACACGTTGGGCACAATTGGCGGCGGGAGGCGTCGTCCTGCTCTTCCTTGCCGCGGGAGGTTACTGGTTTGCTAGACGAGGGGCGGCGTCATCGACGGCACTGCCGCAATTCAAGATGCGGCAACTCACCAGTGTCTCCAGCGAGAATGGCCCGGCGGGGGGAACCATCTCACCGGACGGAAAATACCTGGCGTACGGCGATCGAGTCGGCATGCACTTGCAACTCATCGCAACCGGCGAAACGCAAACAATTCCACCACCGCAAGATTTCGACAGCAATATGCTTGGGATTGGGCCTGGCGCATGGTTTCCGGACAGCAAGAGGTTTCTGGCCAATGCCTGTCCGCTGGGAGGTGATACCACCTATGGGACTTCCCATGGCTGCAGCATTTGGGTCGTCAGCATCGCCGGCTGGCCTCCCTATAAAATTCGGGATGAGGCTTCCGGCGAGGGCTTTTCGCCCGACGGCAGTCTGCTTTCTTTTGAAACAAACGTGGGTAAGTATGGCGATCGCGAAATCTGGGTGATGCGGCCGGATGGGCAAGAAGCGCGGAAAGTGTTCGAGGTTGATGAGAACTCCACGATTGGCGGGTTAACCTGGTCACCGGATAGGAAACGGGTAATTTACGTCAGGCAGGATGGGCCAGACACCGCGAACAGTTACTTCGTCAGCGGAGACTTGAACGGAGGTCCTAGCATCAAGGTTATTCCACCGGTTGATCCTCGATTATTGAGTGCTTTTATCTGGCTACCAGATGGCCGGTTGATCTACAGGCTGGATGAACCTGGTTTTCGAGTGAAAACCTGCAACCTTTGGCAGATAAAGATGGACCCAAGCCTAACCGAATTCATTGGCCGGCCACAGCGGCTTACCAACTTTGCCGAATTATGTGTGAACCCGGTAGGCGCGACGCCGGACCTCAAGCAGCTGGCGGTGTTTGAATGGAAGCCCCATAGCAGCGTCTACGTAGCAAATCTTCAGGCGGGAGGGGAGCGATCCAGCAATCCCACTCGTTTCACACTGGAAGAGAGTTGGAACCATCCCTTGGCGTGGACGGCGGACAGCAAAACCATAATCTTCAATTCCAGCCGTACCGGAGTGGATGCAATTTTCGAACAGTCTCTTGGCCAGGACACCGCGAAGCCGGTGATTGCCATGAACAAGAGCGAAGGCCTGGCTGGCGCTTGCCTCAGCCCGGAAGGCTCCTGGATCTATTTCACACTCAAGTCTTACGATAAAGGTCCGGCTGAATCCCACAAAATCATGCGATCCGAACAGCTGGAAATCGTGCCAGTACAAAGCAGTAAAATCATGCGGGTTGCGATTACCGGAGGCTCACCGGAATTGGTCTTTACGGCCACCATTGAAGAATGGCCGCGGTGTGCGCGCTTGCCTTCGTCCTTGTGCGCGATTGCCGAGCGCACGCCGGACCGCAAACAGATCGTTTTCAAGGCGTTTGATTCCAAGAATGGCCTCGGGCGCGAACTGGCCAGGGCCGATACCGAACCAACAAACGCCTATCACTGGGATCTTTCGGCCGATGGGACTCGCATCGCTCTTCTTAAACACCGGGGCGGAAGCGTGGATATTCTTTCGCTGAACGGCGCATCGCCGCAGCAGATTACCTCCAAAAAAGTGCCCACGTTGTCCAGTGTGGTTTGGTCCGCTGACGGGAAGGGGTTTTTCGTCTCCAGCTACACGGCGCGAGGTGCCGACATGCTGCACATGGATCTTCAAGGTAACACCCGGCTCTTGTGGGAACATCCGGGCGGAATCGATATCTACGGGGTGCCTTCTGCCGACGGCAAGCACCTGGCGATGCGTGGGTGGAATGTGGAAGGCAACATGTGGCTGATGGAAAATTTCTGAAGGATGCGCAATTCCGACGTGTGCAAAAGCATGCCTCAAAACAACTTTCCCGGTCCTTTTAGAATTGGAGCTGGGCTTTCAATTGGATCATGCGGCGAGCGACATTTGCCTGGAGTGTTGAACCGAGGATGCCGGTTGGGGACTGCTCCAGGTAGCCAATCTGGCCAAAGGTAGAATCAGAGCTGGCACCATCCGGAAAGCCAAAATTCGCGTGATTGAAGAAATTGAAAAACTGCGCACCAATACTCAGCGATGCGTTTTCCCAACGAGGTATTTTCGTGTTTTTCATGAGTGAGAAGTCCATATTGACGAAGGCTGGCGCGCGAAAACGATTGCGGCCCTGCGCAAAGCTCACCGGGCGACCATCGCACACGCCTGAAGCGCCAAGTTTTCCAGAATTGAATCCCGTTTCGCAACCGGCCTGAAGAAAGAGTGCGCCCGGCGCAGGGGAACCGTCGTTCAAAGTTTGGGGTGGCAGACACGGAACCGGAAATGAGGGGATAGCCGCGCCCTTTCCGCAGGGTCCTGCAGGGCCAAGGGGTGCTACCGGTACCGAATAAATTGGTCCAAAGAAATTTTTCTCGGCCAAGTTACCGGCTGTCATTATGTCCAATACCGTATATGGATTGCCTGTATGCGCCAAGATTGTCCCTGCGATTTGCCAGCCTTGCACCAGTGAATCCGGACCGTGTCCACGGAGAACTTCCTTGAAGGGGACTGCCCATACGAAATTCCCGGTGATGGAATGCCGAGTGTCGTACTCCGCTGCCCCGTAGCTCCCGCGAAGATTATTGGCATCCTGGGGGAAAATAGATTCGGCGGTCGTAAATACTGACACCCCTCCGTTCGAGACCTCGTCCAAGGCGTGTCCAAATGTATAGTTGACCTGAAACATCCCGCCGCCCCACCCGGTTAGTCTTTGTTCGAAGGAAACAACCATTCCGTGGTAGTTGGAAATGGCATTCGTTTGATATTCGGTTACACCGCCAAATCGGGGATCCGCGCATGCAGTGACGATCGCCGTCGTACAGAGCGCGGCGGGGAACGATCCGAATCCAAACGCATTCGCGTTTGCATTCTGAGCTAATTCATGGAGACCATGATTTCCAAAATAGCCGACCGTCAAAGAAGTTGCCTCCCCGAATCTTTGCTGCGCCTGGAGGCTCCATTTTTGATACTGCGGCGAATGCATCCAATTTGCCGGATTCGTAAAGGTTGGCGGAGTGAAGTTCGGGTCGTTCATCTTGATCTGAGCAATACTTTGACCGGCTTTGTACGCCTTCATGAATAAAAGATTGGAGCTCATGGCGTTTTGCGAAAGGCTCTTCACGTCATCCGGCGCAAGATTAAATCCGCTAATGTCGAAAAAAGTGCTGGATGGAGGGTTGTACGCCAGATTTGCCGCCAGACTTGCCGGAACTTGATCATAGAAAAAACCAACGCCACCGCGAATGACCAGGTTGCGAGAAACCCCAAGAGGTTGCCAGGCAAAGCTGAAGCGTGGCGACCAGACAATGGTGTCCGTGTTCGCAAAGGCTTGCCGCTGATGGGTGAGAATCCCTGTGTTGTAGGCCTGGCCGGGATCATGGCTCAGAGAATTGAAGGGACCGGAAAACCGGGAGAAGCAATGATTCGCACAGACCGGGTTGGACGGGTGATCTGCGCGCAATGCGAGTGTCAGCGTCAAGTTGGAACGGGCTTGCCACTCTTCCTGGCCGTATAGACCGAGACTATAGAAGGCGATTCTGTTCCAAGCTGAAAGAGGATAGGCTTGCTGGAGCAAGGTGAGATCCGTTGCTCGATGGGCTTGATCCACCAGACAGGGTGCGGCCGGCGAAATTTTGGCAGGGTCTTGGGACGGCGATTGTCCGCCACAGAAAAATGCGCTCAGGGTGAGAGGAAGTAACAGCCCCGAGCCGTAACGATTGTAGCCGCCAAGTGTGGCATCGGTCCGCAGGAAGTGCACTCCGAGCGTCAACTTATGCCGGCCTAGGGTTTTCACCAGATCGTCAGATATTTGGTAGGTGGTCGGCCTGGTAACGACCGGTAAAAGATAGTGGAGGTCAAAGCCTCCCAGCAACGCGATGGGAAGACCGGCATTAAACCAACTCACTTCTGTCGAAAAAGCAGCCACGGTTTTTGCGGAGTTCGCTACGCTGCAAGTCCGGTCAACAAACGTACCCCCGAGAAGAAACTGGTTTGCCGCCGTGGGACCCATCGCGTGCGTTTCGCTCAGTTGGCCTTGCCATGTCGATTGATTGCAGTACGCGTTAAATAGCGGGCTGACTTGGTCGACGTGAACAGGAGTTTTTCCATTGCCATACTGCACCAACAGGAAGACTCGGTCCGTGGACTTGAGGTTCCAATCCACACGGCCGGAGACGATGGAGTCGTTGGAAGACGCATACACGTTCGTCGGAAAATGCACCGTGCAGGCTTCGTTTACGCCCAACCTGTTCGGACTGTTCGGGTCAGTCGGATCCTTCCAACCGTAACAACCGAGAAGCGAATTGCCGTCACCGGGCTTCGCCGCGCTTGCCCCGGGTGTGCTGTTCCACAGGTTGAACATCTTCTGGTAAAACTTGGCGGACGCCGACGCGGAGCCAAAAATAGTATCAATGTTCGATAAGGTCGAGGTTTCAAACTGGGGGCTGGGCAGGACAACTTGAGAATAAGAAGGGAGGGAAACCCGCATACCCTCCGTATCGAAGAAGAAGAAGAGCTTGTCTCTTTTAATTCGACCGCCCAGCGAACCAGCCCACTGATTGGCATTATCGAGCGGGCGCGCAGCGCCGAATGCGTTGTCGAACCAGTCGTTGGCGTTCAATGCCGTTCCATTCCAGTAGTACTGCGCGTTCCCATGAAAGTTATTATTGCCGGATTTGGTCAAATAGTTGACGCTCGAGCCTGCGGCGCCACCGTATTGACCTGAATAGCCATTGCTGACCACTGTGGCTTCTTGAATTTCGTTTTGGCCCAGCATCATCCCCAGGGCTCCGCTGTTGTTGGTATTCGCTACGATCAGGTCTCCATTTACGTGGTGTTCGATTTGAGTGTTGTCGTTCATTCCATTCAAAGTGAACAAATTGGAGGCGCCCGGCATGCCTAAAATGGAAACATTGCTTGAGCCGCCAAAGCCAACCCCGTCTGAATTCATGACCGCTCCCGGTGCGGTCTGGACGATGTAAGTGAGATCGTTTCCAGGATTCGGCACTTCGGAAATCTGCTTTTGGCTGAAGGTTGTAGAGACGTCGCCGTTCTCCGTTTGCAACAAGGGAATCTCATCCGTCACTTTAACGGTTGTGCTTGTTCCCGCAAGTTTTAGCGTGATATCGCGTGTTCCCG
>Ga0070730_10002734_pt1 | contig 16003 bp, 14 predicted proteins | sample Coa_R1_3_FD_66447 | JGI IMG/M metagenome (GOLD analysis project Ga0070730, IMG submission 66447) | Surface soil microbial communities from Centralia Pennsylvania, which are recovering from an underground coalmine fire - Coalmine... | ecosystem: Environmental > Terrestrial > Soil > Unclassified ...
AATAGTTCGGCTTATTATTCAGGGAACACAGCAGTTAGCGAAGCGTCAAAAAACGTGGTTCAAGCGGAACAAAAATATTCGCTGGATCAGTAATTCGGCCGAAGCTGTAGAGCTTGCTACAACGTATCTGAACAAATGATATACCTCCTTAGCGATATGTTTGCTACAATGAAGACATGATTGAGCAACTGTTTGGGTCAAAGACGAGGGTTAAGCTGTTGCAGCTGTTTTATAGCAACCCCAACCGCTCCTTTTACGTGCGCGAAATTACCCGCAAGATCGACGAGCAGATAAATTCCGTGCGGCGCGAACTCGCCAATTTGCTCAGTATTGGCATTATTTCCTCAGATACTACCAATAATCGGCTGTATTATGAAGTAAACCAGCAGTATCCGTACTACGCGCCACTGCGCGCTATCTTTGGCCAAGCGGGGGCGGGCGAAACGTCCGACGCTTCGCCGCGCATGCCGGCCGTGAGTAAAACAGCCGGTGTGGGCGCGCCAAATGCCGAGCAGGAAAGAATCAAAGCGCTCGGCAATGTCGAAGTTGCTCTATACACCGGCCAATTTACCCGCGACGAATCGAGTGGGATAGACGCTCTTATTGTAGGCGATGTAAATCAGCACGCGCTCCAGAAGTTTATGAGCGAACTCGAGGCGCAGGAAGGCAAGGAAATCCGCTATACCGTGATGCCCTTGCAGGAATTCAACTATCGTCGTCAAATTAAGGACCGTTTCATAAATACCGTTTTGGCGGCCAAAAAACAGATCCTTATTGATAAAAGCAACACACTGTAACATCGGAACTAAGGAGTACATATGGATCTACAATTTTATGGAGCAAACTGCCTCGTAGTGGCTACTAAACAGGCTCGTTTGGTAGTAGACGATAACCTGGCTGAGCTTGGCGGCAAGTCGCCGGCCAAAGAAGGCGACATAGCGCTGTTTACTATGGCGCACGCCGACTCGGCCCAGCCGGCAAAGCTAGTTATCGACCAGCCAGGCGAGTATGAAGTTGCTGGCGTATCTGTTTTTGGCATCAGCGCGCGAGCGCACATCGACGAAGAGGGCCAGCACACTGCTACGATGTACAAACTGGTGGTCGAAGATACCACCCTTCTCATTACCGGCCACATTTACCCCGAACTCACTGATGATCAGCTTGAGACCATTGGCATGATCGACGTGATGTGTGTTCCGGTCGGTGGCAACGGCTATACGCTGGATGCTGTCGGTGCGCTAAAACTTATTAAGAAGGTGGAACCTAAGTTGGTTATCCCGACCCATTATGCAGATGATGCGTTGGCATACCCCGTGCCGCAGCAGTCGTTGGAAGATGCACTCAAGGCACTCGCCATGCAGCCAAAGGAAACGGTTGCTAAACTCCGTGTTAAGACTGCCGAGCTCGGGGAGACCACACAGTTGGTCGTGCTCGAACGCCCCTAAGGGTAAGCCTCAAGCCACATTAAAAAACCGTCCTGTTACCGGACGGTTTTTTAATGTAAGGGGATACTGTTTAGGACTAAATGATGCCCTTTTTCTTGAGGGTGCGGAGGGCCTGAGTGCTGACTTTCAGTGTTACTTTCTTGCCGTCTACGACGAGCGTCTTTTTTTGCAGGTTAGGCTCCCACACTTTCTTGGTGTGGCGTTGCGAAAAGCTGACGTTGTTGCCGTACTGCTTGCCTTTGCCGGTGATGTCACATATACGCATAAGTTTTCCTTCTATTCAACAGCTTATTTTAGCTGTTTTTACTCTGTAAGTCAACAAATCTTGCTATACTACAAGCAGATGTTCAGCAACCTCAGCCTCCACGATATTGGTATTGTATTAGTAACAATGCTTATTTCTTTGTCGCTGCACGAAGCCATGCATGCATTTGTAGCTCATGCACTTGGCGATACAACAGCGAAGGACGAGGGAAGACTGACCCTCAACCCGCTCAAGCATGTTGATATTATAACTACGATCATCCTTCCGATCATCCTGCTTGCTGTGGGGCTTGCCCCGATCTTTATTGCCAAGCCCGTGCCGTTTGATCCCAGGCGAGTGCGATACGGTGAAGCCGGAGCCGCTTTGGTGGCTTTAGCAGGGCCACTTACAAATTTGCTTTTAGCTGTCATTGCCTCGCTTGTCATTCGAGCGGTAAACGCCGGACCTACTGTCATCTCTGCGCTCGGCATTTTCATGGAGATAAATATATCCTTTTTCGTATTTAATATGCTGCCGCTTCCACCACTTGACGGGTCGAGACTCTTGTATGCAGTGGCGCCCGAAGCCTTGCAAGATATAATGTACCGGATCGAAGCCGCTGGCTTTATGGTGACGATAGCGCTGCTTTTGGTGCTCTCGCCCTTTATCTCGCCGCTCATAATGCACCTAAATCAGGCCATTTTCACCCTTTTGCTCCGGTAGCGCCAGTGGGGTATAATAAGATTGCTGGGCAACAGGCCGAACGAATGATTATCTGAATACTATTCGCAGCGGGAGCCTAATATGTGTAACGACCGTGGTCATTACATGAAGGCACCCACCTGGGTACCACCAGGTTAATCATATCGGCCTCGTCCAGCTTTTCCTATTCGTAAATCGGGGTGTAGCGCAGTTGGCTAGCGCGTACGGCTGGGGGCCGTGAGGTCGCAGGTTCGAGTCCTGTCACCCCGACCAAAGACATGAAAAAACTCAAATTTGACCATCAGCTTGCCGAACTTATTAGGAGGGGTCTTAAGACCACAACCTGGCGTCTATACGACGATAAAGATATTTCGGTAAATGATACGGTCGAACTTATAGATAAGGTTGAACCACGCAATCCCGAAACCTGGACGCCTTTTGGAATAGCGCAGATTACGGCGGTGGTCCAAAAGCGGCTTGGCGATATTACGCCCCAGGATTACGAAGGCCACGAGGCCTATACCTCTAGTGAAGAGATGCTCAAAACATACCGGACATACTATGGACCACAGGTTGATAAAAATACGCCAGTCAAGATAATCCACTTTGCCTTTTCTGAGCAGAGCAGAAAAGTGGATGAAGGTGATGTAGGAAGTACATCTAAAATAACTGAGATAAAGTTGTATGCAGATGGGGGTTCGCGCGGAAATCCGGGGCCGTCAGCCAGCGGCTTCGCTATCCTTGATGCACACGACCAAGTCGTTGTAAAAAAAGGAGTTTATCTCGGCGTTACCACTAATAATCAGGCAGAGTACCAGGCGCTCAAACTCGGACTTGAAGAGGCGCTTCGCATGCATGCCCGTGTAGTTTCGGTGTATATGGATAGTCTTTTGGTGGTTAATCAGATGAGTGGCATATTTAAAATTAAAAATAGGGATCTTTGGCCCATCCATATGGCCGTTGAGCAGCTCGTTCCTCAGTTTAAGCGAGTTAGTTTTACGCACGTACCACGTGAGTTAAATAAAATTGCCGACGCGGCAGTCAACGAGGCATTAGACGCGGCACTCAGACGCGACGTATAGTGTTTTTTGCCATAAGTGATATAATAAGCACTAGGCCAGATGATCGGCTGATCGCTTGCCACTGTTCCTTAAAACGAACAAAGGTAAGAGGAAAGTCCGGGCAGCATAGGGGAAGACAGTTGCTAACAGCAACCAGGGGAAACCCTAGGGAAAGTGCCACAGAAACAAGACCGCTTCGTAGTCGTAAAGACAACGGAGTAAGGGTGAAAAGAGTAGGGTAAGAGCCTACAGTTTACATCGGTGACGTTGTAAAAAGGTAAACCCTGTCTGCTGCAAGGGGATGGATTATTGAGCTTTACGCTCTGGTTCCCGCCATAATCCATCATGAGTTATCCGCTCGATCACGATGGCAACATCGTGACTAGATAGATGATCGGCTAAAACAGAACCCGGCTTACGGAGAATCTGGCTCTCCTAGACGCAAAAATACCCCCTGGTTATCCAGGAGGTATTTTTTATTGCAAGTAGTTTAATGTACTTACTGTAATTTGGCGGCTTTCACTATCGCCTCAAATGCTTTGGCTTCGTTTACTGCGAGCTCGCTCAGAATCTTGCGGTCCAAGGTTACATTTGCCGCCTTAAGGCCGGCAATGAGTTTGCTGTACGTCGTGCCGTTCAGCCGGGCGGCAGCATTGATGCGGGCGTTCCACAGCTCCCGGAAAGTTCGCTTACGATTCTTACGGTCGCGAGTGGCGAATTGGAGCGCCTTTGTTACAGCCTGCTTGCCACGTTTGTAGCTAGAGCGGTTAGATTTGGTCATGCCTGCAGTAGCGCGGCGAATTTTGACGTGTTTTTGGTGGGCGGCTACACCGCGTTTGACGCGCATCTTAGGCTCCTAGTTTCTGCTTAATGATTTTGTTATTAGCGCCTTCCAGCGTTTCGAGGCCGGCAAATTTACGCTTGCGGGCGCCGCTTTTCTTTTGCAGGAAGTGGCTGGCGAACGAATGCTTGACGCGGACTTTGCCATTCTTGGTCAAGCGGACTCGATCCTTGGTACCGCTATGCGTTTTTAGCTTTGGCATGACTGCTCCTTATTACGAAGTTAAGCTGTTTTCCGGCGAATTCTGGTGAACTATCTACAACGATATTGTCACCGAAATCAGCGATTACCTTATCAGCAAGTTTGAAACCTAGATCTTTGTGTGCAAGTTCGCGGCCGCGGTAGAAAATAGTAATCTTTACCTTGTGGCCAGCCTCTAAAAAGTCGGTTACTTTCCGGAGCTTTACACCAAGATCGTGCTCGCTAATTTTTAACCCAAACCGCATTTGCTTGAGATCGAGCGTTTTCGCGCTGCGCTTGTTTTTCTGCATTTGCTTGGTGCGTTGGTAATTGTACTTACCCCAGTCGACAATTTTGGCGACCGGCGGGTTAGCGTCCGGCGATATCTCTACCAGATCTAGATCCCGCTCCGCTGCAAGCTGCAATGCTTCTGTCCGCGTAAGGATGCCAAGCTGATTGCCATCCTCATCGATCACCCGCATTTGTGACGCCCGAATGTCTTGATTCAGGCGGGTAAACTTGCTGATAGGACTTCTCCTTTATATTGTTAGTGAAGGTATTGTAACAGAAGTAACAACAGGGGTCAAGGAAGGCTACGCCAGCAGGTCTGGTCTTTGCGGGCGGTATTGGAGCGCCTCGGTGATGTGGGTTATTTCGATAGCTTCCGAATTCTCCAAATCTGCGATAGTCCGCCCTAGCTTTATAAGCCGCATATAGCTTCGGGCGGAAAGGTCGAGTGCCTTAGCCGCCTTATTGAGGATGTCGCGGGCCGGGTCGGTAAGTTTTGCGCTGGTGCGTATATCTTGATTGGTCATCTCGGCGTTCAGTTTTTCGGATGTGTAGCGGGTTCGCTGGATGCTACGCGCCTGTGCTACGCGGGCACGAATAGCTGCGTCGTGGTCGCCTGTGGTGCTGGTGAGGAGCTGCTCATGAACTACTTCTTCTACGTCAATATAAAGGTCGATTCGATCCAGAATAGGACCCGAGAGCTTTTGACGATATTGACTGACGCGATGCGGAGGGCAGATACAAGGTTTGGGGGTGCCATAGTATCCGCAAGGGCAGGGGTTTGCGGTAGCGACCAGTATAAAATTTGCCGGATATTCGGCGCTGTTTTTTATCCGCGTCACTGTTACGGTGCGATTTTCCAGCGGTTGACGGAGCGATTCAAGTGTACTTCGAGCAAATTCCGGCAATTCGTCAAAAAAGAGTACGCCGCGATGGGCAAGGCTCATCTCGCCCGGCCGGAGTTGGCTGCCACCGCCGACGATTGATAAGTAGCTAGCGCTGTGGTGGGGTGCGCGAAATGGCCGCTTAGTAATCAAGGACTCGTAGTCGCCACTTACCAGGCTATGGACATGCGTTACTTCCAGCATTTCGTTTTGAGTAAGCGGCGGAAGAATTGACGGCAAACTTTGCGCGAGCATGCTTTTGCCAGTTCCCGGCGACCCATTCAATAAAATATTATGCCCGCCGGCAGCGGCAATCTCCAAGGCCCTCTTCGCGCGTGTCTGGCCCACCACTTCACTCATAAACGGCCCCGTCCATTGCGTCAGCGAGCCCAATTCATCTGCGTTGCCGCTGGGTGACACGGTAAGCGTCTGTTGCCCGTTCAGACCTGCATATAATTCTTGTACAGTCTTGAGAGGTATTAACTGCAGTCCGGGTACAAGAGTTGCCTGGGAGAGGTTAGCGTGGGGTATGAAGCAGGTGGTGAGCCCGTTTTCTTTTGCGCATAGAAGCTTGCCGATTATCCCCCGAACGGCACGCACATCGCCGTTGAGACCAAGCTCGCCTATAAAAACCATATCGGTTTGTAGCCGCAGGATAGTGAGACCTCCGGCCTGCAAAATCGCCGTAGCTATCGCTAGGTCGAGACTCGTACTTTCTTTCGGTATGTCGGCAGGTGCGAGGTTTATGGTAATTCGCTTTTTCGGCATTGCAATGCCGGCACTCGCGAAACTGCTGCGTATACGATCCTTTGCCTCATCAATGGCTTTATTGACAAGCCCTACGATAGTTATTATAGGTAACCCGTTTGAGAGCTGGCATTCGGTATCAATGACTATACCGTGAGATCCTAAAGTCAAAATAGATTGTATCGGCAGGTTCATAGGCGCTATGTTGTAACGCGAGCTGCCTCAAAAGTAAAGGCCCGCTCACACTTATGCGAACGGGCCTGGTTTTTGGTTTGGTTTTGGCTGTTAAGTAAGATGTTTCTTTAGGCTTTTCATGGAACAACGGCTTGCGAGAAGCCGTTGTTTCTAGTCTGTTTTTGTTTTTGAGCACTTTTTTTATTCAAGTGCTACTGCTATCTTATAAACTACAAAACTAGCTGTCAATAACAATTATGGTTAGTTTTTCACAAAGCTGTGTATAACTTTGATATTGCGGTCGGGCCGAAAATAAATGTATGCAGTAAAAATGCTCGTGCTTATTGACTTTTTGGGCAGGTTGTAGTAAGCTTCTAACTAGTAAGTCAAAAACAAAAACTTACAAAAACAAAAATATATCGCTCTTCGCGACCCTAAAGGTTGCAAGAGCGGTCAGTCAAAGCCAAAGGGTAGTAAGCGCTATATATTTTTAAAACAAGGGCGGATTTACTACCCTCGGCTCCAAGAATTTTAAATGTACTGCGAGATCATTGCTCGCAGTATTTTGTAGTCTACCTATATATGATATGAAAAAGGCAACACAGGGCATTATCCTAAGCATCGCGTTACTGGCCGTGCTTCTTGTGGCAACACAGCCTACTAAATTGCCGTCGTTCATGCTGATTGTGCCGTTCGGACTTATGTTTGTCATTCTGACGCTCGGAACTGCGTTGCTTTTTGCATGGCGCTCTAGCAGGCTCACTGCAAGGCACGTCCGTAATGGCGCATTTGTGGCGGCGATGCCAATGATTCTTGTAGTGCTTCAATCAATCGGGCAATTGACCCTTCGTGACCTGCTCATCATTGTGGTATTTTTTGTCCTTAGCTACTTCTACGTTGGCCGGCTGAGCGCGCAGCGGCGCTGATTCTACAAATAGTAGCCGCGGTACCCCCAAACTGATATAATATTGCGAAGAGTATGGAACCAACTGCCGAAAGAACACCAGCTTTAGCGTTACCTCAACCTGCCAGTGAACAGGGCGTGACGGATGGATTTCCTGGAGACCGTGCACCGGAAACGTTTGGAATTAACCCAGAAATCCAGTCTGGTATACACCCCCCGGCCTTAGCGGGCGCTATTAACCCCTTACCGGCAGCTCAACCGCTCGCTCCAAGTTCCGTGCAGGCTGGCAGCGGTGTGCAGCAAGTGCCGGCTGCCGCTACCAGCGATGATATGAGTAGCAGCGCTCTTGATGAGGAGTGGATAACCAAAGCTAAAGCTATTATTGAGCAGACAAAAAACGATCCGTACCTCGAAAGCAAGGAACTCAGCAAAACGAAGGCGGACTACTTACGAATTCGCTATAACAAGCAGATAAAGGTTGCCGAAGATTCTGTGCGATGAACCTCCTAATTATTATAGTAACGTTTTTAGTTATCGCGGCGCTCATTGTGGTGCCTATTGTGCTTCTGCAGACTCGTAAGCGGGTCCGTGAGCAGAAAAACTATGAGCGGGGCCTCAAAATGATCCCGCTCCTCATCCATCTTCCGCCGATGAGTGAAGATTCAGACGCTGCAGGGCGCGATGTGCGCGACTTGGTTGACGAAAATATTTCCAAAGCGCAGGTTATCTACAATATTATTGCGAGTACAGCAGAGAAGGGGTTTAAGACGCGCATTTATGGGCAGCGACACTTCGCCTTTGAAATTGTGGGGAGTAAAGGCTTCGCCTATTTTTACGCTGCAGTGCCGTTAGCACTTGTAGAAGTGGTAAAACAGGCTATCGTGAGCGCATATCCCTCCGCCCGGCTCGAAGAAGTCGCCGAACACAATATATTTAGCCCGGTGGGCAAGGTGAGCGGCACGGCTGGTGGCGAGCTGCACCTAAAAGAAAATTACGCCTACCCAATAGCTACCTATCAAGATCTCAAGCGTGACGCCATGCAGGCGTTATTAAACTCATTGTCGACCCTAGAGAAAGAGGACGGGGCGGGAATACAGATTTTGCTTAGGCCAGCTGATCCTTCTTGGCGGAAGAACGCCCTGGCGGTGGCGAGCAGTAAACGAAAAGGGGACAAGAATAAAAAAGGCGGGGAGCAATTGTTCGGTATCCTCAAACAGCTTGGCACTGCGTTGGTCAAACCGCCTGAAGACAAAAAGGAAGATAAGGGCGGCAAAGACCTTTCCAGCTTAGAGCAGGCAACCCTGGACTCTATTGAAGATAAGACGCGGCACCCAGGTTACGAGGTGCTTATTCGCGTGGTTGTTTCTTCAAATGTGAGCCACCGTGCGCAAGCCATTCTTAATAATGTGGTTGCTTCTTTTTCATTGTTTGATGCGCCAGGCAAAAACGGCTTTAAGTATAGTCCGGCTAAAAACATTGACGATTTTATAACGAATTATATCCTTAGAATTTTTCCTCAGGACCGCAATAAGGATATTTTGAATGCGGTCGAACTGTCGACCATTTTCCATTTTCCAGACCAACGCAGCATCCCAACCTCACAGCTTGAACGGCAAGATTCGAAGCAGGTGGACGGCCCTCGTAATGTTCCGGACACGGGGCTGTTGCTGGGCTATAACGTGTTTCGAGGCGTGAAAAAGCCCATCCGGTTGTCAGTCTCCGACCGTCAGCGCCACATGTATGCGGTCGGACAGACCGGTACCGGTAAATCTACCTTCCTTGAAAACTTGGCCCTGCAGGACATGATGAATGGTGATGGCTTTGCTTTTGTCGACCCGCATGGCGATACAGCAGAAAAATTGCTTTCGATGGTGCCGCGAGAACGAACCGAGGATGTCATATATTTCTGTCCGTCGGAAATGGATTATCCTATGGGCCTGAATTTGTTCGAGTATCGCACTGCCGATCAGAAGGACTTTTTGATTCAGGAAGCGTTGAACATGCTGTATAAATTGTACGATCCACAACATCAGGGAATTATGGGACCGCGCTACGAGCACCTTTTCCGCAACGCCGCGCTTACGGTCATGGCCGACCCTAACGGGGGTACTTTTGTCGATATTCCTAAACTTTTCCGCGATCCGCAGTTTGTGAAGCAAAAATTACAATACGTCCACGACCAAAATGTGATCGAATTTTGGCAAAAAGAAATGCCTCAATCTCAGCGTTCAAATGAGTTTGGTGAAGTGGTTAGTTGGTTCGTGAGTAAATTCGGTGCATTCCTGTCGAACGAGATGATGCGTAACATTATCGGTCAGACCAAGAGCTCATTTGACCTGCGTGATGTCATGGACAACCGAAAAATCTTACTCGTTAACCTGAGTAAAGGGCGAACGGGCGAATTAAACTCTAAACTTTTGGGTATGGTTTTCGTGATGAAGTTCCAGGCTGCCGCCATGAGCCGGGCCAATATTCCAGAAAGCGAACGCAAAGACTTCGCCCTGTATGTCGACGAGTTCCAGAACTTTTCTACCGATTCATTCGCTACCATTCTGTCTGAGGCCCGTAAGTATCACTTGAACCTTATCGTCGCTAACCAGTTCACCACACAGCTTACCGACGAAGTGCGGGACGCAGTATTCGGCAATATTGGTACGATTGTTGCCTTCCGTGTCGGCCAAGACGAAGACGCCGAAGCCTTAGCCAAGCGTATGCGTCCAGCCTTCGATACAAGCGATCTTCTCCGTATGCCTAACTACAATGCTGCTGTGCGTACATTGATTGGCGGTGTGCCGACACAACCCTTTAGTATGGCGACGTTGCCGCCGCTGGGTAACGCTAACCCTCAGCTTTCAGTCGCTTTGAAACAATTGTCTGCGGCCAAGTATGGGAGGCCAAAGGCTGCGGTAGAAAGCGAAATATTTGAGCGCCTAGCTACAAAGGCTGATGCTGCTCCTTCAACCGCGCCATTTAATAATTCGTTCAAGCAAGATGGAGCAGGTGCTGCGCCTGCTCGTTTTGGCGGTGGCGCCGGCTATAGTGCGCCTCCGGCCGCAGCACCGGCAGGCACGGGCTCGTTTTTGGATGAATGGATGGCCAAGCGGTCGGGTCCGCTGACTATGCGGCCCTCGCCATGGTCGGCTCCTAAAGGGGGTTCTAAAACTACCCAGCCGCCGCGGCCGAACCTGGGTGGGGGACAGGACATGAGCAAAATGCCGGCTCCCCTCAGTGGAACGCCTCCCCAACCGCTGTCTGCACCCCCGGCCTCAAACACACCGGTACAACCCCCGGCCTCAGCGGCAGGCAACACCCCAATGCCTGCGCCTTCTGTCGTTTCATCTCACGACAGCGGTGATATCCCTATTTCACCTCGTCATGCAGCCCCTGGTGCGCCGGAAGATACTATCTACATCGACCAAGACGGTATTCTTCACCGACGTTAACAGAGCGCGAATAGTTGCGCAGAGCAGAGAATTACTTTATACTTATAGGTAAGTGGGAATCTTGTAAGTGATTTCATGAGGGTTATTTGAAGTGGCAAAAACAAACGATTATTCGGCTGACCAAATCCAGGTCCTAGAAGGGCTCGAACCAGTTCGTAAGCGTCCCGGCATGTATATTGGTGGTACGGGCGTGGAAGGCCTGCATCACCTCGTATGGGAATTGGTAGACAACGGTATTGACGAAGCCCTGGCTGGTTTTGCTACCCAGGTTTCGGTGCGTTTGTTGGCCGACGGCGGCATTACCATTACCGACAACGGCCGCGGCATACCCACCGATATTCACCCCAAAACGGGCAAGAGTACTGTCGAAACGGTGCTGACTGTGCTGCACGCCGGTGGTAAGTTCGGTGGCGGCGGCTACAAGGTTTCTGGTGGTTTGCACGGTGTGGGTTCGAGTGTGGTGAATGCGTTGTCTTCGCGGTTGCTAATTACCGTCTGGCGCGATGGTAAGGAGTTCTTTCAAGAGTATGCTGCCGGTGTGCCGCAGGCCGATCTTAAGTCGGTAGGCAAGAGCAATAAAACCGGTACGCAGATTACGTTTTACCCAGACGCTACTATTTTTGAAACAACCGGCTTTAATTATGACACCATTTTGGACAAACTTCGGCACCAGGCATATCTCACAAAAGGTGTCAGAACGTCAATTGAAGACGAGAGAACAGGAAGAAGATTCGGATTTTATTTCGAAGGCGGTATCAAGTCCTACGTCAAGCACCTTAATTATGGTAAAGAAGTTGTCGATGAAGATATTTTTTACGTCGACAAGCAAGTGGAAGAGGCGCAGATTGAAATCGCGGCGCAGTACACCGATGGCTTTAACGAAACGATCAAGCAGTTCGCCAATAACGTAGTGAACCCCGACGGTGGTACGCACCTCACCGGCTTCCGTTCGGCGCTGACGCGCGTTATCAACGATTACGCCCGCAAGGCCAGCCTGTTGAAAGAGAAAGAAGAAAATCTGACCGGTGAAGACTGCCGCGAAGGCCTCACCGCAGTTATTTTGGTGAAATTGCCCGATCCGCAGTTTGAAGGTCAGACCAAGAACAAGCTGGGCAACCCGGAAATCCGCGGATACGTCGAGCAGGTCATGACCGAATACTTCAATTACTATCTCGAGGAACATCCTGGAATCGCCCGAAAGATAGTGGGCAAGGCTTTGCTGGCCGCACGTGCTCGCAAGGCTGCCCGTGCTGCCCGCGAGAACATTATTCGTAAAGGTGTACTTGAAGGTGCGAGCATGCCCGGTAAGCTGGCCGACTGTTCCAGCAAAGACCCCAAGAATTCCGAAATCTATTTGGTGGAAGGCGACTCAGCCGGCGGCTCAGCAAAAAGCGGACGCGATAGTAAAACACAAGCTATTCTGCCGCTCCGCGGCAAGGTTTTGAACGTAGAGCGTGCCCGGCTCGATAAAATGCTGGCTAACAACGAAATCCTAAATCTCATTAAAGCGCTTGGTGTCGGCATCGAGGATTCGTTCTCTTTGGACGGTCTGCGCTACCACCGCATTATTATTATGACCGACGCCGACGTGGACGGCTCGCACATCAGCACACTGCTGTTAACATTCTTCTTCCGCTACATGAAGCCGGTGGTAGATGGCGGGCATGTGTACTTGGCCAAACCACCGCTTTTCGAGCTGGTAAAGCCTGGCCGTAAGAACAGTGTATTTATTTACGACGAGGATGAACTAGACCGCGTTCTCGACGAGACCATTGCGAAGCGCAAGGCAGGCGGCGCGAAATTTACCCCTGAAGACGATCGTTTGCATCAGGCCGGCTTTATTGAGCAAAAGCGCTACAAGGGTTTAGGCGAGATGGATGCCGAGCAGCTGTTCGAGACCACGATGAATCCCGAGAAACGTGTGCTTGTGCAGGTGAGGGTAGAAGATGCCGAGAAAGCCGATGCTATTTTCAACAAGCTCATGGGCACCGAAGTAGAACTGCGTAAGAACTTTATCCAGACGAACGCCAAATTTGTGAAGGACTTGGACATTTAGTATGGACCCACAAGACGTACCCGAAGAACCAGTGCAAAACCAAACGCCTGTTGAAGGCGAAATTATGGCCGACGAGACGCAGAGCCACTCACGCCTCGTTGAACGCCGGAGCGTTGAGCATGTCATGGAGGATAGCTATCTCCGCTATTCGATGAGCGTCATTATCGACCGCGCCTTGCCAGATGTTCGGGATGGCATGAAGCCGGTACACCGGCGCATTCTGTACACCATGAACCGTGACGGCCTGCGCGCCAGTGCCAAACACCGAAAGAGTGCGAACGTCGTCGGCGCGGTAATGGGTGATTACCACCCGCATGGCGATGCCGCGATTTACGACGCCATGGTGCGCATGGCCCAGCCGTGGTCGATGCGTTACATGCTGGTGAACGGGCAGGGTAACTTCGGCTCGATGGACGGCGACCCGCCGGCTGCTATGCGTTACACCGAGGCTAAAATGGCTCGCGTTGCCGATGAGCTGTTGGCAGACATCGACAAAGATACCGTTGATTTCCGTGACAACTACGATGCCCGCTTGCAGGAACCTTCGGTGTTACCCGCACGTTTGCCAAACTTGTTGTTAAACGGACAACTGGGCATCGCCGTGGGTATGGCCACCAATATCCCGCCGCACAATCTGTCGGAACTGGTCGATGCTACGGTCCACCAGATCGATCACCCCGATGCCACCTTGGACGATCTCCTGCAGCACATCAAAGGCCCTGATTTTCCGACCGGCGGTATTGTATACGGCAAAGATTCAATGCGGGCGGCCTACGCAGTTGGCCGTGGTGGGGTGGTAGTGCGGGGCGTCGCCGAGATTGTCGAGAATAAGAAGGGCCGCCACCAGATTATCATCACCGAGATCCCGTACGGGCTTAACAAGGCCAGCTTTATCGAAAAGATCGCCGACCTTTATAAAGAGAAGAAGATCGCAGGCATCAGTGACCTGCGCGACGAGAGCGCCCGTGGTGAAGTGCGCATCGTGGTTGACCTTAAAAAGGATGCCTATCCCAAGAAGTTATTGAACCAGCTTTATAAGCTCACGCCGCTTCAAACTTCTTTCCACTTTAATATGATGGCCCTCGTAGACGGTATTCAGCCGCGCGTACTGGGCCTGCAAGACATCATTCAAGAGCATATTAAGCACCGACAGGTAGTAGTACGCCGCCGAACCGAGTTTGAGCTGCGTAAGGCCAAGGAGCGGGCGCATATTCTCGAAGGCCTCAAGATTGCGCTTGACCACATCGACGAGGTAATCGCCACCATTCGTGCCAGCGAGACCACCGAGGAAGCCCAGGTCAACCTTATGGAACGTTTCGGGCTTACCGAAGTGCAAGCCAAGGCGATTCTCGCCATGCAACTCCGTACGCTGGCCGGCTTGGAGCGTAAGAAGATCGAAGATGAGCTCGCTGAGTTGCTTAAGACGATAGCTCGGCTTGAGGCTATCTTGGCCGATGAAAAAGAGATCCTAAAAATTATTCGTAGCGAGCTCCTGGAGTTAAAAAAACAATATGGCGACGAACGCCGCACACGCGTGGTGCCGCAGGAATTGGACCGTCTCAGCGAAGAGGACTTGGTGCCAGACGAGCAGGTTGTAGTAACACTTACATCGGCTAATTACATTAAGCGTTGTTCCATTGCCGAGTACAAAAAGCAGGGCCGGGGTGGCAAGGGCCGGCGTGGTATGACCACGCGTGAAGAAGACGTTATAGAGCATTTGGTAAATGCCGGCACACACGACTATCTCCTCTTCTTTACGAGCAAGGGACGGGTATTCCGCATAAAAACGTACGAGGTCCCCGCCTCATCGCTTACCGCTAAAGGCATTGCTATTGTGAATTTGCTACAGCTTCAACCAGAAGAGACGGTTAGTTCGGTAATTAACGTCAGCAAGCAGGTCGGCCAGGAGACCAACCTTATGATGTGTACGGTCCGCGGAGTCGTAAAGAAAACCCCGTTTGCGCAGTACCAGAATGTCCGCAGTAACGGCCTTATTGCTATCAATCTGGACGACGGCGACGAGTTAAAGTGGATTCGTATGACCAACGGAGATAACGAGGTCCTCATCTCGAGCGCCCAAGGCCAAGCCATTCGCTTCCACGAAAAAGATGTACGCCCCATGGGTCGCGTTTCACGAGGTGTACGTGGTATTCGCTTGCGTGCGAGTGACCACGTGATTGGCATGGACATCGTCCAAGAAGGCTCCAGCGTGTTTGTGATAAGCCAGCACGGATACGGCAAACGCACCAAGGTCGCTCAATTTACGCCACACGCTCGCGGTGGCGTGGGTATCCGCTCCGCAGTGGTAAACACGAAGACGGGCAACCTCATCGGCGTTAAAACACTTACCGATGATAATCAGGAGGTGATTATCGTTTCGTCTCAGGGCCAGGCGATCCGACTCGGCCTCAAGGATATACCTGAGCTCGGCCGTGCCACGCAGGGCGTTCGCATCATGCGTCTTAATACGGGCGATGAGGTAGTTTCGCTCGCGCTTGTTGATGGCGTTGACGAAGACGACGAACCTACTGAAGACTAATCTGTTACATTGATGTAACTATTACCACCAATTTCGCAAGAATAACCTTGACAATTAGGGGTGATCCATCGTACTATCATCTGAGTGTTTAGAGGTCTTGCTATAGGTGTCTCTAAAGCTCATTAAAAATTGAGTAGTGCAAATCAACGTCAGTTCATTTGAATTGTTTAAAGTCAGTAATTTCTGATCGCAAGGTCAGAATGTTCGACTGACCAGAGATAAATTCTTTTTTGGAGAGTTTGATCCTGGCTCAGGATGAGCGCTGGCGGCGTGCCTAATACATGCAAGTCGAGCGGAAAGGCTCCTTCGGGAGTACTCGAGCGGCGGACGGCTGAGTAACGCGTAGGAACGTACCCCAAAGTGAGGGATAACTGCTCGAAAGAGTAGCTAATACCGCATGTGATCTACGGATTAAAGCTTTATGCGCTTTGGGAACGGCCTGCGTCCGATTAGCTAGTTGGCGGAGTAAAAGCCCACCAAGGCGACGATCGGTAG
>Ga0070730_10002735_pt1 | contig 16002 bp, 16 predicted proteins | sample Coa_R1_3_FD_66447 | JGI IMG/M metagenome (GOLD analysis project Ga0070730, IMG submission 66447) | Surface soil microbial communities from Centralia Pennsylvania, which are recovering from an underground coalmine fire - Coalmine... | ecosystem: Environmental > Terrestrial > Soil > Unclassified ...
ACCTTTTCCAGCAGCATGGTGCGGGTGACCGACTGCCCGCCGTGCCGCATGAGGAACTCCAGGAGCTGGAACTCACGCGGCTGCAGGTCGATCTCCACACCGGCGCGATGAACCTCGCGGGCGATCAGGTCCATCTCCAGGTCGCCGACCCTCAGCCGGGTTTGGACCGATCCCTGTTCCCGGCGACGCGCCAGGGCCTCGACCCGCGCCTGCAGCTCGGCCAGGGCGTATGGCTTGACCAGATAGTCGTCGCCGCCGGCGTTCAGGCCGGTCACGCGGTCGTTGATCTCGCCCAGGGCCGAAAGGAACAGGACCGGGGTGCGGACACCCTCGGAGCGCAGGGTCTCGACCATCGTGACGCCGTCCATGCGCGGCATCATCCGGTCGACGACCAGGACGTCGAACCGCCCGTCACGGGCCGCCCTCAGGCCGGCTTCGCCGTCGGCGGCGGTCTCGCACTGATGGCCCTTCTCGGAGAGCCCCGTGGCCATGGCCCTGGACGCCTCCAGGTCATCCTCGACGATCAACAGTTTCATTCGACCCTCCCCGCGCGTCCCTTACCACTCACGGCCCCGACGCCAACCAGAGGAGAGACGCGGCGATTGGCCTTACACCTCTCCCGGAGGGAGAGGGAGGGGCCGTGGCGGAGCCATGGGAGGGTGAGGGGTTAGGACGCCGGCAGGGTAACCCCTCATCTTCCCACGCCTTCGGCGCGGGCCCCCTTCTTCTCCCTCTGGGAGAAGAGACTCGGATTACCCCTCGATCTTGATCGGTACGAACAGGGACACTCCGCCGCGGGTGACTTCCAGGGGGATGCTCGTGCGCCCAGCCTTCTTCCAGTCACCGACGGCGGCGGCCACGTCATTGGCGCTGGCCACCTCGCGGTCGCCGGCCCGGACGATTACGTCACCGCGCCGCAGGCCCTTGTCGCCGGCGTCCGAGGTGCTCTTGACGCCCTGGACCAGCACGCCGCGGACCGCGGAGCCGATGTTGTACTGCTGGCGCGATTCCGGATCGATCGGCGTCAGCGACATGCCGAGCACGCGGCTCTGGGCGGTGGGGGGCGCGCCAGGGGCGACGTCGGCGCCCTCATCGCCCTCGGGTCCGCCATTCTTGGCCAGCTGTTCCTCGGAGGGCCGCAGACCCGCCAGGATGTCCAGCGTCCGGGGCTTGCCGTTGCGGTACACGTCCAGGTGCATGCTGTCGCCGGCATGGACCTTGGCCACCTCGCGGGTCAGCTCTGAGGCGCCGGCCACCGGGTGGCCGTTCACGGCGACCACCACGTCGCCCGGTTGCGCGCCGGCCCGCGCCGCCGGACCGCCGGGCACCAGGCTGGCCACCACCGCGCCCTTGCGCCCGGTCAGGCCCCAGGCGCCGGCCATCTCGTCGCTCAGATCCTGGATCTGGGCCCCGATATAGCCACGGGCGATCTTGTGGCCCTGCATGAGCTGCTGGGTGACGTTCTCGGCGACGTCGGCCGGGATGTCGAAACCGATCCCCACCGAGCCGCCCGAGGGCGAGAAGATCGCCGTGTTGACGCCGATCACCCGGCCGTAGGTGTCGAAGGTCGGGCCGCCGGAGTTGCCGCGATTGATGGGGGCGTCGATCTGGATGTAGTCAACGAACTTCTCGCCGATGTCGCGGTTGTAGGCCGAGACGATGCCGGCCGTGGCCGTGCCGCCCAGGTCATAGGGGTTGCCCACCGCGAGCACCCAGTCGCCCACCCGCGGGCGGGCCCGGTCCTCGAAATTGACGAACGGATATCCGTGGCCCTCCACGCGAATGACCGCCAGGTCGGTGCCTTCGTCGCGGCCGACGAGAACCGCCTTGAGTTCCTTGCCGTCCTTCAGGACGACCTTGATGTCCTCGGCGTGGTCGATGACGTGGTTGTTGGTGACGATGAAGCCGTCGGGCGAGATGAAGAAGCCCGAGCCGGACGACATCTGCTTGGGAGCCTTGCGCGGATCGGCGGGACTGCTGTCGCCGTCGTCGCCGCCGTCCTGGCCGCCGCCGCGGGGAACCAGGCCGAACGGGAAGGCGAAGCCGAAGCCCTGGCCGCCGCGCAGCGCGCTGACGTCCACCTTGGAGGTCACCTTGATCGACACCACCGCGGGAGAGACGCGCTCGAAGATGTCAGCGAAGGACATCGGCGCGGAGGACGACACGACCGGCTCGGTCGAGGCCTTGATCAGGCGACCAAAACCATCCGCCCCGAGCGGGGCGCCGTGCAGGCCCGCGCCGGCCATCGCCGCGACGGCGACGCCCGCGCCGGCGAGCGCGCCCACCAATACCTGTGACTTGCTGACTGCCATGTGCCTAAGTTCCTTTGTCCCGGCGATGGGGCGACCGGGTCTTGAAGATGTAGGGATGGTCGCGCGAAAGCGGGAGGTCCCGCCGATGACTCATCGCTCCACGCGGCCACAGGTTCAATGTCGGTCTCCGGCGCCGTTCTGGAACCGGAACTCCTAAGTGCAAAATCGCCCTGGCCATGCGGTCAGGGACGATGGATGGTCGAAGCGGCCGCATAGGCCGGCGAAGCGCCGTTGCCGCGCCACTCGCCCTGGGCTTTTAGCGCCTGCGCGAGCTCACGAGGCATATATTTTTCGTCATGTTTTGCCAGGACTTGGCTGGCTATGAAGACGCCGTCGCGGTCGAAGGCGCCCATGGCCACGATGCCCTGGCCCTCGCGAAACAGATCCGGCAAGGCGCCCCGGTAGGAGACCCGCGACTGGGCGAGGCGATCGGCCACCGTGAAGTCGGTCTCCCCGTCCGCCCGCCGCGCCACGCTCCCCCTCAGCACCAGGCCGCCCAGCTGAATGGATCGCCCCGCCTCCACGTGCGCCGCCCGGGCCTGGGCGGGGGTGTAGAAATAGGAAATCGAGTCCCGCAGGCCGTAGAGGACGAGGCCGGCGGCGAGGATCAGGATCGGGGCCGCGGCGGCCACCGCCATCAGGCGTCGCCTGGCTGTGCGGGAACGGGGAAGCAGGGTCATGGCCACATTCATACAGCCTGGAACCCGCGATGGGCGCCCGAAACGATGTCGCGGGCGGGCGGCCTCACGTCTCGGCGCGGGGCAGGCGGATGACGGCCTCCAGGCCGCCGAGAGCGGCCGCACCGAGGGTGATCGAGCCGCCGTAGGCCCGCGCCAGTTCGTCGACGATGGCGAGGCCGAGGCCTGAGCCGGGCGTACGCTCGTCCAGACGCGCGCCGCGACGCAGGACCTCGCTGCGCATCTCCGGCGGCAGGCCCTGGCCGTCGTCCTCGACGACGAGCACGAAGTGGCGTGGTCCGTCCGGCGTTGCGGTGACCCGGACGCGGCCGGCGCACCACTGGCAGGCGTTCTCCATGACGTTGCCGGCGATCTCCAGCAGGTCCTGGCGCTCGCCGCGGAACCTGAGGTCTTCCGGGCAGGCCCACTCGATCTCGGCGAGCTTGCCGCGGAAGATCTTCTCCAAGGTCCGGCTGAGGTCTTCGACCACCGGGGCCACCGGCGTGCTCTCGCCCATGCCCTGGGTTCGCGCGGCCGCCCGGGCGCGCCGCAGATGGTGGTCGACGTGCTGACCCATGGTCTGGGCCTGGCGGGTCACCACCTCGGCCAGGGGACCGCCCTGCTGGCTCGCCTCGGTGAGCATGACCGAGAGGGGCGTCTTCAGGGCGTGAGCCAGATTGCCGACGTGGGTGCGCTGGCGCTCCACCACCTCCTGGGTGTGGGCCATCAGCGCGTTGAGCTCGGCCGCGAGGGGTTCGAGCTCGCTGGGATAGTGGCCGCCGATCCGCTCGGACCGTCCGGTGCGGACGTCGGTCACCTCGCGGCGCAGGGCGAACAGCGGTTGCAGGCCGACGCGCACCTGCACCACCACCGCCGCGATCAGCCCGGCGCCCAGCAGGATCAGGGCGATGGCGATGGTGGTGTCGAAGGCGCGCACGTCGCGGTTCACCGGCGTGCTGTCCGCCGCCGCCATGATGATCACCGGCGCGGCGACGCCGTCCAGGCGCGCCTGCATGGCCGCCACGCGCAGGGGTTTCTCGAGCGGGCCGACGCTGTTGTAGTTCACGATCTCGCCCGGGGTGCGCGCGAGAGCGGCCTGCTCGGCCGGCGGCAGATCGAGCGCGTGGTCCCAGAGCGAGCGCGACCGGACCATCTGGCTGGGACCCGAGCGTTCGGCGGTGATGATCTGCCAATAGGCGCCGCTGTAGGCGCGGCCGAACCGGGCGTCGGTCACCGGCGGCGCCGAGATCGCGCCCTTCTCGACAGGCACGCTGGCGACGAGCCCGTTGACGGTTTCCTCCAGGCCGTCATCGAAGCGCGCCATCACCGCCTGGCTGAAGAACAGGGAAAGGGCCACGCCCGCCGCCGCCAGAACCGCCAGGCTCCAGGCCGCCGCGAGCATGACCAGCCGGCGGACCAGCGAGGGCGCCCGCAGCGCGGCGAGGTCCATTCCCCGCCCCACGCCGCGAGCCTGGGGCGCCGCGCGTCCGCCGGAGGCCGAAGCGGAGGGCGCCGAAGCGGATCGGGCCGCGGCGGTGGGGATCGTCGCCGCCCGCGCCGGCCAGGCCAGCCTCACGCCTCCCGGGCCTCGTCCTCGACGGCGATCAGCCGGTAGCCGAGCCCGCGGATGGTCTCCACCCGGTCAGCGCCGATCTTCTTGCGCAGGCGGCCGATGAACACCTCGATGGTGTTCGAGTCGCGGTCGAAATCCTGATCATAGAGGTGTTCGACCAGTTCGGTGCGGCTGATCACCCGGTCCTGATGCATGATGAGATAGTGCAGCAACCGGTACTCGAGCGAGGTCAGGCGCAGGGGCTCGCCCCCCACGGACGCGCGGGCCGCCCGGGGATCCAGTCGCAGCGACCCGCAGGAGAGGTTCGGCGCGGCGTGGCCGGCGGAGCGGCGGAGCAGGGCCCGCAGGCGGGCGAGGAGCTCCTCGGTGTGGAAGGGCTTGGTCAGGTAGTCGTCCGCGCCGGCGTCGAAGCTGGCGACCTTCTCGCTCCAGGCGCCGCGGGCGGTCAGGATCAATACCGGCGTCGACAGGTTGGCCCGCCGCCATCCCTCGAGCACCGCCGCGCCGTCGATCTTGGGCAGGCCGAGGTCGAGGATGATGGCGTCATAGGGCTCGGTCTCGCCGAGGAACGCGGCCTCCTCGCCATCCGGCGCATGGTCCACGGCGTAGCCGGCGTCCGCGAGCGCGCGCTTCAACTGTCGGGACAGGTCGGGATCGTCCTCCACCAGTAGGATGCGCATGATGAGGTCCTATCGTCCGCTGAGAATGGCGCCGCTCTCGGCGTCCACGATATAGTCCATCCGCCGTCCGTGCGCGGTCAGCCACCGCACGCGATAGACCGGCCGGCCCTCCATGTAGCCGACGTCGGCGTCGAGCTGGCGCCCCGGCGAGCGGCGCTGAATGCTCTCGATGACCCAGCCGAGGGAGGCCATCCGCGGCCCTTCACCCCCAGGCGACGGGCGCGGCGCCTCGAACCCCGGAGGCTGGCGGGGGGCCGCGCGCCAGCCGGGGGGCGCGTCGTAGGGCCGGCGGGGCGGCGGGGCGACGTATCGCGGCGGCGGCGCGTAGGTGTAGCCTTCGGGGGGTCCCGCCGGCCGCCCCATCGGGGGTCCGCCGCGCTCATAGACCCCGCGCCCCATGCGCGGCTCGCCGCCGCGCTCGAAGGGCGCCCGGCCCATCGGCGGGCCGCCACGCTCCTCGAACCCGAAGCCGCCGCGCGGTGGTCCGACCGGCGCGTGCGACGGGTATCGCACCTGCGCGGTCACTGTTCCGCAAAGGACGCAGGCCAGGGCGCCCACGACGGCGCGAAGGGTGGGCTTGGGGATCACACCACAATCCTGGTCATTCCTGCCTGAACCTCGTGTGAATGAGGCGCTATTGCCGCCAGAGCACGATGACACAAGGCGGAGTAGCCGTGTGTCTGAATCGTGCTCTTGAATCAAAGCCTAGAGCCTGATTCAGATTTCGGAACGATCATCAGGCTCTTGGGGTGCAAGCTCAGCGGCGGCGGCGAGGCGCGTAGGGGCGCTCGGCGCGCCATTTTTCCGCGAAGGGCTCCAGTTCCGGGTCAGGCGGGTCGGGAAGCGTCACCATCAGCCGGGCCAGCAGATCGCCGCGCCGGCCCTGCCCGTCGCTCAGGCCGCGGCCTTTCAGCCGGAAGGTCTGGCCGCTGTTGGCGCCCTTGGGAATATTGAGCGCCACGGGACCGTCGGGGGTGTCGGCCTGGACCTTGCCTCCCAGCACGGCGTCCGGAACCGACACCGGCAGGTCCATGACCAACTGGTCGCCCTCGCGGCGGAAGATCGGGTGGGGGCGGATCGTGATCTCGATCAGGGCGTCGCCGGTCCCCGCGCGCCCCGGCGCGCCCTGGCCCTTGAGGCGGAGAACCTGAGCGTCGGCGACGCCCTTGGGAATGGTGACGTCCAGCACCCGTCCGTCCGAGAACGGCAGGCGCTTCTTGGCCCCGTTGATCGCCTCCTCTAGGTCGATCTCGAGCCGGGCGCGAATGTCAGCGCCGCGCGAAGCGAAACCCGCGCCCCGGCCGCCGCCGCGGTTGCTGAACATTTCGCCCAGGATGTCGTTCAGGTCGACGCCCTCGAAGGTGGCCGAGCGGAAGCCGCCGGCCTGGCCGCCGAAGTCCGCCCCGGCGAACGGCCCCTGGCCGTAAGGCCCCTGGCCATAGGCGCGCATCGTCTCGCGGCCGTCGGCGTCGATCTCGCCGGCGTCGAACTTCGCGCGCTTCTCGGCGTCGCCGAGCAGGTCGAAGGCGGCGCTCATGCGCTTGAATTTTTCTTCGGAAGTCTTGTCGCCCTTGTTGACGTCCGGGTGGTGTTTCTTGGCGAGCTTGTGGAAGGCCTTGCGGATCTCCGCCGCGCTCGCGCTCCGCGAGACGCCCAGCTCCAGGTAGGGATCCTGCGCCAATGCAATTCCTCGACCATGTCCACCGGCCCGACCATGGCGGGGTCATGGGGCGGCCGTCCCGTTAAATTGGCATGACCGCCCTATGGTGCAAGGGCGGGTGTTGCGGAAACATCACACCCTTGCTCAGTCGTCTCCGCGGTCGCGCATCAGTTCCGGGGCGGCGTAGTCGAGGGCCTCGTCCGGATCGTCGAGGCTGTTCTCGTTGATCGTGCGGTCCCGCACCGAGACCCCGGCGGCGTGCACGCTTTCCGGATCGCCGGTCACCAGGGGGTGCCAGGACGGCAGGTCCTTGCCCTCATAGAGGCGACGGTAGGCGCAGCTGCGCGGCATCCAGGGGAGGGCCGGGATGTTGTGGGGGGTGAGCTTGATGCAGTCCGGCACCTGCGCCCGGCGCTGGGCGTAGTCCGAGCAGCGGCACGTTCCGCCGTCGAAGAGCTTGCAGGCCACCCAGGTCGGGGTGATCTCGCCGCTGTCCTCGTCCTCGAAGCGGATCAGGCAGCACAGGCCGCAGCCGTCGCAGAGGCTTTCCCACTCCGCGACGGTCATTTCTTCGAGAGTCTTGGTGCGCCAAAAAGGCTGCGTCGCCATATCCACTTCGTCTAGACCACAGGCCCTCGAGGACGATAGACCGCGCGGCCTCATCCCGAGGAGTGGACAATACACCATATGGCGCCTGTTCTCGCCCTTCGCGACGTGCGCCTGGCCGACGGCCCGCGGTGGCTGTTCGACGGCGTCGACCTGGCCCTCGAGGCGCGGGGCCGCGCCTGTCTGGTCGGCCGCAACGGGGCTGGGAAGTCGACGCTGCTGCGCATCCTGGCCGGACTGACCCAAGCCGACGACGGCGACCGCACTCTGCCCCCGGGAACGCGGGTCTCTCTGGTCGCCCAGGAGCCGCTCGTCGAGGCCGCCACGCTCGCGGACTTCGCCACCGCCGGCGGGGCGGCGCGCCACGAGGCCGAGGCGGCGCTGGAATCCTTCGGCCTCGACCCGGCCCGTGCGCCGGTCGGCCTCTCGGGCGGCGAGACGCGCCGCGCCGCTCTGGCCCGCGCCTTCGCCGAGCAGGCGGACGTGCTGCTGCTGGACGAGCCCACCAACCACCTCGACATCATCGCCATCGAGCAGCTGGAGACCCTGATCGGGCGCAGCCGCGCCTCCGTCCTGATCGTCAGCCACGACCGCGCCTTCCTGGAGCGGGTGACCGGCGGCTGCTTCTGGCTGGAGAGCCGGCGCGTGCGCCGCCTCGACGCCGGCTTCGGCGAATTCGAGCCGTGGGCGGAGAAGCTCATGGCCGCCGAGGCGGAGGCGGCGCGGCGGCTCGATAAGGCCATCGAGCGGGAGGCGGACTGGCTGGCCTACGGGGTCACCGCCCGGCGGGCGCGCAACGAGGGCCGCCGCCGGCGCCTCGTCGCGATGCGCCAGGAGAAGGCCGAGAGCCTGCGCCTGGCGCGGGGCGACCTGACCCTGGCGGCGGCCGCGGTGCAGCCCTCCGGCCGCCGGGTGCTGGAAGCCAAGGGGATCACCAAGGCCTACGGCGGCCGGACCCTGATCCAGGGGTTTTCCACCCGCGTGCTGCGCGGCGACCGGGTGGCCATCGTCGGCCCCAACGGCGCGGGCAAGACCACGCTCGTCAAGATCCTGCTGGGCGAGATCACCCCCGACGCCGGCTCGGTGAAGCTGGGGGTCGGCCTCGATATCGTCTACGTCGACCAGGCGCGCGCCGACCTTGCCGAGGACATCACCCTGTGGAACGCCCTCGCGCCCCTCGGCGGCGACCAGGTGATGGTCCAGGGCCGGCCGCGCCACGTCGCCGCCTACGCCAAGGACTTCCTGTTCCGCGACGACCAGCTGCGCCAGCCGGTGACCAGCCTCTCTGGCGGCGAGCGCAACCGCCTGCTGCTGGCCAGGGCCTTGGCCCGGCCGTCGAATGTGCTGGTGCTGGACGAACCGACCAACGACCTGGACATGGACACCCTGGACCTCCTGGAGGACATGCTGGCCGACTACGCCGGCACCCTGATCCTGGTCAGCCACGACCGCGACTTCATCGACCGCCTGGCCACGTCGACCATCGCGCTCGACGGCCGCGGCCACGCGGTGGAGACGCCGGGCGGCTGGCAGGATTTCCTGAGCCAGAACCCGGGCTTCCTCGATGCGCCCGAGCCGGCGCCCGCCCGCCGCGCCAGGCCCGCGGCGCCGCCACGCCCCGCCACGCAAGCCGTCAAGCTCAGCTTCAAGGACCAGCGGCGGCTGGACGAACTGGAGGCCCGGCTGGCGGTCCTGCCGGCCGAGATCGCCGCCCTGGAACACCAACTTCACGATCCCGGCCTCTACGGGCGCGACCCGGGCGCCTTCGCCCGGACCTCGACGGCCCTCGAAGCGGCGCGCCACGACCTGGCCACGGCCGAGGAGGCCTGGCTGGACCTGGAGGCGCTGAAGGAGTCGCTGGCGCGGGGGGCGGGGTAGCGCTCGTCACCGTTAACGACCGTAGACACGGTGGCGGAGGACCCGCCTGAACGGGAATCTGCAAGGGCGGCGGCGCGGAGGTTCGATGGCGTTTGGCGGGCGATCCCGGGGAGATTCATGGGAGATCTCGGGGCGCTTCGCGGGAGTCGGCGGGGCGCTTCCGGGGCGCTCGAGGGGCGCTCGTGGGCGTCCGGACGCAGCCCATCACAAAGCCCCGATTGGTCTAGAGTGCTGAATTGTCTTGCTAAAATCACTCGACGCACGGCTGGGGCAGTTTCCCCCCGGGGCGACGCCGTCGTGGCGCAGGTTTCGAGGATGGCCATGTCGCCTCCGTCGTGCGGCGTTGACGAGCGAAAGGGGGATTGCATTACGCAATATGTAGCGGATATGATTGCGATCTGCAAGTCCCGCGCAACCGTCCCGCGGGGGGAAATGAATCAGCGCTTGCATATTTGGTAACATATGTGGCACCATTACCCATCGAAGTGCGGGAGTACCTGACGCCGGACGGCGAGAGCCCCTTCGGCGCCTGGTTCGATGATCTCGACGCCCAGGCGGCCGCCAAGGTGACGATCGCCGTGACGCGGATAGGGCAGGGCAATCTCTCGAACGTCAAAGGTGTCGGCTCGGGCGTGTTCGAGTTCAGGGTGAACTTCGGACCCGGCTACCGGCTCTACTTCGGCAAGGACGTGAGACGGGTCGTGATCCTCCTCGCCGGAGGAACCAAGAGGCGACAGCAGCGCGACATCGAAGACGCACTGGCCCGCTGGCAGGACTACAAGGATCGCAAGAAAGGCAAAGGCTGAAATGGCGCTCACCCGTTCGTTCAAGGACACGGTTCAGGCGCGGGTCCAACGCGACGCCGCCTTTCGTGAAGCGCTGCTGGCGGAGGCGGTGGACGCCTTCCTGTCCGGCGATGTGGAAACCGGCAAAGCCGTGCTCCGCGATTTCATCAACGCCACCATCGGCTTCGAGCGGCTCGGTGCGGCGACCGGCACGCCGCCGAAGAGCCTGATGCGCATGTTCAGCCCGGCCGGTAATCCCAATGCCCGCAATCTCTTCGGCGTGCTTGGCGAACTGCAAAAGCAGTCGGGCGTCCAGCTCCACGCGCAGGGCAGCAAATGCGAAAGGCCAGCGTAAGCCGACGTGGAGTCCCGGTCACGCGACGACGACGATGACGACGCGGCGGTTGGCGGCGCGGCCGACTTCGGTGTCGTTTGATTGGGCTGGCGCCGCCGGCCCGTAGGAAATGGCGTTCATCCGGTTCAGCGGGACGCCGTGAGCGTACAGGAATCGGCGCACGGCCTGCGCCCGGTCTTCGCCGAGACGGTTGCCCGCCGCTTCAGTCGCGTCCGTGTAGCCGCGGATTTCGACGAAAACCACTCTATTGTAGCGCACGAGTCTGCCGGCCAGATCCGCCAGTTTCTCCTGGTCTTCACTGGAAAGCGTCGCCTTGTTTACGGCGAACGTCGCCGAAAGGTTCCACACGACTGCAGCCGCGAGCGGCGCCGAAACGGTAAGCGCCAGGACAGCAGCCATGAGGAAGGCCGTGTAGCGTGACCGTGCTGGCCCAAGGGGCGACGCTTTCGACATGGGTTGATCCTCCCAGCTGACATGGGTTGGTCCTCCCAGCGGCGGCATTGTATGGTTTTGGACGACAACGTCCAGCCGGAGAAGGCCCCCCGCGCCTCAGGCGGCCGGCGCCGGCCCGGCGTCCACGAGCACGATCTCCGCCTCGTCGTCGGCCCGGATATCGAGCCGGCCCTCGGAGATCGCGGCGAGGCCGTCTCCCGTCTCGAGCCGCGCGCCGTTCACGGTGACCACGCCGCGCGCCGGGACCAGGTAGGCGTAGCGGCCTTCGGCCAGGTCATAGCTTACCGTATCGCCCCGCATCAGGGTCGCGCCGAGCACCCGGGCGTCCGCCCGGATGGGCAGAGCGTCGGCGTCGTGCGGATCCTCGCTGGCCAGGGTGAGCAGTCGGCCGGCGCGGTCGGCCTTGGGAAACTGGCGCGAGCTCCAGTTCGGCGCGCCGCCGCCTGTCCTCGGCAGCAGCCAGATCTGGAAGAGCTTCAGAGGAACCTCGCCCCGATTGTACTCGGCATGGCGGATGCCCGTCCCGGCGCTCATGACCTGGACATCGCCAGCCTCGGTCCGTCCGAGGCTGCCGATGGTGTCCTGATGGGTCACCGCGCCCTCGCGGACGTAGCTGATGATCTCCATGTCCCTATGGCCGTGGAGATCGAAGCCGGCGCCCGGAGCGATCTCGTCGTCGTTCCAGACGATGAGCGCGCCGAGCGGTCCGTGAGCGGGATCACCCTGAGGCGTGACTTTGAAGTGGTGGCGAGCCTTCAACCATCCGAAGTCGCCCCCCGAGAGGCGGTCGCGCCGGCGAAGTTGCAGCATGGAGAGGCTCCCGGATCCGCCGCCCGCACGCGACGCACGGGCCTGGACGGTTCGGTTTACCTAGGCGGCAGAACAATCACCCGCTAGCTCGCCAGTGAGCAACGTTGTGTCCTGCAGACAGGACAATCACTGAGCCGCCTCCACGAGCGCTTCGGCCGCGAAGTCGATCACCGCGCGGACACTGGGCAGCATGCTTCGACGCGAGGTGAACACCAGGTGGAGGATGCCGTCGGCGGCCACCCACTGCGGCAACAGGCGGACCAGCCGCCCCGCGTCGAGGTGAGGGCGGCATTCCATCACAGGCAGGAGGGCGGCGCCCACACCCCCGAGCGCGGCGGCGAGGAGGGTCCGGAGGTCGCCGGCGGCGAGCCGTGCGTCAAATTCGACCTGGCAGGGGCTGTCCTCGCCCGCCGAGAGCCGCCAGATGGATCGGCCGGCCCCTTCATTGGTGTCCGCCAGGGGCAGGCTGGCCAGGTCCTGCGGCGCCCCCGGCTCGCCATGGTCGCGGACGAAGTCGGGGCTGGCGACGACGATGCGCCGGCTGACGCCGATCCGCCGCATCTGCAGATCGCCGTCCGTGTCGAAGCGCTCGCGCACCCGCACGGCGACGTCGACCCGTTCTTCGATCAAGTCGACCCGCCGGTTGGTCGACAGGATCTGCAGGCGCAGCCGCGGGTGGTCGGACAGGAACGTCGGAAGGCGACAGGCGATGGAGTCGTGCAGGTTCAGCGGGCAGCTGACGCGCACGAGCCCCTGCGGCTCTGCGCGGACCCGCATGGCCGCCGCGGTCGCCGCCTCCGCCGCCGCCGTCGCGGTCACCGCCTGCGCATAGACCTCCTGTCCGACCTCGGTGACCTTGAGCCGACGGGTCGAGCGCTCCAGGAGGCGGACGCCGAGGTCCGCTTCGAGCTGGGCGATCCGCCGGCTGAGACGTGACTTGGGCAGGCCGAACTCACGGGCGGCCTTCGAGAACCCGCCGCTGCTCACCACCGCCGCGAAGAAACGGAGGTCATTCAGGTCCCGCATGTCAGCCCTCATCGGTCCGGCGTTTGCGTTCCAATAACAGAACAATCAGTCCCAGTTCCAGCAGCTAGTGGGGGGATCGTCCCGCTCTTAAGTTCACGGCCATCGCAAACCCCTGTTCGGGAGAACCGCCATGAAACTCTTGCACATCGACTCCAGCCTGCTCGGCGAAGGCTCCGCCTCGCGCCAACTCACCCGCTCCGTGGTCGGGCGCTTCCAGCGCAACCATCCCGGACTAGAGGTGGCTTCCCGCGACCTCGACGCGGCGCCCTTGCCGCACCTGACCGGAGCGGACCTGGCCGCCAGCCGCCAGTCGGCCAACGACACTGACGAGCCCATGAGCGCCGACGCCAAGACCAACGCCGCGGTTCTGCGGGAATTCCTGGACGCCGACATCGTGGTGGTCGGCGCGCCGATGTACAATTTCGGCGTCCCCAGCGTGCTGAAGGCCTGGATCGATCGCATTTCGATCGCCGGCGTGACCTTCCGCTACACGGAAAAGGGGCCTGTCGGTCTCTCCGGCGGCAAGCGCGTCGTGATCGCCTCCACCCGCGGCGGCCTGTACGCGGAGGGTTCGCCCTTCGCCGCCATGGACTTCCAGGAAGCCTACCTGCGCGCCGTCTTCGCCTTCCTCGGCGTGACCGACGTCGAGGTGGTCCGCGCTGAGGGCCTCAACCTCGGCCCCGAGCAACGCCAGGCCGCCATGCAGGCGGCGCTCGGCGAACCCGCCCGCCAGGCCGCCTGACGGCCCGGTGACCTCCCATGAGAGTGGCGCTCTAACGCTACCGGAGCGCCAGGGGCATCGCGGACACATCGCCCGTCCAGTTGGGGCGGGCGTAGGCGAGTTGGCGGGCGGCGTCGTCGGCCTGGCCCTCGCGGCGCTCGCTCTCGGCCAGGATGCCCAGGCTGACGGGGTCGAAGGGCCAGCGAACCATGGCCTTGCGCGCTTCGGCGGCGGCGGCCTGCGGCTTGCCTTGCGCCTCCAGGGCGGCGGCGAGGCTGCGGCGGACGGGATACCACCAGGCCGGCGGGTCGCTGAGCTCGCCGAGCCTGGCCTCCTGGATGTCCGCCGCGTTGCGGTAGGCGGCCTCGGCGTCGCTGAACCTGTCCTCGAGCATGGCGGCCCTGCCGGCGAGGACCAGCCGCGCCACGTCGACCATGGCCCGGGCCTGCGGCGCGAGCTCGCCGAACGTCTTCAGGTCGGCGGGCGCGACCGCTATGGCGGCGGCCTGGGCCCTGACGCCCCGGGCATCGCCGCTGCGGGCGGCGGCTTCGCCCCTGGCGAAGCGCCACATGGCCCGGGCGTAGGGCAGCCTGGCGCCCGGATCGGCCAGGGCGGCGACCTCGGCCTGCGACCCATAGCGGCCGTAGACGAAATAGGCCGTGCCGAGGCCCATCTGGGCGAACACCTTGCCCGGCTTGACGGTCGGCAATTGCCCGACCTCCGCCGCGGCCAGCGACAGCGCGCCCTTGGCGTCGCCGTCCATCAGGGCCGCGCCCTCCCCGTACTGGACATTGTGGCCGTGATAGACGAGCCCGAACACGCCGTCCTTCGGCTTCAGCCTGGCGGCGTTGAGCTTGTCGATCTCCACGGCGTCGAGGTTCGATAGCTCCGCCGAGCGATAGCGGCCGGCCCAGAAGTAGGTATGCGACGGCATGTGGACGAGGTGGCTGGCGGCCGGCGCCAGGGCCTGCAGCTTTTCGGCGTAGGGCAGGGCGCGCACGCCGACGCCGTCCCTCTCCGTCGCATGGATATAGAAATGGATGGCGCCCGTGTCGTCCGGCGCCCGCCGCAAGACGGCCTCGAGGATCTCGATGGCGCGGTCCAGGTGGGCGCGGGTGTTGTGGGTGGCCGCCGGTATCATCCAGGCGTCCGCGGCGATCACGGCGATCTCGTTATCGTCGGGCCAGGCTCTGGTGAGATCGTCCATCGCCCTGGCGAAGGCGTCGTCGCCGGCCCCGCCCCCGCCTCCGCCGCGATAGCGTTTCTGCAAGGCCGCGATCAGGGCGCGTTCCCTGGGCGGACCGCCGGCGCCGAGAACGGCCGCCTTGTCCGCGAGCGCGGCCACTTCGACCTGTTCCTTCTTGTCGATCGGATAGTTGATCGTCGGGCCACGGGACCAGGCCTCGCCCCAGACGCACATGGCGCAGGTCGGATCGAGCTGTTCGGCCCGTTTGAAGGCGCTGGTCGCGGCCTTGTGCGCAAAGGCGTGGGCCAGTTGCATGCCGTTGTCGAAATAGGCCTGGGCCTGGGCGCTGGTTGTGCTGATGACAAAGCCGCCTGTCCCATAGCCGGTCAGCAGCGCCTTGGCCGGCGGCGCCGGGTCGTCCTTGGATTCTGTATGGCAGATCGGGCCGGCCGGTGGGGTTGGCGGCGCCGCGGCCGGTTCGATCGCGCCCAACAACGTCGCCGCCGCCGTAGCGAGCAGGAGACGCTCGTAAGGTCGCCGCATGACCGCCCCCCGCCCAGCCGAGCTGGAGTCTCTCACACCGTCACGGCGCCGTGCAACCTGAGCCGCACGGCCTCAGTGGAAAACGACGGAGGTGAGCGTCGACTGCTGACAAAACCTGACACGCCGCCATTGTATGTCAGCAGGGCGATCGAGGTGGTCGGTCGCCGACGCGCCCCGAAGGGTGCGATTCCGACAACGGGAGCATGGGAGCGAGATCATGTGCGAGAAGATCGAAGCCCGACAGATCGCGGCGGCCTACTACACGGCGTGGACCGCCGGCGACTTCGACGAGATGATGAAGTGGGTCGCGGACGACGTCGTCTGCGAAACGCCGTCGGGCCTGTTGGCCGGACCGCGATCCTTCCGCAAGTTCTGGGTGGACTTCGTGACCCGGATGGTCAAGCGCGTCGAGCTCATCGCCCTCTATGGCGACATCGACTCGGCGGTGATCGTGTATAGTTGCGACCTGGTGTGCGCCGACGATCAGCGCGTGGCCGAATGGATCAGGATCAGACGCGGAAAGATCGCGCACAGCCTGATGATCTACGACCGGGCCGGCGTGTCGAGCTTCCTTGGAGGGGCCGCGCCCCGTTTCCAAGGCGTCCTGACACCGGCCTAGGCCGGCGCGGAAGGGCTCAGGCTCGAAGGAAGACATGTCCAGGACCCCGAGGCTGTTCGAGCTCATGCAGGCGCTGCGACGGCGGCGCCTGCCGGTGAGCGGCGCCGAACTCGCCCGG
>Ga0070730_10002737_pt1 | contig 15994 bp, 12 predicted proteins | sample Coa_R1_3_FD_66447 | JGI IMG/M metagenome (GOLD analysis project Ga0070730, IMG submission 66447) | Surface soil microbial communities from Centralia Pennsylvania, which are recovering from an underground coalmine fire - Coalmine... | ecosystem: Environmental > Terrestrial > Soil > Unclassified ...
GGCGCCGGCCTGGAGCGAGGCGTAGTTGGCCTGGGCGGCGGCCAGGGCGGCGGCGGCCTGTTTGCGCTGGGCGGTGAGCAGGCTGGGGTCGAACTGGACCAGCACCTGGCCGGCGTGGACGGCGTCGCCTTCCTGGACGGCCACGCTCACCACCCGCCCGCCCACTTCCGGGCTGACGTTGATCGCGGTCGTCTCGATCGTCCCCGAGGCCGCCAGGGCGCTGGGCGCCGCGCTGACGGTGCGGGTGAAATACCAGTACGCCCCGCCCCCGGCCAGGGCCAGGATGACAATGATGGGAAGGATTCGCTTTAGATTCATGCTGACCTCTCATTCAGTTGGCTGCTTGACAGACGAAATAAACACATCTTCCAGGGTGGGCGCGATCCATTCCAGCGTAGTGACCGGGATGTTCTCGGCGGCCAGCAGGCCCCGGATGATCACTTTGTATTCGCGGGCATCCGGCACCACGGCGTGAATTTGCGCGCCATACAACGCCACCTCGTCGAAAGCCGCGCGCCCACTCTGCTGGGCGACTTTCAGGACACGCAGGGCGCGCTCGGGGTCGGGCGTCCCGATCTCCAGCACCTGCCCGCGCATCTGGGTCTCCTTGAGCCGGCTTAGCGTGTCGAGCGCCACCAGGCGGCCCTGGCTGATGAGGCCGATGCGCTGGCAAAGCTCGGCCTCATCCATGTAGTGAGTCGTGACCAGCACCGTGACGCCGTCCTTCGCCATGGCGTAGATCAATTCCCAAAAGTCGCGGCGGCTGATGGGATCAACGCCGGCGGTTGGCTCGTCCAGGAAGACCACCTTGGGCCGGTGGACGATGGCGCAGCCGAGCGCTAATCTTTGTTTCCACCCGCCCGACAGGGACGCAGTCGGCGTGTTTTCGCGCCCCTCCAAACCCGCCATGTGGATAATCTCCCCCTGACGCTGCCGCAGTTCGCTTGACGTCAGACCGTGGACCCCGCCGTAAAAGCGTATGTTCTGTGCGGCCGTCAGGTCGTTATAGAGCGTAAACTGTTGCGACATATAGCCCACGCGAGCGTGCATGGCCTTGGTTTGCGTGGCCGAGTTGAGGCCCAGCACCATGGCGGCGCCAGAGGTGGGCTTGAGCAAGCCAAGTAAGATGCGGATCGTGGTGGTCTTGCCGGCACCGTTGGGGCCCAGCCAGCCAAAGACCTCTCCGGCCCGCACGCTGAAGTTGACGTCGTCTACGGCGACGAAGTCGCCAAAACGTTTGGTCAGATGCTGCACTTCAATCGCTGGGGTCTGCGGGTCGAGCACCAGCAGTGGTTCGCGGTTCATGCGTCACCTCCGTGCGCCGTGGGCGCGAGCCAGCCGGCCAGCGGCTGCGCAGCGCTGGAGGTCTGACGCCGGATGAGGCTGATAAACGCTTCTTCCATGCGCACATCGATCGGGCGCATCTCGTCGTGACGGATGCCCTGCTCGGCCAGCGCCGCCCCCAGCCGATCCCGGCCTCGCTCCACATCGTCCACGAACACGTGCAGTTTGTCGCCATAGGTTTGGACCTCCAGGACGCCCTCCAGGCCGCTGACCAACTTCAGCGCCGCGGCGAAATTTGATGGCGTGAACTCCAACAGGTGACCGGGGAGGCTGGCCTTGATTTCAGCCGGCGAGCCACTCGCGATCAGCCGGCCCGCGTACATCAAACCGATCTGGGTGCAGCGCTCGGCTTCGTCCATGTAAGGTGTGCAGGCAAAGATCGTCAGGCCTTTCTCGGCCCGCAGGTTTCCCAGCAAGCTCCAAAATTCGCGGCGGCTGACGGGGTCAACGCCCAAGGTTGGCTCGTCCAGCATGACCACCTGGGGCTCGTGGATCAGGCTGCACGCCAGGGCCAGCTTTTTCTTCATGCCACCCGAAAGCCTGCCGGCCAATCTCCCGGTGAAATCGCTCAGGCCGGAGAAGCTCAATAGCTCCGGGATACGCCGCTTCTGCTGCTCGGCGCTCACGTCCTGCAGGTCGGCGAAGAAGCGCATATTCTCCAGGACCGTCAGGTTGGGCGGCAGGGCGAATTGCTGCGCTATGTAGCCGACCCGCTCGTGAAGCTGGTAACTGGCACGCATCGAGTCGAAACCCAGGATGCTGCTTTCACCCGATGTGCGGCTGAGCAAGCCCAGGATCACGCGGGTGGCGGTAGTCTTCCCGGCCCCGTCCGGGCCAATCAGGCCATACGTCTCGCCGGGCGCGACTTGCAAGGAAAGCTGGTTGACGGCCGTGGTGACCGCGCGCCCCACCTTAAATTGCTTGACCAGATCGTGAGTGTAAATTGCCAGCGAATGCATGTGCTCACTCCTCAGTCAGTCCAGCCGCATCTTTAGCCGCCTGGAGGCGATGACGACCACAACCAGGGTATAGATCACCAGGGCCAGGGCATCGGTCCACAGAAAACTGAGCCCGATGCCTTTGGTATAGATGCCGCGCGAGATCCGAATGAAATAGGTCAGGGGCGCAATGTCCCCGATCAACTGCGGGATGAGGGGCATACCAATGCGGGGGTAGAAAAGCCCGCTCAACAGCAGGCCGAACAACATGAAGATCACGCTCGACGCTTCAGCCTCAAATTGCGTCTTGGCCCGAGTGGCAATCACCAGCCCCAGGCCCAGGCAGGCCATAATGAATAGCAGGGCCAGCCCGAAGTACACCACGACGTTTCCCTGGAACGGCACGCCGAACCAGAAGATTGACAGACCCAAGCTGCTGCCCAAGGCCAACAGACACAAGGCCGATAAGGGGACCAGCTTACTCACTATCAATTCAAGCTGGCGCACCGGGGTGACTAAAATCTGTTCAATCGTGCCCAGTTCGCGGTCACGAACCACGAACAAGGCCGCCTGCTCGACGGCCAGGGTTTGCAGGATCATGCCGATGATACCTGGCAGGACGAACCAGGTATCGTTCAGATCGGGGTTGTACAAGATACGGGTCGAGGTCGATATCGGCAGCGTGCCAGCCGAGGCGCTGATGGCGCCCGGCGAGACCTTCTCCGCTACCAACCGGCCGGCAAAGCTCTGTGCAACCAGGCCGGCTGCGCTAGAGCCCGAACGCACGGCAAACTGGTCCGAACCATCCAGCAGGAATAAGATGTCCGCGGAGCCCTTTTCGGCGTTGGCGGAGAAATCTGGCGGGATGACGACGCCTGCCTTCACCTGCCCCCGGTCGATGGCCTGAACCACCTCGACCTGGCTTTGCAAGTACACCGTCACGTTGAAATACTGGGAATTGACCAACGCCTGCACCAATGCCCGGCTGTCCGCATCGTGGCTTTGGTCAGCCACGGCCAGAGGCATGTGGTAAACCGTGCGCGAGGACGAGTAGGAGTAGACGAACAATTGAACAAACGTCAGCCCCAGAAAGAGCATGATAAAGCGCCGGTCGCGGAGAATCTGGATCGTTTCTTTACGGATCAGCGCGCTCACACGTTGCAGGTTCATTGGCACCTCGCGACTCCAGCTAATCTAGCTTCTGCCTAAAAAAGAGAGCGCCGGCATAGAAGATCACCACGGTCAACACGGTCAGTGACAACACCGGTCCCCACAAGTCGCTGAGACCCACGCCCTTGGTGATAATGCCGTTCACAATTGGAAGGAAGTAGGTCATGGGCATGGTATAGCCGATCAGGCGTAAGACCCACGGCAGCGTATAGGCTGGGAACAAAAACCCGCTCACAAACATCACGACGACATTCATCAGAGTCGCCAACTGGTTGGCCTGCACCTGGCTTTGAGAAATTGACGAGATGGCCAGGCCCAACCCCAGGCTGCCGATGGAGAAGAGTGCGGCTAGGATGGAGAACAACAACAGGCTGCCCCGGAAAGGCACGCCGAAGATCCAGAACCCCAACGTAAAGGTCAGGGCCAGATTGGCGACCGCGATGGCCAGGTTGGGGATCATCTTGGCCACCATCAGCTCGATCGGCCGGACAGGCGTGACCAGCAGCGCTTCGATGGTGCCTACCTCGCGCTCGCGGACGATCGCGTAAGCGGTCAGCTTGAGGGCGATGCCGTAGAGCAGGAACGCGCCAAATCCGGGGACGAGAAACCACAGATCCTGCAGGTCCGGGTTGTAGAGGATTTGAATGTGCGGCGTCAACGGGCTAGGCCGCCGTGGGAGGAGACTGACGGCAAACTGTTGCGAAATGGCGGCCGCGCTGGTCGCGGCGGATTGAGTCACATAGGAATCGGAGCCGTCGATCAAAAGCGCGACGGTCGCGTCGTGCTGTTCCTCCCGTGTTGCAAAGTCCGGCGGGATCACCATGCCGACGCTGGCCCGACCACTATCGATGGTGCTGATCACCGCGGCCTGGCTGGAAACCATGGCTACGATATCAAAGGCGGCCGAGTCGGTGAAGGCGTTGAGATAGGCTCGGCTAGCCGCAGTGTGGCTCTGATCGGCCACCACCAGCGGGACGTGCTTCACAGCGGCATGAATGGCCACCGCAAACAGGATCAACTCTAGAGCCGGGCCAAGGGTGAGCCCAACGAGGACTAGCGGGGTGCGGCTCAGTTGAATGATCTCTTTTAGCGTGACGGCCCAGGTGCGTCTCAACATAGCGGTCCTTCCAATTCGTTCCTGTCCACCTACTGGCCGGCCGCCACGCGCTGCCAGCCTCTGATTAGGTGGGTGTTGGCGCCTCAATCTCGAAAGGTTCCCGCAGCAAGCCGTGGGTAACGAACTCGATCACGAATTCACGGGCGGTCGCCAGCGCGGCTGGGGAGGAGAGGTCCACGGCCGGCAGCAGAATCCGATAAATCGGGACCATGGCCAAAAAGGTGTGGCACCCAAACATCGCCGGCGCGAGCTGGACGACGGGGTTCAAGTCTGACCGCAGCAACTTGGCCGCCTGCACTTTAGTCAGAACAGCCGCGAACTGGTCCACGTCATCGAAATCGCGTTGCGACACGATCTTGGCGAAGGTCTGCCAACCCTCGGCCATTTCCCAGTTGTAAATGCGCATGATGGCCGGGTGCGCCACCAGATAGTCGAAATACCAGCCTACGAATTGGCGTAGCAGCTTGGTCATCGTTTGCGGGTCGAGGGCCAGCTCGCTCTGGAAACTGGCCAGCGCCTGGTTTTGCATTTCGCGCGTCTGATCGTCGGCTCGCCGGATCACCTCGGCATACAGGCCGAGCTTGTCGCCAAAGTATTGGAAAATGAGGCTCTTGTTGTAACCGGCCACCTTGGCGATCAGATCGATGCGGGCACCGTCAAACCCGTGCTCGGCGAAAACTTGCTCAGCGGCATTTAGCAGGGTTTCTCGGGCGCCAGCCGCATCGTGGGTCCTACCGCGCTTACTGCCAGGCTCTGACATGGCTGCTCCTTTGTAACTAATCAAATGGTTATATAACTAACCAGTTTGTTTTATAACCAACTAGTTAGATCATACTCAGTTTGGCGGTCCTTGTCAAGCATCAAGGTGGTTTCACCCGTCTCCAGACCCACTTGCCCGCCACGCCAGACGGCCGGGAAGCGACATGTTCGAGCCACGGTTGACATTGCCCGCCAGCCAGGCGCGTCCTGGCTCAGTTTGTGTCTTGTTTTGGGCGATATTGGTGGGCGCGGATGTTTTGGGCGGCCAACGAGGCGGTCTCGGCGATGCGTTTGGCGCGGGTCGCGGGCGTCTTAGCTGCGGCGATCCAATGCAGGATGATAAACTTGGCAGAGTGAGGAAAAGCCTCGAAATAACTCTCAGCGTTCTCATACGCGGACAGCGCGGCCGCGAGATCCGGTGGCACCTCAAGCGATTCAAAGGCGTCCAGCGAGCTCCAATCGCCGCTGAGCTTGGCGGCCTCCACTTTGGCCAGGCCGGCGGGCGTCATGCGCCCAGCGGCAATGAGCTGCTCAACCCGTCTCCGATTGATCCGCGACCACCCGGAGCCCTTCTTACGCGGCGAAAACCATTGCATCGAGCGAGCCTCATCCAGCACGCGCGCCGTGCTGTCGATCCAGCCGTAACACAAGGCTTCTTCCACGGCCTCCACATACTCGACGCGTGGCTTGCCGGTGGCCTTTCGATACATGATCAGCCACACGCCCTCCTTTTGGGTGTGGTGGGCCTTTAGCCAGCGGCGCCAACCCGCGAGGGACTTGGGATGGACGGAATTTTGGGGCGGGGTGGGCATGGTCGCAGCCTTTTGGGTTGAAGAGGTCAACCACAGTTGAAACAAGAGCGCGGACGGACCATGGCCCGTCCGCACTCTTATTTCGTCATCTACAAGCGAATTTGCTGAAATGCCGCTTTAAGCCGCGGTTGCTGCGATCAGGCGACGTCGAAACGGTCAAGGTTCATAACTTTGTTCCACGCCGCGACAAAGTCCTGGAGGAACTTCTCCTGAGAGTCCTGACTCCCGTAGACTTCCGCCAAGGCCCGCAGTTGGGAGTTTGAACCGAAGACCAGGTCGATACGGGTGCCAGTCCAATTGAGCGCGCCCGTTGCGCGATCACGCCCCTCGAACACGTTATCGTCCGCGGTGGCCTGCCACAGTGTGCTCATATCGAGCAGATTCACGAAGAAGTCATTGGTGAGCGTCCCTGGCCGCCTAGTGAAGACGCCGTGCTGCGACTGTCCGAAGTTGGCATTCAAGACACGCAAACCGCCCACGAGAACCGTCATCTCAGGAGCCGTCAGCGTCAGCAGTTGCGCCCGATCAACCAGCAGTTCCTCGGCCGTCAATCCGTACTTGGCCTTTTGATAGTTACGGAAGCCATCGGCCGCTGGTTCCAGCACGGCGAATGACTCCACGTCGGTTTGCTCCTGCGACGCATCCGTACGTCCGGGCGTGAAGGGAACTGTGATTGCGTGACCCGCATTCCTCGCTGCTTGCTCGACACCGGCGCAGCCACCCAGGACAATCAAGTCGGCGAGCGAAACCTTTTTCCCACCGGTCTGCGCACAGTTGAACGCCTTTTGGATGCCCTCCAGGGTCTGCAGCACAGTCTTCAGTTGGGCCGGCTGGTTGACTTCCCAATTCTTCTGCGGCGCCAGACGAATGCGTGCCCCGTTCGCACCGCCGCGCTTATCGGAGCCACGGAAGGTAGAGGCCGACGCCCAGGCGGTTGAGACGAGTTCGGGGATGCCCAGTCCCGAGGCCAGGATTTTGGCCTTGAGTCCCGCGATGTCGGCCGCGTCGATCAGGGCGTGATCGGCGGCGGGGACCGGGTCCTGCCAGATCAACGCTTCAGCCGGGACCTCCGGGCCGAGATAGCGCGAGCGCGGCCCCATATCGCGGTGCGTCAGCTTGAACCAGGCTCGGGCGAACGCGTCTGCAAGCTGGTCCGGATGCTCGTAGAAGCGCCTGGCAATCTTTTCGTAAGCCGGGTCGAACCGCAGGGCGAGGTCAGTGGTCAGCATGGATGGCGCGCGACGTTTTGACGGGTCGTGCGCGTCTGGTACGGTGCCGGCGCCAGCGCCGTTCTTCGGTGTCCACTGCTGCGCACCGGCCGGGCTCTTGGTCAGCTCCCATTCGTAGCCGAACAGGTTCTGTAGGAAGTTGTTACTCCACTGGGTTGGCGTCGCGGACCAGACGACTTCCAGGCCGCTGGTAATGGCGTCGCCGCCGATGCCCGAAGCATATTTGCTCTTCCAGCCCAGGCCTTGCTGCTCGACGCTGGCGCCTTCCGGCTCAGGGCCAACCAGTGCCGCGTCGCCAGCGCCGTGGGTTTTGCCAAAGGTATGGCCGCCAGCAATCAGAGCGACCGTTTCTTCGTCGTTCATCGCCATACGCCCGAAAGTCTCGCGGATATCCCTGGCGGCGGCGAGGGCATCCGCACGACCGTTGGGCCCTTCCGGGTTGACGTAGATAAGGCCCATTTGTACAGCGGCCAGGGGCTTCTCGAGTTCCCGGTCACCGGTGTAGCGCTTGTCGCCCAGCCACTCGCTCTCGGTCCCCCAATAAATGTCCTCTTCCGGCTCCCAGACGTCCTCGCGTCCGCCGCCAAAACCGAAGGTCTTGAAGCCCATCGACTCCAGGGCACAGTTGCCGGCGAGGATCATCAAGTCGGCCCACGAGATCTTGTGGCCGTATTTCTGCTTGACCGGCCAGAGCAGCCGGCGCGCCTTGTCGAGGTTGGCATTGTCGGGCCAACTGTTGAGGGGCGCAAAGCGTTGGGTGCCGGACCCTGCGCCCCCGCGGCCGTCCCCAGTGCGGTAGGTGCCGGCGCTGTGCCACGCCATCCGGATCAACAGCGGCCCGTAGTGGCCGAAGTCGGCCGGCCACCAGTCCTGTGAGTCCGTCATGAGGGCGTAGAGATCCTTCTTCACGGCTGCAAGGTCGAGCTGCTTGAATTCCTCAGCATAGTTGAACGCCTGGCCCATGGGATTGGACAAGGACGAGTTCTGGTGGAGGACCTTGAGGTTCAACTGGTTCGGCCACCAGTCCCGGTTCGACCTGCCCCGGCTGGCTAGGTGTTTATGATTACCGCCCGTCGCCGGGCTCTTGCTGTCGTCAGTCATAATGGTGACTCCTTTCGTAGTGTGACATGTTGAAAAGCGCTACTGTAGATAATAGCGATTCGCTGCGGCAATGTTTACGGCGTACCGCGTGAATTATACGCCGTTCCGACCTGACCTTTCAATGATCTTCGGGGGAGAGCCGGAGCAGTAGCCGGATTTGACGCCTTTCCGGCCGCGCTGTATAACATGGCGCCGCTATTGGGTCACGCCGCCGGTCTGCTCCTCGGCAGGACGAAATGGCAGCCGGTGGACCGCTAGCTCTAACGAAGGGAGCACACGATGACAGGCAACCGCTGTGTGGTCTATATGGGTCCAGGCAAGGTCGAGGTGCACGATATTGGCTTTCCGGAGTTAAGCCTACCCGAGCAAAACCGCAAGTGCGAACACGGGGTGATCCTTAAGATCGTATCCACCAATATTTGCGGCAGCGACCAGCACATGGTACGCGGCCGCACCACGGCCCCGCAGGGACAAACCCTCGGACATGAGATCACCGGCGAGGTGATCGAGGTGGGCCGCGACGTCGAGTTTATCAAGAAGGGCGACCTGTGCTCGGTGCCCTTCAACATTGCCTGCGGGCGCTGCCGGAACTGCAAAGAAGGCAAGACCGGCATCTGCTTGAACGTAAACCCGGCGCGCCCCGGGGCCGCCTACGGCTATGTGGACATGGGCGGTTGGCGCGGCGGCCAGGCCGAGTACGTGATGGTGCCGTATGCGGACTTCAATCTGCTGAAGTTCCCGGATAAAGATCAGGCCATGGAGAAGATTCGCGACCTGACCATGCTCTCGGACATCTTCCCCACCGGCTACCATGGCGCGGTGACCGCCGGCGTCACCACGGGCTCCTCGGTCTACGTCGCGGGTGCCGGGCCAGTTGGGCTGGCCTGCGCGGCCTCGGCTCATCTGCTGGGCGCGGGCGTCGTCATCGTGGGCGACATGATCGCCGAGCGGCTGGCGCAGGCGCGCAGTTTTGGCTGCGAAACCATCGATTTGTCGAAAGGCCCCTTGGTCGACCAATTGGATCAGCTCTTGGGCGAGCCGCTGGTCGATGCCGCCGTCGACTGCGTCGGCTTCGAGGCCAAAGGCCACGGGGCGGGCGCGGCTGAGGCGCCGGCCACCGTGCTGAACGACGTGATGACCGTCGCGCGCGCCGGGGCCAGCATCGGCATTCCCGGCCTGTATGTGACGGGCGACCCAGGCGGGATCGATGCCAATGCCAAGATCGGCCAGCTCGGGATCCGGATTGGGCTGGGCTGGGCCAAGTCGCACTCCTTTACGACCGGCCAATGCCCGGTCATGCGTTATCACCGCCAGCTCATGAACGCGATCCTGAATGACAAGGTTCAAATCGCCAAGGCGGTTAACGCCACGGTCATTTCATTGTCAGATGCGCCACAGGGCTACAAGGACTTTGACAAGGGCGCTGCCAAGAAGTTCGTGCTCGACCCGCACGGCATGCTGGCCGCGGCCTGAGCCGCGACAGGGCCGCTGGCTCAGTGAAAGGTTGGGCTAAACGGGATGCGGCCAGGCCTGTGCCTGGCCGCATCCCGTTTAGCCCTCAATGTCACATGAAAAAACTCATCAATAAACCGGCGGATGTGGTACACGAAGCGCTGCAGGGCATCGCCAGCGCCCACGCCGGGCTGGTAAGCGTGCATTATGACCCAGATTTTATAGTGCGCGCCGACGCGCCCATCAAGGGCAAGGTGGCGTTGGTGTCGGGCGGCGGCTCGGGGCATGAGCCCATGCATGGCGGCTTTGTGGGCCGGGGCATGCTAGACGCGGCTTGCCCAGGCGCGGTATTTACCTCGCCCACCCCGGACCAGATTCTGGAAGCCACCAAAGCCGTCGATGGCGGCGCGGGCGCGATACATATCGTCAAGAACTACACCGGCGACATCATGAATTTTGAAATGGCGGCCGAACTGGCCCGCGATGAAGGGATTGCGGTCGAGGCGGTGGTGACCAACGACGACGTGGCCGTGACGGACAGCCTGTACACGGCCGGGCGGCGCGGGGTGGGCGTGACCGTGCTGGTGGAAAAGATTGCTGGCGCCGCGGCCGAGGCCAGGCAGCCCCTGAGGGATGTGGCCGACATTTGCCGCCGGGTGAACGCCCAGGGCCGCAGTATGGGCGTGGCGCTGACCTCCTGCACCGTGCCGCAGGCCGGCAAACCGACCTTTGAGCTGCCCGGGGATCAGATGGAGATCGGCATCGGCATACATGGTGAGCCCGGCCGCACGCGCATGGCGCTCAAGACCGCGGCCGAAATCACCGAGCTCCTGGCGACCTCGATCCTGGACGAGCTGCCCTTTCAGCGCGGCGACAACGTGTTGGCCTTCGTCAACGGGCTGGGCGGCACGCCGCTAATCGAGCTGTACATCATCTACCATGAGCTCACGAAGATCTGTAACGGCCGTGGGATCAAGATCACTCGCAACCTGATTGGTCCCTACATGACGTCGCTGGAGATGCAAGGCTGCACGATCACCCTGCTCAAGCTCGACGACCAGCTCACCCAGTTGTGGGACGCGCCGGTGCTCACTCCGGGCCTGCGCTGGGGGACCTAGCACAGGCCCGCGTCCTCATCCCTCAAACGGAGATCCGTAGCGTGAGTATCTCGCGTGATGCCGTCGTGGCCTGGATCAACGCCGTGGCTGGCGCCATACAACTCCGCAAAGACGATCTGATCCAACTTGACGCGGCGATTGGCGACGCCGATCATGGCGCTAACATGGATCGCGGTTTTCAGGCCGTGGCCGGCAAGCTGCCCAGCCTGGCCGATCAGGATATTGGCACCCTGTTCAAGACCGTTGGCATGACACTGGTGTCGACCGTAGGAGGCGCGGGCGGGCCGTTGTATGGCACGTTCTTTATCCAAATGGCCACGACAGCGACCGGAAAGCTTGAACTGAGTCTGGCGGATTGGGCGGCGGCCCTGGAAGCGGGCGTGGGCGGTGTGGTCATGCGCGGCAAGGCCAGCCCAGGCGACAAAACCATGCTAGACGCGTTGACGCCGGCCTTGGAAGCGCTCAAGGCCGCCGCAGCCGAGGGGATGCCCCTAGGCCAGGCGTTGCAGCGATCGGCGGCGGCAGCGGAGCAAGGCATGCTGGCCACAACACCAATGGTGGCGCGCAAGGGTCGCGCCAGCTACCTTGGCGAGCGCAGCGCCGGTCACCAGGACCCGGGTGCCACATCGGCCTATCTGTTATTGAAAGCCGCTGCCGACACCTGGCGCGAGGCAGATTAGAAGTCCGGCAATATTTTTTGGCGGGGATCCGTGAGGTCCCTCGCGCGCAGGCCAGTCCAGAGTATCGCGCGATTGAGGTCGCGCTGCTTAGGACCTGGAGCTATGTATACTAACGCGAGGCCCTTCGGGCGCCTGCGGGGCCGTATTAGCAATCGATTGCGGCCGCGCTGCTCAAGACATTGCTTGATGTAACCGAGCCGGGAGGCCCATCCCCAAAGGGGCGCTACGCAGTCGCGCACCTGCCGGCCCGCATTATCAAGCGATTGCGACTGCGCTCAGGGTGAAAGTTTTTCCAATTTGAACAAAATGTCATGGCGTCGAAACACGCAACGCGCGCGCGGCTTGAACACTCACACCCGCAACCCCCGCAAATAGCGCAGGGGCCGGCCTGCGGGGGGGCAGGTCATGACACGCGGAGCGGGCGCGGTTAGAATGAAATGTCCTGACGTCGAAACACGCAACGCGTGCCCGCGGCATGGGCACTCAGGGCGACAGATGACTCGAGACGAATAAGATGCCATGGCGTGAACCAGGCCGCGGGTGCCAGCTGTGTTCGTCCCCGCTGCTCGTGAGGGCAATCGAGGAAGCTTGAGAATGCCGAGTTACATTGGGGCGGAAGCTTGAGAATGCCGAGTTACATTGGCGCGATCGACCAGGGCACCACCAGCACCCGGTTTATGATCTTCAATCATGCCGGCAAGGTGATCGGCTCGGCGCGCCAGGAGCATACGCAGATTTTTCCCAAGCCGGGTTGGGTAGAACATGACCCGCTGGAGATTTGGGAACGCACGCAAGCGGTGATCGTTGGAGCATTGCAAAAGACTGGCCTCGGCCCCAAGGACCTGGCGGCGGTGGGCATCGCCAACCAGCGCGAGACGACCGTGGTCTGGGAAAGGGCGACGGGCCGGCCGGTTTGCAATGCCATCGTGTGGCAAGACACCCGCACTGACGTGATTTGCAGCGAGTTGGCCAAAGATGGCGGTCAAGATCGTTTTCGTCACAAGGTGGGCCTGCCGCTGTCGACGTACTTCTCCGGTCCTAAGGTCAAGTGGATCCTAGATAACGTGCCAGGTGTTCGCTCAAAGGCCGAGCGAGGCGAGGTGTTATTCGGTAACATCGATTCGTTTTTGATTTGGAACCTAAGCGGCGGCCCCAGCGGCGGCGTGCACGTGACCGATGTCAGCAACGCCAGCCGCACGCTGCTGATGAACCTGGAAACCCTGAATTGGGATCCGGACATGCTCAAAATCATGGGCATTCCGCAAGCGATGCTGCCCGCCATCATGGCCTCGAGCCAGGTCTATGGAATCGCCACGGGTGTGCTGGCGGGTATCCCGGTGGCCGGCGACCTGGGCGACCAGCAGGCCGCGCTCTTCGGCCAGACTTGCTTCAGCGCGGGCGAGGCCAAGAACACGTATGGCACAGGCTGCTTCATGCTGCTTAACACCGGGCCCACGGCGGTGCAGTCGCAGAACGGGCTGCTGACGACCGTGGCCTACCAGATCGGCGATGAGCGCGCCGTATATGCCCTGGAAGGCTCTAGCGCCATCACCGGCGCGCTGGTGCAATGGCTGCGCGACAACCTGGGCCTGATCGAGCAATCGGCCGACGTCGAAGCGTTGGCCAAAACGGTGGCGGATAACGGCGGGGTCTATTTCGTGCCGGCGTTTTCGGGGCTGTACGCGCCCTATTGGAAGAGTGACGCACGCGGCGCCATCGTGGGCCTGACCCGCTTTGTGAACAAGGGCCACATCGCGCGCGCGGCGTTGGAGGCCACGGCCTTCCAGACGCGCGAGGTGTTCGACGCCATGAACAAAGACTCGGATATTACTCTGCGCACGCTCAAGGTGGACGGCGGCATGGTGTTCAACGACACGTTGATGCAGTTTCAGGCCGACATCCTGGGGGCGCCGGTCATCCGGCCGATCGTGGCTGAAACCACGGCGCTCGGCGCCGCGTACGCCGCTGGCCTGGCAGTGGGTTTCTGGCCAGGCGTGGCAGACCTGCGCGCGAATTGGGGCCAGGACAAAGATTGGCAGCCCAGGATGGACGCGAGCCAACGTGAGAAACAATACCATTACTGGAAGAAAGCCGTCACGCGCACTTTTGATTGGGTTGAATGATCTCAACTGAAATTCTGGTGATTGGGGGCGGGTCCACCGGCCTGGGCGTGGTGCGTGATGCTGCCCTGCGCGGCTTGCGGGCCGTGCTGGTTGAAAAGGGCGACCTGGCCAACGGCACCACCGGCCGTTTTCACGGGCTGCTGCACTCGGGCGGGCGATATGTGGTCAAGGACCCGGTCTCTGCCAGGGAGTGCAGCGCGGAGAACCGTGTGCTGCGCCGCATCGCGGCCGATTGCATCGAGGATACGGGCGGCCTGTTCGTGGCGGTGCCCGGGGACGACCCGGCCTATGGGGACGAGTTTATGCGCGGCTGCCAGGCGACAGGCGTACCGGCCGAAGAGATCACCCCGGCCGAAGCCCTGCGACGCGAGCCGCGCCTGAACCCCAAGATTTCGCGCGCGTTTATCGTGCCCGACGCGGCTATGGACTCATTCAAGACGCTGTGGGCGAACGCGCGCGATGCCCAAGCGCATGGCGCGCAGATTCTCACCTACCACCGGGTGCAGCGGCTGCTGATGAACGGGCAGGCCGTAACCGGCGCGGTGGTGCAAGATGTCCGCACGGGTGAAGAGCAAACGATCAACGCCGATTTTACGGTGAACGCTGCCGGGGCCTGGGCGGGTCAGATCGCGGCGCTGGCCGGATTGAGCGTGAACGTGCTGTCGGGCAAGGGCATCATGATCGCCATGAATCACCGGCTGGTGCAGATGTGCGTAAACCGCCTGAAGCGGCCGGCGGACGGTGATATTCTCGTGCCCATTCGCACGGTGTGCGTCATCGGCACAACCGACGTGCGCGTGCCGGACCCGGACGAATACGAGATCGAGGCGCGTGAAGTGCAATTCATGCTCGACGAGGGCGAGAAGCTGGTGCCCGGCTTCCGGCAGGCGCGGGCGCTGCGGGTGTGGGCCGGCGTCCGGCCCCTGTATCAGCCCGCGCAGCAGGGCGAGGTACGCGACACGCGCGACGTGAGCCGTACCTACACGCTGCTCGATCACCCGGAGCGGGACGGGGTGCAGAATTTCGTGACGATCACCGGCGGCAAGTTCACCACCTATCGCGCGATGGCAGAAGTGACCATGGACAGCGTCTGCCGCCACTTGGGCACGGCACGGCCGAGCACCACTGCCAATACCCCCCTGCCCGACTCGCAAGATGGGCATTACTACTGGCTGGGCGCGCGCCTGGCCCAACGCGAAGAAAATTTGCACCGGGATCAAACGCTCTGCGAGTGCGAGCTGATCGGCCGGCGCCGCCTGGAAAGCGCGTTCCAACAGCGCGGCACCACCAGCCTGGACGATATGCGCCGGCAATTGCGGCTGGGCATGGGGCCTTGCCAGGGCGGCTTCTGCATCTATCGGGCCGCCGGAGTGCTGCACGAGGCGCAGGCTCACTCGGCCATCGTGGCCAACACGGCGCTGTGCAATTTTCTGCAGGAGCGCTGGAAGGGCGTTGCTCCATTGCTGTGGGGCGATCAACTGCGCCAGGCACGCCTGGACGATTGGATTTTTCAGGGGCTGTTGGACGTGGAGCACTTGCCGCCGGCCAGTCAGGCCGAAGCCCAATGACGGTTGACGTCCTGGTGGTCGGCGTTGGCCTGGCCGGCCTCACCGCCGCCTTGCGCCTGGCCCGGGCCGGCCGGCGCGTGCTGGTGGTGGCCAAGGGCATGGGCGGCATGCACCTTGGCCCAGGCACGATTGACGTGCTGGGCTATGGCCCCGAGCGGGTGGACCGGCCGCTGGCCGCGCTGCCAGGCTTTCTGGCGGCACACCCACAACACCCCTATGCCCGCGCCGGGCTGCCGGCGCTGCAGGCGGCGACGGATTGGTTCCTGGGGTTGACGAAGGAGTTGGGCTATCCGTTTTCAGGCTCGCTGAGCGATAACTTTTTGCTGCCGACGGCCATTGGTGTCGCGAAGCCATCGGCATTGGTTCCCAGCAGCCTGGCCGGCGGCGACTTGCGCAGCGGGGGGAAGTTCCTGATCGTTGGTTTCCGCAACCTCAAGGACTTCTACCCGGCGCTCTTGGCCGATAACCTGGCCCGAGCGATCCTACCCAGCCATCCGGCCATCGAGGCGCGCTCGCTGCTGCTCGATCCGCCGGGCCTGGCACAAGAGACTGATGTGCCGCCACTGGATATCGCCCGCGCCTT
>Ga0070730_10002738_pt1 | contig 15990 bp, 14 predicted proteins | sample Coa_R1_3_FD_66447 | JGI IMG/M metagenome (GOLD analysis project Ga0070730, IMG submission 66447) | Surface soil microbial communities from Centralia Pennsylvania, which are recovering from an underground coalmine fire - Coalmine... | ecosystem: Environmental > Terrestrial > Soil > Unclassified ...
AATCCACAGTATCTCCGCGGTGAAACTCTGGATTGCTTCGCTTCGCTCGCAATGACGGAGGAGAGTCAATTTATGAGCAAGAAGGCTTTGAAGTCGCTCGCCACCGAGCTTGATCCTTTCGTCGCGCCGTTCCGCGTCGACGGCTCGCGCAAGTTTCGTCTCATCTCCCACAAGACCGGCGAGAGGGGCGGGCTCGACAAGAGCGAGGGCGAGACGATCATCGAAGCCAACCGCAAACGACTGTCCGATTTCCAGGAAAAGCTCTATGCGCAGGACCGCTGGTCGCTGCTTCTGATCTTCCAGGGCATGGATGCGGCCGGCAAGGACTCCGCGATCAAGAGCGTGTTCGAAGGAGTTAATCCGCAGGGCTGCGAGGTCACGTCCTTCAAGCAGCCATCGAACAAGGAGCTCGACCACGACTTCATGTGGCGGGCCATGGTCGCACTGCCGGAGCGCGGGCGCATCGGTATCTTCAACCGCTCCTACTACGAGGAATGCCTGGTCGTGCGCGTGCATCGCGAGCAGCTGACGAAGCAGAAAATCCCCGCAAAGCTCGTGACCAAAAGCATCTGGCGCGAACGCTACCAGGACATTGCTGCGATCGAGCATTATCTCGCGCGTCAGGGCATCGTGATCCTGAAATTCTTCCTCAATGTCTCGAGAGCCGAGCAGCGCGAACGCTTTCTCGACAGGCTCGAGCAACCCTCGAAGAACTGGAAGTTCTCGATGGCCGACGTCTCGGAACGTGCGCTGTGGCCGCGGTACCAGGCGGCCTATCAGGACATGATCCGGCACACGTCGAGCCCGCACGCGCCCTGGATCGTGGTGCCGTCCGATCACAAATGGTTCGCGCGCGTGGTGATCGGCTCGAGCATCGTCACCGCGCTCGACTCGTTGAACCTGCGGTTCCCGCGCGTCGACAAGGCCTCGCAAGAGGAGTTCGCGAAGGTGCGCGAAGCGCTGGAGAACGAAGGCAAGCGGAAGAAGTTGGCCGGGACTCCTGCGAAACCCAAAAGTTAAAGTTAGAGGAACGTCAGCCCTATCCCCGTAATCCGCAAAGTTGCGATGGAACCCGCGCGCTGAAACCTTGACAGCGGCGTGCGTCTGCCGCAGCATTCGCAGGTGCTGTACCTGTGAGCCGCGAAGCTTTTAAGCTCACCGTTTGCAGGAAGTGCCGTCCGATGATGTCGTCGAACAGCAGACAGCGAGGCGGACGAAAGTCCGTCGGGCCACTCTAGGAGAGGAGCATGACGCCACCGGCTTACGTGGTCGACCTTGCTCTTGGAGCAGGGTCACGGTGCGAGTTGAGGTGAGGGCAGCTGCTCACCCCCGCAAGTGCCGCCGACAATTCGAACATATCCGCAAGGACCTCGGCGTGAAGGCCAAACGCTTTGCGGTTCTTGACATCTGACTGGTGTGTACCAGAATCCTTCAGCAAGGACTGATCGTCCGGGCCCCGCGATGCCGATGTGCACCGGGGCCCATTCAGTTTGCCGCGACGCATTTGCCGCGGCACTGACGACGCTTTTGCGGCGGTGCTCAAGCAGCCGGTAAATGCTGGCCAAGCCCGTATGGTTTACGCAAGGTCAACAACGAACCTGATCAGGCTGACGATAAGGGCGGAGCCGAAGACCGCCGTCCCGAGGTCGGCGAGATAAAGCAGCGCCGCGCGCTGCTCCGGATCCAGTTCTTCCAGCGCTTTGCGCATGTTCCTTCCCCCTTTTTCGTGAGAACGGGAATGAGGCGCTTCGGTTCCACGCAATCGCGCGTGCGCTCATGCACTGCGCCTTAACCATAACGGCGCCTGCTGATGCATCTTACTATTCCGCTCGCTGTGATGTTTGCGCCACATCAATTTAACGGATTGGAGCGTTGTCGCTGGCAATGTTGCGCGCACGGGATTTCGTTTTTCAAACTTGGGGAGTAGTCGTCATGAAGACGTTGGTTCTTGCAACCTCGATCCTGGTGCTTGGCACCGCCGCCGCCTCGGCCGCCGATCTCGCACCGCGCTATTACAAGGCGCCGCCGCCGATCGTCGCGGCCGCGTACAACTGGAGCGGCTTCTACGCCGGCATCAACGGCGGCTGGGGCTCGAGCCATAATTGCTGGACGCGCACCGCGACCCTGGGCGTGCCGGTGCTGCCGGTTTCCGAAGGCTGCCATGACGCCTCAGGCGGTACGGTGGGTGGCCAGCTCGGCTACCGCTGGCAGGCGAGCAACTGGGTGTTCGGCCTCGAAGCGCAGGGCAACTGGGCGGACTTCTCCGGCTCCAATGTGAGCCTGGTGTCACCCGCAGTCACCGACCGCACCCGCATCGACGCCTTCGGCCTGTTCACGGGCCAGGTCGGTTATGCCTGGAACAACGTGCTCGCCTATGTGAAGGGCGGCGCCGCGGTCACCGACAACCGCTATGAAGGACTTCTGACCGGGACCGGCACCGTGTTCGACCGTGTCACAGACACCCGCTGGGGCGGCACCGTCGGCGCCGGTCTCGAATACGGCTTCGCGCCGAACTGGACGGCCGGAGTCGAATACGACCACATGTTCATGGGCACCAACAATTACGCTTTCACCAGCGTGTTCCCGGTGGCCGGCATCAACACCCGCAACGACAGCATCAAGCAGGACGTCGATCTCGTCACGGTGCGCGTCAACTATCGCTTCGGCGGTCCGGTCGTCGCGCGCTACTGAGACGATCTCATCTCAAGACAAACGGAAAGCCCCGCTTCGCGCGGGGCTTTCTTTTTTTGGGCTTCCCTGGAGGCGGGACCCTGCTCAGCCGATCGGCACGGCGACGTAGTGGGTGTTGTCGGCGGTCTTGATGCGCATCAGGACGTCCTTCTTGCCACCGGCTTTTGCGTCCGACAGCGCGCTGCGCAGCTCGTGCACCGAGCCCACGCTCTTGCCGCCGACGTCGAGGATCACGTCGCCGGACTTGAGCCCGCGTTCTGCCGCCGGACCATCAGGGTCGACGCCGGTGATCACGACGCCCTTGTCGCCGGCGCCCGCGACGTCGCTTGCAGGGGCGACCGAGATACCGAGATGCGGTGCGGCGGGCGTGCCGCTATTGTCATACTCGCCGGCATTGGCCTGCTTCTCGGGCTGGTTCGGCATCGTGGCGAGCGTGACGTCGAAAGTCTTCGCTTCTCCCTTGCGCATAATGTCGAGCTTCGCGGTGCTGCCCGGCGTCATGGCGGAAATCTCCCGCGCCAGCTCGCGCGAATCCTTCACCGACTTGCCGTTGACCGCCGTGATGATGTCGCCGGCCTCAATGCCGGCCTTCGCCGCCGGGGTATCGGCCTTCGCCTCATCAACCAGCGCGCCTGCGGCAGTCTTCAAGCCGAGGCTTTCGGCGATGCCCGGCGTCACCTTCTGCACCTGCACGCCGAGCCAGGCGCGCGTCACCTTGCCGTTTTCCTTGAGTTGGGCGACGACCATCTTCACGGTTGGGGCGGGGATGTCGAAGCCGATACCCACGGAGCCGCCGGTCGGCGAATAGATCGCGGTGTTGACCCCGATCACATTGCCATTGGTGTCGAAGGTCGGTCCGCCCGAATTGCCCTTGTTGATGGGCGCATCGATCTGGATGTAGTCGTCATAGGGGCCGTTGCCGATGTCGCGTCCCTCGGCCGAGATGATGCCGGCGGTCACGGTGCCGCCGAGGCCGTAGGGGTTGCCGACTGCGACCACCCAGTCGCCGACGCGCGGGGTTGCGGTCTCGAGATTGACGTAGGCGAAGCCGCTTTTGCCTTCGACCTTGATCAGGGCGAGATCGGTCTTGGCGTCGGTGCCGATCACCTTTGCGGAGTAGGTCTTGCCGTCGTCGGTCGTGACCTGGACGGACTTGGCGTGGTCGACGACATGATTGTTGGTGACGGCGTAGCCGTCGGCGGAGATGAAGAAGCCGGAGCCGACGCCGGTGATGATTTCATGACGCTGCATTCCGCGCGGAAGGCTCTCGAAGCCACGGCGCTGGAAGAACTTCTCGAACGGCGAGCCCTGCATGAACGGGGGCATGCCTTCGTCGTCGTTCATCTGCGGTCCGTCGCCGTCTCCGGAATCCACGGAGCGGTCGACCTTGACGCGCACGGAGATCACCGCCGGTTTCACCTTCGCGATCAGGTCGGCAAAGCCCGTGGGACCCTGCTGCGCCTGCGTCGTCGCGGCGAAAGCCGGCCCGGACAATTGTCCGGCCCCGACGCCGCCGAGCACCAGCGCGGCGCCCACTACTGCTACCGAGCCGAGCAGCGTCAGCCGCCGCGCCGACAGGATCTTGCGATGCGGATTTTGGTTCGTTGGTGTCATCATCATCTCTCCAAATTCGTTTGAGCCATTTCGGCCTCGATAGAGAGATAGCGCTGCGGGGCTTACCGCGTGCTGTCGGCTGAATTAACATCCGTACAGGGACGTTAAATCGCCGTAACGCGAAGGCCTACGAAAGTCGGTGTCGCAGCGATAGGGGCCGTCGAAGCTCTCTCAGCCGCCGGTCTCGCCGTCGATCGAAATCTCGCGGCCATCCCTGGCTTTGCCGCGGAGATTGAGCTTGTTGCCGTCGAAGGTGAGAAACCATTTCCGCTGCTCGCCCTGTCCCACATACTGGACGTCGACCACGAATGTGTCTTTCTTCTCCCACGAGGCCTTGACGGCACGCAGCCCGAAGTCTGTCGGTTTGCTCCTGCGATAGAGCCCGTCCAGTCCGATCGGCCCATCGAGCCTGCGCAAGGAATTGAACGGATCGTGCGTATCGATCTCGAGCGAATAGCGCGGCTCGGCGTCCGTTAGAAACAGCGTCAGCGACTTGATGTTGAGCGCGTTGTCGGGGAATTTGTAGGTCTTGCCCGAAATCGTGGCCGCCACTTCGGAAGTTGGGCCAACGTCGCTCGGCTTCTCGATCGAGACGTCGTTCAGCTCCCTGGTAAGCTGCGTGGTGCCATCCGGATTGGCCGGCAGCTCTCCATCGGATTTGACCGCGCCCGAGATTTCATTGGCGATTTTGCGGAACGGGCAGAAATCCCTGGCCGTCATGACTGCCACGATGTCGAGATCGGGAAAGATCATGATGACCTGGCAGTGATATCCAACCGCCATGTAGAGATGCAGGTCGGGCATGGCCCAGAACTGGTTGTGGTATTTCAGGCCCGGGTCAAACGGCGCGTTCATGCTTACGGTCGCACGATTGACGCTGTCGACCCAGCCGGGCGGAAGCAGCTCCTTGCCTGCCCAGACACCGTGGCGCAGGTAGAGATAGCCGATCTTCGCCATGTCGCGAGGACGCAGGGCAAGACCAAATGCGCCGGTTGAAAGGCCCTGCGGATCCCTCCGCCAGAATGGCGGGTCGATCCCGAGCGGGGCGAACAGCCTGGTGCTGGCGTAGTCCGCGGCGCGCTTATTGGTGAGCCTGGTGATGATAGCGGATAGCAGATGCGAATTGCCGCTGTTGTAGTAGAAGACCTCGCCCGGAGCGTGCGCCATCGGACGATCGAGAATGAACTTAACCCAGTCCGGGCTTCGCCCGAGATCGACCAGCGATTGCTCCCTGCCGCCCTGAAATCCTTCGTCCCAGTCAAAGCCGGAAGTCATGTCCAGGAGATTCTGGACGGTGATCGCCTTCTTCCGTTCGTCGACATTGGCGACGCTGCGGTCTGTGAAGAGATCGAGCAGGGGATGATTCAAACCATCGAGCAGGCCATCCCTGTGCAGCATGGCGATCAGGCTGGCGACGACCGCCTTGGTGGCGGAGTTCATCACGTGGGGAATGTCCGCCATGTAAGGGGCGTAGTAGGCGTCCAGGACCTTTCGTCCATGGCGGGTGATGAGCAGGCTGTCGAAGCTGCGGGTTCGTCCGAATGCAACAAGTTTCGCAAGCTCAGCCGAATCCATGCCCTGCTGCTCCGGCGTGGACACCCGCCATTCCGGCATCGGCCAGATCGTCTCCTCCGCGGCGAACGTGTTTCCGATGCCGCAGCACATCGAAGCCAGTGCGATCAGTGCGCTCCGAGCGAGATCGGCGGGCGTTCGCCTTTTGGTTGACATGCAGCTTCCAGTGAGCAAGCCAAAACGCGGTGAGACTGATCGTCGGGACGGCGAAAACTATATCAATCCGCACGCGCGGGACCAAGGCTGTTCGGCTTTGCGACGAGCCGATGCAACCAAGGCTTGTGCCACGTTAGCTGCAGCGCGCCAGCGTCTCGGACGGTGTCTCGCCGAACGTGCCACGATCGGCCGAAGCGAACTCGCCCATGTGCCAGAAGCCGTTGGCGCGCGCGACGTCCGAGACGTTGGTCTGCGGCTGGCCGAGTGCCAGTGCGCAGCGCGCCGACCACAGACGCCGCAGGCGGAGATACCGGTGCACGCTTAGGCCCCGCACGGCTCTGGTTGCCGCCTCCAGCGTCCGCGGAGAGACGTCGCACGCCTGGGCCAGTTCGGTGGCATCGACATCGGCTGCGGGGTGAAGGGTCAGATATTCTTCCATCCGCCGCACGCTGCGCAAGTGGCGATCGAATTGCGCCGACGAGGGGATCGACGGGTACGAGGTCATGGCCTCGTCGAGCGAGGACAACAGCGACTCTTCCATACGCCGCAACATATTTGCGTTGCGCGCCTGCTCCGGATTGAACGACGCGAACGCCAGCAGGCTCTCCACGGTAAGCCGGAAAGAGCGCAGCGCTGCAGTGTTTTCGACCGGAATGACGTTGGCGCGATCGACCGGCCAGCCGCGATCGGAGATCTCGGGAGCAAGGCTCAAGAGCCCAAACAGGTTGGTCTGTCGTTCGACGATCTCGCAAGGGACCTCGCCGCGTACCGCCATGACGTGGTCGGCGCTGCCGGAAATGCCATTGATCTTGACGCTGATCGAGGTGGCCAGCGGAACGACGCAAAGGGTGCCGCTGGTTCTGTAGTCGATTTCGAGGATGCGCGGAAAGGTGTGCTGGACGCAGAGGTGGGCCGACGGCAGCATCAGATGTGCACGCGCCGAGACACAGCGCCCGCTCAACGGCGTGCTGCGGGCATCTCCAAACCGCTCGAATGCCCGGAAATCGTCCAGGGTTGGGAAGTGCAGAACATCGAGGGCTGCGTTGGACTTTAGTCCCTGCAGCAACATGGGATTTCACCCGGAAACGCAAGATCGACCAGCGATTTTCCGAATACCCCGGGAATCTTAATAAGCGGTGCTTTCCGGCCCGATCCCGTAAGAGCACGGGAGCTGCGCCACCCGCCGCCCGAACCTTGCCGCAAATCTGTGCATTGCCATACGGGCGGTCCCGGGGCATACCGCCTTGCGTTGGGAGCCTTCCCCGGGCTCCGCGGGGCATTGAACCAGACACATGACAGGGCGGGCAATCCAGGCGCTGATCGCGGCTTTTGTGCTGATTGGCTTCGTGCGCGCGGCGACGGCCGGGTCGCCAGCCGACATGATTTCGAGCTTCCGGCTCAAGCACGGCGAGGTCAAGGTGGTGCGGGACCCGACGCTCGACCGCATTGCACTGGCGCAGGCGCGCGCGATGGCGGCCAAGGACGACCTCAGCCACGAGGTGCTCGGCTCGTTCTCCTCGCGTATCGTGGTCTCGCGCGCCGGCCGCGCCGCCGAGAACATCGCCTACGGCTACGACACGTTCGACAAGACGCTCCTGCAGTGGATCGATTCCTCCGAGCATCGGAAGAACCTGCTGTTGCACAACGCCTCCCGTATCGGCATCGCGAGCGCAAAGGACGCAAGCGGCAAGCGCACCTATTGGGCCATGGAGATCGCCGGCGATTACGAGAAGCCAGGCAAGGGCAAAGGCAAAGGCGGCAGAGACCTGGGGCCGCTGGTCGCCGTCAGGCGCGTGACGACGACGACCACGACGATGACTACCGCAAGCCGGCCTAATGCCTCGAAGTGCCACATCAAGCTGCTCAGCTTGTGCCTGTGAAGCAGTGAGCTTCAAAGGGGTGTGACGAAGTCAGGCTTGAACGGCCGCGGATAGAGGGTCCACCTCTTCCTCCGGCCAGCGCATGATCCGGAAAAGTGTGCAGCGATTTTCCGAAAAGATGAAGCGCAAACAAAAGGCTGGCGCGATGACGATTCATCCTCAAATCATCGCGCTTTATTGCGACGCTTGCGATCACTCTCAGCGTGGTCAGCATTCCTGTAGATAAAGCGATTGTATGTATTGACATCCTCAAAAAAATCTTGAGCGAGAGTCGCAAACCGAACGGACAACGCCACTTGCGTCGGACATAGTGGCGTCCGGGCTGGATTGAGGGCTCACCCAAAACTGATCGAACACGGAAGCGGGACAACGCTCTCCGCCGCTACGAGTTTGCGTGTTGCAAGCTGGCGTCGGGAATGGTGTTCGCTTGAGAGGAGATAGCAGCGTGAGTGAAAGTCAAGTGAAGGCCGAATCGAACGGAATGAACGTTTCTGCGACGCCGTTGTTCGGATTCCCGAAGGTCGCCTTCTCCGCGAACTTGTTCGGCGAGCTTGCCGAACAGGGTGTGGCACGCGCGCAGGAAGGCTGCGAGAAGATCAAGGCCGTCTCGGAGGAGATGGCGGAGGCGCTGCGCGAGAGCTATTCGAGCAATGCGAAGAGCGCGGGCGACTACGGGCTCAAGGTCATCGAGATCTCGAGCGCCAATACCGTCGCCGCGATCGATTTTTTCGCCCACCTGCTGGGCAGCAAGTCGATGACGGATGTCTACACCTTGGCTGCGGAGCAAGCGCGCAAGACCTTCGACGCCGCATCTGCCCAGAATAAGGAATTGTGGGACCTTACCCAGAAGCTCGCGGCGGAAACCAGCGAGCCGATCAGGAAGCGCGTGACCAAGTCTCTCCAGCAAGCCAACTAACAAAGCGGCGGTCGCGGTTTGCCCAAGGAGGGAGACCCGGCCGGTTGGAACAAGCCCGCCACGAGCACGACCCCTTTGCTCGATCAGACGCCAGGTGCGCGATGCCCCCCAAGTCAACCGCACCGACAACAGGCGAAATCCAACCGGCCGGTCCTGGCTTCAAAAGCAAAAGAAAATCCACGGGAGGGTTCACATGGGTATGGTGATGGTGAAATGCCCGCAAACCGGACGCGCGATTCCGACCGGCATCGAGACCGATCGCGAGAGCTTTGGGCGCAGCGCGGTATTTTTCAAGCGCACCCGCTGCCCGATCTGCCAAGCCGACCACTCCTGGTTCGCACGGGAAGCCTGGGTCGACGAGCGCGCCGCGTTGGCGGAAGGTCGCAGTGTCGGCTCCGGCATGTCCCGCCATTAGCGCATGATCCGGAAGGCATCGCGCTTTAGCATGACCTTGCGGCGGCCTTTCTAGCGAATGTGAGAACCTACTGGATACCGGCCAAATGTGAGATTCGAGCGTGGCTTTAGCGATGGAGGGGCACATGGCACGCATGCAAGTCTCCACTGAAACATCCACCTGGCTGTTGCAAGCCCAGGACCTTCTTGATGAAGCGCACCGGTTGAGGCCGGGCCGTACGCGCAACGAGCTTCGTCAGAAGGCGAAGATAATGCGGGAGCTTGCGAAGCTCGATGCGCAACTTGCGAAGCTCGATACGCAATCCCGGCTGAGGCTTGATCGGCCGCAGCGAAGCTGATCCCGCAGGGAGAATCCGTTATTTTGCCTCAGGCGACGTGGCTCTGAGTTCAGCACCGGCTTCTTTTGCTTCGTCGGCAGCGACGACGGAGCTTTCCCCGGACGGCGCAAGGACCGGCTGTGAAGCGGACAACTCCTCGCAATACATGCGATCGATCCGGCGCTGCATCAGCGCATAGCATTCGCATGCCATGCTCTCGAGCTGCGCCCGATTGACCTCGATGAAGCCGCGCCGTTCGGACGGAATGGCGTCAGCCGCGCGAAGCTTGCTCATCGCCAGCGTCACCGTCGTACGCCGTACGCCGAGCAACTGGGCAAGCGCTTCCTGTGTCAGCGGCAGCACGTCGTCGGGAACGCGGTCGTGTAGTTGCAGGAGCCACCGCGCCATGCGGCCGTCCACGCGATGCAGCGCGTTGCAGGCGGCGACGTGCTGAAGCTGCAGCAACAGCGAGCGCGCGTGGACCTGCACCACGTGTCTTATGGCTGCGCTGCGCGCATAGGCGAGGCGGAATTTCGACGCGGAAATGACCGATGCGGTGCCGGCCACGCGAGCGATTGCGGTCACGGATGAACGCGAGGGACCGAGCACCGAAAGAGAGGCCAATGCGCCTTCCCGCCCCATCAACGTAGTCGCGACCGTTTGCCCGTCGGGCATGTCAACCATGAAGGCGATGGCGCCGCTATGGGGAAAATAAACCGGGTCGAGCTCATCGCCCGATCGCACCAGGACATCGTCAGGTTCGAACGAGACTTTCTGGAAGTGGGGTGTGAGCAAGACGAAATCCTCCGGCGGCAACGCCGCCAGAAGCCGATTCCCGATGCTGGTCGCGCGCCTGGTCACGGTCTCCTTCTGTGATCGAGCAACCAATCTAGCAGGATATTCATCCACCAATACCATCTTGAGTTAGTGCAACGTGAAGGCTTTTTGGCGCAGGCCCCAGCAAGGAAGGGCTCACACAGCATCGCCTGACTCACCCCACGAGATGCACCTATCATTCGCAACATCCAGAAAGCGAGATCGGTGCCGTCTTCGTCGAAAAGATTCCCTCAACCTCGAGACGGATGGAGTCATGGCATTCGCACGCGGCCGCAGCGAGCCCCGAGCGGTCGATCTCGATCTGACCACGTCGCTCGGATCTGATCGCTCCGGACGCGCGCAGATTGCGCATCACAAGCGTTACCGTCGTTCGTCGCACGCCGAGGATTTGCGACAGCGTCTCCTGGGTGAGCGGGAGCACGTCGTGGTCGATGCGATCGCGAAGATGAAGCAGCCAGCGTGCCATACGGGCTTCGACCGGATGCAGCGCATTGCAGGCCGCGCTGAGCTGAAACTGTGTGAGCGTCGCGTTGAGATGAATCTGGATCGCGTGCCGGATCGCGGGGCTGCGACTGAAAGCCGCGTTAAAGCGAGGGGCGGCGATACGCGAGGCGGTCCCTGCGGCACGAACGATAGCTGTGATGGCCGAAGGTGACCGCCCGAGCACCGAGATGCTGCCGACTGCCCCTTCGCGCCCCACGATCGCGGTGGCGACCGTCTGCCCGTTCGCCATGTCGATCATCAGCGAGATCGCGCCGCTATGAGGGAAGATGAGATGCTCGCTCACCTCACCCGCACGCGCGAGCACGTCATCCTGGTCGAGCGAGACCGTCTCCAGCCCGGGCGCCAGCAGATCCAGGTGGGCGGGGCGCAGCGTTGCAAGAAGGTGGTTGCGGATTCCGCTCGCGCGGGTCATCGCAGGAATCCCGCCGTGAGGCATGCGCGGCCTTTTGCATTTCGATCAGCGCGAGAAGGCGGCCTCAAACCTTGTTCAAATCTACTTTCTCCAGGCGTGCCGAGACTCAATTCAGTTGACGACGAATTCAAAAACAAGACTCCAAATACTGCCAAGCAACGGCGTGGATTTTTCCTCTTCCCGCAACATCAAGAGAACTAGCCTGAAGAGTGCGGAGAGAATCAATTGCAAAATGCGTATGGGTAACACCGTAAGGCCAACGCATGAGTTCCTATTCCCGCTGAGCGACATATGGATTGTCGCTTGGCGCGCTCTGCGCGAAGTCGCGCGATGTGCTTGAGCTTGCGATGCTTGCCACGCTTCACGAGAGGGCGCTTCGCGATCGTCGCGAAACGTTGGGAGCGGGATGCGGTGGACGAATTTGCGCGTGAGACGAACGTGTCGCACGGGCGGCCAAGCCGTGTGGTCCCGGCGCTGGGATCAAGCCCCGGGTGATGGCGATGTCGGCCCTTGCGGGCCCGAATGTTTCCGGCAGCAGGCGTTGTTCAGTTGGAGAGGGACGATTTCGATCGAATCATCCCTCTCTAACGTCAGAGGTCTCCTCGGCCCACTCGCGCCGATTTCCCGGATCATTCTCTAGGCGGCGCGAACGTATCCGTAGCGCAAGTTCGAGGGTTCCTTGGCCGCCTGTGTGTACTCGGTTTTAAGCGCCGCGAGGCGGTCCTCGGAAAAGGCTGGCATCTTGCTGTTGTCAGCCGCCTTCAGCTTGATTTTGTAAAACCTCATTGCGTTGCCCGAGAAGATCGCCTGCTTGGTCGTGCTGTTGGCGTCGCCGAGCGGCGCAAAGCCGTACTTCGTCTGCATGTCCTCCGGGATTTCGAGGCGGCGCAGCGCCTCGATCTGCCACTGCGGTGAGCCGTACCAGACCGAGTCGGTTCCCCACATCACGTGATCGACCCCCATGCCCTTGATCAGCGTGCCGACCAGCGCGGCGCAGAATTTTGGATGCGCCACCGCCGAGTTCGCAAAGGACGTGCCGAGCTCGGCATAGACATTGGTGACACCAAACTTCTGCGGGATTTCCGCGAGATCTGTGGCCCACTGGATGCGGCCGGTCTGCTCGAACTCCGCCCACGCCTTGTCCGGCAGTTCGAGGAACGGTCGCAGCGCCGAGTGATAGATCACGAAATTCATCTGCGGCCAATCCTTTGCGGTCTTCCCGATGTCCCACGCCGTTGCGTATTCCCACACGCCGGAAAACGACTTCTCATAGTCGGGCGGCAGCAGACCCTTGTGAATGCACAGCGTGTTGATACCGGCCTTCACAGCTTTCTCGTAGAACGGATACATCACCGCCTCGTCGTCGAGCCGCCATGGGAATTTCGATGGCGCAAGCGGGTCGCCGATCGTGTAGGACTTCCATGAATCCGGCTTGTAGACCGCGATCGCCTTGTCGACCTCGTCCATCCAGCCGGGTTGCTTGGGGGTGATAACACTGTGCGCCAAGAGGCGGCGCGAGCCCGCGAAGTCGTTGATCAGCTCTCGCGCCTTGACAATTTGCTCGTTGGACAAAAGCCACCAGCTAGGGTCGTCGAACGGCGCGCCGCTTAAGAGCGCTATGTTGGTGTCCCCGTCGTAGTAGACCTCTTTCACATAGTTCAGGAACTTGTAGCGGGCGAGCGAAGAGACGCCCTCATCCTTCATCCTCGGGTTCCAGTGCTGACTTGCAAAGTCCGCAAGCCCCAGGAGCTCCTTGTGATCGAAGTCGTCGCGCACGAAATGGGTCTGGACATCGAAGATGAACTGGCCGGCGAGGCTTTGCGCGCGTGCCAGCATCAGCTCGGGCTCACGGGCCTCGGCCGGCGCAACTTGGAAGACGTTACCGTAGATATCGTTCATTGCGAGAAAGGCCGCGGCCATGCCGCAGCTCGTATGCAAGAACTGCCGGCGGCTCAGGCCCAGCCGTTTGCCGTTAGCATCAGCGAGCTCGTTAATTCGAGTTTCAACCTTCTTCTGAATGGCGCTCTGCGGGGGCGGGAGATACTCGCCGTTTGATACGATCTGGGTAGGAATCGGCGTTGCCGCCGATGCTGCTTCGGCGCCGGCAACGAGGCGCTGTTCGCGTTCACTAAGCCAACTGCTCATCGTTCTCCTCCCTAGTCTTGCTGGTAGGGACCAGTGCAAGTTGCGCGCATTAGGCCGCACGCTTGGCCATTTCCGATCCGCTAAGGTGGATCCGCTCGGCTTGCGGCGTTCTGGTCCCATCGCGCGATGAGAACCCGAAAGGCAGCTTGAAGGATTTGATAGGACTAGCGGCACCCTTTATGGTCATGGACTCAACGCTCGAACCTCTAACAGCGCAAGCAATGTAATTCGGCAGAAGCGCTGTCCCAACGCTTCGTCCTCGGTGCCTACGAGGGGGCTTGGCAAGCGCCCCGACGCTGGCGACCACAAGCGACGTCATTGCGCGCTCGGCGCCAGCGGGCCGCCCCGGAATGACAGGGAAGGCTGACTTTGCCCGGCGAGGCTGGGCAAGAAAGCGGTCGGTTTGGGATTCTGATGTACGATTCGTTTTATGACGAATCACACGTTCAAGACCGGCGAGAGCCGGGACCAGGTCAGCCTTCTGCCGGCGCGGATTGAGGACTATGTCGGAGCGGACAATCCGGTGCGGGCGATCGAGAGCTTTGTTTGCGCTCTTGATCTTGCCAAGCTTGGCTTTCGCCATGCGGATCGCGGCGCGGAAGAAGCTGGTCAGCCGCCCTATGATCCGGCCGACCTGCTGAAGCTCTATCTTTATGGCTATATCAATCAGGTCAGGTCTTCGCGTCGGTTGGAGCGGGAGGCCAGCCGGAATCTGGAGCTGATCTGGCTCTTGAAGAACCTGAAGCCCGGTTATCGAACGATCGCCAACTTCCGCAAGGAGAACTGGGCGGCATTAAAGGCAGCGAACCGCAGTTTTGTGCTGCTGGCGCGCGAACTGGAGCTGGTCGGCGGCAGCGTTGTTGTGAACGACAGCAGTGATGTCGGCCAGCTTCATGCGATGGCGAAGGCGGCCAAAGACATTCTTGGAGCGAAGGCGCTGCAGGTGCTGGCCGATGAAGGCTATTACAGCAGTCTCGAACTGAAGGCGTGCGAGGATGACGGCATCGTCGCCTATGTACCTGTGCCAGAAGGCAACAAGGTGGTCGAGAAGAAGGGTCGCTTCAGCCGTAGGGCCTTCAGCTACGATGCTGGTGCAGACGCCTATCATTGCCCCGCCGGCGAACGGCTGCGTCGGGTCAAGGGACATTGGCAAAACGCAAGCGGCCGGATCGAGATCCGCTATGCGAGCCGGAAGGCGATCTGCCAAACTTGCCGGTTAAGGTCACGTTGTCTTGCCGAGAATGCCTCTCAACGTATCGTGTATCGCTGGGAGCACGAGGATGTTCTCGAACGTCATCGCGCACGCATGCAAGGCGCAGATGAGCTGATGCGCCGCCGATCCGCCCTCATCGAGCATCCCTTCGGCACAATCAAGTGTCGCGCCGGTTATCGCCACTTTCTGGTCCGCGGCTTCAACAAGGTTCGCGGCGAATGGAGCCTGATGGCGCTGTGCTACAACCTCAGCCGTGTGCTCAACATCCTCGGCCTCGAACGCTTCATCGCCTGCATCGCAAACCTAATCTCGCCGCCTCTGCGCGCTCCAACAGCCCTCTTAAACCTCATTTGCACAGCGCTGAGCCCATTCTGGACGCCAAACTCGCCTCCGCTCGCCCGTTGCCGTCAGGCCTTGCCTTTCGCACACTGAGCGCAAGTTCTTGCCCGGCCTCGGCGGGCAAATCATTTCTTGTTATCGGAATGTGATTTCCATGAATCAGAAGATGTCAAGCGTTCCTGCGAAAAATATTTTGCTTCCGTTTTTCGTAAGATATGGTTTGCTTCGCGCCGTCCCGCACCCGATAAGAGGGGCGCTTCGCGATCGTCACGAACGTTGGGCGCGGGATGCGGTGGACGTGTTTGCGCGTGAGACGAACGCGCCGGCATGGACGGCCAAGCCGTGTGGTCCTGACGCCCCGACGCTGGCGTCAAGTCTGCGGGCGAAAGCTCGCAGGCGACGGGGGCTATCAAGCCCGGTACCCCGGGGAGAGCGCGGAGCAGCCGTTAAAACCATTGCGCAGGGAATGTCGGTTGTTCCGGCTGCCCTGTTGTTGCTTGCGTGCGCAAAGTGCACTTTCTTTGCACGCAAGGCTCGCGGGTGCGGCCTGCATCCGGCATTCCCTGCGCCCTTGATTTCTGGGGCGACGGACGATGCAAAACTCGGGCATGTCGTGCCGCGGGAACGAGGCTTCGTGTCGGGCGCTGCGTATAGGTCACCCATCCTGACCAGTTTTTGGCGTTGCGGCCATGCGGCTTTCTCGTCTAGAAGAGCGGCACGGCGCCTCCGCCGGCAACGAACCGTCAACGGTTTTGGCCGAGGATTTGTGCGCCGAAAAGGGTCTGGCGATGCTGATTCGCAAGCGTTTGTGCGGAGATCGGGACGGGGCGGCGCAAGCCGCACGCGCGATTCCGGCTGCGTCGGCGTCCACCCTGCTTCTTGGCGGGCTTCTGCTTCTTATCGGCCCCTGAGGGCCGTCTGGGCGGTTTGCGCCTGGGCACTCAGGGGTTGCGCGAGAACACCAAAACCCTTCAGCGCTC
>Ga0070730_10002739_pt1 | contig 15989 bp, 18 predicted proteins | sample Coa_R1_3_FD_66447 | JGI IMG/M metagenome (GOLD analysis project Ga0070730, IMG submission 66447) | Surface soil microbial communities from Centralia Pennsylvania, which are recovering from an underground coalmine fire - Coalmine... | ecosystem: Environmental > Terrestrial > Soil > Unclassified ...
CGCCACGCTCGAGCCGCCGCTGGAGCATCGCCGTGGGATCCTCGCGCCGCAACGCCAGCACGGTCAAACCGATCGCGACAGCGGCGAGCAGCGCGCAGAAGACGAGCAGCATGTCTGACCTCCTCATCCCAGCATCCGTCGGCGCGGGCCGGAGGCCGACTGCCGGATGGCCCAAAGAAGCCGGGACGCGCCGACCGCCGCCCGGGCCGGTCGGCCCTACTCGTCCTTGAGGGTCGAGATCTTCCCTTCGATGCGGTCCTTGTTGGCCTGCCCCCGGTCCGCGTGCTCCTTCTCCTCGAGCCGGTCTTCGGTCTCGGCCGCGTTCTTCGTCGGGGGCTCGCCCTGCTGGTTGCGCGGCGTTCCATTCTTCATGGATCGCCGCCGCGCAAGGCCCGTGCCCAGGGCCGTGGCACGGACCGTGCGCTCGCTCGCCGACATGAATGATCGACCGAAGACCGAGGACTTTGGCAAGCCCGATCTCGAGAACGAGCGCGTCGTCGAGCAGCAGGAGGGCATCGTCGCGAAGAAGGGCCAGCTGAAGGACAGCGATCGGCCCGAGCCGAACGTGCCACATCCCGAGGACCTCAGCATGATGGACAACGCCAAGACCAAAGGCCGCTAGTTCCTAAACTCGCCGCGTGACGTCGCCCGGCCCCAACGTCCCCTTTCCGCCGATGGAGGCCGAGCTCGTGGACGGCCTGCCCTCGGGGGAGCGCTGGCGGTACGAGCCCAAGTGGGACGGGTTCCGCGGCGTCCTCGAGAACGACGGTGGCGAGCTCGCCCTGTGGAGCCGCAACGGCCGTCCGCTGCTCCGCTACTTCCCGGAGCTGCGCGCGGTCGGCGACAAGCTCCCACCGCATTCCGCGCTGGACGGCGAGATCGTGATCGAGCGCGACGGCGCGCTCGACTTCGACGCGATGCAGATGCGCCTGCATCCGGCCGAGTCGCGCATCCGCAAGCTGTCCAAGGAGACGCCGGCGACGTTCATCGCGTTCGACATCCTTCTCTGGAACGGCGAGGCGATCCACGCCCGGCCGCTCGCGGAGCGGCGGGTCGAGCTCGAGGAACGGGCGACCGCGTTCACGCTGTCCCCGCAGACCACCGATCGCGCGCAAGCGGAGCGCTGGCTGCAGCGCCTCGAGATGATCGGGCTGGACGGCGTCGTCTGTAAGCGCGCCGACCTCGCCTACAAGCCGGGGTCGCGCGAGGCCGTGGTGAAGGTGAAGCACCACAAGACCTGTGACTGCGTGATCGTCGGGTACCGCAAGAACGGCTCGCGGGTCGCATCACTCCTCCTCGGCCTGTACGACGACGACGGCAGCCTCGATTTCGTCGGCCATACCTCGGGGATCTCGGGAGACCTCCAGAAGGATCTGCAGAAGCGCTTGCCGCCGCTCGAGGAGACCGGCCATCTCGGCGATGGCGGGCGCATGCCCGGCGGTCAGAGCCGCTGGTCGCAGGGCAAGGACCTCGAATGGGTCGAGGTGCGACCGGAGATCGTGTGCGAGGTCCGCTACGACAAGATGGAGTCCGACCGGTTCCGTCACGGCACGCGGTTCCTGCGCTTCCGGCCCGACAAGGCGCCGAAGCAATGCACGTGGGAGCAGGTCCGCCCATCGCGGCGCGACGGCGATCCGACCATCTCCGGGCTCCTCGCCGCCGCCGGCTCGCTCCCTCGCCCGTAGCGCCGGCGTCCGTCGGCGGGGGTACCCTTCGGCGCGGTGAGTGGAAAGAACGTGAACGTGCTGGTCGTCGACGACCAGGAGGCGATCCGCGCGACCTTGCGGACCGCGCTCGACGATGAAGGGTTCACCGTCGAGACGGCCGCCAACGGGAAGGAAGCGCTCGACATCCTCGAGCGCTGGAAGCCATGCGTGATCCTGCTCGACCTCATGATGCCGGTCATGGACGGCTGGACGTTCCGCGAGGAGCAGCGCCGCACCGGCAGCACCGTCCCGGTGGTGCTGCTGTCGGCCGCGGGCCGGCTCGACGAGCACGAGCGTTCGCTCGGGGCGGCCGCGACCATCACGAAGCCGTTCGACATCGACCGCGTCATCAGCACGATCGAGAGGGTCTGCTAGCTACACCTTCGCCGGCTTCAGCTTCAACCGCTCGAAGAGCGGCACGAGGCTCGACGGCGTGTCCCACATGCCGGCCATGAGGTCCCCGACCTTGGCGATGCGGTCGCGCATCGTCTCGAGCGTGAAGTCCGACGCGTCGACGTCGGCGACCTCGTCCCACCGGAGCGGCGCCGAGGCGCGCGCGTCCTGCGTCGGGCGGATGGAGTAGGCGGAGGCGATCGTCCGATCGCGCGCGTTCTGGCCGAAGTCCACGAACACGCCGGTCCGATCGGCGACCTTCCAGGTGGTCGTGGCGATGTCCGGCACGCGACGCTCGACCTCCTGCGCGAAGGCCTTGGCGAACCGGCGCACCTCCGGGAACTGCAGCTCGGGAACGATCGGCGCGATGATGTGGATCCCTGTCGAGCCGGAGGTCTTCGGCCAGCTCGCGAGGCCGAGCTCGTCCATCACGTCCTTCACCACGAGCGCGATCCTCCGCACGTGCGACCAGGGATCCCCGCCGCGCGGGTCGAGGTCGATGAGCAGGTAGTCGGGCCGCTCGACGTCGCGGATGCGCGAGGACCAGGTGTGCAGATCGATGCAGCCCAGGTTCGCGATCCAGGCCAGCGCGGCCGGCTCGTTGACGACCGGGAAGTCGGCGGTGCGCCCGCTCGGGAACTCGATCGTGTACGTCGGCAGCCACTCCGGGTGGGGCACCGGGACGCGCTTCTGATAGAAGAACTGGCCGTCCACGCCGTTGGGGTAGCGGAGCATCTGCATGACGCGGTCGCGGACGTGGGGCAGGAGCTGCGGCGCGACGGCGACGTAGTAGTCGACGAGATCCCCCTTGGTGAGCCCACGCTTCGGGAAGAAGACCTTGTCGCGATTGGTGATCGTGACGTCACGTCCGTCGACCTGCACGTGCGCAGGATGACGCATCATGCGGCTGCGCGGCGGCGCGGGAGGCGGGAATGATCAGGCGCTTCGTGAACCGGAGACTGCTCGACCCCTCGACGTGGGGCGTCGGGATCGCGGACTTCTACTCCTCCGTCGACCGGTTCGTCATCCGGCCGACCTGGCTCCGGAGCTTCCTGCACGGCGTGTGGCTCGGCCATCCGCTGCACCCGCTCCTCACCGACGTGCCCATCGGCGCGCTCACCGTCGCGCTCGCGCTCGACCTCCTCGGCATCTACGACGGCGCGAACTGGGCCACGCTCATCGGTGGCGCGGGGCTCGTGGTCGCGGCGATCGCCGGCTTCGTCGATCTCGACGAGACGGATGGAAGAGCCCGCCAGTACGGTGGCGTGCACGCCTCGCTCATGCTCGTCGCGATGGCGTTCTACGCCGTCTCACTGCTCATCCGGTCCGGGGTCACGCCCGGCATGCCCGAGCAGTCGACGGTCCTCGCGGCCCTCGGCTACTTCTTCGTCGTGCTCGGCGCGTACGTCGGCGGCGACCTCGCGTTCACCCTCGGCAACATGGTCGACCGGCACGCCTGGCGTTCGGGTGGCGCGAAGTGGACGGCCCTGGACCTGGCCGAGGTCCCCGATCGTCAGCCGACGAAGGCGAAGGCCGGTGGGCAGACCCTCGTCCTCGTCCGCACCGGCGACACGATCGCGGCGCTGCACGACACCTGCGCGCATGCCGGCTGTTCGCTCGCCGAGGGGAAGATCGTCGGTGACACGATCGAGTGCGGCTGCCATGGCTCGCGGTTCAAGCTGGCCGATGGACGCGTCGTGGTCGGTCCGGCGGTCTACGACCAGCCGGCCTACGAGGTGCGACGGTCGGAGGGCAAGCTCGAGGCCCGACGGATCCGGTAGCGCCGGCCCGCCGCGCGTGCACGCTTCGTGCAGCGGCAGAGCTCATGGGTCTTGCGACGCGGGTGGGCCAAGGTCCGCTGCTGACGAGGAGCGATGTCGCTCCGGTGCAGCGGGGCTTCGAGGTGCAGGCGGTGCTGAATCCGGGCGCCGCGCGCCTCGCCGATGGAAGCGTCGTGCTTCTCCTGCGGATCGCCGAGCGGCCGCGCGCCGACGCCGATCCGCCGCCGGATGCGATGACGCTCGACCTCTCGGGAGCGCATCCGAAGCTCGTGCCGTTGCCTCGCGGGCATCGCGCCGGCGACGTGGTCCCGATCGCGTTCCGCGATCCGGATTCCGCTTCGCCTCGCTACCTGCCGGTGTATCTGCCGAAGGATCTGCCGGGCCTCGATACGCGCGACCCGCGGGGCGTCGCATTCACCCATCCGACCCTCGGCCGGACCACGACATTCCTCACCCAGATCTCGCATCTCCGCTGCGCGCGCAGCGGAGATGGGCTGCACTTCGAGGTCGACGACGAGCCGGCGATCGCGCCGTCGACGGACCTCGAGGAATTCGGTTGCGAGGACGCCCGGGTCACGTGCATCGACGGCCTCTGGCACATCAGCTACACGTCCGTGTCCCGGGTCGGGATCACGTCGAGCCTGGCCACGACGCGCGACTTCCGGCGCTACGAGAAGCTCGGCGCCGTCCTGCCGCCGGATCAGAAGGACGTGACGCTGTTCCCCGAGAAGCGCGATGGCCGATTCGTCGCCCTGACCCGACCGATGCCGAGCTCGTTCGGCCACGTGCTCGGCATCTGGATCGCGCTGCCGGACGGCCGTCTTCCGTGGGGCGCGCACCGTCCCCTCGTTCTGCCGCGCGAGGGCCACTGGGACGAGCGCCAGACCGGAGCGGGCACGGTCCCCATCGCCTGCGACAAGGGCTGGCTCGAGATCTATCACGGCGTGAACAAGGATCTGGACTACGCGCTGGGCGCGGTCGTGCTCGACCGTGACGACCCGGCCAAGGTGCTCGCCCGGACCGAGGACCCGATCCTCAGCCCGGAGACCGCCTACGAGACGCGCGGCCTCTTTCCCAACGTCGTCTTCACCTGCGGCCACGTGCCGCTCGACGACGGCCGGATCCGCGTGTATTACGGCGCCGCCGACAGCTCGGTCGCCGCGGCGGACTTCGACATCGACGCGATCATCGACGCGTGCGGGCCGCCCGATGCCCGCTTCGGTCACGAGCAGCGCGAGGTCGCCTAGGCTTCGGCTGTGCCGCTGGTCTTCGCCGCGATCGCGCCGCACGGCGGGATCGCCATCGCCGAGGCGTGTACGCCGGAGCAGCTGCAGCTCGCCGCGGTCACCCGGCGCGGCATGGAGGAGCTGGGCCGGCGATCCGCTCGCGCGACGCCGGACGTCGCCATCGTGCTCACGCCCCACAACATCCACGTCGAAGGCGCGATGGCGGTCATCACGTCCGGCACGATCGCCGGCGCGCTCGAGGGCCACCCGAGCGTCGCGCTCCGGATCGCCGTCGACCGCGACCTCGCGCTCGCCGTCCGCGACGCGATCGCCGCGGACGGCATTCCCGTCGCCGGCGTGAGCTACGGCGCGAACGACGCGGCGGCCGCGAGCTTCCCGATGGATTGGGCGGTGCTCGTCCCGCTCTGGTTCATGGGCGGGCGCGCGGATCCGCCGGTGCGCACGGTGGTGATCGCGCCGGCCCGAGACCTGAGCTACGACCGCCACGTCGCGGCCGGTCGGGCGGTGGCGAAGGCGGTCGCATCCTCGAGCCGGCGCGTCGCGCTCATCGCGAGCTGCGATCACGGGCATGGCCATGATGCGAAGGGACCGTATGGATTCACGCCGAAGTCGAAGGAGTTCGACGATCGCGTCGTCGATCTGGTCAAGCGGGACGATCTCGGCGCGCTGCTGAAGATGGACCCGCGGCTCCCGGTCGAGGGAAAGGCCGACTCCTACTGGCAGATGCTCATGCTCCACGGCGCTCTCGAGCCGGGCCGCTGGCGTGGCGAATTCCTGAGCTACGAGGCGCCGACCTACTTCGGCATGCTCTGCGCCGCGTACGAGCCACGGGCCTAGCCGCGCGCGAGCCCCGCCGCGACGGTGGTGTGGGCCGCGGCATCGCGTAGCTCCGCGTTGACGAATCGCTTCTTCAGCAGGGAGCGCGCGGCCGGGATCGCGCTCGAGCCACCGGTGCAGACGATCTCGACGATCTGGTCGGCCCTGACGTCGCTCCGTTCGAGCACCTGCGTGAGCGCGACGTCGACGCGCGCGAGGAGCGGCGCGATCGCCACCTCGAACGCGCGCCGCGAGGCCTGCTGGTCGATGTCGACGGCGCCGCGATGGAAGCTGAAGAGCGCGAGCTGCGCCGTCGAGAGCTCGATCTTCGTCGCGTCGACCGCGGCGAAGATCTCGTAGCCAAGCTGCAGCTCGATCGCGCTGCGCAGCGCGGCAAGCTCGCGTTTCGGCGCGCCGAGGCTCTGCAGATCGTCGAGCGCGTCGAGGATCGGCTTCTCGTTCAACGCGGAGAGGGCGCGCCAGTCGCCGATCGCGTTCGTGATGAAGCGCGGGAGGATCAGCCGCTTGGGGCCCCACTGCTTCTCAGCGCCGAGATGCGGCGCGACGAGCTGATCGACGAGGAGCTGCGTGAAGCGATCCCCGGCGACATCGACGCCGGCGGTGCCGAGGACGACGATCTCGCCATTGTCACGGCGCGTCACACAGAGGTCGAGCGTGCCGCCGCCGAAGTCGAAGACCAGGGCGAGACCCGCCGGGACGTCGGCCGCGCGGGCAGCGGCCACCGGCTCTTCCACGAAGCGCACCTCGGCCAGGCCGGCCAGGCGCGCGGCTTGCTCAAGGCGACCGCGTGCGCGCTCCTCGACCTCCGCTCCGCCCACGAATTCGACCGGTCGCCCGATGGTCGCGACGGTCGGTCGCGTGCCGGTGAGCTCGCCCACGCGGTCGAACACGCCCACCAGGATCATCGCGATGAGATCCTCGAGCCCGCGCTCGTCGCCGAACACGTTCGTGCTCGCCAGCAGCGGATCGCCGAGGAATGTCTTCAGCGACTGGAACAGCCGGCCGGGTGAGCTCACGTCGGCGAGGATGACCGCGTCGACGCCGGTGGCCTGGCGCGGATTGCTCGACACCATCCGGAAGCCGAGCGGCTTGAACTCGCGACGGACCGGACCGCGGCTGCGGTTGTCCTCGAGGAAGGATCGGATCGCCGGATGACCGATCTCGGCCGTGCCCTCGCGGCGCACGTAGAGGACCGTCGGCATCGTGTCGCCACCGATCGGATCGATCGGCAGCAGCCGGACGCCGCGATCGTCGGCGACGGCGACGGCGGTGTTGGACGTGCCGAAGTCCACGCCGAAGCGGAGCTCGCTCACCGGAAGAGGATGCGCCAATGACCGACACCGAGCGTCCGGCGGTCGTCATCGCCGAGGACGACGACGCCATCGCCACCCTCCTGTCGGAGGTCCTCGAGACGGCGGGGATCGCGCGGCCCATCGTCGTCGCGAACGGCGCGCTCGTCATCGACGCGATCATCGCGTCCGGCGCGCCGCTGCTCATCCTCGACGTGCAGATGCCCGGCGCGAGCGGCATCGACGTCTACGACATCGTGCGCAACCATGAGGCGCTCGCCGACGTCGCCGTCCTGTTCGTCACCGCGAACCCCGGCATCGCGCGCGAGACGCTGCCCGGCCGCGCGCCGCGCGAGGTGATCGCGAAGCCCTTCGACGTCGACGCGCTCGTCGCGACGGTGCGCGAGCTGCTCGGCCCCGTCCCTACGAGCGTCTGATCAGGCGAGGCTGGGCTTCGCCCGGCCGAGCCGCAGGGCCCCCGCGGGCCGGCGCCGCCGAAGGCGAGCCGGACGCGGGGTTCAGAAGGGCGGCCAGGGCACCGCCATGCGGTACGGATCGGGCTGCGGGAAGGTCCTGGTCCGCAGCAGCCGCTCGACGCGGGCGATGAGCGCGCGCATCTCGGCCGCCGAGATCAGCGGCTGGAGCGCTTCGCAGAGCGGTCCGTCCAGCTGCCGTCGGAGCGATCGCAGCACCTCGAGCTCCGCCGGCGCGATGGGATCCCCGCGCCAGTCCCAGAGGATCGTGCGGAGCTTCGGCTCCGCCGCGAAGCAGATGCCATGATCGACGCCGTAGATGTGGCCGCCGGCGACGGGAAGGAGATGTCCGCCCTTGCGATCGGCGTTGTTGACGACCACATCGAAGAGCGCGACCCGCCGGAGGCGCTCGTCGGGCTCGTTCACGAGCTTCCAGACGTCGGCCTGCTCGTCGACGTCGATCCAGAGCTGGGCCATCCCTTCGCCATACGGTCCCTCAGATCGTGCGACCGTCGGCGGCACGATGTCCCAACCGGTCGCGACCGACACGAGGTACGCCGCGCGCTCGCGCTTCCACAGCGTGCGGTCGGGAAAGTCCTCGAGCGGCCGCTCGCCGCGCACGGGCTTGTACACGCAGGTCGCGACGACGTCCCCGTCACGCGCGTCGGCGAGGAACGTCATGTTCGATGCGGAGAGGATCCGCCCCCGGACCGTGAGCGTGCCACGCTCGAGGACCGCGAGCGCGGCGTCCCGATCGAAGCCGGTCACCCCCACAGTGTGCGACCGATACTGCGCCTGGTGAAGCGCGTCGCGGTGATCGGTGCCGGCGCGGCCGGCCTCGCGAGCGCGCGCTGGCTCGCCGCGGCAGGGCTCGATGCCGCCGTCTTCGAACGGGGTCGCGGGGTCGGCGGCCTGTGGCGGCCCGACACCGGGTTGGCCTACCCGACGCTCCGGACGAACACGTCCAAGCAGAAGTCGGCGTTCTCCGATCTCCCGTTCGACGACGCGCTGCCCGATCACCCGTCCCGCGACGCCGTGCAGGCGTACCTCGAGCGCTACGCGGAGCTGACCGGCGTGCGCTCGCGCATCTCGTTCGGCCATGAGGTCCGGGCGGTGCGGCCCGTGTCCGGCGGCTGGTCCGTCGACGGCGAGGCGTTCGACGCGGTGGTCGTGGCGAGCGGTCTCTTCGCCCGCACCGTCGAGCCCGCGCTCGCGGGTCGCGATGGCTTCGGCGGGATCGTCATGCACTCACGTGACTACCGCGATCCCGCCGCGTTCGCCGGTCGCGACGTCGTGGTCGCGGGCGCGGGATCGAGCGGCGCGGACATCGCGGTCGAGCTCGCCGGTGTCGCGCGGTCGGTGACGCTCGCCGTGCGGAAGCCGCCGACCTTCACCCCGCGCCACCATCGCGGACGGCCGTACGACCATCGCGCGACGCGTCTCGCGCAGCTCCTCCCGCGACGGGTGCGTCGCTGGCGCGCCCGCCGGCTCGTCGAGGGCGAGTACCGGCGCCGCGGCCTGCGCCTTGCCTCTTTCGGCGTCAACACGACGCCCGGCACCGACGCGCTCGACGCGCTGGCCGCCGGACGGGTCGCCCTCGCTCCCGCGCTCGTGGGGCTGGACGGGGACGCCGCCGTCTTCGCCGATGGGGGCCGCGTGCGAGCGGACGCGATCGTCCTCGCGACCGGCTACCGGCCGGAGTTCCCGTTCCTGCCACCGGACATCCCCGCGGCCTACGAGGGCGCGCTCGCGCTCTATCGCCTGGTGTTCCCGCCGGGGATCCCGGCTCTCGCGTTCGTCGGCCTGACGCGCGTCTCGGGCCCGGTGTTCCCGGTCGCCGAGCTCCAGGCACGCTGGGTCGCGGCGGTGTTCTCCGGGCGGATCGCGTTGCCGCCGCGGGAGGAGATGTGGCGTGAGATCCGGACGCGCGTCGACCGGGCGCGCGCCGCCGGTGACGACCAGATGCGCGTCGAGCTGTTGCCGTACCTCGACGACATCGCGTCCCGCATCGGCGCGAAGCCATCACTCCTGCGGCATCCGCGTCTGCTCACATCACCGGTGAGCGCCCGCGACTACATGCTTGCCGTACAGCGCAGGACCGAAGGTCCGAGCAGTATCGGACCTAGGATGCTCGCGGTGGAGGCCGAACAACTTGCCCGCGAGCTCCGTCCGAAGGTCCGCGCCTCGATGGGCGAGGTCCGCGCCGCCCTCGAGCGGCTCGCGCGCGTGCCGTCGATGAGCGCGACGGGGTACGACCCCGCCGCGGTGCGCGAGAGCGCGCGCGTGACGTCGGAGCTCTTCACGGCGGCCGGCGTGAAGGCTCGCGTGGTCGAGAAGGACGGAGCGCATCCGGCCGTGGTCGGTCGCGTAGATGGACCGAGCGGCTCGCCGACGGTCCTCCTGTACGCGCATCACGACGTGCAGCCGCCGGGACCGAAGGATCGCTGGACGTCCGATCCGTTCACCCCGACCGAGCGGGGTGGCCGCCTGTACGGCCGCGGCGTCGCGGACGACAAGGCCGGCATCGCGGCGCACCTCGCCGCGCTCCGCGCGTTCGGCGGGCGGCCGCCGTGCGGCGTGGCGCTCTTCATCGAGGGCGAAGAGGAATCCGGATCGGCCCACCTCGTGGATTTCTTGAGAACCGAAAAGGACACCCTCCGCTGCGACGCGGTGATCATCGCCGACTCGGCGAACTGGCGGATCGGTCAGCCCGCGATCACCACGACGCTGCGCGGGAACGCCCTCGTGACCGTGGAGCTGCGCGTGAGCGATCACGCCGTCCACAGCGGCGGCTACGGTGGCGCCGCGCCCGACGCGCTCATGGCCATGTCGCGGCTCCTCGCCTCCTTGCACGACGACCTCGGCCGAGTCGCGGTGCCCGGCCTCAAGTCCGGCGACGCCGATCCGCTCGATCTCAAGGAGGACGAGCTCCGCGCGTGGGTCGGGACCCGGCCGTCGGTGAAGCTCATCGGGGACGGCTCGCTCACGTCGCGCATCTGGACCAAGCCGTCGATCTCGATCATCGGCCTCGACGCCACGCCGGTGAAGGAGGCCTCGAACACCCTCTGGCCCGTCGCGACGGCGCGGCTCTCGATGCGCGTGCCCCCCGGCCAGGATGCCAAGGCGGCCCAGGACGCGCTCGTGCGGCACCTCGAGTCGCACGCGCCCTGGGGCGCGGAGCTCACGATCACGCGCGGCCCGACGGGCGAGGCCTTCACCGGAGCGACGACCGGTCCGGCCTACGACGCGTTGAAGAGCGCGCTGGGCGCGGCGTGGGGAACGAAGGCGATCGACATCGGACAGGGCGGCAGCATCCCGTTCCTGTTCGATTTCGCGAACGCGTTCCCCGGCGCCGCACTCCTCGTCACCGGCGTCGAGGACCCGGAGTCGAACGCCCACTCCGAGAACGAGAGCCTGCACCTGGCCGAGTTCGAGAACGTCTGCGTGGCCGAGGCGACATTCCTCGCGCTGTTCGGAGCACTGAAGCCCGAGCGCGGCTGATGCTCCGCGGGATCCTCACGCTCCGCTGTCCGGGCTGCCGCCGCGGGCCGCTCTTCACCGGTGTCCTCGACATGCCCGAGCGCTGCCCGGTCTGCGGTCTGTACTACGAGCGGGAGCACGGCTACTTCGTCGGCGCGATGGCGATCAGCTACGCGATCGCGGTGGCGCTCGTCGCCGTCCTGTTCTTCGGCATCCTGGCGCTCACGCACTGGTCCCTCGAGTGGGTCCTGCTCGTCGCCGGCGTCGCGTTCCTGCCGCTCGCGCCGCTCTGCCTCCGCTACGCCCGGGCCGTGTGGATCCACCTCGATCGGAGGATCGATCCACACGACCCGAAAGACCGTTAGCGCATGGTCTTGCCCGGCTCCTCCACGCGGCCGCCCTCGATGGTGCCGCGCCATTCACCGGTGGGTGTCCGGCGCTCCTCGATGAACTTCTTGAAGCGATCGAGGTCGCTCGAGACCTGACGGTCGAGCACGCCGAGGGCGCCGCCGGTCTTCTCGGCCGCGCCTTGCGGCTCGTAGTCGAGCATCAGCGTGACCTTCGTGCCCTTGTCGGCGGGCTCGAACGTCACGGTGCCGGCGTTCCTCGCGCCGCTCGTGCTGCGCCAGGCGATGATCTCGTCCGGACGCTGCTCGGTGATCTCGGCGTCCCACTCCTTGAGCTTCCCGCCGACGGTGGCCCGCCAGTGCAGGCGCTTGTCGTCGAGCTGCTTCACCGACTCGACGCCGTCCATGAACCGCGGGAATTCCTCGAACTGGGTCCACTGGTCGTACGCGGTGCGCACCGGCACCTCGACCTCGATGGTCTTCTTCGTCGTCGCCATGAGCTCTCCTCCTGATGGTGTTGGCAGGCTCCACTGAGCAGCGGCGGTGCCACACTCCGGCCGGATGGACCGGGCACAGCGTCTGCCGCCGAGCGATCGCGTGACATTCCGCGATCGCGAGGAGGCCGGCCGCTCGCTCGGCGCACGGGTGCGCGAGGCCCGGCTTGACGACCCGGTCGTCCTCGGGCTTCCCCGGGGCGGCGTCGTGGTCGCGGCCGGCGTGGCCGACGCTCTCGGCGCGATCCTCGACATCGTGGTGGCCCGCAAGCTCGGCGTGCCCTGGCAGCCCGAGCTCGCGTTCGGCGCGGTCGCCCCGGGTGTGGTGGTCCTGCGCGAGGACGTCGTCGCGGCCGCCGGGCTGGGTCCGCGCGACATCGAAGGCGCGGCGGCGCGCGAAGCGGCGAAGCTCGATGCCCTGGCCCGTGACTACCGCGGCGAGGGCTCGCCGGCCCTGGTCGAGGGCCGCACGGCGGTCATCGTCGACGACGGGCTCGCGACCGGCGCGACCGCGACGGCGGCCGCGCGCTCCGTGCGCGCGCGCCGGCCGGCGCGGATCGTGGTGGCCGTTCCGGTGTGCGCATCCGAGACCGCTGCCGATCTCCGCCGCGAGGTCGACGACCTGATCTGTCTGGGCGAGTACCGCGACTTCCAGGCGGTCGGCCGCTACTACGACGAGTTCGGATCGGTCCCGGATGCCACCGTGCGCGCGCTCATCGCCCGGAGCCGGCATGCGCGTCTCGGTCGATAGCGGCACGATCGACGGCGATCTGGCCGTCCCGGCGAAGGCGGGCGGGATCGTGGTCTTCGCGCACGGCAGCGGCAGCTCGCGGCACAGCGCGCGCAACACGCACGTCGCGCAGGCGCTCCAGGCGAGCGGGTTCGGCACGCTGCTCTTCGATCTCCTCACCGCCGCCGAGGAGCGCGAGGACGAACGGACCCGGGCGCTGCGCTTCGACATCGGTCTGCTGGCCGACCGCCTCGTCGCGGTCACCGACGCGCTCGCGGACGAGCCCGCGGTCCGCGGTCTCCCGGTGGGCTACTTCGGCGCGAGCACCGGTGCGGCGGCGGCGATCGTCGCGGCCGCGGAGCGACCCGACGTGCGCGCCATCGTGTCGCGCGGCGGGCGGCCCGACCTCGCCGGCGAGGCGCTCAGGCGCGTCAGCGCGCCGGTGCTCCTCATCGTCGGCTCGCTCGACCGGGAGGTCCTCGAGCTGAACCGCGAAGCGCGGGCCCGCCTGGGCGGACCGACCGAGCTCGAGATCGTGCCGGGCGCGACGCATCTCTTCGAAGAGCCCGGCGCGCTCGATGTCGTCGCGCGTCTCGCGTCGCGGCACTTCGCGCGTTACCTCTAACGTCTTCGCATCGACGCCATCCGTTCGCCCCACCCGGTCCCGCGGTGAGCGGCTGGCGGACCTTCCTCCTCCCTGACACCGCGCCGCTCCGTGAATCGCGGTCGTTCCGGCTCCTCTGGATCGGTCAGCTCATCTCCCTCAGCGGCAGCCAGCTCCGGCTCGTCGCGCTGCCGTACCAGATCTTTCTCCTCACCGGATCGTCGTTCGCGGTCGGCCTCATCGGTGTGTTCCAGGCGGTCCCGCTCCTGGTGCTGTCGCTCTTCGGCGGCGTGATCGCGGATGCGGTCGACCGCAGGCGTCTCCTGCTCATCACCCAGGTCGGACTCGGCGCGGTGTCGCTGATCCTCGCGCTCGCGACGCAGCTCGGATCGGAGTCCGTGCCGCTGCTCTACGTCCTCACGGCCGCGGGCGCGTGCTTCTCCGCGCTCGACAACCCGACCCGCGCGTCGCTCGCGCCGACGCTGGTCGAGCGGCGGCTCATCCGCGCGGCGATGGCCCTGAACCAGACGATCTTCCAGTTCGCCCTCGTGTTCGGCTCGATCGTGGCGGGCCTCGTCATCGGCCGGCTCGGCCTGGCGGCCGCGTACTGGCTCGATGCCGCGTCGTTCGCCGCCGCGTTCGTCGCGGTCTGGCTCCTGCGCACCCCGCCACGCGTCGCGTCCGAGCGCCAACCGGTGCTTCACGCGCTCGCCGAGGGCGTGCGGTACCTCGGGGCGACGCGGATCCTCCTCGCGACGATGTCCCTCGACTTCCTCGCGACCTTCTTCGGGTCACCGCGGGCCCTGTTCCCGTACTACGCCGAGCGGGTCTTCCACGTCGGGCCGGAAGGGCTCGGCCTCCTCTACGGCGCGATGGGCGCCGGCGCGCTCGTCGCCGCCGTCGCGTCGGGTTGGACCGCGCGGGTGCAGCGGCAGGGCCTCACGGTGCTCATTGCCGTCTCGGTCTGGGGCCTCGCGATCATGCTCTTCGGGATCCTCGACGAGCGGGCGTTCGCGCTCGCGCTGGTCCTGCTCGCGATCGCGAACGGCGCCGACGCGGTGAGCTCCATCTTCCGCGGCACGATCCTTCAGCTCGTCGTGCCCGACGCGCTCCGCGGGCGGCTCAACGCGATCAACATCATGTTCGTCCTCGGCGGGCCGCAGCTCGGCCAGTTCGAATCGGGCGCCGTCGCCGCGATCGCCTCGCCCGTCGCGTCCGTCGTGTCCGGCGGGGTCGCCTGCGTGCTGTCGGTCGTCGCGGTCGCGGCGTGGATCCCCGAGATCATCCGGTACCGCGCGCACCGCGACGAGGTCCGCGCCGGCTAGCTTCAGATCCCGTTGAGGATCGCGCGGGCCGTCCCGCTGAAGATCCGCTCGCGCTCGTCCGGTGCGACATCGAGCGCCTCGATCGTCGTCACGGCGCGGGTGATGTCCCCGAGCTTGTGCGGGTAGTCGCTGCCCATCGCCATGTGATCGGCGCCGGCCCAGTCGCGCAGGAGCCGCAGCACGTGCGGGCTGAACGTCACCGTGTCGTAGGAGAGGCGCTTGAGGTACGCGCTCGGAAGCTCGTCGATGTGCACGCGGTCCTCGGCGAAGTCGCGGTAGCCGTTGTCGAGCCGCTCGGCGAGGTAGGGGATCGCGCCGCCGGCGTGCGCGACGATCCAGCGGATGTTCGGGAGCTCCTTCAGCATCCCGGCGTAGCACATCCGCGCGACCGCGAGCGTCGTGTCGAACGGGAAGCCCACGAGCGGCCCGAGCACGAAGTCGCGGAACGCGTCGGCGCTCGCCGGCAGCATCGGGTGCAGCAGGATGCAGAGCTTCATGCGGTCGGCCTCGGCGAAGAACGGCCGGTACGCGGCGTCGGTGAGCGCGCGGCCGCGGATGTTGCTGAGCAGGATGACGCCGTTGAGCCCGAGGTCCTCGACCGCGCGGTGGAGCTCGCGGACGGCCGCGTCGGGATCGTCCATCGGGATCGAGGCGAAGCCCTTGAACCGCTCGGGATGAGCCGCGATGAGCTCGGCGTAGGCGTCGTTGACCATGCGCGCGACGGGCGCCTGGGCCGGGCCTTCGGCGAAGAAGACGTTCGGGGTGGAGAGCGAGAGCACCGCGACGTCGATGCCCGCGCGGTCCATGTCCGTCAGGCGTAGCGCCGGATCGGTCATGGCGGCCGTCACGCCGAAGAAGCGCGAGCCGCGGTAACGGATGATCCGTTGCCCGGACGGATCGGTCCCGAAGGTGAAGTCCCCGCCGCTCCGTTCGATGAGCGAGAAGTACTCGTTCGGGTAATGGTGCGTATGCACGTCGTAGCGCACGCGGTCAGGCTAGCGCGGTAGCGTGGCGCGGTGGCGAGCCCGATCCCGGCCGAGGTCCGCGCGTTCCTCGAGGCGCCACGGCTCGCGGTGCTGGCGACGGTGCGCCCGGACGGGTCGCCGCATCTGACGGTCGTGTGGTACGCGCTGCGCGGGGACGACGTCATCGTGAACACGACCGTTCCCCGATCGAAGGCCCGGAACCTCGCGCGCGATCCACGCGTCTCGCTGCTGGTCGGCGAGATGGAGCGCTACGTCCGGCTCGAGGGTGAAGCGCGCGTGGTCGCGACCGGCGCCGAG
>Ga0070730_10002740_pt1 | contig 15988 bp, 12 predicted proteins | sample Coa_R1_3_FD_66447 | JGI IMG/M metagenome (GOLD analysis project Ga0070730, IMG submission 66447) | Surface soil microbial communities from Centralia Pennsylvania, which are recovering from an underground coalmine fire - Coalmine... | ecosystem: Environmental > Terrestrial > Soil > Unclassified ...
AACGGCGCGGGCCTGGCCATGGCCACCATGGACATCATCAAATACGCGGGTTGCAAGCCGGCCAACTTCCTCGACGTCGGCGGCGGCGCCAGCGCCGAGCAGGTCAAAAACGCGTTCCGCATTCTGCTCTCCGATCGCAACGTGACAGCCGTACTGATCAACATTTTTGGCGGCATCCTCCGCTGCGACACGCTCGCGACCGGCGTGGTAGCCGCCGCGCGCGATCTCAACATCAAAGTTCCCATTGTGGTCCGTATGGAAGGCACCAACGTCGAGTTGGGCCGCAAGATTCTGGTCGAGTCGGGATTTAATTTCACCGTCGCCCAGGATATGCGCGATGCCGCCGAGAAAGTCGTGAGGCTGGCCGCATGAGCATTCTGGTCGATCGCAATACGCGCCTGGTGGTCCAGGGTTTCACCGGCAAAGAAGGCACTTTCCACGCGCAGCAAGCCATCGCCTATGGCACAAACGTTGTCGGCGGCGTGACCCCCGGTAAGGGCGGGACCAAGCACCTCGACTTGCCCGTCTTCGATACCGTCGCCAAAGCCGTGCAGGCCACCCGCGCGAACGCCTCGGTCATATTCGTGCCGCCTCCATTCGCCGCCGACGCCATCATGGAAGCCGCCGACGCCGGACTGCCACTGGTTGTCTGCATTACCGAAGGCATCCCCGCCGTGGACATGGTGCGGACCTGGAATTTCCTGCGCCTCCGGACAACTCGCCTGATCGGGCCGAACTGTCCGGGCATCATCTCGCCAGGCAAATGCAAAATCGGCATCATGCCCGGCCACATCCACAAAGAGGGATACGTCGGCGTGGTCTCGCGCTCCGGCACGTTGACTTACGAAGCCGTAGGCCAGTTGACCCGGCTCGGCCTCGGCCAGTCGACCTGCATCGGCATCGGCGGCGATCCCATCATCGGAACGAATTTCGTGGATGCTCTGCGCCTTTTTAACGACGATCCCGATACGCACGCCATCATCATGATCGGCGAAATCGGAGGCAATGCCGAAGAGACTGCAGCCGCCTACGTGCGCGAGCATGTGAAGAAGTCGGTGGTCGGATTCATCGCCGGCCAGACCGCACCGCCCGGACGCCGCATGGGCCATGCGGGCGCCATTATTTCCGGCGGCTCGGGCGCGGCCTCGGACAAAATCAAAGCGCTACAAGCCGCGGGCATCACTGTCTGCTCATCGCCCGCGGAAATGGGAGACAAAATCAAAAGCCGTTTATGATGCAGCGAACATTTTCCATCATTAAGCCGGATGCCGTGGCCGAGGGCCACGCAGGCGACATTCTTGCGGTCCTCGAAAAAGCCGGCTTCAAAATTGTGGCCCTGCGCATGACGCGGCTAAAGCAACCGCAGGCCGAGGGATTCTACGCCGTCCACCGCGCGCGGCCGTTCTTCCCCAGCCTGGTCAAATTCATGACCGAAGGCCCCATCGTCGTGATGGCGCTTGAACGCGAGGACGCCATCGCGAAATTGCGCGAGGTCATGGGCGCGACCGATCCCGCCAAGGCAGCCGCGGGCACCATCCGCAAGCTCTTCGCCAAGAGCATCGAGCGCAATTGCATTCACGGCTCCGACGCGCCCGAAACCGCCGAAGTCGAGCTGCGCTACTTCTTCAGCGCCCTCGATCTGCAGGGATAGCCCCGCGCGCCTTACCGCGCGATCCCGCCCGGTTTCAATCCTTCGTCCAGGTCGAACTTGGCGCCTACCGCCCCCGGCACCCCGTGCTCCCTCGGCAGTGCTTGCCGCGAAGGAGCACAGCTTGGCCCGGCTCTCTTTACCGTCGCGCGTCACCTACTACGGATCCAGGAACTTCAACCGCGTGTATGCCGTACAGCTTCCCCCCTTGGTATCGGTGACGGTCAACTGGAAGAGGTATACGCCCCATTGGGGCATGTATATCATTGGGGTCGGAGTGTTGGCGCCGGTAATGGATGGCGTCGTCGGCCCGCTCAGGAAGGTAAATGCGTAGGTGAGCGGTAGCCCGAGCGGGCTGAAGGTGCGGGTTGCATTCAGCGTCCAGGTGTTGTGGTCAGTCACCTGGTCGGGGCCAGCATCGCATATGGGACCTGTCCCGGTCACCGCGACGACGGCTGTCGCCGTCGCCGATCCCTGCGCATTACTAGCCGTCAGCGTGTACCTGGTGGTCGCCGTCGGTTTCACAGGCGCCGTGCCGGTCAGGGGGACGTCACCGACAACCGTGATGTTGACCTTCGTGGCGTTCTCCACGTTCCACACCAGATTCGCCTGGCCGCCCTGAGCTACTTGCGTCGGTGTAGCTTCGAAGTTGATGATCCGAGGCAGTTGCCCGTTACCTACGGTCACGATCGCGTTGCTGGTGAGCTGGGTGCCATCCGTTCCGGTCGCGGTAAGCGTGTAAGTAGTGGTCTGCTGTGGCGATACCTGCGTGGTCCCGTTCGGCGCCACTGTGCCCAGTCCCGAGATCGCCACCGTCTTTGCATTTTGCGTGGTCCACGACAGCGTCGACGTTCCGCCTGGAGCGATGTTCGTTGGCGATGCCGCAAATTGTATCTGGATGCCCGTGCCCTGGACGGTCACTGTGGCTGTTGCGTTCTGCTCGCTGCTCCCGCGCCTCGCTGTGAGTTTGTATGTAGTGGTCTGCGTGGGCGCGACGACGGAAGTGCCGCTGGCCGCAACGGCGCCGATTCCTGAGATCTGCACGGCATCGGCGTTCTGAACTTCCCAAATCAGGGTCGAACTCTGGCCCGCGTTGATGGTGTTCGGCTGGGCGACGAATTTGATGATCTGTATCGTGGTCTTGATCGTCGTCACGGTGACGCGCGCGCTGCTCTTCAACCCGCCCGGATCAGTAACGGTCAGGCGGAAAATATAGGTTTGGCCCTGCGCCGCGGTGAAGGTGGCTTTGGCCGCGCCGGCGCCTGAAAGGCTGACCATCGGGCCGAGAACCTGCTCCCATTGATACGAGAGCGGGTCCCCATCGGAGTCGTAAGATCGCGATCCATCCAACGCGATCTGCCCCGGCTGCACGCCAATCTGGTCCGGTCCGGCATCGGCTACCGGAGCGCTGTTGCCCGCCCGGCGCGTGAGCAACTCATACCGAACGCGCGGGATATCCATGGGAACCGGCTGCGTGGTTTCCAGGTACTGCCCCGGCCGCATCCACTTTCCAAATTCCAATCCAATCACCACGCGGCCGCTATTCTTGCTGGCCAGATAGGTCTCGTTCAGCCCGACCTCAGCCGTCAGCGCGAACTGTGCATTCAGCGGGTGCACCAGCCGCAGCATTCCGCCGGGCCGGCCGCTTTGTCCCGGAGCGTGGCTTTCGAGGTACCCGAAATTCCCCTCGAGGTAAGTGTTCCCGACGAGCGCAAACTGCCCACTGGCGCCGGCCTGATTCACAATCTTCAAATACGTTTCGGTAAACGAGCTCGTGCCAAGTTGTGCCCGGTTGATGACGGCATTGTCACGAAAGCCCTTCGTGCCAAACACCCCGATGCGTCCCCGGCCGAACAAGTAATCAACACCCAAGGCCGCCTGCCCCAGTAACCCGCCTGACTGGTATTGCCGGAAGTTGACGTACTTGAAACTGGAAAACATTCCCATCTGCAGGCGATCCCAACGATTGACCAGACCGAGATCGAACTGTCCTTCCTGCCGGCCCGGATAATACATGTACTCGCCCTGCGCCTGGACGGCGTGCGTTCCCAGAGCGTCGGGCGCTTGGCCGTTTCCAAAAGGCGAGAAGAATTGCCCGCGCCCCGAAAAAGTGAAGCTCCCGGTTTTGCCAGCCCCGTATGTCGGACCCAGATTCAGCCCGAGCAGTGAAAACTTCCGGTTGTTGGCAACACTCTTTTGAAACGCTTTCTCGGCTTCGTCCTCCCTGGGCGGCGCGACCTGAGTGACCGTCTCCTTCGCCGGCGCCCCTCCCACCTGCTTGCGGATATCGTCGATGTCCTGATGTAGTTTGGCGTGCTCGGACTGCTCCATATCCTTCAATTGATTAAGCAGATCGGCAAGATTATCCAGTCGCTTCAGAATCTCGTCGCAGCAGCCAGGACCTTGCACGCGTGCCACGGCCGGCCGCGACTTATACTTCGAGGCGATCAAATCCTCGAGCGACATCTTCTTTCCGCTCGCATCCGTCACCATGATGACTACGCGGCGGTTAACCCACCGGTGCAGATCCGTGTTGTTTTCCAGCTCCGGATTCCGTTCCCCTTGCCCATTGGCCGTGATCTGGTCAGGTGAGGCGCCGTACTTCATCAGAAATTCCCTTACGACATTAGCGCGCGCCAGGGCGAGCCGTTCGTTGTAGGGCACGTTGCCGACATAGTCGGTGTTGCCGGTGACCATCACGCGATAGCCGGGATCGGTGTGCAGAAAGTCGGCCAGCCAGAGCAGCGTGGGAAAGCCATCGGTGAGAATGGAGGAGTTGAACTCGAAGTTGATTTCTTCCCAGTCGTCCTTAGTCGCCCGCGTATTCACCCATCCTTGCGGGACCGGCGAATTACTCGGCACTTTTGGAATCACCGTGTCTTTGGCATCCGTATTGCGCGGCCTGGCAGGCTTCTGCGTCTGTGCCGACAAATGTGTGGGGATGAAACTGAGAACGATGATCGCTAAAAGTGAAGCTTTTCGCATGAGATCTCCTGTGCATTCGAAATGTGTACGGAGGCGCTGCTGGCCTCCCGAGCCGCCCGGGATGTCATCCTGCACAAACTTTGTAATCGTCGGGTTCGGTCGATGGGTTTAGTAGGCGGGATCGCGAGCAATCCCGTAGACTCGTCTGGAGCGCGAAGACAACCGAGCTTAGCCGCGAGCCGTACGAGACATAATTTCGGCACAGGCCCTCATGTGTAAGTCGCAACGAGAGTAGTGTTCAGCCGAGGGCGAGTTTCTCCATCAATTTCACTTAAAATGGAGAACCGGAGGCAGACCGCCGAAAGTGCCTTAAGCGGGTGTGTAAACGGGTAGCCGCCCCCTGATCCCGCGGTATCCGGTCACAAATGGTGCCGATTTCTTCTTTCCCATCCGCCATCACTTGATCAGCCGAGGCGGCTCTCACCGAACTCACTCGCCCTATCATGATGGTGGTCAATCAGCCCGAAAGACGCAGTGATCTTCCACAATCGCAATCATTTACACCTGAATGAGAAACGAACCCAATTCCCAAAATTGGACGCTTCGAGCCGGCTTATTTCTGGGCTTTCTTCTCCGCGCCTCTGCGGTAAAGAATCGGTTTCCAATAGCCGCCCCCTCACTCGATGCAATAATGAAACTGTAACTTGCCGGATGGGTAGCCGCCCCTGATTCAGGGGAGGAAAGTCCGGTCTCCACAGGGCAGCGTGCCGGCTAACGGCCGGGAGGGTTCGCTCAAAGCGGGCTTTACGGAAAGTGCCACAGAAAATATACCGCCTTAGTGGTGGTGACACCATGAGGGCAAGGGTGAAATGGTGCGGTAAGAGCGCACCGCGGCCGGAGTAATCCGGCTGGCAGGGCAAACCCCACGCGGAGTAAGACCAAATAGGGGAGGAGGAGCGGCCCGCTCCGTTCGACTTCCGGGTAGGTCGCTGGAGCCAGTCAGCAATGGCTGGCCTAGAGGAATGGCTGCCGCCCGCAAGGGTACAGAAACCGGCTTATAGTCCGGCAAGTTACTTTATTTTTTCGGAAATTCGTGAAGACTTACCGCGGTGTGCCGGCGCGCAGAGGTAGAATCATCCAGGTTCTCTGCGCCTTATACTCGAGCTCGTACGCGTTGTCGCCGTCCTTCTTGTCGTGCACGAGGAAATACAAATAACCTGCGACAGGCTTGTCGGTCGAAGTTTCCGGTAGGCATTTCGCCTCCAGTTCCATAGCCACCGGTTTCGGCGTTTCGCTCAACTCCACAGCGGTTCTCGGAATGGAAGCGCTGATCGTGTCGCGCGTCCGGCTGATGCGCAGAATGAAGTCGTCCCGACGGATTGCAAGTGGGTCGCGGGCTTTCGGAAACAATCCCACCTCGACCACCAGGTAGCGGCTGTCCACTTCGGCACCAAATTGCTTTCGGACTTTTTCGGCCGGTACCAGCTCCGCCGCCACCGCCAGCGCCTGATTGAAAATCGCGACCGCGTATTGCGACCGGTCGACCCGCGGTCGAACGCCGCTCGAATCGGCCGAAAAAAGGAGAGCGGGCAGGAGGAAAAGAACTCGCGGAGTCGTGCGCTTCGTCATGAGTTGTTGAGGCCGGAGACAATTGTAGCACCGCGTTTCGGATGCCGGCGCACGTCCTCGGAAGATCGCGACCCATTTAGCGTAACCCGACCATCGGATTTCGCGAATCATCGGCAGCGCGCCGAGCATCTTCAGCCTCAGGAGCTGCACTTGAGGATCGCATTCATCGGTCTTGGAAACGTGGGCGAGCCCATGGCGCTCAACCTGGTCCGCGCCGGGCACGAACTCACCGTCTACAACCGCACGCCCGGCAAGGCGGAGCGATTGGCCAAGGAGGGCGCGCGCGTTGCAGACTCGCCCGCCGCTGCTGTGCGCGAAGCCGAAGTCGCGATCACCATGCTCGCCAACGATCAGGCCCTGCGTGACGCGATGCTCGTCCCGGCCCAGCCGGTAGGGGCGGCCATAGATGCGTTGCCGATCCAGTCGATACACAGGTGCACCAGCACCATCAGCGTGGCGCTTTCAAAGAAACTGGCGGAAATACACGCCGCGCGCGGCCAAGGTTATGTAGCGGCGCCCGTTTTGGGAAGGCCGGATGCGGCGGCGCTGAAGAAGCTGTGGATTATCGCCGCCGGACCGCCGGCCGGGGTGGCGCTGTCGCCCGCTGATGGAGGCCATGGGCCGGGCGGTCACGGTATTAGGTGAGGAGGCTTGGCGGGCCAATCTCACCAAAATTGCGACCAACTTCATGCTCGCTTCCATGCTTGAAGCCATGGGGAAGCGATTGCGCTGGTGCGCAAATCCGGCGTAGCCCCGCAACAGTTTCTCGAGGTCCTGAACGGGCTCTTCAACTCGCCTGTCTACGCAAACTACGGCAAAATCATCGCCGAGCAGCGTTTTGAGCCGGCCGGGTTCAAACTGCGGCTGGGGCTGAAAGACGTGGACCTCGCGCTCGAAGCCGCACACGACACCGCCGTGCCCATGCCCCTGGCGAGTTTGGTCCGCGACCATTACCTGAACGCCGTCGCCCATTGGACGCAGCGATGCCGATTGGGCCGCGCTGGCCGAAGTGGCGGCGCACGATGCCGGCTTGTAGCCGTTCCCCGACGAGTTGAAGATAAGTTCTACTGCTGGGAGGAATCGGTAGCGCAGGGCCGCCGCGTCGTTGGCGGAAGACCTGCGGGTTTTCCTTGTGCGGACCGAAAGCCAGCAGATCCCCCGCCAAAATCGGGCGTGGCTGTGAGCTACGAAGCTGCTGGGCTAGACTGACGAGCCGGCAAGGCCACCACATCACGATTCGATGCCTCCAACCGTCATACATTATTGATAGGGAGATTTGATCCGTGAGAACTCCATTCGCATTCCTCGTAGTACTCATCGCAACTTGCATGAGCGTGTTCGCTAGCGGTGACAACCCGCCCACGCTCGCCGTTGGAGCGCCGGCGCCGGACTTCGCCCTCCCTGGAATCGACGGGAAAACTTATCATCTGGACGACTTCAGCGCCAGCAATATTTTGGCCATTGTTTTTACCTGCAATCACTGCCCGACGGCGCAGCTTTATGAGGGGCGTATCAAAAAGCTCGCTGCCGATTATCACGATCGCGGAGTTGCGCTCGTGGCCATTCAGCCCAACGACCCGAAGTCCGTTCGCCTGGATGAAATGGGCTACACCGATCTTTCCGACTCGTTCGCCGAAATGAAAGTCCGCGCTGAATACCGGCATTTCAACTTCCCTTATCTCTACGATGGCGACACACAGAGCACGGCGCGCAAGTATGGACCTACCGCGACGCCTCATGTCTTCATTTTTGATCGCGCCCGCAAGCTGCGGTATCAGGGACGAATTGACAGCAGCGCGCGAGAGGCGCTGGCCAAAATGCACGACGCCCGCGGCGCGATCGAGGCGCTGCTGGCGCAGAAGCCCGTTCCCGCGGAAAAGACACCAACTTTCGGCTGTTCCATCAAGTGGGCGTCGAAAGAAGAAGCCCGGGCGGCGGAGTTGGCAAGCATCCAAAAGGAGCCGGTCAGCGTCGAAATGGTGGACGCTCAGGGATTGAAGAGTCTGCGAAAGAATGCGGCCTCTAAACTCTTGCTGGTGGATTTCTGGGCGACTTGGTGTGGCCCCTGCATCTCTCAATTCCCGGAATTCGAGACCATGTACCGGATGTACCGGCGCAGGCCCTTTGAGTTTGTCACCGTAAGCACGAATTTCCCCGACGAAAAGAAGGGTGTGATGGCTGCGCTCGAACGGCAGCACGCCTCCAGTAGAAATCTCCTGTTCGGCACGACAGAATCCTATGACCTTATGGCGGCCTTCGATCCGCAGTGGAACGCGGGCGTGCCCTACACCGTCCTGATTCGGCCGGACGGGACGGTGGCGTTTGAGCATCAGGGGCCTGTCGATCCGATCGAACTCCGGCGGCTCATCCTGGCCAATCTTCCGGATGACGATTACATTGGCATTCGCGCGCATTGGAGCAAGCCGTAAGCTGCGCGCAGCGACGCGATTGCTCCATAATTGTGAAGACGATGCGCTCAGTTAGCAGCTCAGTTCTCTTCCGGCCCGGAGCATTTTTGTTGCCGCTCATTGCCGGCATCGCTTGGGGGCAGCCGCTTCCACTCGAAGGCATCGCATGCGTCAGTTTTCGTGTCAGCGAGCTTGAGAGATCACGCGCCTACTACACCGGCCGGCTTGGTTACCAGCAGGCATTCGAGCTGAAGAGCGCCGGCGGCACGAGCACGTTCTTTAAGGTGAACGAAGAACAGTTCATCGAAGTGGAGCCCGGTCTATCGCCCTCTGATAATGTCCGGCTCACGCGCATCGCTTTCCAGACGACGGACATTGAATCGCTGCGGCGCGCGCTGTCGGCCCGGGGACTGAACCCGCCCACAGCAACCCAAACCAGCGATGGCAATCTGGCGTTCTCGCTCCGTGATCCCGAAGGGCAGCGGCTCGACTTCGTCGAGTATCTGGATTCGTCGCTCGAAGCGAAAACGCGCGGGAAGTTTCTCGACTCTCGCCGCATCTCCGATCACTTACAGCATGTGGGCGTCGTGGTGCCGAAAGAAGGCGTAGATGCGGCCATGCACTTCTATCATGACCAGCTTGGCATGGCGGAGTTCTGGCGTTATTCGCCGGGCGGTGAGCTGCGTTTGATCAAGCTGCTTTCTCCCGGCAAGCGCCGCGACATCATCGAGCTCATGATTTACAGCCAGCCGCCCAGCCGCGCCGATTACGGTTCCATGCAGCACATCAACTTCGAAGTGCCGGAGATCACGCTGCCCTACCGAGCCTTACTGGAACGCGGAACGAACTTCGAGCGCTGGATGAAGCCGGTGGTCAACGCGGAAAATATCTGGGCCATCAACCTGCTTGATCCGGATGGCACGCGCACCGAAGTGCAAGATTTGAAAAAGGTGCCAAACATGAGACTAGGGGTCGTGGGGCTCGTTCATGGCCATGTGGGCGGCTTTCTGACCCGCTTCGGCCAGCGCTACGACGCGCGCATCGTAGGGATCGCCGAGCCCGATCGGAAAGTCGCCGAAGCCTATATCGCGCGCTTCAAACTCGATCCCCGCCTGGTCTACTCCCATGTCGAGGAAATGCTGGACCAGACCAAGCCGCAAGCGGTCGTCGTTTTCACCAGCACTTTCGATCACGTTAAAGTCGTCGAGGCCTGCGCGGCGCGCGGTATTCACGTGATGATGGAAAAGCCGCTGAGCACGAGCCTGGAACAGGCCCGCGCCATGGAGGCGGCGCAAGAGAAGAGTGGAATCCACGTGCTGGTGAACTACGAAACCACGTGGTATCCGAGCAATTTGGCCGCATGGTCGCTCGCGCGCGGCGAAAAGTCCATTGGCGAAATCCGCAAGATGGTGGCGCACGATGGCCACCGCGGCCCGAAAGAGATCGGCGTCGAGCCGGAATTTTTCAACTGGCTCACCAATCCGGTGCTCGATGGCGCGGGCGCCCTGTTCGATTTCGGCTGCTACGGGGCGGACCTGATGACCTGGCTGATGGACGGCCAGCGTCCGCTCACAGTGACCGCCGTGACCCAAAACATCAAGCCGGACATTTATCCGAAGGTGGACGATGAGGCGACCATAGTCGTGACCTACCCGCGCGCCCAAGGCATCATCCAGGCCTCGTGGAACTGGCCGTTCGACCGCAAGGATCTCGAAGTCTACGGTCAGACCGGTCTCGCGCGGACCATCGGCGCGGACCGCATCCGCGTGCGCCTGGAAGGCAAAGAGGAAGAGGAAATCGCCGCCCACCCTCTCGATCCGCGCTACGACGACGCATTGTCGTATTTCACTGCCGTGGTGCGCGGCGAAGTGAAGCCCTCCGGCCCGTCATCGCTCGCCGTCAATGTCGTAGTGATGGAAATTCTGGATGCCGCCCGACGCTCGGCCGCGTCTGGTGAGACGGTGCGGCTGGGTGATACCTCGCGATAGGTGTGGCGGCGCGCGTGCTCAGCACTCTACTTCACGGGGTCTTCTCGCAAGCGAAGCTGCCTTCGGATCAGGGCGCAGAGCGAGTTTGGAATCTCAGTGTGCCTGGGCACGGGCGCTGAGTGGTTAATCGCGGGATTGAAGTAGATGTCGTGCCCGCCACTGGAGCGCTTAAGGATGCAACCGCTGCGCTCCAATTCGCGAACGAATTCGCGGCGCTTCACGCAGGAACTTCTATGTCTTTTGTCTGGATCGCTGCAGACGTTGGGGAAGTCTGTTCTTCCAGCATCAGCCGGTAAGCGTCGCGGATGTTTTCTTCCAACTCCTGGAGCGTCGCGCCTTGGCTAAAGACACCGGGTATCTGCGGCAGACGCCCGACGTACCAGTCGCCATCTTTCCAATACTCAAGGCGGAATCGAATAGCTTGCGACATAAGAAAATTTGGTGGAGGCGGCGGGAGTCGAACCCGCGTCCGAGAAAGCCCGCCATGAAGAGCCTACGATGCGTATCCGGCTCGTATAATTCGGTCGCGGCCGTCAGAACCGGCGAGAACAGCCGCTACCTAGTCCGATTGATCTCGGCTCTCGGCTCCGGACCGAAGCCTGCTGCCTATCCCGCAAAATGACGCTCACTCACCGCCGCGCGGGCTCAGCGGCTGGAGCGGCTACTTAATTAATTAAGCAGCGTATGCAAACTGCGTATTGGCAGTTGTGTTTTTCCGATCGTTTAACGGGAGCTCGGAACCCGGCACGCCTCTCCATAACGATTCAATCCCGTCGAATCCGTTGCGCCCCCCTTTGTTTCTATTGTAGCAGCAGGCCGCTCGTTCCAGCCGCTCCGGCGGTGATATAGTCGGAAATCATGCTCCAGGTTCAGGACAGTCCCGAGGTGCACGACGTAGTTGTGATTGGGTCGGGCGCGGGGGGCGGCACCGTCACCAAAGTGCTAACCGATCTCGGCATCAGCGTTACGCTGCTCGAAGCGGGACCGATGCTGAATCCCATGAAGGATTTCAAGGAGCATGTGTGGCCGTACCAGGTGGACCATCGCGGGGCCGGGCCGCACGCCGAGATGTACTTCGGCAAGTTGCCGTGGCCGTTTGGATACTTTACGGCGCCGGCCGGAAGCTGGACGCTCGATGGCGAACCGTACACCGTGGCGGAGGGGTCGCAGTTCAAATGGTGGCGCGCGCGTATTATGGGTGGCCGCACCAATCATTACGGGCGCATCTCGCTGCGTTTCTCCGATTACGATTTCAAGCCGTATTCGTTTGACGGTCTGGGCACGGACTGGCCGGTGTCGTATGACGAGATGTCGCCTTACTACGACAAGGCCGAGGAATTCATGGGCGTCACGGGCACGAAGGAGGGGCTGCGGACCGCGCCGGACGGAAAATTTCTACCGCCGATTGCGCCGCGCGTGCACGAAACGCTGATCCAGAAGGCCTGCCAGAAGCTGAACATTCCGTGCATTCCGTCACGCATGGCCATGCTGACAAAGTCCATCCATGGACGGGCAGCGTGCCACTATTGCGGGCAGTGCGGGCGGGGCTGCCATACGGCGTCGGCGTTCACGTCCAGCCAGGCGATGATTTTTCCGGCGATGAAGACGGGCAAGCTGCGCGTGATCACAGGCGCGATGGCGCGCGAGCTGGTCGCCGACGACCGCGGGCGGGTAACGGCGGTGTCCTACGTCGAAAAGGCCACGCGCTCCGAAAAGAAGATTCACTGCCGGGCGGTGGTGGTGGCAGCGAGCGCCTGCGAATCGGCGCGGCTGCTGCTCAATTCGACCTCACCGCGATTTCCAAACGGCCTGGCCAATGAATCCGGCATGGTGGGCCGCAACCTGACCGACACCACGGGTTTCGATCTTTCGGGCTACGTTCCGGCGCTGGCGAATCTGCCGCGACACAATTGCGACGGCATCGGCGGCATGCATGTCTACATTCCGTGGTGGCTGCTCGACGACAAGAAGAAGGATTTCCCCCGCGGCTATCACATCGAGGTGGGCGGCGGCTTCGGCATGCCGGAGCTAGGCCACGCGCATGGCAGCGACGGGTACGGCACAGCGCTGAAAACGAAAATCCGCGAAAACTACGGCGCGTGGGTGGGCTTCTCGGGCCGCGGCGAGATGATTCCCAACGCAAATTCGTATTGCGAGATCGATTCAGGGACCGTCGACCAGTGGGGCATCCCCGTGCTGCGCTTCCATTTCCGCTGGACCGAACACGAAATCAAGCAAGTGCGCCACATGCACCAGACCTTCGCCGCGATCATCGAGACGATGGGCGGGAAAGTCATGGGCCGGCGGCATCCGGAGCGCGGAGCGGACGCCATCTCAATCGGCGGCGAGATCATCCATGAGGCGGGCACGGTGCGCATGAGCGACGATCCTAAACAAGGTCCGCTGAATCGCTGGTGCCAGGCGCACGACGTGAAGAATCTTTTCGTGGCCGATGCGGCGCCGTTCCTGGGAAATCCGGACAAGAACGTCACGCTATCGATCGTGGCGCTTGCCTGGCGGACGGCGGAATATCTGGCGGAGGAAATGAGGAAAGGCAATGTCTGAGGCAGATCAGGTATCGCGGCGGGAATTACTGCGCGGTCTTGGGATTTCGGCGGCGCTGGCCACATCGGGCGCGGGTCTGGTAACGCTTGAAGCAGCGCAACACGCACACGAGGCGGTGGCGGAAAGCAAGAGCGCAGCCAAGGGTGAGTACACGCTGAAATGTTTCAACGCCCATGAATATCAGACGCTGCGGCGGCTGTCGGATCTGATCATTCCGGCCGACGATCACTCGCCCGGCGCACTCGAAGCGGGCGCGGCCGAGTGGATTGATTACATGTCGAGCAACAGCCCGGAGCTGGCGCAGATTTTCACTGGCGGTTTCGGATGGCTGGATCACCACATGCAGCGGCTGCACGGCGCGGATTTCATCGACACCAAACCGGAGGAGCAGATCGCCGTGCTCGACGTGATCGCATTCCGTAAGAATGAAACGCCGGAGAACGCGGAGGGCGTTCGGTTCTTCGGCTGGGTGCGCAACCTGGTGACGGACGCCTACTACACCAGCCCGATTGGGGTGAAAGATCTGGGCTACATGGGCAACACGGCGGTGAGCGAGTTCAAGGTGCCGGATGAGGCGCTGCGGTATGCGCTGAAGCGCAGCCCGTTCGCGTAGAATCCGCAAATGCTCGCCCGCCGCGACCGACTGGTGGCTACGAGCGAGCCGGCAGACTAAAGTCTGCCCACTGTTCCAACCAGAACTGGTACTCTGCAGAACGGTCTCGCACTGGTAATTGATGCAGGTGAGGTGGTTTAATTCCATACAAACGATCGCACTCATGGCCTGTATAGCGAGCGGTGCCGTGGGACAGGGTTGCCGGCCGGATTCAGGGCCAATACTGGCACATCGCATTCAGCACTTCGTGGCCACTAAGGAGCAACGCTTGTCCGCGCTGGTCCGATTAGGACGTGAGACCGGATTGTGTTTCGGTATCGAAACACTGACCGACAACTTCAACGAGAAGATAACGCTCAGGCTTGTCGATACTGATGCGCATAGCACTATCAGCGCCGTCCTGGGATCGTCGCGAGAGTACGAAATCTCGGTATTGCATAACGTGATCCTGATCTGTGACAAGCGAGTACGGCAACCGAAGGATCTGGCTGTGAGACTGCCACATTTCCAAATTCCTCGCGCGACACTGCTATGGGCTAACCTGAACCTCTGGATGAGCGTAGAAATAGACTTCGACCCCAGCAGAAAGGGTTTCGCTGGAGATAGTCCGCCGGGTGATTCAACAGATCATGTAGGCCCATTCGATATTGCCGGGCAACAGGTGCGCGATCTGCTCTGTCTAATTGTCGGAGACTCAAAAGGTGCAGCTTGGATGATCAGTAACCCGATCGTGTCCGGAGTAGCACCGGCGTCTAAAAACAGCCTGTGGACTCTGGTCCTGTATCAGAATTCGCGGTCCTGACGCGATGGCATCGGCACAGCGCGCCTTTAGTATTGCGCCAGCTGCTGCTGCGCGTCGCTCGGTAGTGCGCTAAATCTGTGTGGCCAGCTCGTGGAATGAAATCATAAGCTGCCTCCCCAAAAACCATATCCTCCTCCCCGTTACCAGGAAGTTCTAGCAAGCTGAAAACAGCGGCATTGATGCTTCTAAATCTTCCAAGATTGTTCTTGATCTAGGGGAAGGACAGACGTATAAAATCTGAAGGCGACTTCGAGTTCAAGATCTTTGACGAGGTCAAAACTCAAAGCCGCCCGCGAAGGACGGGCCTTTTGTGTGTCCGCTCTCCAGGGGAGAGCACCGTCCTTCGCATTTTATAGCACGGATTCCGGCAAACGGAGCAAAAAAATGTTGGACTATCGGGAGTTCCTGGCTGACCTAGAATTCAGACGAAGTGAATTGAGTGCCAAGGCGGTAGCGGCGCGGCGTCGCGAACTCGACCTGGCGATAGCCGCTATACGGCGGTTCCTTAAGACGGATGAAAAACATTCTCTAGTTTCGGTGCCGGACTCCGCGCCTGAAACATCGGTGGCGGTTGCCGCACCGTTGCCGAAAGGTTCCAGCGCCAAGGACAGGCCGCAAACAGCGGACGCCACCGGAATCGAGATCGACTATGCGGAGTGGCTGACGCGTGAAGAAGCGGCGCGCAGAATCGGCGTATCTGGCAAGACGGTCGCGAAATTGGAGCACGATCAAAAGCTGCGGCGCAAGAACAGATCACGGCCGGGGCTACCGCCGGTGGCGATCTATCACCCCGATGATGTTCGGAGCGCCGCAGAGCGGTACGCGATTGTCAGAACGGTGGTGCCTCCCCACAGGATTAACCAACTTGTTCCAGGACCAACGGCTTTGCGTCGCGGCGCTCAAGTTTAGCCAATTCTTCTGTAGGCGGGAGGGATGCAATGAGTCAAACGCTCTCCGTGCCGTTTGCGGGCGACAACGTCAGGATCGTCCTGCCCAAGGGCTACATTGTCTGTACACGCATTCTTGAAGGTGGCGGCATCGAAATCACAATCCAGCCGCCATGAGGCTTTAGCCTTTTCGTTTGGCCCTCGCCCAGCGCGCCTGTACCGCTCGCCTGGCGCTCTCACTACGTTCTTCGGGCGTGAGGTTTGCTGCTCGTGCCTTGCCGCCCTTTAAACCGCCCTTCCTCCCGAGCTTGGCGAGATATTCGCGCAGTTCGGCAGGAACCGTGTTTCGTCCCATGCCCCGAGTATATGCGAAAGCGGCTCACGTAAGCAAGCCCTTTGCTATTGACATACGAAAGCGGCTCACGTATACTTTAACTATGAGAGATCAAACCCCGGTAACGGTTGCACCCGCTACCGGGGCCACTATCCGCACAGCCGAAGCCGCGCAGAGTCGCAATCTGAT
>Ga0070730_10002741_pt1 | contig 15987 bp, 11 predicted proteins | sample Coa_R1_3_FD_66447 | JGI IMG/M metagenome (GOLD analysis project Ga0070730, IMG submission 66447) | Surface soil microbial communities from Centralia Pennsylvania, which are recovering from an underground coalmine fire - Coalmine... | ecosystem: Environmental > Terrestrial > Soil > Unclassified ...
CCGCTATGAGCATCGGTTGATCAGCGGTGGCATCGGCCACAACCTCCCGCAGGAGGCGCCCGCCGCCTTCGCTGACGCCGCGATGACGGTCGCTCGTCCGACGTGATCAGTCGAAGCGCCCAATTCTGGCCGATTGCTGCCGTCCCGGCCAAGTGGTCCAAAAACGGGTAGCGGCTCACGATGCATTGATGTTTGCGGCCTTTCGTCCCGATGGGTGGTGGCAGGTTCCGGAGGTCGGAGGCGGCCACCGCCAAACCTAACCGGGAATTTCTCGCTAAAATCGGACCGGTTTTAAGGATCACACCAGTTGCAAACCGCGATCTGCGCTTCAATGGGACCAGCGTTTTAGGAGTCGACGATCAATACGGCGACGATCGGGACTTGGGCGCGAACCCGTTGTCAAAACTCGTGCGAAACAGAAATTTCCCAATGACCTGAGTGCCCATCGCTTTCATGCCGGGTGCGCCACCGCAGAAAACTGCGGAGAATTAACTATCATTCGGCCATTCTGAAGATCCAGAGATTCAGCGCTAGCAATCACCGGGTAAGCACCGACTGATGGTCGCCCCGTGGAGCGGCGGCCGAACTTCTGCTATCGCCCCGATGTGAAGGGCGGCTTCGAACACATCCGCGGCGCGATTTGGCTGACGACGATCATCCTCGCGCTAAGCTGTATGCTGCCGATAGATCTTGCGATCATGTCGGCCTTGCTCGACCGCTTCCATGTCGGCGGCGGCTACCGGTTCGACTTCACGGTGTTCTGGACAGCCGCGCGATTGCCGGGTCATAATATCTACGATGTCGACGCCATGACGCGCGCTCAACTGCCCATGACCGGCACCGAGACCCTGCGCCCGTTCGCGAACCCTCCGAGCTTCCTTCTCCTCTTTTCTCCGTTCGCGTCGCTGCCCTTCTGGTGGGCCTTCAGCGCATGGACCGCCGCCGGTTTGGCGTCATTCGTCCTCGCGGCCCGCAAGATCGCGTCGCCGCTGGCAATCATGATCAGCCTGTTTTCCCCGGCATTCGTCATGGCGGTGGCCCCCGGCCAGACGAGCCTGATCACCGGCGCCGGCATCATCGGCGGCATCTCCATCGCGCGGGATCGCCCCATCCTCGCAGGCATGCTCGTCGCGGGCGCCGCCCTGGTAAAGCCGCAGGCCGCTTTGCTCGTGCCGCTCGACTTGGTCGCTGCCCGCCAATGGTCGGCGCTGCTCGCCGCTGCAATCGCGGGAACGGTGGCTCTCGGCGCCTGCTTGCTCGTCCAGGGCCCCGGTCTTTGGTTCCGGTGGGTCGACTCGCTCTCCGGCTTCATGCTGATCGTGCGCGATCTCGGCATAGTCGATTCAGGCGTGACGCCGACTTCTCTTGTCCACATTCACGGCATCGACCAGCCATGGGCAACGATCGTCATCGCCGCCGGCACCGTTCTCGGTGTTGCGACCGTTTGGCGCATATTCCGCCACGGAAACGACCCCCGCCTGAGGATTGCCGCCCTTCTCGCGGGTGGGTTGCTCTGCTCTCCTTATGCTATGGGCTACGAGCTGGCCCCGCTGATGCCGATCGCAGGCGCCCTTATGATCGACCGAAAATGCCATTGGTCCGGATGGGTTTGCGGAGCGCTCTTGCTCTCCTATTTGGCCCCCTCTTTTAGCCCCTGGGTGGTTGCGATCCTCTGTTTCTACCGTTACTCCGCCCAAAAATTGGCACGCGCTGACGCGCCCTGCCTATCACCCCCACAGCCGCTAGTTGACGACGACCATCTGGCGGCGGCGGGGCGGCGAAGCTGGCGTGACCGATCACAGCACTTCAATCGCAACTGACCACACGCGAGCCGTGGCCGCGCCATTATGGAGGGCTTCAATCGCAAAGCCGCGAAGCGCTTCCGCACCCCGGAGAAGGCGCGCGAAGTGACGAAAACGAGCTGGGATTACAGCAAGCCGCTGATGGACGTGCTGCTGCAGTCGACGTGAATCCAGATGAGATCGAGGGGATGGCGGCTCGGCTACGGCAACAAGCGGATCGATTACCCCCCGCTTGAGTGAAGCCAGCCGCGGATCGGCTCTCCCGCGAACCCGTAAACCATCGCTGGATCGAAATCTTCCAATGATCTGAGTGCCCATCGCTTTCATGCCGGGTGCGCCATTCCCCAAAAACGTCGCAATTCAGCCATTTCGACGCGACACCCGACCCCTATGTGCTGGGCACCAATAGGTCATTTTGGCCGTTTTCTGCCGGCAGGTCTCGGGTAGTGCTAGGCAGATGGTTACCCTTCGTGCAGTTCTGATGTCCTCGACTGATGCCGACCATTTGTAGCCGTTAAAAGAGCAGGAGCTCGAAACCAATTGCTGCCGTTCCTTGGCACGATGAGCTGGTGATTATCGCGTTTGACCGCTTCGCGCGCTCACGGCTTGATGATGTCGATCCCGGAACGGGCGGCGAGGTCGGTGACGAGCTGCAGGGCCGTCGGGTCCGAGATAATCTCCACGGAAGTGAGCGGGTTGAGATCGCCAATGGCAACTCTATCGCCGAAGAGGAGCATGGCGCGCTCCTCGTCGTATTTGTTTGACGTCCACACCATGCCGTCCACCGTTGGTCCAGAGCCGTGAATAGCGGGCGACCAAAGCTGTGTCTGCGGATAGCAGGATTTCGGAGTATCGATCAGCTGGCCGCGCACCATATGCCATTTGAGCAGGTCAGCCGTGAAGAGCTTCGCGACGTCGATGTCGCGCGCCACCTCGACGGTCGAATAGACTAGCTTGGCGAGGTCGCTCCAATAGACCGACTTGAAAAGCGCTGCCGGCTCAATGTCGTGATAGAAGGTCTCGTAGATCGCGCATTCGAGCGATGTTGCGGCGTAGGCCGTAGGCACGAATTTGCCGCCGACCCTGAATGGGGCGAAGCGCGTGTTTCCAAGGCCTGGATTAAAATCAATCGCTCCGAACCGCTTGTCGTGAATGCGATGGATCACGGTACCTTTCGTAATCCTATGAAGGTTGCACGACAGGGGCGATGGCGGCGGGGGCACGGTGGGCGGCGTGGTGCCGCCCGATGAAGCGGCCGTCATCCGTGAACTGCTTCGCTTTGCTCGTGCGCCGCCTTGACCACACGCTGCGCGGACTCCAGCATCTCGTAAGGGGCCCGGCCATCGAGCCAACTGTTGGTCGATACGAACCAGAAGGCCGTCTCCCAGGGAGAAAGGCCGTCCGGCAACGCGCCCAAGATCTGTTGAATGACAGCTAGCGGCTTGCCATCCTTGAACTGGAAGCCCGGATAGCGCTCCTGCCCCTGCCAACGGATCGAGAAAATCTTTTTCTCCGACTTCCACCGGGTTGCCGTCTGGCTGCGGTTACGTGCCGAATGGCCAGCCGCCGTCGCGAGCTCGTCGCTCGACAGGGTCTCGATCTTGTCCACGAAGCGCATTCGTGCGGTCGCGTTCATCCCATCGATCTGCTTGGTCGTGCGCGCGAGCGGGTCATGGGTCTCGACGAGCGCGTCGACGAGCTTCTCGATGGTCTGCTCGGAATGCCTGCTTCTTACGTCGGGCAAAATCCGGCCGATCTGCGCGAGCAAATCCAGCGACTCGTCGACCACCACGACCTGACGATTCAGCCTATTACGCAAAACCGTGCCTACTATGCGTTCAATGATCGTTCGGTCCGTGAAGAACTCCCCAACCTTCTCTCCGGTTGAGGCCGTGCCACGCTTTTGCCGAGCACCAGTCCGAACGCGTCGTCCCTTGGGCGCGACTTGCGCATTCGTCACGACAAACGCCGACGTCAGATCGAGCGTGAGCTCAGCCGCTAATGCGCTGACGTCGTCAATGAGGACGCGCTTAGAGGAGTCGGTCTGGATAGCCATACGGAGAAGTTAGATCCGTGATGATGAAAATTCAATAACGCAATTCACTATGAAACCGGTTTGAGGGGTCCACACGGGCAGGCGCGCGGCAGGTCGGCTGGCTCGAAACAGCTATGTCGTCATCTCAGGATCGCATGCCACCTTTGGCCATTCCTCGCCCGGACCGGTGGCAAAAGCGGTCGATCCGCTATCTCGCGCTTATTTCTGGAAGCCGCCCGACGGGAAAGTCCCCGTTATCGCCATCCAACCGCCCCCCTGCCGCTCACTTGTATAATCGCGAGACTCCGAGACTCGATCTTCTCGTGGATGGCAAGGATCGGGCGTACAGCAGGCGTCAACGCCCGCGAGAGACGGAAATTTCCCAATGATCTGAGTGCCCATCGCTTTCATGTCGGGTGCGCCATTGTTCCGAAGTACTTGAATTCACTCATCTCGGGCGAGCACCCGACCTCTATGTGATGGGCACTCGGTGGCAAAGATTGGACGCCGGCGGACCGGTGGAGTGCACACGGACGCCGCGCCGCGAACTGCTGCGATACAGTAATTCATCGCCGCTCCGTTGAATCGGCAAGGCACGCTTAACCGAATGGCAAGGGCTTGAAGTTAATTTCCGTCGACGAGACGCGTGTCCAGGGGAAGCATATCCCTCATCTCACACGCCTTGCGTACAGAATCTGAGGCTGATTGTATCAGATCATGCGGGGTCGGCGGATGCAGGACGGCAAGACCGCGAGAGTTCAAGGAGGGTGGCGGGATTTCGGGCCAGCAGCGATCCTGCTTGCGGGCACTGTGCTGGCTATGCTCGCTGCTCTATTCTATCCTTCGGGGAACGGCCGCCAATATGCCGTCCTGGCCCCGCCCTGGTACACGATGGGCCAGACCGTGACCCTGGTCCGCAGCGTCGATGACGAGATCATCGATGTCGGCAGCCTCGCGAATATCATCATTGTCCATTCGGAGCGCCCGACGGCGGTTGCCGATCTCTATCGGGCGGGGGCCTGGCTCGTCGCCGATCCGATGCTGCTGCGGGGGTGCCTTGGTCTCCCGGGGCCCCCGTTCGCCCAAGAGGACCCCGCCCGATGACCGAACTCGACCAGCTGCGCACGCGCTTCGGCTCCTTCCTCGTTGTCTTGCTCTGGCTCCATGTCCCGTTGTTGGTCGTCGTCGCGATGATGGTCGGCGGCAACATAGCATTTGCTGCGATCAGCGGCATCGCGCTTGCCGGCGCCTATCATCTCAGTTGGTGGCGGCACGGTATCGCGCCTGCCACGCGCTATCTGTCGGCAGTCGCTCTGATGGGGGAGCCCGCGTTGCTCGTCTATCTCCTGGCCGGCCGAGAATGGCAGATGGACATGCACATGTACTTCTTCGCCATGTTGGCGCTCACGATCGCATGGTGCGACTCGCGGGCGCTCATCGTGGCGGCGGTTGCAGTCGCAATCCACCACCTGCTGCTGAACTTCATCCTCCCACTGGCGGTGTTTCCGCATAGCAGCGCAGTGACGCGAGTCTATCTCCACGCGGGGATCGTCGCGTTTCAGACGGCTGTCCTCGTTTGGCTCAGCAACACGCTCGTCGAGCGGTTCGAGCGAATCCGCCTAATGAGCGACGAAATCCTGCAGAACAACGAAGTACTCCGCCAGCGCACCCACGAGGCTGAACAAGCAACCGAGGCAAAGAGCCTGTTCCTGGCGAACATGAGCCACGAGATTCGCACACCGATGAACGCGATCCTGGGCTTTTGCCATCTCGCCCTGCGCACCGATCTTTCGGCTCGGCAGCACGATTATGTGTCCAAGATCAGCGCAGCCGGCAACTCCCTGCTGCGCCTCATCAACGACATCCTCGATTTTTCCAAGAACGAGGCCGGCAGGCTGACGCTTGATCAACATTCCTTCGACCTGCGCGCCGCGCTCGAGAGCCAGATCGGTATCGTCGGCGCCGTCGCCGCCGAAAAGGGCGTGGCCGTGAAGCTGGCAATCGCCCCGAATGTGCCAGCTTTCGTGGTGGGGGATGAACTGCGATTCAACCAAGTGGTGCTCAATATCCTCAACAACGCCGTCAAATTCACCGAAATTGGCACCGTCACCGTCGGGGTCGAACAGGTGGTTCGGGACGCGGGCAGCGTCACTCTCCACCTGTCGATCCAGGATACCGGCATCGGCATGACGCCCGATCAGCAGACACGCCTATTCCATTCGTTCACCCAAGCCGATAATTCGACCACGCGCCGCTTCGGGGGCACCGGTCTTGGCCTCGCAATCAGTCGGCAACTGGTGGAGGCGATGGGCGGCAGAATCGGGGTCGAAAGTGCCCCGGGGGTCGGCAGCCGCTTCACCTTCACCGTCGTGATGGCCCCCGGCGAAGGCGCCGTCCGGCCGCTCCGTATGCCGTCCGCAGACATCCAGGTGCTGCGCGTACTGATCGCCGACGACAATCCCGCCTATCGCGAAATCCTGGGCGAAATCTTCGCATCCTGGTCGATGGCGGTCGACCTCGTCGCATCGGGCAAGGAAGTGCTCGGCGCGATGGCGACCGCTGCCGCGGCGGGTATGCCCTATGATTTGCTGCTGCTGGACTGGAAGATGCCTGGCTTGAACGGCATTGAGACCGTCGAAGCCATCCGCGCGGACCCAGCCCTGCCACATCCGCCCCGCGTTGTTCTGATCACGGCCTATGGACAGGACGAGATCAAGGGGGAGAGCGACAGGCGGGACATCGCCGCAATACTCTCCAAACCGATCGAGCCCGCTACACTGCTCGAAACGATCGAGAGGGTGTGCGGAACGGCGGCACCATCGGCGCCGCCGGAACCGAATGCCATCCCGATGGTGGCCGAGCATCTGCGCGGTCTGCGCGTCCTCGTCGTTGAGGACAACGAGATCAATCGGGAGATCGCCATCGAAATCCTCGCCGATGCCGGGCTGGAGGTCGACAGCGCTGAGAACGGCCGCATTGCCTGCGAATGCATAGAGGCATCCGGTGCGCATTACGCGGCCGTGCTGATGGACGTGCAGATGCCGGAGCTCGACGGAGTGGAGGCAACCATCCGCATCCGCCGGAATTGGCCGGCGGACCGGCTTCCGATCATCGCGATGACGGCCCATGCCTATGAATCGGAGCGGCAGCGTTGCCTGGACGCGGGGATGAATGACCACATCGCGAAGCCGGTCGACCCGGCCCTGCTGATGCAGACGCTGGACCGGTGGCTGGCGGAGCGCCCGGCCGTCGCGAGCCTCTCCTCACGGCCTGCCGCGGTCGCACCGCCGGCGTTGTCCGCTGATCTCCCCGTAAGCCTGCCGCCGTTCGACCTCGAAGCAGCGCTGCACCGCGTCAACGGCAAACGGCTATTACTCCGCAAGCTGATCGCCGATTTCGGCGTCAAGTACGCCGGCACGATGGCGACATTGCGTGATCGGGTCGCAGAGGGCGCGGCGCCCGACGCGCGCCACCTGGCCCATACGCTGAAGGGAGTCGCCGGCACGCTGGAAGTCCGGGCGGTCGCTGAGGCGGCGGCCGAGATCGAGGTGGCGCTCGCCGCCGGCATGCTCCATGGGATCGATGAGAAGTTGGACCGGTTGGAACATGCGCTGGTCCCCGCGCTGGCCGCAGCCTCCGAACTGAATACGCCACCCCCGGTCGCCATCACCGCGCTGGACACTACGCTCGATTACGGGAGCTGGACCCCGATAATCGCCGAATTCCGCCAGCTACTGGAGCAGCGAAACCTGCGGGCGCGAACTGTCTTCCAGGGCCTGAAGCTGACGCTGGGCGCAACGCCCGAAGCTACCGCCTTGGCCCCGATTGATGCGCTGCTCGACCGACTCGACTATCGTTCCGCGCTGCGGCTGCTCGACGAGGCAACCGGTTGGAGCGGGGCTGTTGCTCACCCTCTGTCGGCTACGACGGAGCTACAGTGATGGACCGCGCCCGCGCCCTCATCGTCGACGACGAGCCAGCAAACATCGAGGTGATCAGCGCTGCGCTGGAAGACGAATACGAAATCTGCTTCGCCACTTCGGGCGAGGAAGCGATCGAAGTCACCCGCGCGGCCTCGCCGGACATTATTCTGCTCGACGTGCTTATGCCTGGGATGGACGGCTATGAGGTCTGCCGCCGGCTCAAGGCTGATCCCATGAACGCCGATATTCCAGTCATCTTCATCACCGGACTTGGCGATCAGGAGGCGGAGGCGCGAGGCCTTGAGCTTGGCGCCATTGATTATGTGACCAAGCCGATCCAGCCCGGCATCGTCCGCGCTCGGATACACAACCATGTCGAGCTCAAACGGATGCGCGATCAGCTGGCCGAGCTGGCAGTCACCGATCCGTTGACCGGACTTTGCAACCGCCGTCGCCTTGAACAGATGCTCAATACGGAAACCGCACGCCTCGCACGTACCGAGGACTGGCTCTCCGTCATCATGCTCGACATCGATTTCTTCAAACAATTCAACGATGAATACGGCCATCCGGCCGGCGATCTCTGTATCCGCATGATCGCTGCGGCGCTCAAACGGGCTGTGCGGCGGGCGGCCGATCTGACCGCGCGGTACGGCGGTGAAGAGTTCGCCTGCATCCTGCCGAGCACTAGTCACGACGCCGCAATGGCCGTCGCCCACGGCATTCGTGAGCAAGTGCAATCTCTGGGCATCCCCCACGGACGATCGGCGGTCAGCGCCTATGTGACTGCGAGCATTGGCATCGCGACGGCGCGCTGTCGCCCCGGCATGAGCCCAGATCTTTGGATCAAAGCCGCCGATCACCAACTTTATTTAAGTAAGGCGGGTGGAAGAAACCGGACTGTCGGCGCCGTATTCGACACCAACGTCGAGGACAGAGATCATGACAATCCCCCAGATCCATCCAGGCGAGACATTAGACCAGAGCCAATCTCCGCTAATACCAAATCCCATGGATCATGACGCATGGGATTTGGCATGAGTGCCCATCGCTTTCACGTCGGGTGCGTCATCCCCGTTCAGCTTTGGGCAGCATCTGCGATGGCAGGCCTATCGCGATCAGCGGATAGTCGGCGGCGAGCCCGCCGGTGCGGACCAGCTGGACGGGTTCTTCAAACCGACCAAATCGGTGTCCGCGAAACCGGCCGCAGCTCAGACCGTCACTGCCTTCTCCCGGTATGGAAACGGCCTTTTATGATTCACCGCCATAGACATTGTTTCGGCAGTTTGGGTTCACCAATGCCATAGCTTCCCCGATCAAGGTCTTGATCTCCGCCAATTGCGCGAGATTCGGGAGGCGACCAGTCAGGGCATTCGTGAACAGGGCGTCAAACCGTTGGGCGATGTTGGCAATCAGGGGCGATAATTCGCTGTCTTCCGATGGATGGGCTTCGACAGCGGGACCAAGCTCGAGTTGCCGCTCGAGCTGGAGCCGGCGGCGAATTTCGTCGTTTAATTCGCTTTCCAGATCAGCCAGCGCCATGCTGCGGAGTGTCATGCGTTCGTCGAGTACAGCATTCATGCGACGGAGTTTGTCCGCGCCATTATGTTTGGCGAGCTGTGACTTAATTCGGGCATGCAGAACATCGAAATTCAGGGGTTTGGTGACATAATCATCCGCGCCTGCCGCCAAGGCCTCGATTGCCGTTTCGCCTTCCGCACGCGCCGTCACCATGATGACGGGCAAGCCTGCGGTCTCGGGCTTCCCCGAGCGAAGGCGCTGCAACACTTCCACGCCGTTCATCTGCGGCATCATATAATCGAGCAGGAGAATGTCTGGCGCTTTCTCGTCGATCAAGGCGAGTGCCGACGGGCCGCTTTCCGCGCTCGTGACCCCATAGCCGAACTTTTCCAGTCGACGCTCCAGCATGGCGCGATTGGCTTCCATGTCGTCCACGACGAGAATGGTAAAGTTCGCCGGATTAATCCGCTCATCATCAAGTTCAGGCGTCACCCCTGTCTCCAGACGTCTAGATCAAGCACGTTATATCAAATTGCGGGCGAGCTTGCGCGGGCTCAGTCCCGATTTCGACAATATGCTATGAACCTTGCCAGCGAGTTGTTGATTATCCTCTTCGTCAAGCATCCTTCCACTCACGACGATCACGGAGGGGCGACGCGTCACCTCAATCTGCGAAATCGCCTCAATCAATGCAAAGCCGTTAAGCCCGGGCATTCCCAGATCCGTCACGACGAAGGGAAAATCCTCTTCGGCCAAAATATCGAGCGCGGCCTGCCCATCCGAAACGGTCCGTGTCCGAAAACCCATCTGGCGGACACCTCGCTCATAGAGGCGGGCTGTGGCGGGGTCATCCTCCACGATCAATACATTTCCCGATCTACGCTCGGCATAGAGCGAGAGGATATCGTCGAGCTCACTGCGATCGACAGGTTTGAGCAGATGGTCGCTCGCTCCGGCCAACAGGGCGCGACGGCGATCGTCGTCAACGGTGACAACGACTGTCGGGATCATCTTCAGATCGACATCGGCGCGCAGTTGGTCCAGCACCGCCCAGCCATTGGCTCGCGGCATTGCGAGATCGAGGAGAATGATGTCGGGTTGGTAACGTCGGGCCATTTCCAGGCACTGATCGCCGTTTGTTGCGACGATCGCATCGTAGCCGTTGGCCTTAACAAGGCGCACGAACAAATCCACGGCACTGGGCTCGTCGTCGGCAACGAGCGCGAGCGGCCGGTCGCGCTGGCTGCGTAGGGGTGCGGGAACTCTTCCCTCGATATCCGGCAAGAGTGGTTCCAGCGTATCGGCGGGGGCTTCAGAAAGCGTTCGACGGATGCGCAGCGTGAAGGTCGATCCCTCGCCCTTGACGCTCTCCACCGCCATCGAGCCTTCCAGCATCTCGGCATAGCGTGCGGTGATGGCAAGTCCGAGGCCCGTTCCCCCGAACTGCCGGGTGGTGCTGGCGTCGGCTTGCACGAAGGGCTCGAAAAGCCTGGCCACCTCTTCGGGCGACATTCCGATGCCGGTGTCTGAAACGGTGAACAGCACGTCGTCGCCTTCGGATCGCGCTGTGATCACGATGAAGCCATTCTTCGTAAACTTGCAGGCATTGCCGCCGAGATTCAGCAGGCACTGGCGGAGCTTGGTCGAGTCCGTCACGGCGTGATCGACCGTGGCGTCCAACTCAACATGCAGCCTGTTATCCTTCTGCGCGGCAAGCGGCTCCAGGATGGACGCCACTTCCCGCATGAACTTGCGCATATCGACCGGGTGGATGTCGAGTTCGGAGCGGCCTGCCTCGATCTTTGAAAAGTCGAGAATGCTGTTGATCAGATTCAGGAGATGGCGTGCCGAGCTGTAGATCCACTCCACATCCTCGGCGGAACGTTGCATCTCTGCCGAAGTCAGTTCTTCGCGCAACACCTCGGTATAGCCGATGATCGCGTTCAGCGGCGTCCGTAACTCGTGGCTCATATTGGCGATAAACTGCGACTTGGCGGCATTGGCGTGCTCTGCTTCGTCACGTGCGTGGCGCAGCTCTTCCGCCGTGTCCCACAAGGCGGTGTTTCGCGTAGCAATCTCATCAAGCATGATGTTGAAGCTGGACACGATCTGATCGAAGTCGTGATCCGGATCCTTGCCAAGCCGCATGTTATAGTCACCTGACTGGCCTATCTCGGTCATCGCCTTGATCAGTCGGTCGATAGGGCGGAAGGCCACCGCGTTCAGGCCCTTGGCCATGCTCAGTGCAATGAGCAGGCAGAGAATGAAGAGGATGAGGGCGGTCGGCGCTGTTGCGATGAGGATGTCGTAGAAGGAGAGATAGTGGACGCCCATTTGCAGTACGCCGATGGTTTCGCCCTTGACGGTGATCGGGAAGGAAACAGTCTCGGTCGCTCCAGCCGAAGCGGTGGGCGACACAGCAGCGCGCGGAAATTCGGCAATCCGCCGCCCGCTCGACAGCGTTGCTGTGACCCAGCGGATATCCTTGATACCGGTAACGGAGGCTAGATTTTCGTTGGCGGCTGCCTCGTCGCCGAAGATCAACGCCGCGCCGATGTTGCTGGTAATGACCTGGGCAATCTGAGCATGACGTCGTTGGGCGAGATCCCGCTCGCTCCAATAACGAACGCCGACAAGGCCAATGCACGAGACCAGCAGCGCCACGGCTGCCGTCGTGGCGGTCAAACCGAGGAGCTTGGTGCGAAAGCGCACGCTCCAAAACCAGGTGGCGAACAAGGCGGGGGCATACCTCATTGCTGCACCCGGGACGCGAGCCGCAGAAGCTGCGAACTGATGTTGACCCGACACCGGCGCGCGACCGCCACATTGATTTCGAAGCGAATCTGCTTGCCGGTCTGAACCAGCCCGACCATGCCTCCGTCGTTTATAAAGTGGGGCCCCTCGCCGATCAACAACAGGCCCGGTTGCTGTGCATGCGCGATATCCGCCGCGGCTGCATTACCGAGATAGCGAAAGTTGCAATCAGCGACCGCGCCCTCGTTGACTGGGCGGACGGAGATCGTCTGATCCGCGATGTGCTGGCCATTGAGTGTCATCAGGGCCGCGCCGTTTTGATCTCCCTTGTCGATGCACAAGAGGAGCGGCCCGCCATGCGGCCGGGGGGGGAGGTCGATGAAGCGTATGATGTTGAACACAAGTGCCGCCCGTAAGGCATTCGTGTCGCGGTCTTGGGCATGCGATTGCCCCGCAAATGAGCCGCCGATGGCGGCGCCGATCGCGATGTGCATCAAGGCGAGCCGCCCGCGCATCAGAAGCGGAACCCCAGTTGGGCGGTGATCTGGCGCGGCTGATAGCTTTGGGGGCCGGGATAGCTGACCTGGACGAATTCCAGCTTGCGCTTGTGGAACAGATGTTCACCGATCAGCGACAGCGACAGCGCGCTCGAGATCTGCCAGTTCACGCGCAGATCAAGGTCGGTGTAGGCGGGGACGCCCGAGCCGGGCAGCTTCGACACATGGATCAACTGGCCGCTCAGCGCCAACCGGCGGGTGATGTCGAAATTGTTGCGCCACGCGATCTGGTCATGTGGCGAGAAGTTCAGTGGGAAGATCAACGAATAAGGCAGTCCCGTCGTCGGATCGTTCAACAAGGAATAATCGAAATGAGACCAGGTCAGTTCGGTCTGCCACCAGAACGCCAGCTGGCCTTTTAGCACCGTCTCGACGCCATAGGTGTGTGCCTTGCCGCGGGCCATGAAGCCGAGATCAAGGTTGATGCCGACCGGATAGGGGATCGGGGGCACGAAGATCGGCGTAGCGCCGAGCGGTGCGATCGACGTCAGTTTCTTATAGTCATTGTAATAGGCCGCGACATCCAGCGACCATCCCGCCCCCAGATTCGCGCGGGCACCGAGTTCGTAGGCGAGCAGCGTCTCACTCTGCGTCCCCAGTGCTCCGATCACTTCGGCATAGACCGGGAGGGGGAGAGGGTTGTTGACCGAATTGGCCGGTGAAGGGGGGGAGTTGATGATCGAGGATCGTTCGAAGCGGGACGGTGTGCGCACCGCCCGCGAAACCGCCGCCCAGAGCGCAACATGCCGTTCGGGCCGCACGAACAGGCGCGCGCTGGGCTGAAAATCGAAGCCGGTGAAATTATTATACTCAAGCTTCGTCCCGATGGTCAGGCGCAGGCGGTCGGGAATGAACGAGATATCGTCCTGGACAAAGCCGCTGACCCAGCGGTCGGTGTGGTCGGGATCGGCGAGGTGCAAGAACACGCCGGGGTCGGTGTGGTCGAACATCAGGCGCGTATCGACACCGAAGTTGATGTCGTGAACGGCACTGGCTTTCCAGTGCATTGTTGTTTCGATGTCGGCCTGATTCCAGATCAGATGGGCATTGGCGGAACTGTTCCGATCGATCCTTTCATAATAAGCCTGGATCGACCAATCGAGCCTGTCGTCCTGTTGGTGCGTCCAGCGGGCGACAATATTCTCGCTGCTGAACGAATCCCTGCCCTGGAACCGGATTTCACCGGGATTCAGATAGTCGCCGTTGAACTTGGTGAATGGCGTCGTGAAGTGCCCGCCTGCATAATCGACCTGCGCGGTCAGCACGTCGCGTTCATTGGGCTCCCAATCCAGCCGGCCACCGGCGGCCTGCTGCAAATAGGCCGCGCCGGAATCGTCTCCGTTGGACAGGACGAGGCCTTTATCGCGCCGGAAGGCTCCATAAACGCGATAATTCAGGCCCTCGGTGAAGCGTCCGCCGTGCGACACGGTGAATTCCTGCCACCGTCCACCTGCGCGGGCATTGGCCTGGGTGTCCTGCGTGTCGGCGCTGTGGCGGGTGACGATGTTGATGACACCGTTGACCGCATTCGCCCCCCACAACGTCCCGCCCGGTCCGCGCACCACTTCGATGCGCTCGATGTCGCCGAGTGGGATCAGCAATTCGTCCCAGAACACGCCGGAAAAGGTCGACACATAGATTGAGCGGCCATCGATCATGACCAACAGCGCATTGGCGACTTCGCTGTTGAAGCCGCGGATCGTCACGGCATAGCCGCCGTTGCTCGCCAGCGCGACCTCGACGCCGGGGACGCCGCGCAACAGATCGGGAATGGTCTTGGCCGCTGACCGTTGAATGTCCTCGCGGCTTATGATGTAGACCGCCGCCGCGGAGTCTTGGACGCGCTGGCGTTTTCGTGCGACCGAAGTCGATTCCAGCGTCAGCAGATCCTCCAGCGGCATGTTGAGGAGTGCAGAACCGGGGGAGGCGCTTGCGTCATCGCCGGATAGGGTCCCGATTTTCTCGGGAGCGTCGGGTGTCGCCTGGGTATGGGCCGGCGCGGTCGCCAGCGTCGCTGCACCGCATACCATGCCCCAGCAGGCGACGCGCAGCGAAAGGAGGCCTCGAGGCGGTATTCCGATCACGGCTTACACTGCGCCAATCTGGCTGCGTGCACTCCTGATCGGCTTGGATTCAAGTGCCAGAAGAATCCGAAACTGGTCGATGTTCATCGGCCGAGACAAATAAAATCCCTGCAGAACATCGCACCCCATGGCCACCAACAGTTCCAGCTGCGCTCCCGTTTCAACGCCTTCCGCGACGGATTGCAGGCCCAAGCTCTTGGTCATGTTCACGATTGTCTGGACAAGAATTCGGGCATCGGCGCGCGTAGCCAGATCCTTGACCAGGGAGCGATCGATCTTGAGTCTACTGAACGGCAAATGCATCACGCTGGCGAGATTGGAATAGCCGGTTCCAAAATCGTCGATAGCGATGGAGACACCGACCTCACTGATCTGGTGCAGGCGCTCCGCAGCGAGATCGGAGTCGCGCATGGCGACATTTTCTGTGATCTCGAGTTGGAGCAGATCGGGCGGCGCGTTCCAGAGGTGGAGCGCTGCGCGAACCATGGCAACGAACTCGACGCGCTCCAGCTGCTCGGGCGAGATATTAACGGAAATCATGATTGGATGGCCAGCGTGCGAAAATTCGGCAATCCGCTTGGTCGCCTCGTTGATGAGCCATTCACCTATCTGGTTGATGAGATGCGTGCGCTCGGCAAGCGGGATAAATTCGGCCGGTGACACGATCCCCCGTCGAGGATGATTCCATCGGATCAACGCTTCCGCCGAGCAAATCTCGAAGGAGTGAGCGTCATAAATTGGCTGAAAAAAAAGAATGAACTCGCCGCGTGCAACCGCATCGCGTAGCTCTTGTTCGTTGTCAACTTCACGCCGCGTTTCCTCATCGAGCTTACTGTCGAAGGTCACGCAACGATTTCCGCCAGACCTTTTCGCATGATACATAGCGGCATCGGCAGCGCGCAGTAGGTCGCGATAGTTCTGGCCATGCCTCGGGGCCAAGGCGATGCCAATGCTGGCGCTGACATTGGCTCCGTGGGTGCCCAGTTCGAAAGGCTCTGACAAAATGCGGAGGATGCGCGCAGCAATCTTCTGTGCGACCACCTCGGATGCAATGTCGGGCACGAAGATCACAAACTCGTCGCCCCCAAACCGTGCGGCTTGCAGGGGCAGATGAGGTTCGTTGGGATTTTCGGAACTGTCCTTCCTGTTGCGCACGGATAGTCGAAGCCGATCGGCCGCGATTTGCAGCAGGCGATCCCCCAGATTATGCCCGAGAGTATCATTGATCAGCTTGAATCCATCGATATCGATAAACAGCAGCGCATGCTGTTTGCCGGACGCCAATTCGCCAATATACGGGCTAACCAACCG
>Ga0070730_10002742_pt1 | contig 15987 bp, 9 predicted proteins | sample Coa_R1_3_FD_66447 | JGI IMG/M metagenome (GOLD analysis project Ga0070730, IMG submission 66447) | Surface soil microbial communities from Centralia Pennsylvania, which are recovering from an underground coalmine fire - Coalmine... | ecosystem: Environmental > Terrestrial > Soil > Unclassified ...
GAAGGCCTCGTTCAGCTCGATGACGTCGATATCGGCCAAGGTCAGGCCGGCGAGCTTGAGCGCTTTGGGGATGGCGGCGACCGGGCCGATACCCATGATCTCGGGCGGCACCCCGGCGACGGCGAAGCTCACGAAGCGCGCCAGCGGCCGGATGCCGAGCGCGTCGGCCCGCTCGCGGCTCATGACCACGACCGCGGCCGCGCCATCGCTGGTCTGCGAGGAGTTGCCCGCCGTGACCGAGCCGCCCGCGGCGAACACCGGCCGCAGCTGGCCCAGGGCGTCGATCGAGGTATCGGCCCGCACCCCCTCGTCGGTGTCGAATTGGAAGCGGCGGGTCGCCGGCCGGCCGTCCGGCCCGACCTGGGTGACGCTGACGTCGAGCGGCACGATCTCGTCGCGGAACTTGCCGCTGGCGATGGCCGCGGCCGCGTTCTGGTGCGAGCGCAGGGCGAACTCATCCTGGGCCTGGCGGCTGATCTTGTATTGCTGGGCCACGTTCTCCGCGGTCAGGCCCATGCCCATGTAGAGCTCGGGATGGAGATCGGCCAGCAGCGGATTCGGGGCAAACACGTTGCCCGTCATCGGCACCATGCTCATGCTTTCGGTGCCGCCGGCCACGATGACCTCGCCCATGCCGGCCATGATCTGTTGCGCGGCCAGGGCGATGGTCTGCAAGCCCGACGAGCAGAAGCGGTTGACCGTCTGCCCGGGCACCGTATGCGGCAGCCCGGCGCGCGTCGCGGCCACCCGGGCCACGTTCAGCCCCTGCTCGGCCTCCGGCAGCGCGCAGCCCAGGATCACGTCTTCGATTTCGTTCGGGTCCAGGCCGGCGGCCCGCTCCACGGCGGCCGTGATCACGGCCGCGGCCATATCGTCGGGGCGCACGGTGCGCAGGCTGCCTTTATGCGCCCGGCCGACAGCCGTCCGCGCCCCACTCACAATCACTGCTTCACGCATTCCTCAATTCCTTTCGCGACGTTAGGGGTCAGGGGTCAGGGGTCGGGGATCAGGTTTAAATCCCCTTTGCCCAAAACTTTCGCACCTAACACCCAGGACCTAACGCCCATCACCCACTCAGTACTCAGGACTTTCAACTCAGGACTTAATTCCGCAGCGGCTTGCCCGTCTGGAGCATGTGGGCGATGCGCGCCTGGGTTTTGGGCTCGCCCAGGAGCTCCATGAAGGCCGCGCGCTCCAGGTCCAGGATATATTGCTCGGGCACCCACTGGGGGGCCGACAGGTCGCCGCCGCACAGCACATGGGCCAGCTTGCGAGCGAGCTGCGCATCATAGTCAGAGATATAACGGCCCCAGCGCATCTGAGCGATCCCCGCCAGCAGCACGGCTTTGCCCTTGCTGCCGAGCGCGTAAATGGACGGCGTGTTGCGGTCCGGGGCGGTGTAGCCCATCTCGACCAGGTCGATGGCCAGGCGCTTCGCGTAGCCGATCAACTGGTCCTCGTTGGGGACCACCGGGTCGGCCGGGTCCAGGAAGCCGAGCGCCCGCGCCCCCGCGCCGCTCTCGCTGACTTTGGCCAGCGCGATCGTTTCAAACACTTTCTGCAAGTAGGGCAACGGGTCGGCCCCCGCGGCCGCTTGGGGGGCAACGTGCCGGCGCAGCAGCTCCTTGCAGCCGCCCCCGGCCGGGATGATCCCGACACCCAGCTCCACCAGGCCCATATAGGTCTCGGCGGCCGCGCAGGCCCGGGCGCCCGCCAGCGTGATCTCGGTGCCGCCGCCGAGCACCCGGTGGAAAGGCGCCGCGACCACCGGCTTGCGGGCAAAGCGGAAGGCCATCAGCAGGTCCTGTAAGGCTTTGACGCCCTCGTCGACCAGGTTGAGCTGGCCGCTCAGGAAGGCGCCGATGAACAGCCCCAGATTGGCCCCGACGCAGAAGTCGGTCCCCTGGTTGCCGATCACCAGGGCGCGCCAGGCGTCCTGCTCCAGCAGGCGCAGCGCCCGGTGGCCCATCTCGATGATCTGCTGGTCGATCGCGTTGGCTTTCGCATGGAACTCCAGCAGCAGCACGCCATCGCCAAGGTCGAGGATGCTCGCCGAGTCGTTGCGCTTCAGCTCCTGGGGCGTGCCGTGCAGCTCGCGCAGCACGATCTCGGCGGCCGGGCGCGTCAGGGGCATGTAGGCGCCGGCCGCCGGGTCGTAGACCCCCGTGACGCGCCCGCCGTCCCGCCGGTAGAACTGCTCGACGCCCTGGGCCAGCATCGTGTCCACCCAGGGCGCGACGGCAATGTCCCGTTGGCGCATCAGATCGGCCGTCGAGCGGACGCCCAGGGCGTCCCAGATCTCGAACGGGCCCAGCGCGTTATTGAAGCCCCAGCGCAGGGCATTGTCGATATCCCGCAACGAATCGGCGACCTCGGGCACCCGCCGGGCCGCGTAGGCCAGCGCCGGCAAGGTTGTGTTGATCAGATAATCGCCGGCCCGGTCACCCGCGCCCTGGGCGAAGATGGCCCGCAGGCGGGCCTCCAGGGGCTCGATAGTGCGGACTTTGCCGACCAGGTCGAATCGGACCTTGGCCGGCGGGGCATATTCGCCGGTCTGCAGGTTGAGCGGGTAGAACTCGCTGCCGTCCGCGCCCTTGACTTTCTTGTAGAACCCGGCGCCGGTTTTGTTGCCCAGGGCCTTCTGCTCCAGCAGCTTCGTGATCACCGGCGGCAGGCGGAAACTCTCGCGGCTCTCGTCGTCGGGGATGGCCTGGTACAGGTTGGTGGTCACATGGGCCAGCACATCCAGCCCGACCAGGTCGGCCAGGCGGAAGGTCGCCGTTTTCGGCTGGCCGATCAGCGGCCCGGTCAGGTTATCGACCTCTTCGACCGAGTAGCCATGCTCCAGCGCGTAGAGCATGCGCACTTGCCCGGCGTAGGTGCCGATGCGGTTGGCGATGAAATTGGGCCGATCCTTGGCCACGACGACGCCCTTGCCCAGCGTGCGGCTGCCCCATTCGCGCAAGAACTGCACGAGGGCCGGGTCGGTGTCGGCGGTGGGGATCAGCTCCAGCAGCTTGAGGTAGCGCGGCGGGTTAAAGAAGTGGGTGCCGAGGAAGTGGGCGCGGAAGTCGGCGCTGCGGCCCGCCGCGATCTCCGCAATCGGGATACCAGAGGTATTACTCGACACGATTGTGGCCGGCTGGCGCACCGCCTCGACGCGCGCCATCAGCGCGCGCTTGGGCTCCAGCTGCTCGACGATGACCTCAACGATCCAGTCAACCTCGGCCAGGCGATCCCAGTCGTCGGCAAAATTGCCGAGGGTGACCAGGCGGGCGGCCTCCGGGGTATAGAGCGCGGCCGGCTTGCTCTTGAGCTGGCGGTCCCACAGACTCTCGACGATGCGGTTGCGCACTTTGGGCGAGTCCGCCGTCAGCCCTTTGGCCGCGTCCTCCGGGGCCGGCGTGCCCACCATATCCAGCAGCAGCACGGGGATGCCCAGGCTGGCCAGCAGCGCGGCGATCCCGCCGCCCATCGTGCCGGCGCCGAGCACCGCCACCCGATTAATCCCAGCAGTCATTCGATGCTCCTTTGCATGGCGGGCCCTGCGCGTCCAGCGGACGCGTTAGACAAACGCCGCGATCCCGGTGATCTCGCGCCCGACGACGAGCGTGTTGATCTCGTTGGTGCCCTCATAAGTATACACCGCTTCCATATCGGCGAAGTGGCGGGCGACGTGGTTTTCGAGCAGGATGCCGTTGCCGCCCAGGATCTCCCGGCCGAGGGCCACGACCTGGCGGGCCTTGGCCGCGTTGTTGACTTTGGCCAGCGAGGCCTGCCCCTCGGTCATCTTGCCCTCGTCGCGCAGTACACTCAGGCGCCAGGTCGTCAATTGCATGGCCACGATCTCGGCCAGCATCGTGACCAGCTTTTCCTGGATCATCTGGTAGCCGCCGATCGGCTTGCCGAATTGCTGCCGCTGGCGGCTATAGCGCAGGGCGATCTCATAGGCCGCCTGCGCATGGCCGATCGCCTCCCAGGCCACGCCATAGCGGGTGTTCTTGAGGATGTTGGCCGTATCGCGGAACGAGCGCGCCCCGGGCAGCTTGTTGGCGGCCGGGACCGCGCAGTCGGCGAGCACGATATCGGCGTTGATCACGGCGCGCTTGGCGATCTTGCCCAGGATCGGGGTCGCCTGGAAGCCCGGTGTGCCCTTTTCGACCAGGAAGCCGCTCACCTGACCGGTCTCATCCTCGCGCGCCCAGATCACCGTCACGTCGGCAAAGGTCGCATTGCCGATCCAGCGCTTGGCGCCGTTGAGCACGTAGCTATCGCCCACCCGGCGCGAGGTCGTCAGCAGGTGGGAGGCATCCGAGCCGATCTGGGGCTCGGTCAGCCCGAACGCGCCGATCTGGTCCATGCGCGCCAGGGCGGGCAGCCAGCGCTGTTTCTGCGCTTCGGACCCACAATAGTAGATGCTCGACATGGCCAGGCCGCTGGTCACCCCAAAAAAGGTGCAGATCGAGGCGTCGCCGCGCGCCATCTCCAGGCCGGCGAGCCCGGTGGCCACGCTAGAGAGGCCCGGGCAGCCATAGCCCTTGATCGGGCCGCCGCAGATGTTCAAGGTGGCCAGCTTCGGGATCAACTCAAACGGGAACTCGGCCCGTTCCCAGTAGGGATTAATAATCGGCGTGATCTCGGCGTCGACGAAGGCGCGCACCCGGTCGCGCACCTCGCGCTCCTGCGGGGTCAGCAAGGCGTCGAACTCGTAAAAATCGAGCGCCGGGTCGGCGGCCCGCGGCCCGGCCTCGGCGGCTGCGGTGACCGGGTCGACTGCGTGCAAAACCATGATTCGTCTCCTTCTCCCTTGACGCCCAGCGGCCTAACTGCTATAATTAATTCGTATCAAGAATATTTCGATACACGAATTATTATAAAAGATTCTGGCAGCGATGTCAATAGGCAAGTGCGGCCAGCATGTGCTACCCAAGTAGTGCTGCCCGAGTGAGGTAACGACCGGTGAAGATCCTGGACCGACGCACGGCGCTGCTGCAAGAGCTGACCACGACGGTCGGGTCGATGATGTGGCAGGGGGAGCGCCAGAGCATGGTGGCCGCCGAGCATGTGGGCCTGACCCTGCCGCAGCAAACCGTGCTGCTGGCCATCGACGCGCAGGGGGGGCAGATGATCATGAGTGAGCTGGGGCGGCTCACCCACCAGAGCCCCGCCACGCTGACGGGCATCGTCGACCGCCTGGTCGGCGCCGGGCTGGTGGAGCGGACGCGGGACACGGTCGACCGGCGCGTCGTGCATGTCGGCCTGACCCCGGCCGGCCACGCCCGGCTCGCCCGCGCCAACGAGGCCCGGCTGACCGACGTCGCCCGGATCACGGCCGCCTTTAGCGCCGATGAGCTGGCCCTCTTCGATCGCTTGCTACAGAAGTTCGTCGCGGGCCTGGCGGCCATGGTCGACGCGGGCGGCGCGGCCACGGAGTAAGGAAAAGCCCCGGTGATTGGGCGGATCACCGGGGCTATCCAAAGGAGGAAAGTTCTTCTAATTAGTAGAACGTCCGAGCCCCGCCCGCGCTTCCATCCCGGATCGCGACTTTGCCCACCAATTTTGGGGCCGCCGCCCCGCCCTACCTGGGACACGACCGGACATTAACCGCGCCCGGTAGACATGGTATGCTGGAGGAGGAACAAGATGCAGATTCTGGTTACCGGCGGCGCGGGCTATATCGGCTCGCACACGGTCAAGCTGTTACGGGAGCGCGGCTACGCCGTCGTGGTGCTCGACAGCCTGGAGCGCGGCCACCGCGCCGCGGTCGGTGATACCCCGCTGGTCGTGGGCGACATCCGCGACTCTGCGCTGCTGGACCGGTTGTTCGGCGCGCAGCCGATCGACGCCGTCATCCATTTCGCCGCCTATAAGGCGCCCGGCGAATCGATGGCCCAGCCCGCGCGCTATTTCGACAACAATGTGGCCGGCACGCTCACGCTCCTGCAGGCCATGCAGCGGGCCGGCGTCGACCGCTTCGTCTTTTCCTCCTCGTGCGCGATCTACGGGACGCCCGCCGTCCTGCCGGTCGACGAAACCGCGCCCCCTCACCCGGAAAACCCCTATGGCGAAAGCAAGCTGCTGGTCGAGCAGATGCTGCGCTGGCTCGCCGCCGGCCAGGGCTTACGCTTTGTGAGCCTGCGCTACTTCAACGCGGCCGGGGCGGCCTTGGACGCCAGCATCGGCGAAGATTGGACCGTCACGGCCAACCTGATCCCATTGGTGATCAAGGCCGCGCTGGGCAAGCGCCCGCCGGCGCCGATCTACGGCACCGATTACCCAACCCCCGATGGCACGGCCATCCGCGATTACATCCATGTGCTCGATCTCGCCGACGCCCATATCCGCGCCCTGGAATACCTGGACCGGCCGGCGGCCGCGGAGTTCCTCAACCTGGGCACCGGGCAGGGCGCGTCCGTGCAGGAAGTGGTCGACATGGTGCGGCAGGTGAGCGGCGGCGACGTCCCGGTTGTGTACACCGCGCGCCGCCCGGGCGACCCGGCGGCCGTCTGGGCGGATAACACCCGCGCCCGCGCGGTGCTGGGCTGGGCGCCCCGCTACGGGCTCGCCGAGATCGTCGCCAGTGCCTGGCGTTGGCACGCCACCCATCCCGAGGGCTATCACCCGCACGCGCTTAACCCGGCGACGCGGCCATGACTCTCCTGCTGGGCCTCGACATTGCGACGACCGGCGCCAAAGCCCTGCTGATCGACGCGGCGGGCGGCGTGGTGAGCAGCGCGACGACGCCGCTGGCCCTGTCCACCCCGCACCCTCTCTGGGCCGAGCAAGCGCCGCAGGATTGGTGGGCCGGGGCGGTTGCCAGCATCCACCAGGCCCTGGCCCAGGCCGGTGTGACCGGGGCCGCGATCGGCGCCGTCGGGCTGACCGGCCAGATGCACGGCCTGGTGTTGCTCGACGCGGCCAGCCAGGTGCTGCGCCCGGCCATCCTCTGGAACGACCAGCGCACCGCCGCCGAATGTGACGCGATTCGCGCCCGCGTCGGCCCCCAGCGACTGATCCAGATCACCGGCAACGATGCGCTGCCGGGCTTCACCGCGCCGAAGATCCTCTGGGTGGCCGCGCAGGAGCCGGCGATCTACGCGCGGGTCGCCCACCTGCTGCTGCCGAAAGACTATGTGCGCTACCGGCTGACGGACGACCTGGCGCTGGATAAAGCCGACGGCTCCGGCACCCTGCTGTTCGACCTGGCCGCCCGCGACTGGTCGCCGGAGGTCTGCGCCGCCCTGGCCATCCCCCGGGCCTGGCTCCCGCCGACCTACGAGGGACCGGCGATCACCGGCGCGGTCAGCGCGGCGGCGGCCGCCGCTACCGGCCTGCGCGCGGGCACCCCGGTGGTCGCCGGGGGCGGCGACCAGGCGGCGGGCGCGATCGGGATGGGCGCGGTCGACCCGGGGGTGGTCACGATCACGCTGGGCACGTCGGGCGTGGTCTTCGCGCCGGTCGCCCGCCCGCTCGTCGAGCCGGCCGGCCGGCTGCACGCCTTTTGCCACGCCGTGCCCGATCGCTGGCACCTGATGGGCGTCATGCTCAGCGCGGCGGGCAGCCTGCAATGGCACCACGACACGCTGGCGCCGGACCTGGCGTTCGCTACGCTGCTCGCGGAGGCGGCCACGGCGCCCCCCGGCAGTGAGGGGCTGCTGTTCCTGCCCTACCTGAGCGGCGAACGCACTCCCCACCCCGATCCCCTGGCCCGCGGCGCCTGGGTGGGGCTGACGCTGCGCCACCGCCGGGCACACCTGACGCGGGCGCTGCTCGAAGGCGTGGCCTTCGGCTTGCAGGATAGCTTCGCCCTGATCCGGGCGGCGGGGCTGGGCGCGGTACAGGAGGTGCGCGTGGCCGGCGGCGGGGCGCGCAGCGCCCTCTGGCGGCAGATCCTGGCCGACGTGCTCGGCGTGGAGCTCGTCACGGTGAACACCGCGGAGGGGGCGGCCTATGGCGCGGCGCTGCTGGCCGGCGTGGCGGCCGGGGCCTGGACGGACGCTGCCACGGCCGCCGCGGCCACCGTCCAACCCGGCGCGCGGTCCACCCCCGACTCGCGGACGGCCGCCGTCTATGCGCAGTCCTATGCCGAATATCAGGCGCTCTACCCGGCGTTGCGGCCCACCTTCCAGCGCCTGGGCGCGGCCTGACAGACCACGTGGGGCCACCCGCCATGAGTGCTAGCCCGCCACCGGGGGATTTAGCGGATCGCACGCGCCGGTACGAAGCACTGTATGCCGGTGCCTGGGCCGATCTCGCCCGGCTGCGCGCCGATCCGCGGCTGGCGCCCTGGCTGCTGCCCGAGGCCACCCCCGTGCTGGCGTATGGCGCCTGGCAAACGGCCCGCCTGACCACCGCCGCGCTGAACCCCTCCGAAGACGAGTTCCAGACGCGCGACGCGCCCCGCCGGCCCCTGCCGGCCGCGCACCAGCGCCTGCTGCATTGGCCCGCGGATGGCCACCTAACCCCCGCGCGCCTGGCCGAGGCGCGGCGGCGGGCCGAAGGCTACTTCACGCTGGGCCAGGCCTATGCGACCTGGTTCGGCCGCTATCGCGGGCTCCTGGCCGGGCTGGATCTGCCATTCGAGCGCGGCCTGGCCTGCCAGACCAACTACGGCTCGCCGTTCACCACCGTCGTCGGTTGGGGCGCTGTGCGCCCGGCCGCGGTGCGCACGCGGCTGGCGGCGGACGGCGCGCCGCGCTGGCGGCACCTGCTCGATCTGCTCCCCTGCCTGGAGATCATCCTGGGCCAGGGGCGGGCTGGCGCAGCATCCCGCCGCTCTTCGGCTTCACCCCGGACACGTGGGTGCCCGTGCCCACCCCGTTCGACGCGAAAGGGGGCGCGGCCGCCGGGCCGCGCCCCCATCTGCTCTATCACCCCGTAACCGTGGCCAGCCGGCCGGTCCAACTCTTCTGGTGGCGCCCGAACCGCGGCGGGCCGCTCACCTGGCTGAGCACCACCGAGGCTATGGCGCTCGGCCGGCTGATCGCGGGCTACCGTTAGCTTAATGACAACTAAGGCTCACATCGTCGACGTACATATAGGTTAGATCCCCATAGCCGTCGCCGTGCGCCAGGAACTTGATGCGCACAGTCTGTCCGGCATAGGCCGCCATGTTGAAGGTCACGTTGGTCCAGGCTTGCGCGTTGCTGCAGACGTGCATGATCGTCGCCAGCACGTTGCCGCTCGTGTCGGTCACGTAGGCGTCCTGCCAGTCATAGCTGATCGTGTCCGTGGTGGACGGCCAGTACCAGTAGCTGAGTGTGCCGCCGCTGCTGGGTACGCTCACCTGCTGGTAGAAGGAACCGTTGCCGTTCGGCTCCGGACCCGAGGCGGCCCCGACGAGGACCGAGTACGCGCCCGCGTGCTTCTGCGCGGTGGAGACGACCGGCGCCGGGCTGGTATCCTGGACCACCCAGGGCGCCAGGCTGCCCGTCTCGAAGCCCGGATTGGCCACCACGTTGGCGCACGGGGTGGGCGTGCTGGTCGCCCCGGGCGTCGGCGTCTTGGTCGGCGCCGCGCCGCTGAGCGCCACGTCGTCGACGTACATCCAGGTGAGGTCGCCGTACCCGTCGCCATGGACCAGGAACTTGATGCGCACCGTCTGCCCGGCGTAAGGGGCCAGGTTGAAGGTCACGTTGGTCCAGGCTTGCGCGTTGCTGCAGACGTGCATGATCGTCGCCAGCACGTTGCCGCTCGTGTCGGTGAGGTAGGCATCTTGCCAATCATAGGTGATCGTGTCCGCGGTGGACGGCCAGTACCAGTAACTGAGCGTGCCGCCGCCGCTCGGCACGGTAAACTGCTGATACAGGGAGCTATTGCCGTTCGGCTCCGGGGCCGAGGCGGCCCCGACGAGGACCGAGTACGTGCCCGCGTGCTTCTGCGCGGTGGAGACGACCGGCGCCGGGTTGGTATCCTGGACCACCCAGGGCGCTAAGCTGCCCGTCTCAAACCCGCCGTTAACGATCCCGCTGCCGGTCACCTGGGTCGGGGTGTTGGTCGGCGGCACCGGGGTGTTGGTCGGCGGCACCGGGGTGTTGGTGGCGCCGGGCACGGGGGTGTTGGTCGGCGGCGGCACCGGCGTGTTGGTCGGCGGCGGCACCGGCGTGTTGGTCGGCGGTGGCACCGGTGTGTTAGTCGCCGTCGGCGGGGTGCCGCCGCAGCTCGGGAACTTGAAGTTGCCGATGCGCGTGTGCCAGTTCGCCCCGGTCGCCGCGTAGTACTCCTGGGTGTACCAGAAGGTGCAGTCGTCCACCGGATCGACGGTCATATCGCTGTAATCGCCCCAGCGGTTGCCGCCGCCGTTCTGTGAGCCGCCGCCCGTGATCAGCGTGCTTTCGCCCTGGGTCAGTTGGCCCAGCGGGTCGCCCGCCAGCCGGCCCGCGATGCGGATCCCGGGATGGGTGGTGCTGCTGGAGGTGCTGTAGCCCAGGGCCAGGTCGCCGCTGGCGTCCATGGCCGCACTGCCCATCCAGCGCCAGTTGCTGTCGGGCTGGTAGGTGCTCTCCTGGAAGACCGTCTCGGGGCCGCTGGTCACGTTGCGCAACTCGAACCAGCGCACGCCGGTGACCCCGCCGCTGCTCACCGTGTAGTTGCCGACCACGGCCTCATGTCCGTCCGCGAACTTGCGGTAGGCCAGCCGGAACATCAGGCGGTCGCCGATGCCGTCCAGGCCTTCGCCGCCCGACTCGGGGACGCAGGCGCGGCCGGCGGTGCAGGCCGCGGTGAAGCCGGCCGCCGCCGGGCTGGCGAAGGTGGTCCAAGTCGAGTTAGCGGGCGTGGTGAAGTCGACATGGAAGTGGTAGGTGGTGTACTGCCCGCCGCCGGGCCAGGCCACGAAGCTCTCCGGGGCGCCGGCCGCGGGCAGGTTCGCGCCGTCCAGGTCCGCGGGCAGGAAGGGATTGGCCGTGCCGCCCAGCGGCGCGGTCGGGCTGACGAAGGTCGCACTCGTCCCGGCGAGCATGGCGCTGCGGTTAAAGGCGAACGGCTGCGGCCCCAGGAAGGTGCTGCCCGCGCTGTCGAAGACGTTCATGCTCATGTAATAGGCGTCGGGCCAGACGGACAGGTGGGGGTAATCGAAGAAGTTGCTGCCCAGGTGGAAGCCGTAGCGATTGTAGCTGCCTGTGGCGTCGCTGGTCGTCGACACGGCAACGCACTCGTCGGTGATCGGCGTGCCGCCGGTCGGGCTGGCGAACTCGGTGATCACCCAGCGGTTGGCGAGCTGGTCATAGAGCACGACCGGGTCGCCGAAGCCGCCCGTCTCGCAGGCGCCGCCGAACCCCGACCAGACACTCACAATCGAATTGGGGCCCAGCACGGAGGCGCCGGTGCTCTTATTAAACACCTGGTAGCCTTCGTTGACCATCTGCACGTATTGGGTGGCGCCGACCTCGCCGTCGGTATCGGGCGGGTGGCAGTTGCAGGACACACCCGGATAGGCGATGCCGTCGAAGTTGAGCACCGGGGCGGGCATGGCCAGCGGCGAGAGCGTGTGCTGCACCACGGTGTCCAGCACATCTTTGCGGCCCGAGATGATCAGGCGCGGGTTCTCGGGTGCTTCGTGCCGGACGCTGCTGGGCACGGGGCTAATGGGTATGTCGCGCAACGCGGGCGACGTGTCGTGATGATAATCCTGGCCGACGATCACGCCGGACCCTCCCGGCAGCGGGCCGGGGCCGGAGGGCAGCGCGGCGCGGGCGCTATCGGCGGTGTGCAGTTGCCAGCCGACCATGGCCAGCACCAGCAGCAGACAGAGGGCCACTACAAGCTTCAGACGATCGCGCGCGGGTGAAATCATCGTGCTTTTCCCTTCTCCCCAGCGAATGGGGCGGTGATGCCGCCGTCCGCGGCGTGCCGATGCGTCAAGATGCGCGGGGCGCCATGCTCCACGGGCGCCCGCCGTATTTTTGGCGATCCCACATGATCAGGCTCCTAGCTTACCGAACCTTATCGCCGATAATCCAGTAATACTATAGATCCGATCAACTGACAAAACCACTGACAAAATGGCATGGATTCCGCGCCGGCCAGCCTATAACTTACAACGGAAGCGTGCTTAGAGATAAATATTAGCAAAGATATACAAGAATTTGTCATTCTGAGCGCAGCGAAGAATCCATTGCCCCGCGGATCGGGTCGGGGACGGCGGGCAGCGGTCCCGATCGCAACGTCGGGGCCGCAGGTACACGCCCCAGCGGATTCTTCGCTGCGCTCAGAATGACAAATTTTATATTTTCTGATAATAAAATACATTACTTGGGCGTTAATGGGACTCCCTGCGCCAGGCCCGCCCCGATAGCCTCTGCCCAAAAGGGCCAGATCGTGCGTAACGCCACCCCGGTGCTACGCTATCTTGCTGGCCGGTGCCAGATGCCCTACAATGGAGGAGAGGTCTATAGCCCTGGGCGCCGGCCAGCGCCCTCCTGGAAAGGCATAAGTATGCGGCGGTTCTTGCTCCTGGCCCTCTGGCTCCTGACTCTCGTCCCGCTCGCCCCGGCGCCGGTCCACGCCGATGCGCCGAGCCGGACCTTCCCCGAGACGGGGAAAACCGTCAGCGGCCCCTTTTTGGACTACTGGACCCACCATGGCGGCCTGGCCCAGCAGGGCTACCCCCTCTCCTCCGAGTTCGTCGAGGTCAGCCCCACCGACGGCAAGCCCTATATGGTCCAGTACTTCGAGCGCGCCGTGTTCGAATACCACGCGGAGACGGCCCCCAACGACGTGCTCTTATCGCTGCTGGGCGTCTTCTTCTACCACCAGAAGTACCCGGCGGGCGCGCCGGCCCAGGTCCCCAATACGGCGCCCGGATCGGTCCTGTTCCCGCAGACCGGCCATCGCCTCGGCGGCCGCTTCCAGCAATACTGGACGGCGCACGGCGGCCTGGCCCAGCAGGGCTATCCCCTCTCGGACGAATTCACGGAGGTAAGCGCCGCCACCGGCCAGCCGTACACCGTGCAATACTTCGAGCGCGCCGTGTTCGAGTACCACCCCGAGAACCGGCCGCCGTATGATGTGCTCCTCTCCCGCCTGGGGGCGACCGAGCTCGCGGCGCACTATCCCACGGGCGCGCCCGCCGGGGGCGGGCTTTCGCTGGCCGCGCGCCTGGAGCTCTTCCAGAACGTCTGGCAGATCGTCCACGACGACTACATCTACACCGATTTCCGTGGCCTCGATTGGCCCGCCATCCACACAGCCTACCAGCCCCGCATCGCCGCCGCCCCGACCGACGCGGCGGTGTACGACACGCTGGCCGAGATGATCGAGAAGCTCAACGATGGCCATTCCGCCTTTATCAATCCCACCGAGGCGCAGGAAGACGACGCCATGCGCCAGGGGCAATTGCAGTTCTCCGGCATCGGCGTGCTGTCCCAGGACCTGGCCGGGAAAGTGCGCATCGTCTATGTCGTGCCCGGGGGGCCGGCCGATCAGGCCGGGCTGCGGGCCTTCGACGTCATCCAGGCGGTCAACGGGACGCCGCTGACGCGCGGCGCGGACGCGCCCCGCCTGATCCGCGGCCCCCCGGGCACCACGGTAACGCTGACAATCGCCACCCCGGGCCGGGCGCCCCGCGATGTCACGGTCACCCGGGAGCCGGTGACCTTCGCCTTGCACGCCACCGCGCGCCGCTGGCCGGGCACCAATATCGCCTACCTCGACCTGCCGACGTTTGATTCCTTCGGCATCGCCGGCGAAGCGGCCCAGGCCCTCAATCACCTGGCGGCGAGCGGGCCGCTGGATGGGGTCATCGTCGATCTCCGCGAAAACGGCGGCGGCTTGATCGACGAACTCGACAACATGCTGGGCCTGTTCGTCGACGGGGGCAATGGGGGCTATGACGTCACGCTGCAGGGCCGGGTGCCGGACGAGATCCCCAGCGGCCAGGTGCTGCCGGCGCTGCGCGGCAAGCCAATGGTGGTGCTGGTCAGCAGTGCCAGCGAGAGTGCCTCGGAGCGGTTCGCGGCCGTCCTGCAGGACGATCACCGGGCGACGATCCTGGGCACGACCACGGCGGGCAACACGGAGACGGTCTATCCCCATGACCTGCCCGGCGGCGCGCGCCTGATGCTGGCCGAGGCGACGTATCTGCGGACCGACGGCCACAGCAGCATCGAGGGCAAGGGCGTGGTGCCCGACATCGTCCTGGATGTGCCCTGGTATGAGTCGCCGCCCGATCAAGATCCGCAGGTGCTGGCCGCTGTCGCGCACATCGCGGGCAAGTAGGCCGGGCCTTAGCGGCCGCCCGTCTGGCGGCTGAGCAAGCCCAGCACCGGGACAATATGCTTTTTGCGCGAGAGGATCCCCGGCACCCGGACGGTGTGCGCGTCGATCGGCGCCACATTGAAGGCCGCCGCGACGGCCTCCGTCGGCCCATCCACGAGCAGCGTGGTGCATTCACCCACGATGTCGATCACAGCGAACAGAACCGCCGCATAGCCGTGCGTCCGCTGCTGCGCGAGCGCCGCCCGCAACTCGTCCTGCCGCGCCAGCACGGCGTCCCCGTGCGTCGTCTCGATGGTGCCGATACCGAACTGGTGGCCATCCACGCTGAACTCTTTGAAATCGGCCAGCAGCAGCTGCTCGGCGGTCCGGTTGGAGACATCCGAGGCGATATTCAGGATCTGCGTGCCCAGCTCCTCCATGTCGACGCCGGCCTGCGTGGCCAGCTCGGCGGCCAGCCGCCGATCCTCCGGCGTCGTCGTCGGCCCGTGGAACAGGAGGGTGTCGGCCAGGATGCCGCTGAGCAAGACCCCGGCGATCGGCGGCGGCACGGGCAGCTGGGCCTCGGCGAAGAGCTTGGCCACGATCGTGCTCGTCGCCCCGACCGGCTCCAGGCGCATAAAAGGCGGAGTGCGCGTCTGGAAGTCGGCGACGCGGTGGTGATCGATCACGCCGACGACATCCGCTTCTTCGATGCCGGCCACCGCCTGGCCGCGTTCGTTGTGGTCCACCAACACCACGCGGCGCGGGACCATGCGCAGCAGGTTGCTGCGGCTGATCAGCCCGACCACTTCCCCCGCATGGCTGACCACCACGAGGGAGCGCACGGACCCGGTGCGCAGCGTCTCGCGCACATCTTCGACCAGGTCGTCGGGCTCGCAGGTTACGACCGTCTTGCGCATCACATGGCGCACCGCCGTGCTCAGGTGGATCAGGCGCACGGTGGTATAGGTGTGATGCGGCACGCTGATTACGGTCACCTGGTGCGTCCGGGCCAGCGCCAGGATCTCGGGCGTGACCGGATGATCCCCGGTGATGACCAGCGCGCCCACGCCGAACTCGATGGCCGCCCGCTGGGCATCCGTCCGATCGCCCATCACGAGCAGGATGCCCGGCGCGATGCGCTTGAGCATCGAGTCGATCTTCATCGCGCCGACCATAACCTGGTCGCGCAGCACCCGGCCCGGGGCCTCGACCAGCAACTGGCCGCCCAGGGCGCGGACCACGTTCTCCACGTTGAGGTGGACATGATCCAGCTGGTCGAGCTCCAGGCCCGAAATCAGGCTGCGCGCAAAGTCCTCGATCCCGGTTACCCCGCAGAGGTGCCCGGCGTCGTCGACCACGGGCACGGCGCGGATGGCCTGGCGCTGCAAAATCTGGCCCACCTCATACAGCGAGGTCTCTTCGTGGACGACCGTGGCCGGGCTGGTCATGACGTCGGCCACCCGCGGGCGCACATCGGTGACCAGCAGGGGCGGCGCGACGCCAAAGCGCTGTAAGACATACGCCGTTTCCCGGCGGACGTCGCCCTGGCGGGCGGCCACCACATCGCGTTGGCCCTGGGCCTGGAGCAGCGCCGTATAGCCGATGGCCGCGCAGATCGAGTCCGAATCGGGGTTTTTGTGGCCGAGGACATAGAGGGCCGCTGGCATACAAGGCCTCCTGTGCTGTATATTGGGCTGTGGCGTCTGGCTATATCTTAGCCAACGGGGGGGTCGCCGTCAAGCGCACTGAAAATGCAGAGAGACCTCTTATGGGCAGATATCGAACATT
>Ga0070730_10002743_pt1 | contig 15982 bp, 18 predicted proteins | sample Coa_R1_3_FD_66447 | JGI IMG/M metagenome (GOLD analysis project Ga0070730, IMG submission 66447) | Surface soil microbial communities from Centralia Pennsylvania, which are recovering from an underground coalmine fire - Coalmine... | ecosystem: Environmental > Terrestrial > Soil > Unclassified ...
TATAAGTAGCGCCGTTGCCCTGTGAGTTACCCGCCCGAGCCCGCCTGGACGGGGCCGATGAACGTGGTCTGGACCGGCTCGGCGCACGCCTCGGACTGGTTGGGCAGGTAGACGGCGGCCGTCTGGCCCGGCGGGTAGACCTGCAGGTCCGTCGCCGCGGCCGGGCTGCACGTGGAGGTGGGGAAATTCAGCGCGTCCACGATCTGCAGCAGAGCGTTCGCGGTGGCGCCGGGGGCCAGCGTGATCAGCTTGACCGGCGTATTGGTGCTGCGCTTGGCGGCCAGGCCGATCTGCGCGTAGGGGGGCCCGGACACCAGCGAGACGCCGGGGTACCCGAACAGCGTGCACGTGGAGCCCGAGGTGTTAGTGAAGTCAATCACCTGGTACACGCCCCCCGCGTACCCCTGCCCGAGGCCCTGGGTCACCTTTAGTGAGCCGTTCGGGCAGGCCGGGGCGCCGACCACGGCCGGGGAGTTGGGCGAGGACGTGGAGGAAACCGGGGCCGCCGAGGTGCTAGCCGGCGGGGCTGGGCTCGAGGAGCTCGCCGGCGAGGCCGGCGGGCTGGACGAAGACGATGACGAGCAGCCGACCAACGCCAGGGTGGCGAAGCAGGCCAGTGCCGCCGCCCATCTAGTCCGTGAACTCCCAAACCTAACAATCACTGTCGTGCCTTCCAATACGATCAGGGCTCTTATGCCCCTCTGCCATTATGACGACGGGGACGATGTCCCGGTTGCATGACGACGAGGGCGCGCCGGACGGCGCGACGTCGGGGAGGGCGCGAGGGTTGGCGCTGCGCCGGGGAGGGAGCGGCGGCTGGCGCTATCACGACGAGGGCGCGCTAGTGGGCGCTGACCCAGTTTACCTGGCACGGGATACCAGGGACGCCGCGCGGGCGAGGGCCGGCGCGACGCCGGGAGGGCGCCGGTTGGGCGCTACGTCGCCCAGTACCGGGCCGTTGGCGACCGGGCCCCTGGCGGGCGCGAGGGGCGGCGCGACGCCGGGAGGGCGCCGGTTCGCGCTACGCCCGGGAGGGCGCGGCGGTTCGCGCTGCCCGGGGGTAGCGGGGCGCGGGTAACCGGGGAGTGGGCCACTCGGAGGCCGATGAATTTGCGGGAGGGGAACCAACGGCCGTTCGGGAGAAATGAACTTGGATCAGGCGGGGAGGTGCGCGGCGACCTCGGCGGCCGCTGAGTCGCCGTAGGCGGCGGCGAAGCGTTCGGCCAGCGGGGCCGGCTTCAGGTCGTAATCCTGCGGGCCGGTGGCCTCCAGGGCGTGCACGGCCATCAGGTTGCCGAGCTGGGCGCCGCGCTCGAGGGACAGGCCCCAGGCGACGGCGGCGAGGAAGCCCGAGCGGAACGCGTCGCCCGAGCCGGTGGGATCCGCGGGGCGAGCGTCGGGGACCGCGGGGACCGCGACGGGCGGCTGCCCGGCCTGCTCGACGCGGGCGCCGCCCGGGCCGAGCGTGGTGACCCTGACCCCGACCCGGGCCAGGATGTCCGCGCTGGTCCAGCCGGACTTCCGCTCGATCAGCGCCTCCTCGTACTCGTTGCCGAACAGGTACTGCGCACCGTCGACCAGCCCCCGGACCTGCTTGTCGTCGAGGATGCGGGCCAGCTGCTGCGAGGGGTCGGCGGCGAACGCCAGGCCGGTCGCGCGGCACTCCTCGGTATGCGTCAGCATGGCGCCCGGCTCGCTGGCCCCGATCAGGACCAGGTCGATCCCGCCGTGGGCGGCGGCCAGCGGCGCAAGCTCGATCTCGCCGTCCTCGCTCATCGCGCCCGGGTAGAACGAGCCGATCTGGTTCCCGTCCGCATCGGTGGTGCAGATGAAGCGCGCCGTGTGCCGCAGCACGGACTCGCGCACCCCCGCGGTGCTCACGCCGTGCTGCTCCAGCCAGTGGCGGTAGTCGGCGAAATCGGTGCCGACCGCGCCGACCAGCAGCGGGCGCAGGCCCAGCACGCCGAGGCCGAAGGCGATGTTGGCGGCTACCCCGCCGCGCCGGATGGCCAGGTCGTCCACCAGGAAGGACAGCGAGACGCGGTCAAGCTTGTCCGCGATGAGCTGGTCGGTGAACTTGCCGGGGAACGTCATCAGGTGATCGGTCGCGATCGACCCGGTGACGGCGATGCGCACGGGATCGGGCCCGGGCTCGTGTGTGGGCCGGGGTCAGTGGAAGGAGTCGCCGCAGGCGCAGGAGCCGGTCGCGTTCGGGTTGTCGATCGTGAAGCCCTGCTTCTCGATCGTGTCGGTGTAGTCGATGGTCGCGCCCATCAGATACGGAGCGCTCATGCGGTCGGTCACCACCTGCACGCCGCCGAAGTCGCTCACGACGTCGCCGTCGATCTCGCGCTCGTCGAAGTAGAGCTGGTAGCGAAGCCCGGAGCAGCCGCCGGGCTGCACGGCGATGCGCAGCCGCAGGTCGTCCCGCCCCTCTTGCGCGAGCAGGGTGCTCACCTTGGTGGCCGCGGTATCGGTCAGGATGATCCCCTTGGTGGCCTCTTGCTGAACAGTCACAATAAGCTCCTGCTTTGCTCGGGTGCCGCGTGCGCGCGGCGCGGGCGTCCGCCCACGTGCAATCCCAACGATATGCGGTGCGTCGGCATTCCAGGAAGTGGGCCCTACAGGCCGGGGGCGCCCCAGACGGGGAACCAGCGGGCCAGGTCCTGCTCCCACTTCAGGTCGGGACCGATCGCGCCCTTGACCTGGAGCTCGAGAGCGTTGTCACGCTTCTCGCCGGACAGCGGGGCGAACGGGTAGAACGTGCCGCGCTTGAACAGGTAGACCAGGGCCAGGCGGCGCTCCTCGCGGTCGCGGAAGCCGACCAGGGTACACAGCAACTGCGGGCCGAAGCCGTTGTCCACGAGGGCGGAGTTGACCGCGTGCAGGTCGGTGACCAGCGCGTCGATCTCGGTGGACATCCGCGAGGCGACCACCCAGGTAAAGCCATAATCGTCCTTGGACACCTCGACGGGCAGGCTGCCCTCCTGGCCCGCGCTCATGTCGAGGAGATCGGTCACGTCCTTCTGCACGTCGGCGAAGGACCGCCCCTCGACGGGACGGAAGCAGACCGAGCCCGAACCCGTCGGGGTGAAACCCGCTCCCGCCTCCAGCGTTACCGCCGCAGACGGGAGCGCGAACAGGTCATCTAGCTTCGGCTGGACCGGCTTGGTCCGGCCCAGCAGGGTGTCGAGGAAGCCCACTCGCTTTCCTACCCGGCCTTGCCGAGCTGCTGCTGGATCTTGTCGAGTTCGGCCAGCCTGCGCTCGAGCGACGGGTGGGTGGAGAAGATCGTGGACAGGCTCTTCGCCGCGTTCAGCCTCATCGCGGGGGCGAAGAAGAAGGCGTTCAGCGGCTCGGCGGAGCGCAGGTCCCTGGTCGGGATCTTGTTCATGTCCCCGCTGACCTTGATCAGCGCGCTCTTCAGGGCGCTCGGCTGGCCGGTGAGCAGCGCCCCGCTGCGGTCCGCGGCCAGTTCCCTGTACCGGGACAGCAGGCGGATGAGCAGGAAGCTGATCGCGTAGACGACGATGCTGACGGCCATCATGATCAGCAGGACCGGGAGGAAGCCGCCGTTGTTGTTGCCACCCCGGCCCCGGCCGCCCCCGCCGAACAGCTCACCGTAGAAGGAGAACCTGATCAGCAGCGCGGCGATGATGGCCAGGAAGGAGGCGATGGTCATGACCTGGACGTCCTTGTGGGCCACGTGCGACATCTCGTGCGCGATGACGCCCTCGAGCTCGTCCTTGTTCAGGGTCTCGAGCAGACCGGTGGTCACGCACAGGACCGCCTTGTCGGCGCTGCGGCCGGTGGCGAAGGCGTTCGGCATCGGGGTTCTCGCGATCGCGACCCGCGGCTTGGGCATGTTGGCCAGCGCGCACAGGCGGTCTACCACGCCGTGCAGTTCCGGTGCCTGCTGGGGCGTGACCTCGATCGCGCCCGCGGTCCGCAGCGCGATCTTGTCGGAGTAGAACAGCGACCCGATGGCCATCCCGCCCCCGAGGACGACCGCGACGAGCACGATCGCGGCCGACGACGCGCCGTAGTGGGTCATGAGCGCGACGATCAGCGCGACGAACCCGACGAAAACCAGCCCGAGCAGGAACATCGTCGCGGTCATCCGCGCTGTCAGCCCCCGGTCAGGCGCATACCTGGTACGCGCCGCCATGGCGCCACCTCCGTTCGGCCCCAGGCGGGATTTCCGCCCTCGGGCCTGCAGCTTTACCTAGCCTTTACTCTATCCGACGGATGCTGATGCTCAGCTGAACGTTGCCCGCAAGTCTGCTGTGGCCGATTTGGGTTCGGTTCGGGTGGTGGCGCGGAGGTCAGCCAGGAATGAGGCCTTCGTCCGTGAGCAGCTTGCGCACCTCATCCATGCTCGAGTCCTCGTGCGGAAGGATCAGATCCGACGGTTCCAGGATATCTGCGGGCAAAGGTGCACCTTGCGCGCGAACCTGCGCGAGCAGGCTGGCCAGCGCGGCGGTGAACTTGTCCTCGTCGCTGCGCTCCACTGCGGCCTCAAGCTCGGTGTCCAGCTGGTTCAGCTCGGCGGCGGCGGCCTCGTCGACCCGGAACTGCCCTTCGCCGAGGATTCTGACGATCATCACCCATCACCGTCCTGAGGCTGGTCACCCAGGCCGGGCAGGTCGGCCGCCGGACGTCCGGCGGGCTGGGTCTGCTGGTACTGCTCGGCCTGCTGCGGCGGGGTGTATTGGGGCGCGGGCGGGGCGTACGGGCCCGGCTGCGCCTGGGACGCCTGGGCCTGGGCGGGCTGGGACCCGCCGTTGGGACCGGAACCCTCGATCTGCTTCGGCGCGTTGGCGGTCAGCTCGCCCTTGAGCCTGGCTAGGTCCCGCTCCACGTCGCTGCCGGCGCTCATCATGTCCAGCTCGGACTGGATGTCGTCGCGGCGGCCGCCGACGTCGTCGAGCACGCCCGAGGCCATCAGCTCGTCGAGCGCGCCCGCCTTGGCCTGCAGCTGGGCGGTCTTGTCCTCGGCGCGCTGGATCGCCATGCCGACGTCGCCCATCTCTTCCGAGATGCCGGAGAACGCCTCGTTGATCCGGGTCTGCGCCTCGGCCGCGGTGTAGGTGGCCTTGATGGTCTCCTTCCTGGTGCGGAAGGCGTCCACCTTGGCCTGCAGCCGCTGCGACGCGACGGTCAGCTTCTCTTCCTCGCCCTGCAGCTGGGCATACTGCGCCTGCAGGTCGTTCAGCTGACTCTGCGCCGACGACTTGCGCGATAGCGCCTCCCTGGCGAGGTCCTCGCGGCCCATCGACAGTGCCTTGCGCGCCTGGTCCTCGAGCTTGTTCGCGGACTGCTGTAGCTGGTTCATCTGCAGCTCGACGCGCTTGCGCGACGTGGCGACGTCCGCGACCCCACGGCGGACCTTCGTCAGCAACTCGAGCTGCCGCTGGTAGGAGTAGTCCAGGGTCTCACGCGGGTCTTCCATTTTGTCCAGGGCCCTGTTGGCCTTGGCCTTGAAGACAAGTGAGACTCGCTTCATCACGCCCATACGCGCGGCCGTCCCCTTCATGTACATCGACGCCGCCGGCGTGGCCGGGCGACCGGTCTGATGCGGCCGGGCACCCGGCTAGACGGCGGACGAGCCCGTGCGACTAGTCGCATTCCACCCTACGCGGTCGCTGGTGCTGCCAGCTACAGTGCTAGCCCCCGTGGGCTAGCACCCGGGGGAATCGTCCCGGTACCCCTTTTGGACCCATCGGGGGAGGACAAGGCCTGGGCAGAACGGGATTAAGCTAGGCGCGTGTTCCGACGCCGTAGCGCCGGGGCGACGGACGGCACGGCCCAGGATCACCCGGGCGCGCAGAGCCCGGACGGCCCGGCCAATGACAAGCAGGCCCGCCCCGCCGCCGAGGCGGGCAAGGGGCGGCCCACGCCCAAGCGCAGCGAGGCCGAGCGCCACAGGTACCAGCCGATCACCGGGTCCCGGTCCACTGGGTCCCGGTCCTCTGGGTCCCGGGCTCCGGCCGCGCCGCGTACGCCCGAGGAGAAGCAGCGGGCGCGCACCGATCGCGCCCGGCGGTACGAGGCGATGAAGCAGGGCGAGGCCTGGGCGCTGAACCCGAAGGACCGTGGTCCCGTACGCGCGCTGGCCCGTGACTACGTCGATTCCAAACGCCGGGTCAGCGAGTACTACATGTACATCCTGCTGCTGCTGGTCGTCGCCTTGTTCTTCCGGAGCAAGGCGGCCCAGGAGTTCATCTCGCCGCTGATCCTGGTGCTCGTCGCGGTCATCATCATCGACGCCCAGCTGATCAGGCGGGCCCTGGCCAGGCTGGTCGCCGAGCGGCTGCCGGGCCAGTCCACCAGGGGCCTGACCCTGTACGCGGTGATGCGCGCGCTGCAGATACGCAGGTTCAGGATCCCGGTCCCCCGGGTCCAGCCGGGCGACAAGATCTAGGACCGCGGTATCGGCTCAGCCGGGCCATGGGTACCCGCTTAGGGTTAGGGATCATGGAATACCGACACCTAGGCAAGAGCGGCCTTAAGGTCAGCGAGATCGCGTACGGGAACTGGATCACCCACGGGTCCCAGGTCGAGGAGGACTCGGCCGTCGCGTGCGTCCGCGCCGCGCTGGACGAGGGCATCACCACGTTCGACACTGCCGACGTCTACGCCGGCGGCCGGGCCGAGGAGGTCCTCGGGCGGGCCCTGGACGGCGTCCGGCGTGAATCGGTCGAGATCTTCACCAAGGTGTACTGGCCCACCGGCGACCGGCCCAACAACTCGGGCCTGTCCCGCAAGCACATCATGGAGACGGTGCACACGTCGCTGCGCAGCCTGCGGACCGACTACCTCGACCTGTTCCAGGCGCACAGGTACGACCACGAGACGCCGGTCGAAGAGACCATGCGCGCCTTCGACGACCTGGTCCGCTCGGGCAAGGTGCTGTACGTCGGGGTCTCGGAGTGGCGAGCCGAGGAGATCGCGGCCGCGCTACGCGCCGCCGATGAGCTCGGCCTGGACCGGATGGTGTCGAACCAGCCGCAGTACAACATGCTGTGGCGGGTCATCGAGGCCGAGGTGGTTCCGCTGTGCGAGAAGGAGGGCCTCGGCCAGATCGTCTGGTCGCCGATCGCGCAGGGCGTGCTGACCGGCAAGTACGCCCCGGGCGCCGCGCCCCCGGATCACTCGCGCGCTACGGACGCCACGGGTTCGCGGTTCATCCGGAGGCTGCTCACCGATGAGGTGCTCACCGCGGTCCAGCAACTCAGGCCGCTCGCCGAGGAGGCCGGGCTGTCCATGGCCCAGCTCGCGGTGGCCTGGACGCTGCAGAACCCGAACGTGTCCGCGGCGATCGTCGGCGCCACCCGGCCCGAGCAGGTGCGGGAGAACGCTGCGGCAGCCGGCGTTCGGCTGGATGCGGGCCTGATGAGCAGGATCGACGAGGCGCTCGGCGGGCTGGTCGTGCGCGACCCGGCCCAGACCGGCAGCCCGCCCACGCGTCCGTAGGTCTTTGACGCCTTAACGTGGCGGGATCAGCCCGGCCCGGGCTGGACCTTGGCGGGGATCAGCCCGGCCCGGGCTGGACCTTGGCGGGGATTAGCACGTCCTGGCCGGCGCAGCTGAGCGAGACCCCTGCGCCGGTCACGGCGGTCCGCAGGCACGACGTGGTGGTGACCGGCCCGGTGCTGCCGCCGCCGTTGGCGGAGTAGAAGTTGCTCTGCTCGGTCACGCGGCACGATGCCCCGCCGGATTCGATGGTGAAGGTGTAGTCGGTTCCGGTGTCGACGCCTATCTCGGTTACGTGGAGGCTGGCCGGCCTGCACGACCTGGCGGCCGCGTCGAAGCAGGTCAGCGCGCCGTGATCCGCGCCGAGCAGGTGCGTCTGGCCGTTGAGGAAATGAGTCACCGCCGAGCCGCAGCTGGCGGGCGGGGTGGCGGTCTGGTGCTGGCTGACCCGCCAGGTGATCACCACCGCAGCGGCGGCGGCCACGATGACCGCGCAGAGGATGACGATGGCCCGGGGTATCCGGGTCCGCCGACTGGGGTTGACTTGCATCTGGCACCGTCCTGGCCCGCTCGAATATCGGACCTTTGACGGTGGTACTGTCCGCGCGGTTGCAGCGGCTTGGCCGGAGTTTGCCCGTCAGTCCTCGGGGTGCAGGCTCATCGGGCCGTACTCGACCCTGGTGTCGTCGAACAGCGTGACCTGATCGATGCCGACCGCCAGCAGCGCGCGCCAGTTCTCGCCCAGCCAGCTTTCCGCGTCCCCCTGGCTGATGAAGATGGCCTCTTGCAGGTCATCGGCGGGGACCACGGTGCCGTCCGCCTTCTCGTACCGCCACGTCCAGGGCATACCGGCCGAGCCTCCTCATGGTGTGTGCTCGGGACCCAGGTTAACGTGGCGGGCGGGAGGTCAGGCGCAGAACAGGGTGGCGGGCGGGAGGTCAGGCACAGGACACGGTGGTAGGGCGGGAGGTCAGGCGCAGAACAGGATGGCCCAGACGGCCTTGCCGCGGCCGGTGACCGGGCTCCAGCCCCAGACGTCACTCAGGTGGTCCACCATCTGCAGCCCGCGCCCGGCCTCTTCGGTCTGCTCCGGGGCGCGTAGGACCGGGGCGCAGGCGGACGGGTCGAGCACCGCGCACATAACCTCGCCGGTCCTGCGCAGCAGCCGCAGGCCGATCGGCTGGCCCGGGCCCGCGTTCTGGGTGGCGTGCGAGACGGCGTTGGCGACGAATTCGCCGACAATCACCTCGGCGTCATCCGCGAGCGAGAGCAGGCCCCACTCCTTCAGAGTGTTCCTGGTGAAGCGCCGGGCGGTCCGGCTGGACTGGGCATTGGTCCCGAGCGGGCACGCGGCCACGGCGGGGGAATCCCACCAGTCGGAAGGCATCCGGACGACGCGGGGGCGTCCCGGCGCGCATTGCAGCCTCGCGGTCAGGTCGAGGGGCCGACGCAGGGCAGGGTCGATTTTGGTACGTATCGGCAAACCTACCTGGCTCAAGCCCATCGCGACCCCGCGAAGCGTAGAGCGCCCATCCCGGCTGATCGACGCAAATGCCATCCTGCCCGAGACTACGCCCTCAATGCAAGACCAAATGCACGTTCATTTGGATGTGCAGCAGGTGCAGCAAACCTTTGCGGTCGACTGATTTGCGCGTATTGCCCATCATTGTGTCATTCGCCCATGGCCAGCGATACGGCGGGGGCCAGTGGTGAAGGCGGCGACCATCGTGCTGAACCCGGCCGACCCCAGCCGGGCTAGGAGGCCTACGGCCGCACGCCGGATCACCGGCCGGACTCATCGCCTCCGGCGGTGGCGGCGGCCGCCCTGGCCTGCGCGGCCGTGCGGATCATCCGGCGCTGCGAGCGCACCTGGAAGAACACGATCAGGACGACCAGCCCGACCGTGAACCACAGGCCGTAGTGCGAGATGGTCTGCGCGACCACGACCGCGTGATGGCCGAGCTCCCACCCGAGGCCCGCCAGCGTGCCCGCCCAGGCCAGCGAGCCGATGGCGTCCAGGATGAGGAAGGTGGTGAGCCGCATCCCGGCCCAGCCCGCGACGGCGTAGATGATCGCGGTCGGGAGGGGCAGGAACTGGGAGACCAGTACCGCGGGCCAGGTGAACTTGCGGCCCCACCGCTGCACCCGGCTCATGTACTTGGCGCCCCGGTTCCGCTTGCCGGACAGCAGCAGGATGAGGCGCTCGCCCCACTGGCGGCCGGCCCACCAGTAGATCACGTCGAACTTCATCAGGCCGGGGATGGCCGCGAGCAGGACGACGATCAGGGTCCCGTGCCCGACCCGGGCGAACGCCGCCGCCGCGATGATCGATTCCGTGCTCCCGTTAAGCAGCTCGCCGAGCACCGGGTGCGTGCCGACCAGCTCGGCGCGGAACGGCAGCATCGCCCAGTAGTAGATCCCGCTGAGCACGATGGCGGCCCAAATGAGGATGTCGGCTCGCTGGGGCCGCCCGGACCACGGCACCCGCGGGTCATCCCACGTCCCGTGCTGCGGTCGCGCTGGCTCCCCGGCCGGCTCGGCCTCTTCGCTCACGTGGTCACGGTATATCGGATCGGGGGCATTTCCAGCATTGGCCGGTGTCCCGTGCGCCATGATGGCCCTCGTGACCGACGATCCTTACGCCGCCGCAGCGGCCAGCGCCGCGCGCCTGACCGCCCTGACCGGCCCGCACGACTGTGCGGTGGTCCTCGGCTCGGGCTGGAAGCCAGCCGCCGACGCGATCGGTGCCACCGAGGCCGAGATCCCCCTGACCGAGCTGGGCGGGTTCCCAGAGCCGACGGTGGCGGGGCACACGCCGACCGTGCGTTCGGTGATCGCGGGACCTGTGCGCGTGCTGGTCTTCCTCGGCCGAGTCCACCTGTACGAAGGTCTGCCGCCCGCCACCGTGGTGCACGGCGTGCGTACCGCGGTCATGGCGGGCTGCCGGGCGGTGGTGCTGACCAACGCGGCGGGCGGCATCCGTCCCGGGCTCAGCGTCGGAGAGCCGGTGCTCATCAGCGACCACCTGAACCTGACCGGCAAGTCCCCGCTGACCGGGCCCCCGCCGCCGAACGGGCAGCGGTTCGTCGACCTGACCGACCTGTACACGCCGCGGCTGCGGGCGCTGGCCCGGGACGCCGATCCGAGCCTGACCGAGGGCGTCTACGCGATGCTGCCCGGCCCGCACTACGAAACCCCGGCGGAGATCACGATGCTCGGCCGGGTCGGCGCCGACCTAGTCGGCATGTCGACAGGGCTGGAGGCGATCGCGGCCCGTCACCTCGGCGCGGAGGTGCTCGGCATCTCGCTGGTCACGAACCTGGCGGCCGGGCTGGCCGGGCACGGCCTCAGCCACGCCGAGGTGGTCGAGGCCGGCCAGGCCTCCGCTAGCCGGATGGGCACGCTGCTGGCCGGGATCCTGCCCCGCGTGTAGGGGTTCCCGGGTGGGGACGCCGTTCGGGCTAAATAAGAGCGTGGTCGGCGAGCAGGGCGTGGTGGTCGGCGCCGTCCAGCGGGTCGGCGTGCACCACGGCGGCGGCGAGCCGCGGGATCGCGTGGATTAGTGAGTGCTCGGCGCTGACCGCGACCGCGTGCGCCTGGATGACCGAGCAGGCCGGGTCGACGGAGATCACGCACTCCGCGCGCAGCGTGCGCCCGACCCAGCGCAGCCGGACCGGGCCGGCGTCCAGGACCCCTGGGGTGGCGCGGAGGGTGGCCTCGGCGAGTTCGGTCAGGGCCGGGTCCACGCTGTCCAGGAGCCTGCCGCCGACCTCGCGGGCCGCCTGCCAGCCCACGGCCAGGATGGCCACCGTGATGAGCAGGCCCACCACCGGGTCGGCCCAGCGCCAGCCGATCGCCACTCCGCCCGCCCCGGCGAGGACCGCCAGGGAGGTGAACCCGTCGGTGCGGGCGTGCAGGCCGTCGGCGACGAGCGCGGCGGAGCCGATCCGGCGCCCGGTCCTGATGCGGTAGCCGGCCACGAGTTCGTTGCCGGCGAAGCCGAGCCCGGCGGCGATGGCGACCGCGAGCAGGTGCGTGACGGGGTGGGGGTGCAGCAGGCGCTGGACGGCGGCGAACGCGGCCGCGGCCGACGACAGCACGATGACCGCGACGATGACCACGCCGGCCAGGTCCTCGGCCCGGCCGTACCCGTACGTGTAGCGGCGGGTAGGGCGCCGCCGGCCGAGCATGAACGCGATGCCGAGCGGGACCGCGGTCAGGGCGTCGGCCGAGTTGTGCAGCGCGTCACCCAGCAGGGCTACCGAGCCGGACAGCGCGACCACGACGGCCTGCGCGCACGCTGTCGCCGCGAGCCCGGCCAGCGAGATCCGCAGTGCCCGCATCCCCTGCGCCGAGGACTCCAGCGCCGTGTCGACCGCGCGGTCGTGCGCGTGCGAATGCGGTCCGACGGCGTGCCGGATCCGCGCCCAGAGGCCGTGGCTCTCGTGTTCGTGCCGATGCTGGAGTTCGTGTTCGTGCCGGTGCTCGAGTTCGTGCTCGGGCGGGTGCTCGAGTTGGTGTTCGTGCCGGTGCTGATGGTCAGGCGCGTGACTCACCGTTCCAGGATGACCGGAAAATCCCGTTGCAGCACATCGACATCAGCCACCCATGCGCTGATGCGACCTCATCGCAGCAAGGGATAATTGCGACCATGACAGGCCACGCGATGACTCACGAGGACCGGCCGCCGGTGCCGGAGACAGCGGGACGGATGGCCAGCGCGGCGTCCGCCTTCCTAGCTGGGCTCGCCGAGGATCAGCGGAGCCTGGCGTGTTTCCCGTTCGGCGACGAACGGCGCGACTGGTCGTTCTACCCGATCCCCGACCGGAGCGGCCTGCCCGTCGGCGCGCTCGATGACGGCCAGCGCAGGTTGGCACATGAGCTCATCGTGACGGGCACCAGCCTGCCCGGGTACGCGAAGGTCGTCTCGGTGATGGCCATGGAGCACGTCAGGCGGGCGCTCGTCCCGGCCATGGCCGGGCTCTACAACCCTGAGCGGTACTGCTTCAAGGTGTTCGGCGCGCCCGGCGATGACGTGTGGGGCTGGCAGTTCGCCGGGCACCACGTGTCGCTCAACTTCGCCATCGTCGAAGGCCGGTACGTCTCCCCCACGCCGTGCATGCTGGGCTCAAATCCCGCGCGCTACGGACTGCTCGCGCCCCTGGCTGACGACGAGGAACTCGGCTACAGATTCGTGAACTCCCTCGACGACGCGCAGCGGCGGGCCGCGATCATCAACCACCGGCCGCCGCCGGAGATCGCCACCCGGCTGGTCCCCAGGATCGGCGAGATCGAGCGGCCTGACGCGGTGTTCTTCGCCGAGCCGGACTACGTGATCAGCGAGGACGAGTGCGACCTGCTCAGCTACGTCCGCGCCAGCCCCAAGGGCATCGCGGCAACTGACCTGAGCCAGCGGCAGTTTGACGAGCTGACCGAGCTGGTCGGGGCGTTTGCCCGGCGGCTGCCCGACGAGTTGGCCGGGGCGGCCTTGCATAGCCTGGAACGCGATGGAATGGATAACCTGGCCTTCGCCTGGGCGGGCAGCACCGAGCCCGGGCGGCGGCACTACTTCCGCGTCCAGGGACCTGCGCTGCTCATCGAGCACGACAACACCCAGGGCAACGGCAATCACATTCACTCGGTGTGGCGGAACCCGGCGGACGATTTCGGCGACGATGTGCTGGCCGAGCACTACCGCACGCACCACCAGGCGCACGGCGTGAGTTAAGGGGAAATTCATGACCACACTCGAGAACCGGCCGAACACCGCGCTGCTCGTCGTCGACGTGCAGAACGGCGTCGTCAAGGAGGCCCACCAGCGTAACGAGGTCGTCGCGAACGTCGGCCTCCTGGTTGAGAAGGCACGGCAGGAGCAGATCCCCGTGATCTGGGTCCAGCACAGCGACGAGGACCTGCCCAAGGGAAGCGAGGCCTGGCAGATCGTCCCAGAGTTGGTTCCGGATGGCGCCGAACCGCTCGTCGAGAAGAACTACGGTGACTCCTTCGAGGACACCACGCTCGAGACCGTCCTGTCGGGCCTGGGCGTCGGGCGGCTCGTCGTGGTCGGCGCGCAGACCGATGCGTGCATCCGGTCCACGCTGCACGGCGCGATAACGCGGGGGTACGACGCGACCCTGGTCAAGGATGCGCACACCACGGAGGACATGACGGCCTGGGGAGCGCCGCCGCCCGAGGCGGTCATCGCGCACACGAACCTGTACTGGACCTACCAGACGGCGCCGGGCCGGAAGGGCGGGACGGTCGAGACCAAGGACGTCGAGTTCGGCACCACGTCCTGACGCCTGCGGTCAGCCCGTGGCATAGCGAGCCCGACAGCGGGACGTCCTGACGCCTGCGGTCAGCCCGTGGCGTAGCGCGCGAGCAGTGGGATAAGCACCTGCGCATCGGGGCTGCCCCAGCCGGTGACCGGGTCCCATCCGGGGCCCGCCCGGTACCCGGTGATCGTCGTGGGCGGGAAATCCACGGAGTTGTTCCCCGTGGTGACGTCGTGGAAGGCCCGGTGGTAGGAGGCGCCGCGGGCGATCCGGTATATGGCCGGGTTGACGAAGCCCAGGTGACGCCCGGCGTACTGGTCGGCCAGGGCGATCAGCGCGGCCCAGATCGGGGCGGCGGCGCTAGTTCCTCCGTGGCTCTCGACCGTATCTGCGGTTCCGTTGCTAAATACGACCGCCACGCCCGTGCGGTCGCTGGCATCGGCGGATACATCGGGAACCCCTCGGGTAGCGCCAATGCCAGGGACGCCGGCCTGGTAGGCGGGCCGGGCGAACAACTGGCTGAACCCGCCACCGGAGGCCTGGAAGGACCCGCCCTGGTTTCCGGTGTTTCCGGACGCCAGGCCCCACGCCACTTCGCTGACCCAGGCGCCGGTGGTATGGCTGGCGGTCAGGCTAGTTCCCCCCGCGGACAGAACGAGCGGATCGGAGGCCACCATGAGGACCCCCTTGGCTGGGGCAACAGGCGGGGTGCCGGTCAGGGCCGAGTAGACATTGCACTGATAGGCCGCTGCTCCTATATCGCCTGAGGCGGCGACCACCGTCATGCCACGGTTGACGGCCGTCTGGAGCGCCGCGTTCACGCTGCCGGCTTGCGCACGGCTCACGCAATGCTCGCCGCCGATCTGCCCAGCGGCGCTGATCGACATGACGCTCCCGAGGGTGGCGCCCAACCGGAACTCGGCAACGGCGGCGGCGACCGCGGCCCGAGTGTTGTCCAGGGATGTTGACGGGAGCAGGAGGACGACGAGCGTTGCGCCCGGGGCGAGTGCGTGCACGACTTCCACGTCCAGCACCTCCTCCCCGAAGGCCAGCCAGGGAGAGCTAGCGCCGGCGAGGGTGGTAACGACCCGCATCCGCGCGGCCGGAAGGTGGAACAGGCGGTCGAAGGCCGCCATGTCCTGGCGCAGGTCAGTGATCCCGGGCGGGTTCAGGTGCGTTTCGGCGAGTTCGGGCAGCACCACGGTCTCGCCACGGCCGTCGATCCCGCGGTCCAAGAGAGGCTTGACTCCGTAGGCCACCTGAAGCTGCTGGGGGCTATAGCAGATCGTCGCGGAGCCGCAGTTCGCCGCGGGAACCAGGGGCTGGCCGCCTAGTTGCGCCGTGCCATCCGCTGGGCCGTTCGCTGGACTGGCGGGCAAGCTGGCCGACGGCCGCGGGCTCGTGGTGCCGCCGACGCGGCCTGCGGCCGGTGCGGACCCGCAAGCTAGCGTCAGCAGGCTAAGCGCCGCCGTGACGGCCACGATCCCCGCACGCCGACGGATGACCTGGTGGACGCTCATCGTGCCCTCCTAGCGTTTCTGGCTCCCCGTATTGGGAGTCACGCTAGGTTTCGGTCCCTCGGGACCGATATACGGCTGACCGGGGTCTTGCCGGGTGTACCTACGTACACCCGGGCCGTCCTTGCTGCTAGATCGGGTAGCGGGGGGGTTCTTTGTCGTACTGGCGGCCGGCGGGAGTGGTCCACCGGACGGTCCCATCGGGGAGTTGGTCGACGTGCCATCGGGGGTCTTGCTTGACCCGGTGGTCATGCCTGCACTTCGGATGGCCGTTACACATACAGGTTCGGCCACCCACCTCGTACGGGGTGTTGTGCTCAAAGTCCGATTGGGCGGCGGGCCGCCGGCAGACCGGGCCGGTGCAGGTGGCGTACCGGATCTGGGCCAGGTGCCGGAGCATGACCCCGGGGTCGTGGCCGTGGGCCTGGTGCCGGTGGTCGCACGGGTCGGTGCTGATCGGCTCGACGGTCACGATCAGGTCCCGCGCTCCGGGGATCCCGGTGGCCAGCCGCCAGGTCCCGTACCCGCCCGGTGGTCCGTGCTCGCGGACGATAGTGAAGCCGGGCTGCGGGCCGGCGGCCGGCGGATCAGGCCCGGCCCGGGCGCCCGGTTTAGCCCGCTTCGCCGGGTGGGCGGCTGGGGCGGGCCGGGCGCAGCCGTGGCCGATGGGGCGGCCGTGCTGGTCGGTGACCGTGAGGCACCAGGTGGTGGCGG
>Ga0070730_10002744_pt1 | contig 15980 bp, 16 predicted proteins | sample Coa_R1_3_FD_66447 | JGI IMG/M metagenome (GOLD analysis project Ga0070730, IMG submission 66447) | Surface soil microbial communities from Centralia Pennsylvania, which are recovering from an underground coalmine fire - Coalmine... | ecosystem: Environmental > Terrestrial > Soil > Unclassified ...
CAGATGCACCGGCTGCTGGTCGGTGCCGTAGATGTAGGCGGCCGCGGCGATCGACACGAACACGATGCCGATGGTGAGCAGGCACTGGGCCAGTTCGCCGGCGCGGTAGAAGCGCCGGAAGAACACGTGCTCCAAGACGACGCTCGCAGCAGCAGCCGCAAGGAACGCCACCGGCAGGGTGGCGAAGAACGGCCAGCCCGCATCGTTCATCAGCGTGACGGCGACATAGCCGCCCAGCATGGCAAAGCTGCAATGTGCCAGGTTGACGAAATTCATCATGCCGAGCGTCACCGACAGCCCGACCGACATCAGGAACAGCAGCATGCCGTAGGCAACACCGTCGAACAGCATGCCGAGCACGGAAAGCATCGCGGTTCGCCTAGCCCGCTTGGCAGTCGAACTGAATCAACGTCATTGCGAGGAGCCCCAAAGGGGCGACGAAGCAATCCAGGAAGCCGCGCAAGCCGCTCTGGATTGCTTCGCTTCGCTCGCAATGACGATTCAGTCCCCCGCGGCTCACTTCGCCTCGTGTCCCGGATCCTTGACGTTCGGGACGGCGTCGATGTCGACGTTGCGCAGCTCGTTGCCGACTTTCTCGACGCGGCGGATGTAGATGGTCTGCACGATGTCGCGCGTCTCCGGATCGATCAACATCGGGCCGCGCGGGCTTTCCCAGGTCATGCCCTTGGCGGCGGCGATCAAATCCTCGCCCTCGGTCTTGCCGTTGGTCTTTTTCAACGCGGCGTAGATCAGATGCATGCCGTCATAGCCGCCGATCGAGAAGAAGTCCGGGTTGCGGTGGTAATCGGCGTTGAACGCCTTGACGAAATCGTTGTTGAGCTTGGACTGATGATTGTAGTCGTAGTTCGACACCGTGAGGATGCCGAGCGCGCCATCGCCCATGCTCTTGAGCGCGGGCTCGGAGGCGAGCGCGTCCTGGCCGAGAATTTTGATCTTCGTGGTGTCGATGCCGCGCTCCGCCAGGGCCTTGCCGACCGCGGCCGGCTGCGCGCCGCCCGGCACCCAGATGTAGATGGCGTCGGGATTGAGGTCCTTGGCGCGCTGCACGAAGGCGGAGAAATCCGGATTGTCGACCGGGAAGCGCACCGAACCGACGATCTCGCCGCCGGCGTCCTTAAAACCTTTCTGAAACCAGGTCTCGGCGTCGATGCCCGGGCCGTAATTCGACACCATGGTGTAGACCTTCTTGATGCCCTGCTTGGCCGCCCAGGTGCCGAGCGTGTAATTCATCTGCGGCGTGGTCGACGAGGTCCGCGCCATGTAGGGCGACTTGGTGGTGATGATCGAGGTCGCGGCATTCATGACCACCATGAATTTCTTGGCCTGCGCCGAGACGTCGGCGCCGGCAAGGGCGTTCGGGGTGAGGATCCAGCCGCCCAGAATATCGGCGTGATCGCGGACGATGACCTCCTGGGCGAGCCGCTTGGCGATGTCGGGCGCGATGCCGCCGGTGTCCTTGCGGATGAGTTCGATCTTGCGCCCGGCCACGGTGTCGCCGTTCTGCTTCATGTAGAGCTTGATGGCGTTGTCCATCTGGGTCGCGGTATCGGCGAACTGGCCGGAATAACACATGATCAGGCCGATCTTGATCGTGTCCGCCGCCGCGGCGGGATAAAGCCCGAGCGCCGCAGCCGCCAGGCCGAGCCCGAGCGCACCGGCGCAGCCGATGACGACTTTTTGCATGACTTCCTCCCGGTTCTTGCGAATGGTCAAGGCAATCCGCTACGCCTATCCTCGTTCAGGTCGCGGCCGAGTGCAACGTGCCAAAAGGCGCACGGGCAGGTGGGCCGCGGCCCGCTTGGGAGGATGCGTTGTCCCAAGCATGCATCATCAGTTCAATGGGCCATAAACGCACGACAGGGAGAGACCATGCCAGCCGCCAAGACCTACGAAGCCATCAAAGTCGAGAAGAACGACGGCATCACCTGGCTGATGATCAACCGGCCCGACAAGCGCAACGCCATGAGCCCGCAGGTCCACCTCGAGATGGACGAGGTGCTCGACGAACTCGCGGTCGACCCGGAAACCGAGGTGCTGGTGCTCACCGGCGCCGGCCCCAATGCGTTCTCGGCCGGCCAGGACATAAAACTTTATTTCCGCGCCAATGCGGGCAACGCGGCGGCGCGCCACAAGCTGCGCCGCGCCTCCAACAACTGGCGCTGGCAGAAGCTTTCGACCTTTCCGAAGCCGACCATCGCCATGGTCAACGGCTACTGCTTCGGCGGCGCCTTCACGCAGTGCTGCGCCTGCGATTTCGCGCTCGCGGCAGATGACGCGATGTTCGGCCTGTCGGAGATCAACTGGGGCATTCTGCCCGGCGGCATCGTATCGTGGAACGTGACGCAGACGATGAACTATCGCGATGCGCTGTACTACGCCACGACCGGCGATTCGTTCGATGGCAAGCAAGCCAAACAGATGGGCTTCGTCAATTTCTCCTATCCGAAGGAGAAGCTGCGCGACGAGACCATCAAGCTCGCCAAGAAGCTGATGGAAAAGAGCCCGGCGGCGCTGCGCTACACCAAGGAAGCCATCCGCGCGGTGCGCTTCATGAACGAGCCGCAGGCGGCCGATTATCTCAACGCCAAGAGCGACGCGCTGCGCTACAACGACAAGGAAAACAGCCGCGAGGAAGGCATGAAGCAATTTTTGGACGAGAAGAGCTACCGGCCGGGCTATGGCCATTTCAAGCGCAAGCGGGCAAGCGCCTAAATTCATGGAACGACGCGGACCATCGGCCGGCACCATCGACGACGAGGCGGTCGCGCATTTTGCGCGGCTCGCCGGCCAATGGTGGGACCCGCGCGGGGCCTGGGCAACGCTGCACCGCTTCAATCCGGTGCGGCTCGCCTACATCCGCGACCGCGCGGCGGCGCATTTTTCCCGCGATCCGTCGCGGCTCGATAGTCTCAAAGGCCTGCGCATCCTCGACATCGGCTGCGGCGGCGGCATTCTGTGCGAGCCGCTTAAGCGGCTCGGCGCCGAGGTGGTCGGCATCGATCCGGTCGTCGACAGCATCTCTGCCGCACAGCATCACGCCGCGCAGGCGGGACTGGCGATCGATTACCGCTGCACCACCGCAGAGGATTTGGCGCAAACCGGCGAAGTTTTCGACGTCGTGCTCGCCATGGAAGTGGTCGAGCACGTCGCCGATTTTAATTTGTTCATCGAAGAAGCGGCCGCGCTGGTAAAGCCTGGCGGATTGATGTTCGTCGCTACGATCAACCGCACCATCAAGAGCTTTGCGCTGCTGATCGTGGGGGCCGAGTTCATCTTGCGCTGGATACCGCGCGGCACCCATCAGTGGGACAAGTTCATCACGCCCGACGAGCTGGAAATCGCACTCGAACGCAGCGGCCTTTCCGTCATCGGCGAGACCGGCGTGATCTACAATCTGCTCGCCGACCGTTTTCAGCTCGCCACCGACATGGACGCCAACTACATGGTGGTCGCGGAGAACGCCGCGTGATCGCGTTTTCCTGGCTGTGGGCAGTCTTCACCGTCGTCGCCGCGTTCTTTCAGACCCTGCGCAATGCGATGCAGCGCGAGTTGACCGGCAGCCTCGGCACTGTCGGAGCGACCCATGTGCGCTTTCTGTTCGGCTTTCCGTTTGCGGTGATTTTTCTGATCGGCCTTGTGGTCGGCACCGACGTGCCGCTGCCGCGGCCCGGCTTGGCGTTTTGGCCCTGGGTGATCGACGGCGCCTTCGCCCAGGTCGCCGCCACCGCACTGATGCTGATGGCGATGGGCGAACGGTCGTTCGTCGTCACCATCGCCTACATCAAGACCGAGCCGATCCAGGTCGCGATTTTCGGCCTGATCTTCCTCGGCGACGCGGTGAGCTTGCCGATGATGACCGCGATCATCGTCGCCACCGCCGGCGTGATCGTCATGTCGACCAAGCCCGGCGGCATGATCGGCGGCGTGCGGCCGACGCTGATCGGCCTTGCCTCCGGCGGCATGTTCGCGCTTTCGGCGATCGGCTTTCGCGGCGCCATCCTGAGCCTGCATCTGCCCAATTTCGTCATGGCGGCGACCTTCACGCTGGTCGTCGGACTTTTGATGCAGGCGGTCGTGCTGTCGGCCTATTTGTGGCTGCGTTCGCCCGCGGTGCTGACTGCTATCGTGCACGCGTGGAAGCCGTCGCTGTTCGCCGGTTTTATGGGCGCGCTCGCCTCACAGTTCTGGTTTCTCGCATTTGCGCTCGCCACCGCCGCCAGCGTGCGCACGCTGGCGCTGATCGAAGTGCTGTTCGCCCAGCTCGTCGCGCGCTTTGCTTTTTCTCAGAAGACGACGTTGCGCGAGGCCATCGGCATGGTGCTGGTGGTCGCCGGCGTCGTGCTGCTGCTTTTCGAGCACTGACGCCAGTCAGTTATGATCGTCCGGCAGCATCGGCAGCGGGTGAAACTCGATGCCTTCCTCGTGCAGCGCCTTGGCGTCTTCGGGCGAAGCTTCGCCGTAGATCGAACGGTGCTCGATCTCGCCGTAATGCATCTTGCGCGCTTCCTCGGGAAACCGCTGCCCGACATACTGCGCGTTCGTGGTAACGTGGTCGCGCAGTTCCTTGAGTTTCTGCCGCAGCTCGCGCTCCTGCGGCGACGTCATGGCGACGGCGGTCTTGCCGGGCGGCACCGGCAGCGGCGGCAATGCTTGAGCCGGCTGCGGAGACGCAGGCATGGAAGGCGGCTGCGGCATTGGCGGTGCGACCTCTTCAGAATCGCTCCGCGCCAGCCGCGGTGCCATGATGGCTTTCTCCACCTTGGCGGAGCCGCACATCGGGCATGTCACCAGCCCGCGTTTCTTCTGCTTGTCGAATGCCGCTGAATTCGCAAACCAGCTTTCGAACTCATGGCCCTTGGCACAGCTGAGCGCATAGCGGATCATGATGCGCCCCGCACCGCATGCAGATAGGCCGGCTCGGCCATCGGCTCGACCAGTTCGAAGCGCCTGCCGTGGCGCAGCGACGGAATTTTGGCGCGTGCCGCCGCGGCTTCGGCCGGGTCGATCTCGGCCATGACCAAGCCGGGCTCGGTGCCGCCTTCGGCGAGCACCCGCCCCCACGGATCGACGATCAACGAATGGCCGTAAGTCTCGCGCCCGTTCTCATGCTTGCCGCCCTGCGCAGCGGCGAACACGAATGAGCCGTTCTCGATGGCGCGGGCGCGGATGAGCACGTGCCAATGCGCTTCGCCGGTCTGCCGCGTGAATGCCGACGGAATGGCGAGGAACGAAGCGCCGGCCTCGGCCAGCGCCCGGTAGAGCGCCGGGAAGCGCAGGTCGTAACAGACCGTGAGGCCGAGCCGGCCCCACGGCAGATCGGCGACCACGGCGAGCTCGCCCGGCCGATAGGTATTGGATTCGCGATAGCTCTCGCCGCCGGCGAGATCGACGTCGAACATATGGATCTTGTCATAGCGCGCGACGACCTCGCCGCTGCGGTCGATCAGAAACGAGCGGTTCACCGCCTTTTCGGACGAAGCTTTGAGCGCGAGCGAGCCGAGATGAATGATGATGCCGAGCTTGCGGGCGACCTCGCGCATGGTCGCCAGCGTCGGATCGCTCTCGTCGGCGACGATATTGGCGAACAGGCGTTCGCGCTTGACCTCCATGATGTTGGTCATTTCCGGCGTCTGCACGTAATCGGCGCCGGCCGCTTTGGCTTCACCGACCGCAGCCAAGACGGCGTCGAGATTGGCGCGCGGGTTGACGCCGGTGCGCATGGCGATCAGCGCGACCTTGAACTTGCTCGGCTCGCTCATGCCGGCGCCTCCTTGGCCTCGGCGAGGAGCGCGTCGAGCTTGCCGGCATCTTCCAGCGCATAAAGATCGTCGCAGCCGCCGACATGGGTGGCGCCGACGAATATCTGCGGGAACGTGCTGCGGCCGCCGGCGCGCTCGATCATCTGCCGGCGGATCTGCCGATCCCGACTGGCATCGATTTCATGGAAAGCCACGCCCTTGCTGGACAACAGCTCTTTGGCCTCCAGGCAGAACGGACAATAGGGAATCGTGTAGATGTCGACGGCCATGATTCGGTCAATATAGGCGCTGGCTGAAGCCTTCCCTATAGGGCCGTTCGCGCTGGATCGGCAACCCGGGCGAACACCAGCACGTCCACATTGGCCGCCCCGGCGCGATTGAGCGCGCGGGCGCAGCCGTCGACCGTCGCGCCGGACGTCAGCACGTCGTCGATCAGGACGAGGCGACGGCCGGCGACCGCGGCCTTCTCCGGCACTTTAAACGCGCCCTGAATATTGCTGGCACGCTCGGTGCGGCTCAGCCCAACCTGCTGGACCGTGGCCTTGACGCGCTTGAGCGCGCCGGTGGCGATCGGCACGCCGGTTTCGGCCGATACCGCCGCGGCCAGCATGGCCGATTGGTTAAAACGGCGGGCCCATTGGCGCCGCCAGTGCAGCGGCACCGGCACGAGCGCGTCGGCCTCCGCCAGTAGCTCGCGGCCGGCGTGCCCGACCCAACGCCCCATCATGGGCGCCAGATCGAGCCGGTCGCTATATTTGAGCGCGTGCACGAGCGCGCGCGAAATCTCGTCGAAGCGCACCGCGGCGCGGGCGCGGTTGTAGGCGGGCGGAGCGGCGATCGCCTCCATCGACAGCACGCCCGGCCCCGGATCGTACTGGAATGGGATGCCGAGCCGCTCGCAATACGGCCGCGTGATGAAAGACAGCTTCGACCAGCAGGCCGGACAAAGGCCGCTGCCCTCGACCGGCTCGCGACAGACCGCGCACAGCGGCGGCAGCGCCACATCGAGCGCGGCGCGGCAAAACCCTCGCGCCGCTTCGACTAGGCGCCGTGCGTGATGAGAAACAATAAAGGCCGCCGACACCGCCATGGCGCGCAACGATGATGATGCGTTTCTGGTAGACTATACGGAATAGTCCACCATGCCGCAAAGCCCGCTCATTTTTGACCGCACACTGATGCGCAAGCGCCGCCGCCGCGCCCGCGCCCTCGGCGCGGCCACGTTCTTGGTCGATCGCGCCGCCGATGATTTGGCCGGCCGGCTCGGCGCGGTGCTGCGCCGATTCGACGTCGCGGTCGATCTCGGCACCCACACTGACGCGGCGCGTAACGCGCTGGCGCGGCTCGGCTCGGTCGGCACGATCATTGCGGCTCGCTCGATCGATGAGCCCGCGTCGTCAGCAACCGCGAATATGAAAGTCGTCGTCGCCGACGAAGAAGCTTTGCCGTTTCGCGACGACTCGCTCGATCTCGTCGTCTCGGTCCTGGCGCTGCAGTTCGTCAACGATCTGCCCGGCACGCTGATACAAATCCGCCGTGCATTGAAGCCGGACGGGCTGTTCATGGCCGCCCTGATCGGCGGTGAGACGCTGACCGAGCTGCGCCAAGCATTTGCCGCGGCGGAAAGCGAGATCGAAGGCGGCGCCTCGCCGCGCGTCGCGCCGTTTGCCGACCTGCGCGAGCTCGGCGCACTGTTGCAGCGTGCCGGCTTCGCGTTGCCGGTCACCGATGTCGATCGGGTTTGCGTGCGTTACGAGTCGGCATTCGCGCTGATGCACGATCTGCGCCGCATGGCGGCCACCAACGCGCTGATCGAGCGCCGCCGCGCGCCGCTGCGCCGCGCCACATTGCTGCGCATGGCCGAGATTTACGGCGAACGCTTCGCCGATCCGGACCGCCGGCTGCGCGCTACGTTCGAGATCGTCTGGTTGTCCGGCTGGGCGCCGCATCCGAGCCAGCAGCAGCCGCTGCGGCCCGGCTCGGCCCAGGCGCGCCTCGCCGATGCGCTCGGCACGCGCGAGATATCGGCGGGTGATAAGGCTGGACGGTAATTATGCCGAACTGCGAATAGCGTTCAGTTTACTTCATCGCCGTGGCAACGCCGGTGTAGAGACCCTGCACGGTCGAGCCGAGACTCACGATCGTGGTGGCGATCGCCACCGCGATGCCCGAAGCGATCATCGCGTACTCGATGGCTGTTGCGCCGCTGTCGTCATGCAGGAAACGGCCGAGGTTGCTGATCGTCTTGGGTGCACGCTTGAACATTGGGGGGACGCTTTCTGGCTTTTCCGGTTTTCGATCACAACAGCGTTGCAAGATGCGGGATCAAGGGTTCGTCGGCAGGCGGCATCGGATAATTGCGCAAATCGTTCGGCCGCACCCATTTGAGCGTCTGCTTTTCCCGCGCCTCGACGAACCCTTCCCAGCGCCGGCAGACATAGAGCGGCATGAGCAGGTGGAAGTCGGGATAAGCATGACTCGCGAAGGTCAGCGGCGCGAGGCACTCCTCCTTGACGACGATTCCGAGTTCCTCCCTCAGCTCGCGGATGAGGCTCTGCTCCGGCCGCTCGCCCGCCTCGACCTTGCCGCCGGGGAACTCCCACAGCCCCGCCATCACCTTGCCCGGCGGGCGCTGCGCGATCAGCACGCGACCGTCGGTATCGATGAGGGCGCAGGCGGCGACAAGAACCAGCTTCACGCTCACGACCGCCCTCAAGCTAAACAATCGGTGGTAAAGGCAGCTTCAATCCGATCGAATAATGCGCCGGAATCGCCGCAACGGTTAATACAGGCTTACTGCCGAAGTGTAGCGCCGTACAGCGGATGAAGGCCGTTGGCGTGCGCTCAAGCGCAGCTTCACGCACGGCCCTTGGCCACCAACTCCAACACCGCGTCGGCGACCACCTGCGGCGCTTCCTGCGGCGGGTTGTGACCCACCCGCGGCAGAACGTGACGTGTAAACAGGGCGGTGAAGAAGCGGTGGTGGTGCTCGGAGGCGGCGGGCGACTGGATGCCGTCGACCTCGCCTTGCAGCGCAATGGTCGGCACCGCGATCTTGGGCTGGTCGGCAAGCTTCCGCTCGATCGGCTCCAGCGCCGGATCGCCGGGCGCATAGCCAAAACGATGGCGATACGACTGGATCGTCACGTCGACGAAGTCCGGGTTGTCAAACGATGCCGCGCTCCGCTCGTAGGTGGCGTCATCGAATGTCCAAAGCGGTGACCAGATTTGCCAGATGTAGCGGCACAGCGCGCCGCGGTTTTGCGTCAACCCGGCGCGGCCTCGCTCGGTATGAAAGTAATACTGATACCAGAAGCGATGCTCCTGCGCCGGCGCCACCGGTTTTTTCGACGCGGCGATGTCCTGGATGTTGTAACCATTGCCGCTGACAAGGCCGATCACGCGCTCGGGCCACAAAGCCGCAACGATGCAGGCAGCGCGGCCGCCCCAATCGTAACCCGCCAGCACGGCGCGTCCGATTCCGAGCGCGTCCATCAGCTCGCGCAAATCGTTGCCGAGCGCCGCCTGCTGGCCGGAGCGGGGCGTATCGGCGGAGAGAAATCGCGTGGCGCCGAATCCGCGCAAGTACGGCACGATGACCCGGCAGCCGGCAGCCGCGAGCAGCGGAACGACCTCGTCGTAGCAGCGCGGATCATACGGCCAGCCGTGCAGCAAAATGACCGGCAGGCCGTCCGAGCGGCCGTTTTCCTCAAACGCTACCTCGAGCGTCGAGGTGCGGACACGTTCGCAGGCGACGGGCTTTCCGGCACTCGGTACAGCCATTGTGGCAAGCCCAATCCATCGCACGCGATGCCGCGTGTTATTCCGCTTTGATGCCGGCGTCGCGGATGACCTTACCCCACTTGTCCGTCTCAGCCGCGATAAGCTTGCCGAAATCGGCCGGCGAGCCGGTCAGCAACATGCCGCCCATGTCGGCAATCCGGGTTTTGATCGTGGCATCCGCCAGTCCGGCATTGGTTGCCTGGTTGAGCGTTTCGACAATCGGCTCCGGAGTCTTCCGCGGCGCGGCGATGCCAAACCATGAGCTTGCTTCGTAGCCCGGAATAAAGTCGCTGGCGCTCGGCACATTGGGCAAGGCCTCCGAGCGTTGGACCGTGGTGACCGCCAGCGGCCGCAGCCGATTGGCGCGGATGTGCCCGATCGAGGCCGTCATGGTGGCAAAACCGACCTGTACTTGCCCGGCGATGAGATCGGCCATCGCCGGACCGTCACCGCGATACGGCACATGTTGAATGTTCACGCCGGTCATCACGTTGAACAGTTGGCCGGCGAGATGGCTCGCAGTCCCGATGCCGGCCGAGGCAAAGCTGAGCTTCCTCGAATTGTCTTTGGCGTAGGCAATCAATTCCGGAACAGTCTGCACCGGAAGCGACGGATGGACCTCGACGACGTTCGGTACGCGCACCACACCGGCGACCGGTGCCGTGTCGCGGATGAAGTCGAAGTTCAGATGGGGGTAGAGCGCCGCATTGGCCGCGACCGCCGGCGGGACCATGAGCAGCGTGTAGCCGTCGGGCGCGGCGTTGATCATCGTTTCGGCACCGACGTTGCCGCCGGCACCCGGCCGGTTTTCGATGACGAATTGCTGGCCGAGTCGCTGCGACAACCATTGGCCGATCAGGCGACCCAGGATGTCGCTCGTGCTGCCCGCCGCGAATCCGACGACGATCCGCACTGGGTGCGCCGGATAGGCTTGCGCCCACGCGCTGTGCGAGGCGACCGGCAGCGCGGCGGCGGCGGTTCCGAGACGGAGCATGTGCCTGCGAGATAATTTCGTCATTTTCTCCCCCCGAGCCGTACTTTGTGATTCCGTGGGCGCGATACTACAGCATGCATGCCTAGCCCGATGCCAGGGAGACGGGCTCACCACGCGCTTGGTGGCACGCTCGGAGCAAGATGGCCGCAGGCGCTCGCTTCCCGCCGAAGCCAGTCGTCGTCGACCGGCTCTCCGGGGCGACAGCGAATTGCCGATCGCGCGCGCTAAGCCGGGCTAGCGGGCCGACTGGAATAGCGGGGCGCGACGGAGCTGCTCGGGCTGAACCATGCCCGGCAAGAAACTGAAATCAGTCGAAACCTTCGATTTGCGGAACGTTGCCACGTGGTGGCAGGAGACGCACGACCCGGTACCGAACCCGTCGTTGGGGTCGTATGCGTTCTGCATGTAGGTCTCCACTACGGTGTTTGACAACAGATTCGGCGCCGCATCCAACGGCAGCTTCATTTGAGTTTCATAGGTGGTGCCCCACTGCGTGCTGACAAGCATGTAATGCGAGAACACCGACCCGACCTTTGCCAAAGCGTCTTGCCATTGCCTGTTGAGCTCTGCCGTCGTCTCGTAAATCTTCCAGCATCGCGCAACCTGCGTGCCAATCGCTTTTCCGCCAACCTGCTTCAGATAGTTGGCTGCAAAGGGTTGTTGTCGAGACCAGTAAAATTTACCGCCTGGCGACGCCTTGGGCGGTTGGTTGACGGCGAGAGGCGGAATGAGTTGCCGAAGGGTCTTGGTGAAATATGAATATTCAGGCGCCGACGCATCCGGCGGCAATGGCGGACAAGATTGGAGGTCGGGATTGCTCTTGACCGTACCGAGTTTGCATTCAGTCGGCTTCGTGACATCGCATGGCGCTGCGGCCAAAGGCGCGTTGTCGACATGTTCGAATGTCGTCCAGAACCAGCTGGGCAGCAGGTTGTTTCCCAGGGGAGCGTTCTTCTGGATGATGTGCATTGCGACCAGACCGAGGTCGACCTGAGCGCAAAGCTTACCGGCCGGCTTGACGAGATCGGGGGCGACGGCGAGCAGCGCATGGATCACATAGAACCGCTTCGCGTCGTCTGGATGATTTTTGAGATCGAGGACACGCCACGCCGCTTTTATTTCGATGGCACCCGTGGATTTTGTAGTCGTGAAGTCAGGGAAATTGACTTTCTGAGCTGGCAAAGCGGCCAAGAACGCCTTTTGACCGGCGGCAGTGGTCAGGTTCCATTGTTTGTTGCCGCCGGGCGCTTGAAGATAGCCAATCTCGATCGTGTTGAGGCGCCTTTCGTAAATCGTCCAATTGCCGTCTATGTCGATAAGCGGGTCGCCAGTCGCCGCCTGGATGATTTCCTCGTGCTGAGCGACCTCTTTGCCCTGGCCATTGGAAGCGAAAGAAAAAACTGGCTCGTCATCGATGCGTGCGGCCTTACAATCGGCCTGCACCGACGAGCCTTTGAAAACGTCCGCCGGGCGTGCCCACGTTTGCCAAACGCGCGCACCGCCGGACTGCAGGCCTTGCTCGGGCGCCGCACTCTCGCTTTTAGCGGCCCAGTTCAAGGCCACGAAAGTTTGCCATGAGAGATTGTCGAATGGCGTCTGGACATCCCCCGCCGGGGACTGGGGGCGCCTATTGACCAGGCCCTGGTACCCGACGCCGTTTTTTAGGGCCTGATCGTCGCCGATATTGCCTGGGATAATCGGACAGAATGTTGAGACCTTCGGGTCGGCGCAAAATTGCGGCGTAGGTGTATAGGGCTTCTGAGCTGAGCCGGTGGATCCGAATGCGATCAGGAGAAGGAGAGGCGAAAGAAAGAAAAGAACGCGAATGCATTGCTGCATGGTATTCCCCCCATTGCACTCAGCTGCCCAGCATCATTTCCAGGGAAGAAACCGCTACGATCTTACGTTGAGGAGGTCAAGTACTCGTGTAAAGCAAGTGCTGTATTTCTTGAAAAATTCACTTTGGGCAAAGGGCGAGTCCGGGCTCATGCTCCGGATGCTGATCGACGCATGCGCTCTTGCGGCGAAACTGCCCCTCGGCATTAAAAAATTCCGCGGCGCGCTTCGCGCAGAGCAAAGAGCACCTACGACCGGTAGTCTCCGTTGATCGCCACATACTCTTTGGTGAGATCGCAGGTCAGCACGCGGTCGCGGCCCTTGCCGAGGCCGAGCGCGACTTTCAGCGTGATCTCCGGCTTCTTCATCGCCGCCGAAACGGCCGCCTCGTCATAGCCCGGATCGCGCTCGCCCTTGTGGGCGACGCGCATGCCGTTGAACCAGATCGACAGCCGGTCGCGGTCGGCGGGCTCGCCGGCTTTACCGACCGCCATGACGACGCGCCCCCAATTGGCGTCCTCGCCGGCGATCGCCGTCTTGACCAAGGGCGAATTGGCGATCGACAGCGCGATGCGCCGCGCCGAACGTTTAGATCTCGCGCCTTCGACCACGATTTCGACCAGCTTGCGGGCGCCTTCGCCGTCACGCGCCACCTGTTCGGCAAGATCGGCGAGCACCGCTTCAAAACCCTTGCGAAAGGCGGGCAGACGCGGATCGTTGGTACGCGTTATTTTTTCGACGCCGTGCCGCGCGGCGGCGCCGGTCGCAAAGACGAGCAGCGTATCCGAAGTCGAGGTGTCGCCGTCGATCGTCAGCGCATTGAACGTGTCCTCGACGCCGTCGCGCAGCAGGCCGCGCAGCACGGCCGGCGCGATCGGCGCGTCGGTGAACACGAAGGCGAGCATCGTGCCCATGTCGGGCGCGATCATACCGGCGCCCTTAGCGATGCCGCAGATGGTCACCGCACTCGAGCCGAACCGCACCATGGCGGCGGCGCCCTTGGGAAAGGTGTCGGTGGTCATGATCGCCTTGGCGGCGGCTTCCCAGCCGCCGGGCGCAGCGTCCGCGGCGAGCCGCTCCATCACGTCGCCGAATTTGCTGGCATCGAGCGGTTCGCCGATCACCCCGGTCGAAGCCAAAAATACCTTGTCGGGCTTGCAATCGACCGCCGCGGCGGCGATGTCGGCGGTCATTGCGGTCGCGGCTTTGCCCGACTTGCCGGTAAACGCATTGGCGTTGCCGGAATTGACCACCAGCGCGCTGGCAGTACCGCTCTTGATGCGGGCGCGGCACCAGTCGACCGGCGCCGACGGACATTGCGAGCGCGTGAACACGCCGGCCACTGCCGTACCGGGATCCAACGTTGCGAGCAGCACATCGGTACGTCCGGCATAGCGGATACCCGCTGCCGCGGTCGCAAGCCGCACGCCGGCGACCGGCGGCATTTCGGGAAATGATGCGGGCGCGAGAGGCGAGATAGCGGGCGGCATGTTGTTGTCATTCCGGGGCGCGGCGAAGCGGCGAACCCGGAATCCACAACCACGATCGATTCAGGTCGGTCTCGACCGACTGTGGTTATGGATTGGGGCTCTCGCTTCGCTCGGCCGGAATGACAACAGAGCTTTTTCGCGCTCCCCGCAAGAGGGCGGCTTTACTTCTTCACCGGCGCGGCGGGATTGAGCATGGGGTTCGGCGCCGCCGGCTGGTCGAGCCGTTCGATCTTGGCGCTCTTGCGCAGGTTGTCGACCAGCTCGGCCTGCGCACGGTGCGTCACGAAATTCTCGATCTGGCCCTTGACCTGATCGAAAGTCGGCGTCGGCTTGATGCGCTTGTCTTCGACCTTGATGATGTGCCAGCCGAACTGGGTGTGTACCGGATCGGAAATCTGACCCTTGTCGAGTTTGAACGCGGCCTCGGCAAATTCCGGCACCATCTGGTCCTTGGTGAAATAGCCGAGATCGCCGCCGTTGGCGGCGCCGGGATCCTTGGATTTTTCCTTGGCGATTGCGGCAAAGTCGGCGCCGCCTTTCAGCTGTGCCTCGATCGCCTTGGCCTCGTCTTCGCTGGCGACGAGGATGTGGCGCGCGTGCACCTCCTCCTCGCTGGTCATCTTCTTGACCGCCTCGTCGTATACCTTGTGCATGGCGTCGTCGGTCAGCGCCGCTTTGCCGGCATTGCGCAACAGCGCTTCCATCAGCACCTTGTTACGCTCGAACGCGACCTGGTGCTGCACCTCTGGTTTGTCGCCCAGCCGCTGCTGCTCGGCGGCTTGCGCCAAGACGATGACGTCGGCGAGGTAGGTGATGAGGTATTCGCGCTTCTGTTCCGGCGTCATCTGCGCCGGTACGTTGCCGCCGATTTCCTCGTCGGCGAAGGCCAGATCGCTCTGCCGGATATCGACGCCGTTGGCGCGGGCGATCACCGGGTCGGAATCCTGTGCCCGCAGCGTCGCTGCCGGAGCTACCAGCGCGGCGGCCAGCGCCAGCGCGCCAAGCGGACGGACGAGGAGAGAATAACGTGAGGTCATGGGGTCTTCCTTGTGTCACGGGCGCATTGCCCGGGTCGGCCTTGCGGGTGCACGAGGTACCGAACCGCTGCCGTGTCCGCGGCGGCAGCCCGTCGGGCTACCGCTCATTTACGGCTGCCATATGCGCAGGCGGCTGTCGGGCGCGGACACTCGCCGAATTGCGGCCTATTGGCAATCGGAGAATGACGGACCGCCTTAACGAGCGCGTGAATTTGCGGTCGCATTGACAAGAAAACCACCCCCTCCTATCTGTCGCCGAGAGTCTGGGCGGCCATTGCCTCGCATGTCACCGTTTGCATTGTCGCCTCGCAGAAACCCTGATAGCGCCGCATTTTCCGCAACTTGGCCATTGCACCAGCGCGACGAGGAAAAGCCATGGGCGCCGGGCCGCGAACGATATTGGATAGAAGCGGCGTTGCGGCGCGGCCCGAACCAAGCGGAAGGATAATGTTGCGATGATCGGCGCGGTCGCCCGCAAGCTGTTCGGTTCCGCCAACGACCGGCGGATCCGCTCCTATCGATCTCGAGTCGACACGATCAATGCCCTCGAAAAGGAGCTTGAGGCGCTCTCCGACGAGGCATTGCGCGCCCGCACCGAGGACTTCAGGCGCGAAGTCGCCGAGGGCAAGAGCCTCGACGACATCCTGGTGCCGGCCTTCGCCACCGTGCGCGAGGCCTCCAAGCGCACGCTCGGCCAGCGCCATTTCGACGTGCAGCTGGTCGGCGGCATGGTGCTGCACGAGGGCCGGATCGCCGAGATGAAGACCGGCGAAGGCAAGACCCTGGTCGCCACGCTCCCAGTCTATCTCAATGCGCTCGCCGGCCGCGGCGTCCACGTCGTCACCGTCAACGACTACCTGGCCAAGCGCGACGCCGAATGGATGGGCCAGATCTACAAATTCCTCGGGCTTTCGGTCGGCGTCATCGTCCACGGACTCGACGACGAGCAGCGCAAGCAGCAGTACGACTGCGATGTCACCTACGGCACCAACAACGAGCTCGGCTTCGACTATCTGCGCGACAACATGAAGTACCGGCTCGAGGACATGGTGCAGCGCGG
>Ga0070730_10002745_pt1 | contig 15976 bp, 14 predicted proteins | sample Coa_R1_3_FD_66447 | JGI IMG/M metagenome (GOLD analysis project Ga0070730, IMG submission 66447) | Surface soil microbial communities from Centralia Pennsylvania, which are recovering from an underground coalmine fire - Coalmine... | ecosystem: Environmental > Terrestrial > Soil > Unclassified ...
CCGTTCGCGTGACGCGCGGCCTGGACCGAATCGCGTGCAGCCTAAAGCCGCGCGAGGAAAGCCGCGACGGAGCGCCGAGAGGCGAGCGCGCCCGAAGCGCAGTGCGGCGGCAACGTCGCAATGCGTGGCGCGCGCCGCACCCGAAGCATCGGCAGGCGGTAACGTCTGCCGGTGTGGCGCGGTTTGTAATGCGTATGCGCCTGTCGGCGCTCCGCCTCCCTCATTTTATTTGCCCGGGAGGCGACGTTTCGTGCCGCCGTGGCAAGACTCGGATGCCCCCGCATCGCGAGAATGAGAGAACGCGTGCGTATTCTTTCCGCCCCCGCGATAGCGGGGGAGGGGGACCATCTTGCGCAGCAAGATGGTGGAAGGGGCTTCGGCCTCGACGCTTCGCTTGAATCGAAAGAGTTGCGTCGATTCCGCGCGCCCCCTCCACTATCCTGCGCTCGCTTTCGCTCGCTCCGGATGGTCCCCCTCCCCCGCTCCGCTTCGCTACGCGGCGGGAGGATGAAGAGTGCAGCGCCCGTTCTGAGATTCGCCGCTACGCTTTACCGGTGCCGACCAGCATGGACCACCGGGTCAAGCCCGGTGGTGACGAAACAGGGAGATGCGTCGTGAAAACGATTTCAGCGCGTCAGTGCCTGGCGATGATTTCGCGTTCGTCGCGATGCACGGGCGGCGTGTCGGACAATCGCGTCGCCTTGCGCCGCAACAGCCGCGACGGCCTGCGCCGCGCGATGGCGCCGCGGCGGCGGCGGCGCGCGAGCGGTGCGGCGATGCGCACGGCACCGAGCCGCGCGAACGGCTCGCGTAAAGTACCGTCGCCTTCGGCGACCAGGAGCGGCAGGCCGAGCGCGCGGCCCCAGGCTTGCCATTCGGCGACCACGTCGTCGCTTTCCTTTGCCAAGAACAGCGGCAGCGACAGTGCCGCATCGTCGTGCTCGAGCACGACCGCGATCGCGTTCGGCGCCTGCCCGGCTTCGCCGATCAGCCGGATGGCGACGCCGCGGAACGACGCGACCGGCAGATTGAGCGCCATGCGCATGCCGGCGACCGAGCGGCGCAGCACCACGCGTTCGCGATGCAGGTCGACGACGCGCAGCCGCTCGTCGGCCGCCTCGTCGGCGGCGGTAAAGCGCACGGGCAGTGAAAACGGGTCGAGCCGCGGCGCGCTCGCCATCCCGCTGGTGCGCGGGGATGGCTCGGGAGTCCCTGCCGCATTGGCGCGACAGGGAGTCCCGGCCTGACCAGACCCGGCAGCGATCCTGCCGGTCTCCATTCGACGCCTCGAAAAGGCTGAACTCCCCCCGGGCTGTTGCCGCCCGGTTTGTCGCAACAATGCCACAAGCCTTTCGCGATCCGCTTAAGGAGACTGGTTAAGGGCTCGTTGTTCGGAGCGCGCAACGCGCACATGATTGACGAGCGGTTGCCGGGCGGCGTCGCAATTGAGCGATTCCGCCGCCGCGACCGGGTTGATTCAGGTCCGCGGCAAGCACATCTTGGTTTCGGTCGGCCGCTGTTCCACTGACCCGCCCGCATCTTTCCGCCACAGCCCAAGATCCTTCCGCTCAAATGTCCTCCTTGCTCGACCAATCCGCACTGACCGACCTGGCCGAGCGCCTGGTGGCCGCCGCCAAGCGCGCCGGGGCGGACGCGGCCGATGCCATCGCGGTGCGCGGCGTGAGCCTCTCGGTCGAGGTGCGCGAGGGCGCGGTCGAGGAATCGCAGCGCGCCGAAGGCGACGACGTCGGCTTGCGCGTCCTGGTCGGCCGCAAGCAGGCGGTCGTGTCGACCAATGACGTCAAAGGCGACGGCGTCGATACGCTCGCCGAACGCGCCGTGGCCATGGCGCGCGTGGCGCCCGAGGATCGCTTCGCCGGGCTCGCCGAACCGGAGCTGTTGGCGCGCAGCCTGCCGGCGCTCGATCTGTTGGACCCCGACATGGCGTCGGTCGATGTTTTGGAACGGCGCGCCCGCGACGCCGAAGCGGCCGCGCTTGCCGTGGCGGGCGTGACCAAATCCGGCGGCGCGTCGGCGTCGTCGGGCATCGGCGGCATGGTGCTGGTGACGAGTCACGGCTTTGTCGGCGCCAGCATGTCGTCGAACCATTCGATCTCGATGTCGGCGATCGCCGGCGAAGGCACCGGCATGGAGACCGATTACGATTACAGTTCGACCCTGCACGCCGCCGACCTCGACAGCGCCGAAGCGGTCGGCCGCAGCGCCGGCGAACGCGCCGTCAAGCGCCTCAACCCGCGCAAGGTGGCGACGCGGCAGGTGCCGATCGTGTTCGACCGGCGCATCGCCGGATCGCTGGTCGGCCATCTCGCCAGCGCCGCCAACGGCAGCTCGGTCGCGCGCAAGACCAGCTTCTTGCGCGACAAGCGCGGCCAACAGATTTTTGCCCGTGGCATCGACGTGATCGACGATCCGCTGCGCAAGCGCGGTCTGCGGTCGCGGCCGTTCGATGCCGAGGGCGTCGCAGGGAGCGTGCAGAAGATCGTCGACGACGGCGTGTTGCAGTCTTGGCTGCTCGACTGCGCCACCGCGCGCGAGCTCAATCTGCAAACCAACGGCCATGCGCAGCGCGGCGTGTCGTCGACGCCGTCGCCGGTGCCGAGCAATCTGCATCTGGCGCCCGGGCCCAACAGTCCGCGCGAGCTGATCGGCGATATCAGCAACGGCTTTTTCGTCACCGGCCTGATCGGCATGGGCGTCAACATGGTCACCGGCGATTACAGCCGCGGCGCCTCGGGCTTTTGGATCGAGAACGGCGAGCTGGCCTATGCGGTGAGCGAAGTGACCATTGCCGGCCGCTTGCTGGACATGTTCAAGAGCCTGACGCCGGCGAACGATCTGCAATTCCGCTACGGCACCAATGCGCCGACACTCCGCATCGAGGGCCTGACCGTTGCCGGCCACTGAGCCGGCTGAGCTTGCCGCGCTCGTCGCGCGGCTCGCCGCGTGCGTGCGCGAGGCGGGCGCGCTGGCGCTGACCATGTTCGGCGCGCCGCTGAAAAGCTGGACCAAGGGCGCGTCGTCGCCGGTCAGCGAAGCCGATATGGCGGTCGATCGGCTGTTGCGCGACGGCCTGAAAGCTGTTGCGCCCGACATCGCTTGGCTGTCCGAAGAAAGCACTGACGACCCGGTGCGGCTCGAGGCGCCGCGGGTCTGGATCGTCGATCCGATCGACGGCACCCGCGGCTACATCGCCGGCCTGCCGGACTGGGCGGTGTCCGCGGCGCTGGTGGAGCACGGTCGGCCGATCGCGGCCTGCCTGTTTGCCCCGGTCACCGACGAATTCTTCATGGCGGTCGCCGGTTCCGGCGCGACGCGCAACGGCATGGCGATCGCGGCCAGTCCGGGCGCCGGTCTCGCCGACGTGCGCTTTGCCGGGCCGAAAAATTTTCTGGAGCGGCTCGGCACGGTCGCGCCGCCGTTTTCGATCACGCCGCGGCTGCATTCGCTGGCGCTGCGGCTGGCGCGCGTCGCCCAAGGCGAGATCGACGCTGCCATCGCCGGCGGCAGCAGCCACGACTGGGATCTTGCCGCAGCCGACCTATTGGTGCACGAAGCGGGCGGCGCGCTGACGCCGTTTTCCGGCGAGCCGTTATGCTACAACCGCCCGGTGCCGCGGCACGGCATGCTGGTTGCCGCCGGCCGCGAGCGCCACGCGGCGCTGCTCGAACTGCTCAAGCGCGTGCCCGCCGCCTGACAGGACGGAGTGCAGAGTTTGCCGGATCGATTGCCGCTCGCGCTGCGCGTCTATCGGCTGGCATCCCGCGCCGCCACGCCGCTGGTGCCGCGACTCCTTGCCAAACGCCTCGCGCGCGGCAAGGAGCACCCGGCCCGGCTCGGCGAACGCCGCGGTGAACCGAGCCTGCCACGTCCCGTGGGACCTTTGATCTGGGTGCACGGCGCCAGCGTCGGCGAGATGCTGGCCGCCGTGCCGTTGATCGAACGCATCCGCAGCCGCGATTTCGCCGTGCTGGTCACCTCCGGCACGGTGACGTCGGCCGCGCTCGCCGGACAGCGCCTGCCGGACGGCGCGCTGCATCAGTTCATTCCCGTCGACGTGCCGCAATTCACTGCGCGCTTTCTCGATTATTGGCGGCCGGATCTGGCGCTGTTCGTCGAATCCGATCTGTGGCCGAACCTGATCCTCGGCTGCGCGAGCCGCAAAATCCCGATGATCCTGATCAATGGCCGCATTTCGGAACGTTCGTTCCGCCGCTGGCGCCTCGTGTCCGGCGCCAGCGCAGCGCTGCTCGGCCGCTTCGATTTGTGTCTTGCGCAATCGGCCGCGAACGCGCAGCGGCTGGCGCGGCTCGGCGCGCCGCACGTGTCCTCGACCGGCAATCTGAAGCTCGACGTGCCGGCGCCGCCGGTCGACGCCGCGACGCTGCACCGCTTCAACGCCTTGATCGGCTTGCGCACCGTGGCCGCGGCGGCCTCGACCCATCCGGGCGAAGAGACCGCAATGATCACGGCGCACCGGCGGCTGCGCGCCAAGCACCCGCAGCTGTTGACATTGATCGCGCCGCGCCATCCGGAGCGCGGACCGAGCATCGCCGATATCGCCAAGGTCGCCGGCCTTTCGGTCGCCATGCGCTCGCGCGGCGAATTGCCGAAACGCGACGTCGACGTCTACATCGCCGATACGCTGGGCGAGCTCGGCCTGATCTACCGCATCGCGCCGATCGTGTTCATGGGCGGCTCGCTGGCCAGGCACGGCGGCCAAAATCCGATCGAACCGATCAGGCTCGGCGCCGCGGTGCTGCACGGGCCGCATGTCTGGAATTTCGCCGAGCTCTACGCCGCGCTCGACCAGGCGCATGGCGCCGAGCTGATAGAGGACGAAGAAGCGCTGACGTCAAAGCTTGGCGACTGGCTTGCCGATCAATCGGCCCGTACCGAGGTAGCCAAGGCCGGAGCCGAGGCGGTCGAAAAACTCAGCGGCGCGCTCGAGCGCACGCTCGCCGCGCTCGATCCTTATCTGATGCAGCTTCGCCTCGAGCAGCGGGCGAGCTAAGCGGTGCACTCATAAAAACCGGCCGCTGTTCCGCTGCAACCCAAGCCTAAAACTTCAGAATAGTACGGATGCCGATCACGACGGCGTCCTTGACGGGTTTGGCAACACCAGCTTCGGTGACGTAGCCGCCGCCGGGATTAATCACGTATTGGAGCGTCGGGACGACGCTCCATCCCTTGCGGATTTCTGCCAGATAGCTGCCGGTTATCAATGTCTCGGCGCTGCGAACCGGACGCGGGTCGTGATCAAGAATTTCGAAGTCGCGGTCGAGCGCCCGCGCCTGATCGGATATTTGGGCATAGGCAACGGCTAGTCCCATCTGATCATTGGGCCGCGACGCGAATGGGCCTGTCGCCACGATGCCGGCATCCGCATAGAAGCTGATCAGGTTCCGATCATCCGGACTTCCGGAAACGCGCGCAAAGATGCCGATGCCGCGCGGACTCTCCTTGCCGGCGAACGCCAGCAGCAACTGCTCGAATACCGAATAGATGCCAAAATTCCCTCGCAGCAGCGCCGGACTCGGCGCGGCGTTCGGGTCCGCTTGCGACAGTCCGTTCGAGGCGAAGCGCTGATCGTCGAACAATCCGGCGTGGTACCACCCGCCGAGCTTGACGGTGCCCGGCAGACCGGGCGAGGTCTTCTCCTGATTGTAGGCATATTGCGCTTCGCCGATCAAAAGCGGCGGATCACTGACGCGAAAGTTCAAGCCGTACAGATCGCGCCATTCCGGATTGCCGGTACCGGGACCAGCCGCGTTGCCGTCGAACACCGCGCCCAACAGCGTGACGTTGTCGTTCACATTTGCTTTGACCCGAGCACCGATGGCCGCCAATGGCGGTGCAGGCCCGCCACTTGGCATGTCGAGAGCGAAAATCCCGGGCCAGCCATAAGTCGTGCTGATGAACGGGACGGTATACTGGCTGGTCATGAACTCGGCGTCGGCGCCGAGCTGGCCGGCACGAACCGATACTTTGTCGTTCCAGAACTTTTGCTCGAACCAAGCCTCGTATAGCCGGATCGTCGCGACCGCCTCCAGGCTGCGCACCGGCAACAGGTTGCCGATGTAATCGCGCGACAGCGCCTGGCCGTGGATGGCAAATGCGTTGGCATGAAAGCTCAGCCCGGATAGCCCGAGCGCTTTTGCTAGATCGAGATCGACGGCGGCGTTTAATCGTCCCTCGAACACGCCGCCCTGCCGCGCGCCGCCCGTCACATTGCTCAGCGCGTCGGCGACGTAGGACAGCGAAAATTTAACGCCCCGGCGCTGGTATGGATTGGGCAGCAGACCGAGCGTTTCAGTGGAAAGCGTACTGGTGCCGGTGTCGGGATCGGCCGGCTCATGCTCCTCTTTCTTTTCCTTCTTCGCCGCCGTTTCGCCGTTGCCGGTCCCCGAATTGGACTTGGCTTCGGCAGACGAGTTCGGCGCACCGCTTTGCGACTGTGGCGACGATCGCGACGGCGATGAGGAGCGCGCAGCTTTGGCCGTCAGTGACTTCGGTTGAGCGCCCTGCTGCGGCTCAAGGTCAGTTTGCGCCGATGCCGCCTGCAGCCCTGCAGCAGTGAAAAAAACGACGGCAGCGACGGCTCGGTAGAACCTCATGCTCACCCCGCACCCCCGGAACAAGCCGCACCGTGTAGGATCACCGCCCGCGTCATCAACACTGCGATGCAACAAGCTACTTTACCGCATCCGAACGCGCCAACGGCGCGTTGCAGCGCTGCCGGCCGGTTGGCGGCTGTGGATCACGAACCTCGGTCAAAACAAACGACTATTTGAGTCGCGCCAATTCCGGAAGGACGGTGGCGCGGGCTGCCTCGAATGGATGAATGTCGCCGCGATTGCTCAGGATGACGAGGCCCAACTTCTGCGCCGGGACCAGCCCAACATAAGCCTGCGCATTATCGAGCCCGCCCGGCTTGTCGACGATGGTGGGGCCGCCCGCATCGATGACTTCCCAGGCCATAGCCTGGACATCGTCTGCGCTCACCCGGAACACACCTTGCTCGGTCGCTTTGAGCGCCCTCCACATCTCGCCGTCGACCGGCCAGTCGTGAACGCTCGCGGCGGCCAGGATCGCGAGGTCGCGTGGCGAAGAGAACATCTGGCCGGTGCCGGGGAAGTCGAACTCGTCTTGCTGATTGCCGGGAAGGCCGATCGGCTGCCCGCCGTAGGAATAGCCCTGGACCGCGCGCTGCATGAACTCTCGGACCATGATGGCGCGGTCGTGTGGGCCGCGCTCCGGCACCAGAGTCGAATCCATGCCGAGCGGCTCGGTGACGCGATCTCGGATCAGTTCGGCAATCGGACGGCCATAGCGACGCTCAAGCACAAGCTGCAGCAATACGTATCCCGCGTGCGAGTAGATTTGTTGCTTGCCTGGCTGTTCGCCGTTCTCCGGCGTGTAGTTGTTGAGCAGATCGATGAACTGCGCCAATGGATAGCCTTTCGGCGACAGCGGTTCAGGCTCGGCGGGCATTATCAGCCCCGAGGTGTGTGTCGCGAGCTGGCCGATAGTGACCCGTCTTATGTAATCGCCGTGCAACTCGCTGACATATTGGGCCACGCGATCGTCGAGGGTCAGTTCGCGGCGCTCCACGCCGAGCGTGATCAGAACGGCCTCGAAAATCTTGCGGATCGACCCAACGTTGAACAGCGAGTCCGAGGTGATCGGCCGTCTCGCAGCCCAGTCCGCCAGTCCATAGTTGAAGAAAAAGGTACGGCCGTCGATGCGAACCGCAACCGCAACGCCGCCGCCGCCATCGGCGGCCGCCATCGGCGCGATATCGCGGGCGACGATCTGCGCGACTGCGGCATGCAGGTCGGACCGTGCAGGCGTTGCCGGCAGCGCGGGGCGCAGGACCAACACGAAGATCACGCACGCAAGCGCGCCTATAGCGGCACCGTGCAGCCGTCGATTGTCCAGATAACGCTTGTTCACCTGAAAGTCCGCGCGAGCTGTGTTTGTTCTTAACTCATTTGAGCGCTGCGAAAGCAGACTGCAAGATGCCCCTGCTTTGATCCGCATCAAGTTCATATCTGGCATTTCGGATATGGGGTGAGCAGGTGCAGCGCGATTTCGCAGCACCGAAGCGTGGCATTTTTGCCAGCGTTCCACCATCGCAGCGTGGGCGCTTTCGTTCCCGCAACGGAATGACGAGTTTGCGTGCGAGCGGACCGGGAGCTTGGCGCGGCCGCTCTCCTGAAGCATGATCGACTTGCAATACCGGCAGCCGGGCCAGGGATGATGCATTGATGCAAGCGCCACGTTTTTGGTGGCAGCCGGGCCGAGGCCTGTGGCTCAGTCCGCTGGCGGCGCTCTACGGCGCCGTCGCATCGCTGCGCATGCGGCGGCCGGGGCGCCGCGCCGGCGTGCCGGTGATTTGCCTCGGCAATCTCACGGTCGGCGGCGCCGGCAAAACCCCGGCGGCGCTCGCGGTCGGCCGGCTTTTGCTTACGGCTCACGAGCGCCCGTTCTTCTTGAGCCGCGGCTATGGCGGACGGCTTGCCGGGCCGGTCCTGGTCAATCGCTCCGTGCATCGCGCCGCCGAGGTCGGCGACGAGCCGCTGCTTCTGGCCCAGCTTGCGCCGACCATCGTCGCCCGCGATCGCGTGGCCGGCGCGCAGCTGGCGCGCTTCGAGGGCGCCGGCGTCATCGTCATGGACGACGGCTTGCAAAACCCGGCGCTGCACAAGGATCTCGCCATTATCGTGATCGACGGCCGCCGCGGCATCGGCAACGGCCGTGTGCTGCCAGCCGGCCCGTTGCGGGCGCCGCTGCACAGTCAAATCGCCCGCGCCCATGCGCTGATCATGATCGGCGCGGTAGCGGACGGCGCTGCGACAGTCGCGGAGCTCGGCCGCAAGCGCGGCCTACCTGTTTTCCATGCCCGGCTCGAACCCGACTCCCAAACGCTCGCCGCGCTGGCCGGAAGCCGTATCCTGGCGTTCGCCGGAATTGCCGATCCTGACAAATTTTTTGCCACGCTGGCGGAGGCCGGTCTCAACGTAGTCGAGCGGCAAAGTTTTGCCGACCATCATCGCTATACGGCAGCCGAGGCGCAGAGCCTGACGGCGCGGGCGCAAAGCCAAAATCTCGTGTTGCTCACGACCGAAAAGGATCAGGCGCGTTTGGCCGGCGATCCACAGACTGCCGAGCTTGCCGCCCGCGCCAGCGTGCTGCCGGTTCGGCTCGTCATCGAAGAAGCCGATGCCTTCCGTGACATGGTGCGCAACGGCGTGAAATCGCGCTGACGCCGTCCGATCTACTTCTTTTGGCCGAACGTGGCGGCGTGCCGCTGCAACACCGCTTCGGGCGAAGCGTAGGCCTCCTGCAGGTCGACGCTCCAATAGCGCAGCTCCTCGAGCGGAATTTCCGCCCCTGTCACCGCGCAGCGCACGAAGACGCCTGGCCGAATGACGCGAAAATCGCCGTCGAGATATTTGACCTCGGCCTCGCCGGGCATCGGACCGGAACGGTCGGTACGATTGAGCAATTGCCTCTCCCCTTGATGCCGGGCGCCCGCCCTTGGCTCGTTCGGCCGCCGATTCCGAGCAAACATAATCGCTCGCAAGGCGCTGTGAAACCCTCCGGGTTGCGAACCGGGCGGGCTGCGGCGAATATGCGCGTTGTGCTAGATTTGCGCGCAAGGGCACCGAACCACGTTGCCGATATGAATTTGCGCTTCATGACCCGCGCGTTTGCCGGCGCGGCGCTGCTGTGGGCCAGCCAAGCCGTCGCAGCGGAGCAGGTCGATATTCCCGACGGAAACCTGACGCTGCACGCGACGCTATACCGCCCGGGCGGCCCGGGTCCGTTCCCGGCCGTCGTGGCGCTGCACGATTGCGGCGGTCTTAGTCAGCGTCCGAACGCGGCCTCGCAACTGTACGGCGCCTGGGCCCAGCATCTCGTGGCCGACGGTTTCGCGGTTTTGTTTCCGGATTCGTTCGGCTCGCGTGGGCTCGGCCCGCAATGCCGCGTGCACCAGTCCAAAGCCCGGGCTTCGCGCGAGCGCATCGCCGACGCCGAAGCGGCGCGGCACTGGCTGCAAGCGCAAAATTTCGTCCGCGCCGACCGCATCTCGCTCGTCGGTTGGGCCAATGGCGGCACTGCAACGTTATGGACGGTGCGGCCCAACATGGTGCCGCGCGACGGCGGCGCCGACTTCCGCTCCGCGGTCGCCTTCTATCCGGGCTGCCGCCGCTTGCGCCTGACGGCCTGGAGCGCCCGGGTGCCGACGCTCATCCTGATCGGCAGCGCCGATGACTGGACCTTGGCCTCGACCTGCCAGCAGATGGTCGCCGGCGCCCGCGGCCGCAGCGCCCGCGCCGAGATCGTGGTCTATCCGGGCGCCGCGCACGAATTCGACCGCGCCAACGCGCCGCTCCGCCTGCGCACCGGCCTCGCCCACACCGCCAACCCTTCCGGCGAGGCGCATCGCGGCACCAACCCGGCCGCCCGCGCCGACGCGCTCAAGCGCGTGCCGCGATTTTTGGCGCGGTAGCCGGTCGTGACGGACGCGCCCGAGCATTCGGTTTCCGATCACGCGCTTCCCGTCATCGGGCTGATCGGCGGATTGAGCTTCGAAAGCTCGGCCGAATATTACCGGCTGATCAACGAGGGCGTGCGCAGCCGGCTCGGCGGCTTGCGCTCGGCGCGCTGCCTGATGTGGTCGTTCGATTTCGGCGAGATCGAAGCGTTGCAGCATGCCGGCGATTGGGACCAAGCGACAGCGCTGATGATCGACGCCGCGCAACGGCTGCAGAACGGCGGCGCCGATTTCTTCCTGATCTGCTCCAACACCATGCATCGCATGGCCGACGCCATCGCCGCCGCTGTCGACATCCCGCTGCTGCACATCGTCGATCCGACCGGCGAACGCATCGCGGCGAGCGGGATCAAACGCATTGGCCTGCTCGGCACCGCATTCACCATGGAGCAGACGTTTTACAAGGGCCGCTTGGCGCAACGCTTCGGTCTCGACGTGCTCGTTCCCGACGCCGACGACCGCGCCCTGGTGCATCGCGTCATCTACGACGAGCTGGTCCAGGGCAAGATCGTGCCGGCCTCGCGACAGGCGTATCGCGAGGTGATCGCGCGTCTGGTCGAGCGGGGCGCGCAGGGCATCATTCTCGGCTGCACCGAAATCATGCTGCTGGTCGCGCCACAGGACAGCACCGTGCCGCTGTTCGACACCACGCGGCTTCACGTCGAAGCCGCGATCGCGCGGGCGCTGGCAGCGCCTTGATGCGTTCGAATCATAAGGCGCTCACACGGAGATTGCGGGCGCAAAGCGTAGATCGACGGCCAACATTCGTTGGTATTTTTGTTGTCTGCTTGGACCATGCTTTGAGCAAGCTTGAAGCACGGCGCGCATGAGCGGGCAAACTCACAATCCGCGTCACTCAGGTGATGTTCGTTTATGTGACGTGAGTGTCGACAGCCCGGCGCTGCAACGCATCTCGCACCGCGCACATCACGCTGTTCCAGTCGCCAGGACCGGGTTGGCGAAACTGGCGCAATTGGGGGTACCAGGGGCTGTCGTCGCGGTCTAGCAGCCAGCGCCAGCAGGTATCGAAGCGATTGAGGAGCCAAATCGGCTTGCCGAGCGCGCCGGCGAGATGAGCGACGGAGGTGTCGACGCTTATGACGAGGTCAAGCGCCTCGATCAGCGCGGCCGTGTCGGCGAAGTCCCGCAAATTGGCCGTGAAGTCATACAACGCCAAGCCCAACGTGGCGTTGGCGCTTTGAGCGGCCGGTGCGCCCTTTTGCAATGAGATAAAGTTGACCCCGGATGCCTCGCCCAACGGTGCCATCATGGCCAGAGTGATCGAGCGGCGACGATCGATGGCGCTCAATTCTGGTTCCAGCCGCAGTGAGCCTGCCCAGACAAGGCCGACTCGAAGGCCGTCGAGACCAGCAAGCCGTTCGCGCCACTCCGCGACCAGTTCGGGGTCGGCGGCCAAATAGGGCACCCCGGAGGGGATCGTATTGAGTGTCGTTCGGACCGCAAGCGGCAGGCTCATTAGCGGACAGTGCAGATCAAAGGCGGGCAACCGCTCGCCGCGAGCGACGACCTGGGCGACCCCCGCGAGGGTGGAACAGAGTCGCACCAGCGGGGGCTGGACTTCGAGAATGACCCGCGCCGTGGCGCCGACGAGCGATGCGTAGCGGCAGAACTGAAGTGTGTCACCGAAACCCTGCTCAGCGTGCAGCAGCAAGGTCTTGCCCGCGACATTCTCGCCCTGCCATTGCGGCTCGGCGAAGCCTCGCAGTTTGATCTCCTCGGCTGTGCCCCCCCGCCAGCGCCATTCAAATTCGCGCCAACCTTCCGCGTACTCCCCGCGCAACAACAGAACACGCGAGCGCCCGAAATGGGCCGAGACATCGTCGGGCCGGATCGCCAGCGCCGTCTCATAACACGCCAGCGCCTCCGCCGTGCAGCCGAGGTCACTCAGGGCACCGCCGAGGTTGTTGTGAATCTCGGGACAATCCGGCAGCAGGCGCAGCGCCTCCCGATAGCTTGCCTCCGCCTCCGTCAGGCGGTCGAGATCGCTCAGGACATTGCCGAGGTTGTTGTGAGCCTCGGGATAATCCGGCCGCAGGCGCAGCGCCTCCCGGTAGCTTGCCTCCGCCTCCGCTGGACGGCCGAGTTCCCGCAGAGCTACGCCGAGATTGTTGTGAGCCTCGGGGCGATTTGGTTCTATAGCAAGTGCCTTGGTGATCAGGTTAACGGCTTCCAACGCGTTTCCTTGCTGGTGGCGCAAAACACTGAGAAGATGCAACGCATCAGCATTGTCGGGCTGGGCTTCCAGCGCTTGGAGGTAAAGGGCCTCCGCGCCGTCAAGCCGCGCTGCCTGATGATGGACCAATCCCTCCGTGACAGAGTACAGGCACGCATTCCGGCCAATTTGTTTTTTCTTGTTGCGGCGCGAGGCTGCGGGCATCGGCTTTGGAATCAGACCCGGTAGTTGATCACAGTCGTAACCGACATAGCGAAGACATCGAACAAATCACGCCCGCGCCGATTTCAGAGGTCTTCGACGTCCCATAACGCCAGAATGGTCATGCGCTCCCAACCGTGCACCCTCTCGACGGAATGCCAGTTGGACGGCAACGTCCGGAACGCAACCAGCCGATTGGAGAGCGGCGCGATCGACAAAGACGGCACGTTTTGTGATTCAGTTTTATATAAATGCAGACGCCCACCGCTAGTGTTCGTCCAGCCGGGACTGAGATAGAGCAGTGACGCTATCGTATCTTCTTTCGACGCAAAGTCATTGTGCACGGGAAATTCCGGTGTCGCGTCGTTCATCCGGCGAAGTTGCACGTAATTATCTCGATTTAATTTTACCTTCACGCCGAACGCGAGTGACAATAGTGCGATCGTCTCTTTGGAATATATCGCGCGCCAAGCAACTTTACTTTTGAGAAGCGAGAACTCGATCCTTCCGGTGCCGCGGTTTTCGATTTCGAAATCATAATCCTGGGCACCAATCTCACATAGGCATTCCTGAAGAACCGTCGCCGGAAGAAAGTCATCCAGTACCAAATGCGGCCACGGGTCGGTGCTAAGCGGCGTCATGCCCCGTCCTCACTCTCGCCGGCAAAGAGGCGCCCTCTTCCTGCCCAGCCTGCGCCCGAAAATTTAACCGAACTGCAATCTCGGATGGACCTGCCCGGCCCGGTATCTACTCCTCAATGGCCTTGTGAAGCTTTCTTTGAATCTTCTTTATCTCGTCAACGCTGATTTCGACATCGATCTCCTTGTCGAGTTTATTGACGAAGTCGGCCATTTCTTTTGAAATGCTTACGAGATCGAGGCGCTTAGCAACGCCGACGTTTTGATCGCACATGTTAATCTCCCGAATAAGTTGCGTAACGACTTTATACGCGCTGAAAGTTTGATGCAAGGACAAAATCCCGATAAATTGCGTCGCCTCTGCCACCACTTCTCAAGTTAGATCCGAAGTTAGATTGATGTAGTCGTCGAGCGCAATCATCGTCATACCGCAGTGGTGATGGTCAAAGCGGCACGTTTCGCGCTATTGTGGCGTCGGGGAGTATCGCATCATGCAGCCGACCGCACCGATGGCAGCAACATTCGATTACATCATCGTCGGCGCCGGCTCCGCCGGCTGCGTGCTGGCCAATCGCCTGACCGCTTCGGGCCGGCATCGCGTGCTCTTGTTGGAAGCCGGCGGCCACGACCGCCACATGTGGATTCACATTCCGCTCGGCTTCGCCAAACTGTTCGACAATCCCAAGGTCAATTGGCTCTACAGCTCGGAGCCGGAGCCCGAGCTGAACAACCGCCGCATCATCCAGCCGCGCGGCAAGGTGTTGGGCGGATCGAGCTCGATCAACGGGCTCCTCTATATCCGCGGCCAGAAGGAGGACTACGATCACTGGCGCCAGCTCGGCAACACCGGCTGGGGCTTTGACGACGTGCTGCCGTATTTCCGCCGCTCCGAGGATCAGCAACGCGGCGCCGACGATTTGCATGGCGTCGGTGGGCCGTTGTCGGTGTCCGACGTCTGCGAGCCGCATCCGCTGTGCGAGGCGTTCATCGAAGCCGCGCAGCAATCTGGCATTCCGCGCACCGACGATTTCAACGGCGCGCGTCAGGAAGGCGCCGGCTACTTTCAGCTCACGGCGCGCAACGGCCGCCGCTGGTCGACCGCGGCCGGCTATCTGCGCCAGGCGCGCAAACGCCACAATCTGAAAGTCGAGACCCAGGCGCTGGCGACGCGCATTCTGTTCGACGGAAGCCGCGCCACCGGCATCGAATACCGGCAAGGCGACGCGATCCGCACCGCCCACGCCAATGCCGAGGTGATCCTCGCCGGCGGCGCGTTCAATTCGCCGCAGCTGTTGCAGCTCTCCGGCGTCGGGCCGGAAAAACTGCTGCGCGAGTTCGGCATCGCGCCGCTCGCCGACATGGCGGGCGTCGGTGCCGACCTGCAGGATCACCTGCAGGTGCGCATGCAATTCCGCTGCAGCCAGCCGATCACCATGAACGACGTGGTCAACAACTGGCGGCACCGCTGCCATGCCGGGCTGCGCTACATTTTCTCGCGCAAGGGGTTGTTGTCGATCGGCGCGGGCTATGCCGGCGCATTTTTGCGCACGCGTCCCGAGCTTGCTTCGCCGGACGTGCAGATCCATTTCCTGATCTTCTCGACCGAGACCGCCGGCGCCAAGCTGCATCCGTTCTCCGGCTTCATGGCCTCGGTCTGCCAGCTGCGTCCGGAGAGCCGCGGTTTTGTGCGCATCAAATCGGCCGATCCGCTGGCGCCGCCGGCGATCCAGCCGCGCTATCTGTCGAACCGCATGGATTGCGACACCATCGTCGCCGGCCTGAACCGGCTGCGCGAAGTCATGAACCAGCCGGTGATGCGGCGGCTCATTGCCGAGGAGCGCATGCCCGGCGAACAGTGCGCCAGCGATGCCGACCTGCTCGCCTATGCCCGCGCCACGGGCACCACGGTTTATCACCCGACCTCGACCTGCCGCATGGGCTCCGATCCGGCCGCCGTGGTCGACCAGCGCCTGCGCGTGCGCGGCTTCGAGCGCCTGCGCGTCATCGACGCCTCCATCATGCCGAGCCTCGTCTCCGGCAACACCAACGCCGCCGCGGTGATGATCGGCGAAAAGGGCGCCGACCTGGTGCTGGCGGACGCGCAAGCCGCCGCGCCGGTCGCGCTGTCGGCGTAAATTGCTCGTCATGCGCGGGCTTGACCCGCGCATCCATGCGACTCTTGCTTGTGGCACCGTCTGGACCTTCGCCGCGTGCTAAGTACGCCATGCGCAGCGTACCCGAAAACCATCGTCGTGCACGTGGGGCGCCCCTATTGGGGGTGAAGCGGCCTCGCGCCACCAGTCCACCCGATCAAAAGAATTTCAGCGGCGCACTGAAGCAGCAGGGACTCTTACGGCGTAG
>Ga0070730_10002746_pt1 | contig 15975 bp, 13 predicted proteins | sample Coa_R1_3_FD_66447 | JGI IMG/M metagenome (GOLD analysis project Ga0070730, IMG submission 66447) | Surface soil microbial communities from Centralia Pennsylvania, which are recovering from an underground coalmine fire - Coalmine... | ecosystem: Environmental > Terrestrial > Soil > Unclassified ...
GGCTGACGCGGGTCAGTTCGTCATGTTGGCTTTGGGAAAGGTGGACGTAGATCATTCTCCTTACCTCCTGCTCTCGGAGGCTGCCAAAATCGTGCCCAACATCTGACTATGTGCTTAGAAGGATGACACTGCTATAGCTGTTCGTGAGACGAGCGTGCTATACTGAGATCAAGCGCACGCAGACGGTGGGCCTGTCCCGGATGATCTGGTATCTATTGCCGAAGGAGCGGCTTGCGCTCGGACTTGATGTGGGAAGGATGACCAATGGATACGCCGAATAAGCGAAGAGCGCAACCGACGGAACCAGGAGATAGCCGCAAGCGTTTGGGGAATGCTGGCGAGCGATTGGCGGCAGAACGGCTGCAACAGGCCGGGTATCGTATACGCGCGCTGAATTATCGCTGCCAGATGGGTGAGATCGATATTGTCGCTGAAGAGGCTGGCGACATGGTGTTTGTGGAGGTCAAGACACGACGAGGCACTGCCTATGGGATGCCGGAAGAAGCAATCACTGCCGCGAAACAACGGAAGCTGATTGCTGCTGCGCAGACGTATCTGGCGGCTGAGGGATGCGCTGAGACTTCCTGGCGCGTTGATGTGGTTGCAGTGGCGCTGACTCCGGCAGGCAAGTTGCAAGAGGTACGCATCTATCGCCACGCGATCAGCGCCGATTAAGGGCGCGGGGCTTTCCTGTCTGCTGGTCTGCTATATGAGCCAGCGGATATAAAAGAGGTTGGGGCTTCCTGCCGTCTGGCATCAGGAGGGATAAACGGTATGAGTGACTTTATTGAGACAGCAAAACAGAAGATCGGGCAGGGGATCAGTCGGGTAGGCTGGGAGGCGGAAAAGCTGCGCCGGGTCAACGCCAAACAGGGGGAGATTAATACGCTCAAACAGGAGCGGGAGGAGATCATTACTGATCTCTCCAATACGGTGTTGACGATGTATCGCCAGGGCACGCTTACTGATCCACAGCTACAGCAGTTCTGCGCGCGAATTCTGAATATTGAACAAGAGATGACGACGTACTCGGCTGAGCTTGAGCAGATTCGCGCGGAGACGTACCAGGGCGTTCAGGATGTGCGAGGCGCTGGGGCGGACCCAGGCGCCGCTGCTGCGACGGCTAGAAGCGCCCAACGTCCGCAGCAGTCAGGGGCAGGAGCGGCGCCAGCAGGACGGGCTGCTATGGTTCCCTGCCCTACCTGTGGTGAGCCAGTTCGCGCCAGGGCGCTCTACTGTAACAAATGTGGTACCAGACTGCGCTAGGGGTGGGGTGGTCTCTACAGCGGGCGGCCAGGCAGGCTGCCCGCTCTGCTAGCTTAGTAGAACTGTAGCTGGCATTATCTCTGCAATCGATTGGTGGGTAGTAGGGCGTTGTTCAGGCAGATTGCCCAGGTGTGTGCTATAATACAGCGTATACCACTTTGGGCGGCAGGGTAGAAACATGCTTTCAAAGCGCCAGGATGCTCCACAATCGTGGGAACCCCCCGATCCGACTATCCAGGGTTTACGTCCTGAAGCGGCTCATCTGGGCCGGTCGGCAGACCAGCCTGTCGTACTCGATATTGTGAGCCATAGTCTGGCTCAGACGCAGCGCCTGGGCGCTCGCCTGGGTGAACTGCTGCGTGGTGGTGAGTTGCTGCTGCTTGATGGCGACCTGGGCACAGGCAAAACGAGCTTGACGCAGGGCATCGCTGAGGGTCTGGACGTGCAAGAAGTGGTCAGCAGCCCCACGTTTACCCTGCTGAAAGAGTATGAGGGGCGTCTGGCCCTTTATCATTTTGATTTTTATCGTCTGGATGATCCCGGCGAGGTTCTTGATCTTGGCTTTGAGGAGTATTTTGAAAGCAGCGGTGTGTGTGTGGTGGAATGGGCCAATAAGGCCGAATCCCTCTGGCCTGAGGAGCATCTGCGCATCCACTTGAAGGTGGTCAGCGAGACGAAGCGCGGCCTGCTGCTTAGTGGTACAGGCGCGCGCTATCGTGATCTGCTCTTTGCCTTTAGAAAAAATGCCTTTGGCATTGGCGCATAAGCCCTGCTTTTGGTATATATCTATGCGGACGGCTATTTCGGTCCTTCTGACGTTTTAGCGTGTGCCTCTTTGGGCCTCCTAAAGAGGTGGTTCTAGTAACGGGAGTGTCATGCTGCTTGCCCTCGACACCTCAACCCACCTCGCCAGTCTTGCCATTTGTGAGAATGGCGAGTTGCGGGCCGAATACACCTGGGATGTTGGCTCCAGCCATAGCGTTGAGTTGCTCCGTCGGCTGGAGTCGCTGGTGAAGGAGCGAGGGATAGCGCTCGCGCAGATAAGCGCAGTTGCAACGGCTATTGGCCCTGGGTCTTTCACGGGTGTGCGCGTGGCGGTGACGGTAGCAAAGTCGCTTGCTTTCAGCCTGCATGTGCCGCTCGTTGGCGTCAGCACGTTGGATGTTATTGCGTATAGCCAGGCGGGGGCGGTCTTTCCTGTGTGTGCGCTGATGGATGCAGGACGAGGCGAGTTTTATGCTGCGCTCTACCACCAGATGTCTCTCAGTGAAACGGCTGTGTCCATGCGTGAGCAGGAGGCATCCAGGCGTGGCGTCTGGGCTGCACGCCTGTTTCCTGCGGGCAATTTGCTGCGTCGGGATGGCCTGTATTGGGAGCGCCAGGGCGAGTATCAGCTTGTGACTGCTGAAGAACTGGCTCAGGTGATTACGCAGCCTACCCTGTTGTGCGGTGATCTTCCGGTGAACGCACGAAGCAAGCTTGCTGAGGCGGTAGGGACGATGGCGCTGTTTGTCCCGTCGTTGGCCTGTGCGCGGCGGGCTGGCCTGCTGGCCGAATTGGCTGCTCAACGGCTAGAGTGTGGCGTGGTAGATGACCCACTCACGCTCGAACCGCTGTACCTGCGCCGCCCAAATATCACCGTCAGTACCAGAAACCGCCCGCAACTCCTGGGGCAGCATGAACGCCCAGGGGAGGCAGCGGATAGAGCAGGGAGCGATGGTGAGCGTTCTGGCGACGCTGGTTCAGGCGAGCAGAAGCAACGTGGAGGGCATGCTTTCGCTTCGGGGGGAGACTATTCTCGTCTCGATGCGCCAGATGGCGGTTCTGGGAGCGTTGAGCGCTGGGCTAGATAAGGCAGGGCAGGTGAAGCTCCTCGGGTTAGCTGTAGAAAGGGAATCAGGTGCGTTACGTCATTGAGCAAATGATGATGACTGATGTGCCAAGGGTCATCGAGATTGAAAAGCTATCCTATCCCGCGACCTGGCCTCCCAGTGCCTACCGCAAGGAGTTACAAGATAATCGCTGGGCGCATTATATTGTCTTGCGTGATCGCGCCTTGGCGCAGCCTCAAGAGCAGGTGATCCAGGAACCTGAGCAGCGTTCGCGTCGGCCTTTTCCCCTTTCCCTGTTGCCATCCAGGTCAGTTGTTACGTTGGCTTCTACGCATCAAGCCTCGATTGTGGGCTTTGCTGGGCTGTGGCTGATGGTAGATGAGGCGCATATTACCACGATTGCTGTTCACCCCGATTATCGGGGCAAGGGGTTGGGGGAGCTAGAACTGGTGAGCTTGATCGATATTGCCTATCAAATCGGAGCCAAGTGGGTGACGCTTGAGGTGCGTGTCTCTAACTATGTCGCCCAGAGTTTGTATCGTAAATACGGCTTCCGTGAGGCTGGGATGCGCCGTCGCTATTATAGCGATAACCAGGAAGATGCCCTCATCATGTGGACTGAGGAGATTTCCTCGCCTGCCTACAAAGAACGTTTCCAGAGTTTGAAGACCGCGCTGCTTCAGAGGTTAGAAGCAGAGAGTTAATCGATGCTAATCCTTGGTATTGAGAGTTCCTGCGATGAAACCGGCGCTGCCGTTGTCAGCGACGGGCGCTATCTGCTCTCCAATGTGGTGGCCTCTCAGGCGGAGATTCACCAGCGTTATGGTGGCGTGGTTCCTGAGGTGGCCTCGCGTCAGCAGCTTGCGACGATTATCCCGGTGATCGAGACGGCGCTGGAGCAATCTGGCGCGCAGTGGGGTGATCTGGATGGGGTTGCGGCTACGTATGGGCCTGGCCTGGCCGGATCGCTGTTGATCGGCCTGACGGCGGGCAAGACGCTGGCGCTGGCGCGCAATCTTCCCTTTATCGGTATCAATCATCTAGAGGCGCATATCTACGCCAACTGGCTGCGCCAAGGCGATGCTGCGTCTCGGCCCCACCTGTCCGCACGGGTACCGGACGCCAATGGAGAGTATCAAGAGGGCGATCCGCGCTTTCCGGTGCTTTGCCTGATTGTCTCCGGCGCGCATACTGAACTGGTGTTGATTCGCCGTCACGGGCATTATGAGTTGCTGGGGCGCACCCGCGATGATGCCGCCGGTGAGGCGTTTGATAAGGTGGCGCGTATTCTGGGCCTGGGCTATCCGGGCGGTCCGGCCATTCAGAAGGCGGCTGGCGAGCGTCGGGTCAGCACGCACCCCTATTACAAGCTGCCGCGTGCCTGGCTCAAGGGCACGTATGATTTCAGCTTTAGCGGCTTGAAGACGGCTGTGCTGCATACGGTGCAGGGCGCGCAAGGCGCTTCGCCTGCTGTGCCGACTGGCGGCGATGTGCGCGGCCATCAATATGTGCGTCAGGGCGCGCAGGCTGCGGGCTGGGGGGGCATCTCTGTGCCTGAGTTGGCAACGGCCTTCCAGGAGGCGGTGGTGGATGTGCTAGCGACCAAGACACGCCTGGCAGCGGAAGAGCATCAGGTGGCGCATGTGCTGCTGGCCGGTGGTGTCGCTGCCAATCGTTTGCTGCGCCAGCGGCTGGACCTGGAACTCAAGCCGCTGGGCATCCCGCTGACTTATCCGCCAATCGAGTTCTGCACCGATAACGCCGCAATGATTGCCGCTGCGGGCTATTTCCACCTGCGCCTGGGCGAGCGTCATAGCCTGGACCTGGATGTGAAGCCGGGTCTGCGGCTGCCCTTCGCTTCTTAGATGTACGGGTCCAGCCCAGGAAAGGCGCTCTCTGCCTGATGAGCAGTCAGCGCCTTCATCAAGGCATGAAGCTTATTCATTCTTCTGGTCTCTGCTGCCGCTTTCAGAAGCTCTTGAGCCGCGTGTTATGATACCAGCAAGACACTCCCCGACAAGGGTTGTCTTTGTCCCTGGTAACACGTTTCTGGAGGGTAGTTGTGTCCCAACGTAGGAAGTTGACCCTGGAGGATACCTGGGCTTTCAGACTCATTACCGATATGCGGCTGGCGGCGGATGGGCAGCGGATCGCTTTTACGCTTGAAACGCAAGATCAGGAACTGAATGAGAACCATTCGGCGATCTGGATGCTGGATGTGGGCAAAGGCACGCCTCGTTGGTTTAGCCGGGGGGCGAAGCATGATTCGTCGCCGCGTTGGTCGGCGGATGGCCGTTTTCTGGCCTTTCTCAGCGACCGCGAGGGCGATAAAAGCCAGGTCTGGGTGATGCCTGCCGATGGCGGCGAAGCACGCAGACTGACCAATATGAAAAACGGGGTAAATGAGTTTAGCTGGTCGCCCGATGGCGCCTGGATCGCCTTTACCAGCGAAATTCACCCGGATGGCAAGATTACGAACGATGAAGCTTCTCCGAAGGATGCAAAAGCGAAAGAGCGCGAGGAGCGCGATGAGGCTGAGCGGCTGCGGGTGGTGACTCGCCTGCAATTTCGCTGGGACGGGCGCGGGCTGTTAGAGGGTCGCAGCCACCTGTTTAAGATCAAGGTGGAGAGCGGCGAGTTGGTACGTCTGACCGAAGGCGACTATCATCATGGAGAGCCAGCCTGGTCTCCAGATGGCACGTTTATTGTGGTCTGTGCTGATCGCGCGCAGGACCGCGACGCCAACCTGACCCAAGACCTCTGGCTGATTGATGCTGAAACCAGGGCTGCGCTCCAACTGACTGATGGGACAGCGGATGTCTCCGCGCCCGCCTGGTCGCCGGATGGACGATTCATCGCCTACTTCAAAGTGCCTGTTTTGCCACGCAATTCTGCCGCCAATACGCATGTGATGGTGATCTCGCGTGATGGTGGCGCGCCGCGTGACCTGAGCGGGCATGTTGATCTGGATTGTCATCCGGGGGTACTTACCGATCTGTATTGGGGTGGCTCGTTGGCTCCTCAGTGGTCGGCTGATGGCGCCTGGCTTTACGCGGTGGTTGTTGAACATGGCAGCACGAATGTATTTCGCTTCGCGGCGGCTGGTGGCGAGCCGGAGCGCGTTACAGCAGGCGCGCACCATATCAGTATGATCGCTCTGCCGCCTGATGGGCATCACCTTTTCACCATGCGGGCCGATCCGCGCAATATGTGGGATCTGTATCAGTATTGCCTGGATAGCCTGCCAGGCGAGACTCCTGAGCGCCAGTTGACGGCGATGAATGCGGCGCTGCTGGGCGCAGTTGATCTCATGGAGCCAGAGCAGTTCACCTTCACCGGGCCGGATAATTGGGAGATCGATGGCTGGCTGTATAGGCCCCATGCCGCGCAACCTGGCGCGCAGTACCCACTGGTTCTCTGGATTCATGGCGGGCCGTTCAGTTCTTATGGCAGCACATTCTATCTGTGGGCGCAGGTGTTGGCGGCGCGAGGCTATACAGCGCTGTATGTCAATCCGCGCGGGAGTAGTGGTTCTGGCGAGGCGTTTGCGCAGGCGGTTGATTTTGATTGGGGCGGCAAGGATTATGAGGATATTCTGGCTGGTGTGGATGCTGCGATTGCGCGCGGAGGGATTGACCCGGCGCGGATGGCGGTGACAGGTGGCAGCTATGGCGGGTATATGACCAACTGGATTATCGGCCATACGGATCGGTTTAAGGCGGCTGTGACACTCAATAGTGTGAGCAATCTGACCAGTTCTTTTGGGACGGGTGATATTGACTCCACCTATGCTGAGCGGCAGTATGGTCTGCCCTGGGAGGCTGAGCCTGTCTACCGCGAGCGTTCTCCGCTCACCTATGCGCCGAACGTCACAACGCCTACGCGCATCATTCATGCTGAAAATGACTATCGCTGCCCGATAGAGCAGGGCGAGCAATTGTATGTCTGGCTGAAGAAATTGGGGCACACGCCAGTGGAGTTCATTCGCGTGCCCCGCTCTAGCCATACGATCAATGCCAGCCCACGCCAGCGCCTTCAGGTGCGCGAGAAAGTGTTTGAGTGGATTGAGCGCTATGTTCCGGGAGGTCCAAAGGAGTGATCCTAAGATGACACGTCTCCGTGTAGCTCTTGCGGGAGCGACCGGCTGGGTGGGTCGGGCGCTTGTTCCGGTGATCATGCGTGATCCTGATCTGGAGCTGGTGGCGGCTATCGCCCGACGTGGAGCGCGACGCGATATTGGCCTGGTGGTGGGCGTTGGCCCGCTGGGCGTGTTGATTGATGATGCCATCGGCGATGCGCTCGCGCATAGCAGGCCGCAGGCGCTGATCGATTTCACCAGCCCGCTAGTGGTGATGGACCATGTGCGTGCGGCGCTCATGAGTGGTGTTGCTGTCGTAGTTGGAACATCGGGCATTGGTGAGGCACAATTCCAGGAGATCAATCAACTGGCTCAGGAACAAGGCGTTGGCGCGCTCGTTGCCGGGAATTTTGCTCTGACGGCGGTGCTGATGATGAAATTTGCTGAAACGGCCCGGCGCTATATTCCTGATTGCGAGGTGATTGAATATCACAGCGCCAATAAACCTGACGCGCCCTCTGGAACGGCGCTTGAGACGACTGCACGCCTGGAGCACATTGCGCAGTCTGGCGCGCCATCTGCCTTGCCGCGCGCAGAGGCGCCTGGTCCGGCTGGCGCGCGCGGCGTGGAGATGGCGGGCGCGCAGGTGCATAGCGTTCGCCTGCCGGGGTTAGTGTCGCACCAGGAGATTCTGTTTGGGCGACCAGGTGAGTTGCTCACATTGCGCCATGATTCGTTTGCGGCTGAATCCTATGTAGCTGGCACGTTGCTTGCGGTGAAGCGCGTGATGAACTTTCGCGGCCTCGTGCGTGGGCTGGATGCGCTGCTTGATCTGTAGCTGGAAAGGGGCCGCATTATGAATGGAGTTGAGCGTCCTGCTTCCAGCCCACGTCCGGCTGATATTGGTTTAAGCCATCGGCGACGGGTACTGATTGCCGGAGCAGGGCGTACAGGACGGCGCCTGGCAGAGCGTCTGATTGAACATTGGTCGGTAATTCTCCTGGATGTGCGTCAGGAGCGACTTGAGCTTATCCATCAGGCTCCAAAAGGAGCTGATACCACGTCCCCATCAGTACATGCAGATTCAAGGTGGGAGTATTTGTCTTGTGTGACAGGTGATGCGACCAGCCGCTTAACGTTGGAACGGGCAGGGGCGGGCGCGGTCGATTGTCTGGTCGCGGTCTGTAGTGAGGATGTCATCAATCTGGAAATTTGCCGACTGGCCCGGCAGTACTTCAATGTTCCGCAGTTAGCGGCGGTGGTGCGCGAGGCTGATCTGCTTCCTCAGTTTCAAGCGTGTGGCGCGCAGACGGTGCTGGTGGGGTCCTCCCTGGCGGTGGCGCTGGCGAATCGGATTGAGCCAGCCGTCCAGGCATCGGAGGGGTTAGGGCTGGGACATGGCGAGGTGCTGGAGATGACGATTCCGGCCTCGTCTCCAGTGTTGGGACGGCCTCTGCGAACCTTTGCAGCGAATCACTGGCTGGTTGCAGCGGTCTACCGACAAGGGAACCTGATTATCCCGCATGGATATACGACGCTGCAACAAAATGATCGTATTCTCCTGGTCGGTCCACCTATGCTGCTGCCTGGTATAGCCGATTATCTGCGTCTGGGCCGCGCGCAGTTTCCTTACCCCTATGGTTCGCGGTTGGCGGTATTGTTGGCGCAGTCATCTGATGGCGGGCATGCGGCAGTTCGAGAAGCCCGGATGCTTACTGAGCAAACTGGCGCTGAAGGGTTGGATTTGCTTCTCTGGGGTGAGGAGAGGCGCTGGAAGCAATGGGAGAAGCCTCTGGCGAAGTTATTGGGGGTTGCCTCAAATATGACGCCTCACTTACCCTTCTTTCAGCGATCATCAGATGGCCCATCCGGCCAATGGGGCTGTTTGGTTATTCCCCACCAGCAGGTAGGTTGGCGTCGTCGTTTTGGGTGGCGGCATACGCTGCTGGATGAGGCGCTGGATTATACCAACAAGCCGGTATTGATTGCGCGTGGTTCGACTCATTACCGCCAGGTAGCCGCCTTGGTTCAAAGCGACCGGGTAGGGATTGGAGGGGGCATGTCGTTGCGTGGACTTCAGGCGGCTCTTTCTGTGGGCAGCGCCCTCAAGCTGGATGTGCATGCACTCACGGTGACGGCGCCAATGTTTGTTGCTGGGGATGCGGTTGCCAATACCCGACAGGAGATCGATCAGGCGATCATGAACCTGGCGGGAATGTATCGGATGCGTGTCGAGCGCCAGCAACTTACCGGGAACCCTATCAAGGAGGCACAGGCCCAGCTCGATCCCCATGATCTGTTGGTGGTGCGTGTCCCGCGTCGTCCGCATGTATCTTTCTTCCGTCCCGACGTTGGGCGCTATCTGGCGCTGCGCGCCCCCTGTTCTGTGCTGGTGATTCCTGATGAGTAGTTGTTCCTGGGAGCGAACGTATGTCTGAGGGGCAGGCCATTTCATTGCTCCTGTTTACCGCGGGCGCATTCGTTATTCCGCTGCTGAGTAGGCGTGTTGGCTTGCCAGCGGCGGCGTGTGAGATGCTCTATGGGGCACTGCTAGGTAATCTGGTTCCTCAGATGGCTCAACCAGATGCGCTGATCACTGCTCTGGCACATTTCGGGTTCATCTTGCTGCTCTTCCTGGCCGGATTAGAAGTTGATTTTGTGCTGGTGGAGCGCGAGGGAAAGCGCGGCGTGTTTCGCAGCGGCGCCTTTGCGGTGGGCGTGCTAGGGGCGGGAGTTGCTGTTGCGTATCTGCTTGGGCGCGATTCCCTCTTTGGCCTGATCATCGGCGCGATCTCGATTGGGGTTGTGCTGGTGATCCTGCGCGAGACGGAATTGAGCCGGACGCGCTTCGGCCAGATTGTACTGATTAGCGGGGCAATTGGCGAGTTTCTGACCATTCTAGCGCTGACATGCTATAGTTTGCTGCGTGAGTATGGGCTTTCGCTGCCTATAGTGCTGGCTATTGGTAAGCTGCTGCTGCTGCTGTTGCTGGGTTGGTTGGTGTTACAAGCGCTCAGCACAGTCGTCTGGTGGTACCCGCATCAGTTTAGACGGTTGGTAGCTTCTAATGACCCTTCAGAGCTTGGCGTGCGCGCGGCGCTGGCCTTGATGACCGCTTTCGCCGCTGCGGCGGTCTTGCTGGGCGTGGAGGAAGTGCTGGCAACCTTTATTGCCGGGGCGATCTTTGCGTTTGTCTTTCGCCATCAGGGATCGCTGAGCGATAAGCTAGCTGCTGTGGCGCATGGCTTCTTTGTGCCCATCTTCTTTATTAACGTCGGCCTCGGATTGCAACTGGCTGGCCTCCAAAACCGCGTCACGCTGGTTTTGCTTTTGGAGCTTATCGGAGCCTCACTGTTAGTACGATTATTGGCAATACCACTGCTCAAGTTGAGTGGGCTGCGCTGGGGCGCTGCGTTGGCTGGCGCGCTGTTGCTTGCGGCCCCACTGACTATGCAGGTGGCTGTGGCACAGGTGGGTGTGAGCTTGGGGGTGTTTGCATCAGGCACGACGCTCAGTGTGCTAGGGGCTTCGGTGGTTGGCGCGGTGATTTTTCCGGCGCTCTTCCGCCCTCTGGCGCGCAGGCTCCGTGAAAAGCCGGAAAAGTCAAGCACATCTGTTCCTGGTCAATTAGCCGCGACTTCTACGCTGGTTGGTCTGACCACAGGCTCTTTAGAGGAGTGAACCGTTCTTCGGTTCTGGCTCAGATTGCCCGCTCCAATTCACCTTTTGATCTCTTGCTGCTGGAAGCGCCAGAAGCGGAGATTTTTCCTGATCTCCATGCTGGGAGCCAGCGCCATCAGGGCGCCTGTTACCAGCAGCAGCGGCGGATAGAGGGGAGCGAAGAGGTGCGCGAGTGATTGTGGCGCCAGGGCGATGATCAGAACGATGGATTGGGCAACTCCGGCGCTGCGGCCCCAGGCAGTGTGGTTAAAGTCTACCTGGCGAATGGCGACAAAATAGCTGATCAGAGCGCCGATCAGTGGCATAGCGAAGCGTAGCAGTATGATCGCTGCAAACCAGCCTGGCAAAAGCCCTGCCAGCAGAGCGCAAAGCGTCGCGGATGAATAGAGTAAGAGATCTGCTTCGCCATCCAGATTGCCACCCAGGCGGGTCTGCCAGCCGGTGCGACGCGCAATCTGCCCATCGGCAATGTCAGTGGCAATGCCGAGGAGATAGACGGCGAGTGTCAAGCCAGGGAGAGGGATCAGGCCGCTGAGCAGATGTGCCAGGAGCAAATTCGCTAGGACGCCGCGCACCAGGGTGAGCGTGGTCGGGAGGCCCAACTGCTCCCGGAAGCGGCCACTGAGCGGATGCCAGTTCAGCCCAAGATGCACATAGACATCGCCCTGCTGCAAGACCAGGCAGATAAGCAGCATCGGAAGCAGCCGCAAGGCGATCTGCTGTCCCTCAATCAGCCAGATGGCCGCGAACGCTCCGGTGGCTAGCGCGATGACAAGGGCGGAGACGCGCATCCAGGAGCGCGTAAGCCGGGGATGCGCTTTTGAGGTGGTCCAGGATTTCTGCCAGGAGTCTGCCAGAAAGTGGCCCCAGGCAGCGGGGCTGTACCGTCGATGCTGGAGATCGGTCAGCAGCCCGATAACAAACTCGTTGTGTCTGGTGTCTTGCACGCTGAATAGCTCTGTTGAGGATGCGCGCGCTGTCTCGTGTGCGCTGGACGGTGGTTGTGGATGAGGTAGCATGTCAGGCATCTGTTTGCCCGCTCGTTTGCTGATCGCTGGCTACCCGTTCGGGTGACTCGCTTTGCGCCCTGGCGCTGCTGCGCTCTTGGGCTGCGTGCTGCCGCTCAAGACGGTGGGCAAAGACGATGATGAGCGCCGCGACGACAATCCAGAGGAGCGAGCCACAACCCAAAAAGAGGCCGAAGATGACGAGCGAGCCGCTGGCGAAAATGCCTCCGGCGCTCTCATCGCGTACCTGTATGGCTACCTGGGCATCTGGCTGGGTCGCCTGAAGCGTCAACTGCACCGGCCCGCCCAGCTTATCATTAAACTCAAAATCGTGGCTCTGCGCTGGGCAGGTCGTATTGGCTGGGCTGCTCGGTGGGCAGCCAGTGGTATAGAAATCAGTTTCGGCTGCGAGCGTGCGCCCAAAGGTATCCCGCAGGATGAATCCGAGCGTGATACCCCCCAGCGCGCTGGTCTGAGGCTGAAGCGTCAATGTGTAGGTATCGGCGCTCCTGGTGGGCAGGGTGACGAGCTGGCCGGAAGCCACCACATTGCCCGAAAAAATCTGCGCCGCGCGATAGCGATAAAAGGCATAGCCTGTTGGGCCAATGACAAGCAGGATGCACGCCAGTAACAATCCACCGGCTGCCAGCGCGCAGCCTTGCGCGCCGAAGGCTCTGCTTTTGCTCTCTACTTGCTCCAACGCTTGCGCCCCTTGCGTGTGCCGATCTGCTTCAGAGTAAGCCAACGTCAGGCCACACTAGAAGCCAGGAGTAGTGTACCACACAATACTGGCAGGTAATGTCTGCTCTCTGTAAGGAAGCAGGCTTTCTCTGCCTTGACGAGGACAATTGCTCCACCATACAATACGAGCCGAATAGCGAGAGTGAGGAGTTTTTATGACTGAGGAACGTTACGTTGAAGACCTGGCAGATAAAGATGATTTTTCCCAGTGGTATCTGGATGTGATTCGTAAGGCCCAGCTTGCCGATGAGTCGCCGGTGCGCGGGTGCATGGTGATCCGACCCTATGGCTATGCGTTGTGGGAAAATATGCAGCGCCTGCTGGATGATCGGATTAAAGCTACCGGACATCAGAACGCTTATTTCCCGCTCTTTATCCCTGAGAGTTTCTTGAAGAAAGAGGCAGAGCATGTCGAAGGGTTTGCGCCCGAAGTGGCCTGGGTGACACGCGGTGGTGGTGAGGAACTGGCCGAGCCGCTGGCGGTTCGGCCCACCTCGGAAGCCATCATCGGGTATATGTACGCCAGATGGGTGCAGTCCTACCGCGATCTGCCGCTGCTCTATAATCAATGGGGCAATGTGGTGCGCTGGGAGAAGCGCACGCGCCCTTTTTTGCGCACCTCCGAGTTTCTCTGGCAGGAGGGGCATACCGCGCATCGCGCGGAAGAAGAGGCTGAGGCGGAGACGCTGAAGATTCTGGTGGAGGTCTATCAGGATTTCATGGAGAAAGAACTGGCGATGCCAGTCATCACGGGCCAGAAATCAGATGCCGAGCGCTTTGCCGGGGCGGCGCGCACGTACTCGCTTGAGGCGATGATGGGCGATGGCAAGGCGCTCCAGGCAGGAACCTCGCATAACCTGGGGCAGAACTTCGCTAAGGGCTTTGGTATTCAATTCCAGGATGTAGACGGCGAACGCAAATATGCCTGGACGACTAGTTGGGGCGCGAGTACCCGGCTGGTGGGTGGCGTGATTATGGTGCATGGAGACGATTCGGGCTTGCAGATGCCGCCGCGAGTGGCGCCCATTCAGGTGGTGATTGTACCCATCTGGCGCAAGGAACCAGAGCGCGAGGCAGTGGCTGCCGCCGTCTCTGATCTGGAAGGACAACTGCGACGCGCGGGCGTGCGTATTCATAGCGATTGGCGTGAGGAGACGCCGGGCTATAAGTTCAACGATTGGGAACTGCGCGGTGTGCCGCTGCGGTTGGAGGTTGGCCCCAAGGACGTGCAGAATCATCAAGCGGTGCTGGTGCGCCGGGATACGAAACCACGCGCCAAGGAGATGATCGCGCAGGAGCAGGTTGCCACGCGGGCGCAGCAGTTATTAGTGGAGATTCAGCAGAACCTTTACCAGCGAGCGCTAGACTTCAGACGAAGCCGAACCTATCGCGCTGACGATTTTGCTACTCTGGAGCGGCTGATGGCAGATCGGGAGCAGTTAGGGTTTGTAGAAGCCTGGTGGTGTGGCGATGGCGATTGCGAAGCGGAAGTGAAAGCGAAAACCCAGGCGACGATTCGCAATCTCCCCCTGGCGCAGCCGGGCGGCGAAGGCTCATGTGTTTATTGCGGGCGGCACGCGACCCGCTGGGCTATTTTCGCCAAGGCGTATTAAGCTGCTAAAATATGTAACTTCTGCTGCCTGATTCACGTAGAGGGAGATGGCGCAAACAGGGGAGTATCAAGCAGGGTACGTCCCTCGCTTTGGCTCTCAAGGGAGCCGCCAGTATCCGGCTGACAAACGGGCTGATTGGGGCTGGATCTTTGCCCAGAAGCGGCTCGATGCTATTTGGAAGGGATGTCTGCCCGATGAAGCTCAAGCTCTATTTTAGTTATACCACCCGCTCGCTGCTGCGCGGTGGGGGTCGCACGGCGCTGGCCGTCTTTTGCGTGGCAGTAGGTGTGATGGCGATTGTTGCCCTGCAACTGGTGGGGCTGATGGCAAACAACGCGCTGACCAGCAACATCCGCGAGATTAACGGCGGAGATGTGGCTATCTCGCCCTCAACAGGCAACTTTACGGCCTCCGATCTTCGGTTCTTCTCGTGCCTCAAAGCGGGCATCTCCAGCCAGGAACAGGCCGCCTGTGCAGATGCGCACCTGAAAGCCAATGGCGAGATCGTTGATTTCACCGCCTATTCGGACAATAATGCCACTGGCTTCACCCCAGATGGGCGCTCGCTGCCGATGGGCCTGCGCGTTGTGAATACTTCGCGCAGCAGCGTCTCCGGCGCGCCCTATCCGCTGGTTGGATCGCCCGGCATGCTTCAGCCCGCAGGCAGCGACTTCCAGCAAATTCTGGATGCTGCTCCCAACAACGCCATCATCACCAAGACGCTCTTTGATGAACTGGGCGTGAACGTGGGCGATACGCTCCGGGTGACGACTACCGAGCACGTGGTTATCAACGTTAAGATTGTGGGCGTGCTGAAAGATGAGGGCGCTTATTCGGGCGGCAATCCATTGATGATCGTCTCACACGCCGCTCTGAGCGCGGCGGCGCCCGACCAGGCCAATCTCTATAATATCGTCAATGTGACCACTACCAATTCGGCCCAGGCATCGCAGGTCGAGACGGATGTCAAGAACCACTTCGCCCTGGTCAGCGTCACTACTGCTGATGAGGCGTTGCAGCAAAACCAGCAGCAGGTCGATTATCTGCGCAAGTTCTTGCAGATCGTCGGGCTGATGGCGTTGCTCATCGGTGGAGTGGGTATTGTCAACACGATGCAGGTCATGTTGCGGCGCCGAAGCGTTGAGATCGCCATGCTCAAAACCACTGGCTACCGGCGCCGCGACCTTTATCTGCTCTTTGGGTTGGAGGCCGGATTGCTTGGGCTGGTGGGTGGCGTGATCGGCGCGCTGGCGGCTATCGGCCTGGGCTATGCTTTGAAGAGCGTGGTTGAGAATGCCCTTGATCTGACTCTGCCCTTTGTCATTGACTGGCCGACAGTGGGATCAGGCGCGCTGGTCGGCGTGGCGACGGCGCTGATCTTTGGGTTGCTGCCCATCGTCAAGGCCGCCACCATTCGCCCGCAGAATGTCTTGCGCGAACTGGATGAGGGACGTGGGGCGGCCAGTAAGGCGCTGACCGTTGGCCTGCTTGTGTTGCTCTCGTTCCTCTTCTTCCTGCTGGCCGCCGCCATTATGAACAGCGTCATCTGGAGTCTGGGCGTCGTCTATGGCAGCTTGATTGTGCTGGGGCTGCTGAGCCTGGGCTTTGCGTTGGTGGTCTGGATCATTAGCATGCTTCCCGTGCCAGAACGCGCCTCGCCGGGCCACCTGCTGCTGGTGACGGGTGCGGTCATTGTTGCTGCCATTCTCACTATTGCCGCCCCAGGCTTTGGCGTGCTGGTGCTTTTTGCTACACTG
>Ga0070730_10002747_pt1 | contig 15972 bp, 10 predicted proteins | sample Coa_R1_3_FD_66447 | JGI IMG/M metagenome (GOLD analysis project Ga0070730, IMG submission 66447) | Surface soil microbial communities from Centralia Pennsylvania, which are recovering from an underground coalmine fire - Coalmine... | ecosystem: Environmental > Terrestrial > Soil > Unclassified ...
CTGTTCGGGGAATTCATGGTCCTGCCAGTCGCGACGAGGTGGCTGCTCAACTGGCGGGACTGGCGCGCGGCTCGCGTCCTGGCCACCGACCGCTTCGGCTGGGCCTGCGGCCAGGGCGAACGATTGTTGCATCAGATCAACCAGTGGCTCGACGCTGGGCTGGAAGAACCTGACCCCTTCCTGCCGCGCTACGCCGAGCGCCGGGGCCACCTGGAGGGATTACTGCGGGGCGAGCAAACCGAGATGGTCAAGCAAGGCCTGACACCCGAGTACCCGCTCGATGGCATGCAGGCAGCACCGCCTTCTGCCACGCTGCCCGCCGGGCGAACGAAGCAGCAACAGGCGTGAGACAACAGCGCGCAAGAGAGAAACAGAACAGGCAGTGGAACCAGGGAGCAATAAGGGAGGAAATCACTTTCACTCTCATCGTCCTGTGAAGCCTGGAAGGGAGAGAATGGTGAGGGCGATAGTGTGTTGGCATGAGTGGAGCAGAAGGGTGATACGATGAGAGATGCCCCTTCATTTCACCAGCCTCTTTCAGAGGAGAAATACCTCTCAATTTATAGAGATTACTGAGTCGGCGCAACGCAGGCGGCACGCCACGCGAGGGGTGTTTGCCTCAGATGGTGTAGTGGCGTGGTACTGTGGGTTTGCACACGCCCAGCCCATGCAGTACCGTCGCGTGCCGTTCGTTGTTCAGTCGCCGTTCAGTCGGTTTCAGTGTTCTATCGTCCTCACCACTCTACAAACTGGTAGTTAACCCGAAAGTTCGGAAAAAAACGAGCATAGAATAGTTGTGTTTCCGAACCTTCGGGTTAAAAATTTTTACATGAAGGTTCGGAAGAATTACGTGGATCAGAACAACTCAACGCAACGAGGTATGGGACCTGACAACGATTATGGAATTTTTTGTCTATTTGTGCTTGAGATACATGTTTTACCCTCGAAACCTTTCTCTTTTTCTTGCAGAGGATGTACTGGTTTCTTGCTCTTCAAGGAAGTTTGTTGCATCTGAACTCGGTATGTTTTATAGTATGAGTGCATGAATAAGACATGAAATCCTTTTGAAGGAGCAGGGGATGACAGACCCACTGCGTCAACCAAGGGCACCGATGCAACTCCCTTTAGTCCCTATTTGTCGATGGCTCTGGAAGCAGCGTGGGTTCGTGTGGGGAACGGTCGTCATAGGACTTATCCTCAATCTCTTCGCCACTTGGCTCATTACTCCCGCTGGATCAACGTTCTCCAATACTCCCCTTGGGGCCATCTTTGGGCATCCACTGCTCAGTGCTTTAGCAGGGCTTGGTCTGCTGGCACTCACAGGAGGACTCTGGCTTATCAATCACCTCAATCCTTCTCCAGTTTCTCAGAATGCTCCGGCACGTCCAATCACCCAACGCGATCGACAAGCGTTGGTACATCTCCTCCGCCAGGATTACCAGAAGCGATTAGCCCAGTCTTTGCAAGGGGCCACTACGATAACGCTGGGACTGCAAGAACGCACCGATGTGATCTATTCTTCCGCTCAGCTCGTCTTCCATCGTACCAGTACTGCACCTGCATCTGCTCTTCCCTCTGGTACCTCGATTGCTCAGGTATATGATGATGCGGGCCAGGGACTGTTCATCCTGGGAGCCCCTGGAGCCGGAAAAACCACGCTCTTGCTCGATCTCGCGCTGGAACTCCTCGCACGTATTCAGAGCGATTCCGTCCGTCCCATCCCGGTGATCCTTAATCTCTCCTCCTGGGGAAGCAAGGAACTTCCACTGGCCACCTGGCTTGTCGATCAGTTTCGCTTGGTCTATGGTCTCCCTGCTTATTTCGGGCAAGCGCTACTCAATCAAGATCAGTGGATCGTGCTGCTTGATGGTCTCGACGAAGTCGAAGCCTCCGCGCGTAGCCGCTGTATTGAAGCTATCAATGTTTATCGAGGAGAGCATTTCGCGCCTCTGGTAGTGTGTTCACGCAGTCACGAATATCTAAGTCAAGAAGCTCGACTCGTCCTCTCAAGCGCCGTAGAGATCCAACCCCTCCAGGAACGGGAGGTGGTGGAGTATCTCAAACGCATTGGGAGGCCAACGAGTGCAGTTCGTGCTGCATTGCGAACCAACCCTGCGCTCAAACAACTCCTTACCACCCCACTCATGCTCAGTGTGATGATCCTGGCCTATCGAGAGAAGACCGTCAAAGATCTTCCCACGCTTGGCTCTGCTGAGGAACAGCAACGATGGGTCTTTACGTGCTACGTGGAACGTATGCTAGAGCAATTGGCTACCTGGAGGGTCTTTACACCCCAGCAGACATGCCAGTGGCTTATCTGGTTAGCCCAGCACATGAGCCAGCGACATAGTACGGAGTTCTATCTGGAACAACTGCAACCCACCTGGCTTGGCGCAAAACGCTTACAGATTCTCTACACCTTGCTCTTTGTGCTGGTAGTTGGGCTGATCGCCGGGCTGATCGCAACACTTTCCAACGGGCTGATCACCCTGCTGGCCATCGGGCTGCTAGGCTATGTTTATGGGCACGCTGGTCCGCACGGCGTTGTGCTGGTCGACAATAGCTTGGTGTATGGGATCACTAATGACCTAGAGGTTGGGCTCATCGTCGGGCTCACCTTCGGACTCTTCTTCGGATGGCAGTTCATCTACTACCGTAAGGGTGAAATTCGCCAGGCAGAAGTTCTGATTTGGTCATGGGGGAGCTTCTGGTTTATAATCGCCATTGGCCTAGCCATGGGATTTGGTGTGAAATTGTACTATGGACTGGGTCTTGGGACATTCATGGGGCTGGTCGGGCTGTTCAATGCATTGTTCTATGGACTATCAGCGAGGCAAATCTCCGAATACCTGCGTATCAGACCTAACCAGGGAATACAAATTTCGAGACAGTATGCGCTTCGCATATGGCTGACAGTCGGGCTAATAGTCGGATTGACAGTCGGGCTGATTATCGGACTATTCGACGGGCCATTCGACGGGCTGACCAACGGGCCGATCATCGGGCTGATTGCCGGACTGTTCGCCGGGCTGTTCTACGGTGGGGCAGCGTATCTTCAACACTATATCCTTCGGTTCCTCTTCTGGCGAAGCGGAGCCATGCCCTGGCACTACACTCGTTTCTTGGAGGCAGCATGCGAATGTATCCTGCTGCAACGTGTCGGTGGCGGGTATCGCTTCATCCACCCCCGCTTTCAGGAGTTTTTTGCTTCACAAAGCATAAGGATATCGCCTAATTCTCCGCAGCCCCCGTTATCCAGATTATAGCTTTATCTTCTTCCGATACGATCTCAAGCAAAAAAGATATTTCGGGTGGAAATGGCCAAAAATTTCTGCAATCGTTGTCAGGTCCCGGTATTACCGACAGCAATATCCTTTGGAGTAATACCCACACTGACAAGAATATCGACAAGAGATCCCAGAGCAAGCTGATTGGGATGAAGCGCCGTTCCGTAGGGCATCTTTTTTCTTCTGAGCTTCAATTGAAGGAGTTTTCCCTCCGGTATTTGATGAAGAGCTACACGCAAGGCCGATGCCCTCAACTCGCCTGTGCCTTGCGCAAGGAAAAACTCATAGAGGGCCCAGGTGTTGCGATCCAGCACCATGCGAGTTGGAGGAACGGCGACTTGAGGCCATTGTGCCCACTCTAAACCGCATCCAGAACAGGTAAATGGAGGTACCCCACGAGAGAAGAAGCGAAGGGGTGTTCCACAGGAACAATGATCTTGGAACGCAAGATGGTGAAGCGGGCAAGATTGCAGGTACGGTAATGCCTCAGTACGCTTGATCAGACGAGCTTGAGCCATGCATGCTGGGCACACATGATATTGGTGTTTTCTGCTCGTCTCTCGGTACCCCGTGCGGTGTCTCGACACCCATTTCTCTGGGAAGTATCCAGGACCGAGTAACAGTTTCGCATGAGGCTCATGGGCAGGATAGAGTCTTGCAAGCTCAGTCGCATAGGTCGTGGTGAGAAGCTGCTGCGGGGACATCATCAGGAATGGAGCAAGACATTCAAGCAGTGAGAAAGGGACCACTACCAGGGAGGATTCCACCCCAAAATCAGGGTGATCTGTCGAACGGAGGAGGTACCGAAAGGTCTCCCCACTTTCCCAATGATTTGTTTCGTCACAGCGAAGCAGCAGACCAACAAGCCACTCATCAGGCAAAGGAGCAACCCGACGAGGAAAGGTGGTGAACCAATCGGGATCACCAAAGGAAAGCGTTTGCATCAGCCTACCTCTCGTTCAGGCCCCAGATCATCAGGCAAAATAGCATCAGCCTGGGTAATCTCATCGCGCCGAAGGATCATGAGATCGGCAACTTCGCCCAGCAGCGCGGCGTCTACATCCGTTGCCCCTCGTTCATAGGCGCGACGTAATGCAATCGTCACCAGTTTCATCAGGTTATTCATGGTCACGCGCCCTGTCGCGTCAGGATCAAGAATTGAATTGGTCAGCCAGGTGAAAAGAGGTTTTGTCCAGCGGTGCAAGTGGAGGTCAGGCAGTTGATCTCGGTACAGATCCTCAAACGTGGCGAGGATCGGGCGCAATTCCTCCTCGGTATGGCCCGGAACAATGATATAGCGGTGTTCGGTATCCAGGCGCCAATGAAATTGCTGCCAGAGGATTTCAGGACCAGCAAACGTTTCTCGAAAGGGTACATCATTTTTCCCATGGGCGGCAACTAAACACAGACCCAGTGGCCGTTGATACGGGGGTGCTGCCAGATCGTCGGTCAATTCTTTGAGAAAAGCAAGGTGACGTAGGTTCAAATCCTGGGCGTCATCAATGATGAGGCATTCTACCTGTGCCGAAGCCATCATTTTCACCAGCCAGATACGGCGAAAAGCCGCAGACATGGTGGGGAAAACGCCGAATGATGACGCCAGGGCAGTGACTAACCCCTGTTCTCGCGCATCGTTCTTAGGAGAACGAACGGCCAGCACCGGGAGCCGGGTCACACCCGTCGCCTCTTTGCAGGCACCAGAGTGAAGCACCAGGTCATGAATGCCTGACGATTTCCCGCTTCCAGGAACTGCTGCAATCACATGCCAGCTTCGATTCTGCCAGGCATGCCTCAACCATCCTTGAAAACGACGCTCAAATGGCGTGACGAGAAAATCCCGGTTCAGGGCGAAGGGTGAGCGCCGCGCACGGTGGGGATCACTCATCTTCTCTCCTCCATTTTCGGACAACCAGGCGCTGAATTTCCGTGCCTGGAGGATCGTCTTCGGGCACCGCTGGAGGAAGAAGTCCAGCATGGGGTGGAGAAGAAGGAGAGGAAATCGGCTGGCCTTTCAGGGCTTGGAGTGTGGCTTGAACATGAGAAGGATGAATCTCCTGGCGTTGCTGATCGAATTGTCGCGCTCGTTCGAGCCGTTTGGTTTCGAGGGACAGCAACTTGCGCCCAGACAGAGCCTCTTCCTGGATACGCTGGCGATTCTCCAGGCTTGAGGCCGTGGCTTTCTCCGCCTGCTTCGCGTCGGCTCGCCGCTGGGCATCTGCTTCCCAGACGCTCATGCGTTTTCCCATCAACTCGGCACAAAACGCCTCGCCAACCAGCTCCCCATTTAAGAAGAGATAGATGACGGCAATATCACGCCGATCGTAATAGATGTCAATTTCTCGGCCATGCAGGCGATTCAGCAGTCCTGGACTGACATAGCGTCGCCCAAGAAAAGACAGGGAATCATGCCTGACGGCGTAATGCCCCGTCGAACGATTCTTGCGATTGACAGCTTTCATGAGCAACAGTTTCAGATCATCCTGAGATCCCATCCAGCGAGGAATCCCCTTGGCCTGGACCGCATCTTCCCACAACGCAATCCTTGTTTGCCGCCGGAGTTTGTCCCATTCCTGCATATATCCATCGACAATGGCCTGAATGAACAGTTTTTCTAAGACATCGAACGTCATCCCCGCTTTTTCTGCTTCGCGCGCACTGTCGTATGCCCCCCGATCCTTCGGCGTCGCCTTCGTCGTTCCAGGGAGACGATGGGAAAATTTGCGTGTGATCCAGGTAAAAAGAGCTTCCACCGTTCCTTTTGCAGAAGGCGCGTAAGGCGGAGCCTGTTGGGTGGTGATGCCAAGGCGATCTACTAACACCTGGGTTGCTCGTTCAGAAGTAAAGATCTTGCCCCGGTCATGAAAGATGACCGCAGGTTTCCCAAAACAGGGCCAGGGATGCTTGCACTCGTACAGCACGGTCAAACGATCTTTTGGCTCAAGGGTCTGTTTCACCAAACGCATGTAATCCTCTTCTTTCAGGCTGTCAAGCGCTAAAACCGCTCCCAGAATGGCCGCTGTTTTGACACAAATGAGGACGGCTGCGTGAACACGGCGCGTCAGAACCGTCCCATCGGAAGCAACAATGAGTTGGTCAAAGGTATGCTCATCGACCTGACAAATGAGAGCCGGCGAAGAAATCGAAAGCACAAAAGATTGCGCTGACATACGTTCATGGGGCGGATGCTTGAGCCCCGAACGAGCCTCAGTTACCTTTCCCTCCTTCGAGATGTCTTTGAGGAAAGACCACACCTGCCGATAGGTCGGAAGTTGAACCAGTTTCCCTTCACGCTCGCTCAATTCTTCCGCCAGACGTTTCAGGCGAACGTCTTCATAGACCGCCATAACCGTCGGACGCATTGGATGCGTGTAGAGTTTACGAATCATGTGTTGAAATTCTGGGCGCAACACGCGCTCACGGCGGTAGCTCCCGTAAGGGACACAGGCGATTTGCCCCAATGCTTTGGTGCGCTGAACGAGTCGCCCAAGAGTAGAGACACTGATGGCACATTGCTCAGCGACTTGAAGGAGGGTCTTTCCTTCCAAAACGGCAGTCACCGCAGTGAGATTACGATGGAAATGCGCCTGCTGTTGAGTTGTCTCCAACACAGATGCGTCGAAGGTCGGCCCGGGAATAGTCTCGTGAGGCAAGAAGACCATGACGTCTTCCTCGCTGGACAAAGAGGGTACCGTCTCATGGTTCCCCACCGCCTCTGGAAGCTCAGATGGGAGAGGATCAGGAAGAAGAGGAGGAGCTTCCGGGCTGAGGAGCGCAAGTGGGGTGCTCAGATCCAGATCAACATCGGTAAGATCAACCAGTAATCGTCCTGCCGCTGCGGCGTCTCCAACCAGTTTCCAAACGGTCGCCTCGACTTCCGGTGCCGACCAATGACGCCCAAAGAGTTGAACCATCTCCTCAATGGTGCGAAAATCACCCCAAGGCCACTGTTTCAAAATTGGTGCTGCGATCTCTTCATATGTCCGAAAGGGCTGGCGGCTGGCCTGAAGGCGCAGCAGATTGTGATAACGACGCTCAGAGAGATTCCTGTCTGTTCCGATCCAATAGACTCCTCTTTTGATTTGAGCAAGTCGTCGCGCCGCCTCAGCTTTGACCAGTGCTTGCCCCTGGCTCTTCTCGTTCTCTCTGCCAGCCTCTGCTATGAGCAGGCCACCATCGCAAAGCGTTCCTACAAAATCAGGGAGATAGTCATGAGGCTTCCCTTCATACGTGTAGGAAATACGGTAAGGCGTGCCAAGTGGGGCATGAATAGAGTAAGCGCTGGCAAAAGCAGGGCTCATATCGCCGCGCTGAAATGAACGCACATGCGGATGATATTCGCAAAACAGCGCTAAACGGGCCTCTAATGCGGTCGTATACGGCATCCGAACGCAATGCCGGTCGCCTGTCTTCCAACTGTGGAGAAATCCTGAGATGGATGCGCCCGCGATTTTGAACACATCAAGTCCAGGCGTTCCGGGACGCGCTGAGGTGGGGGGTTGTTGTGTGTTCATGAAAAATCTTGCTCCATGTAGTCCTTTTCAGAATTATACGGAAAAGTGAGGCAAGAAGCCATATGAGATGACCATCGTCTTATCTTATGAAGAGTGTATTCGAGAGGATTTCCGAACCTTGATGTAAACTTCCGAACCTTGATGTTAAAACTTTCCGAACCTTCGTGTGAATTACCATTCACATCAATCTTCGAACGTTTTGACATGAACCTTCGAACAATTTACACCAATCTTCGAACAAAGCCCGACGTTAAGGAACGAGGCGGACAGCCGCAAACTGGATAAGTGCGGCACAGTTTCGGGGAAGACAAGGATCGCCCGAACCATCAATCAGAGCCACAGGTTTGCTCAAGAACTCTGCGGTACTACTGTGACTCCGTTCCCTGTGCCGCTACGAGGCACCTCTTGGCTCAGCTTCCAAGTTGGCGAAGTAGTCGAGAAAGAGGCGATGAATGAAGCGATAGCCGCCGCCATCCTTGTAGAGCAGGATGCGACGAGCAGCGTCATCCAGGAAGTGTACATAGTGAGGAGGAGCCACGCCAAGACGCCGAAGTTGTAGGCGCAGGAGCACATGGCGCAGGCTCGCCAGCCCTCCCGTGAGCAACGCCGTGAGCAGGAACCCCGTGCATCCGAGCAGGAGTCCATTGCTCAGTCCATTGCTCAGATCATTCCCCAATCCGAGGCTCAGCCCGTTGCCCACCATGACACCCCCCGCGAGGATGATATTCCCGCTACTACTAAACACCTTGTTCAGCCCCCAGCCCAGTCCGAATTTCAGCCCGTCGTTGAGGAAACTAGCAATGAATTGGTTTAGAGGACCCACCAGGAAACAGATGATCCCGGTGAGTCCACCGACGAGGAGTGCACTGCGGACCGAGCGCAGAATGCCTTGATTGGGTCTTGTTCGTAAATGATCATCAAGCGTTTCTCGTGACAGCCCTTTCCAGAGGCCAAGCAGGAGCCAATAAGCACTTCCGAGGCTCAGCCCGAGGCCCAATCCGAGGCTCAGCCCGAAGCTCAGCCCGAAGCTCAGTCCGAAGATCGGCCCTTCTTCCAGCCAGGTACTCAGCCCACTACTCAGCCCGATACTCAGCCCGAAGAAAAGAAACAGCAGCAGAAAGAGGCGAACACTCTCGCCGAGATGACGCTTGCTCAAGAGACTCTCCCGTACCTGTTTCCTTGACCATACTAGACGCTCCGCGAGCTTGATGGTCCCCATTTTTCCCAGCAGTAGCAGACTCAGGAACACGCCAATAGAGCCGAAGCTCAGCCCGGCGAGCAGACCGAAGTTCAACCCGGCGAGCAGACCGTAGCTCAGCCCCCACCCCCATCTCAACCCAACGAGCAGACCGTCACTTAACCCCCAGCTCAACCCAAAGAGCAGGCCGATGAGAATTCCAAGACGGAGTATGTCAGCTGGAAGCCCGCGCAGTAGAAGACGATGCCACCAATGCGGACGTGGGACCGATGAGATAGGTTGCTCAGATGCCTGTTTCCCAAGTACCACGAGCATCGTGAGCAAACAGCTACACAGACTCAGACTACTTGCATAGGTCACCCAATCAGAGGGATAACCGGGATCTCCCCACAGAGCAATTTCCGTCGTAACTATTCCACCAAGGAACCCACCAGCGCAGACACCCCCCAGCAAGACCTTTCTCCAGTGATGGAGAAAACGAGATCGTATTCCCAAGAGGTGAAATCGAGCAGTACCCTTTCCGCTGATCACTCCCCCCAGCAGCCCTCCTGCACATGCATACCACACCTGTAAGGGAAGCGACAAATTTTCAACAGATCCAAAAACAAGTGTTACGACCAACTGGCTCACTAACACACCCATGATAATCCCAGCACCTCTGGTGGCGAGTCGCTCATAGCGATCCTGCTCGTGTCCCTCGGGAAGCCAGTCGGGTTGGAGATGTTCCAGATAGAAGATGGTCTGGTTATGCGCGCGCATCTGCTGTGCCAGCCAGGAGAGCCAGTGGCGCGTGTCCCGCGCAGAACCGTGCGTCTCCTCTCCTTCGGGCTCCAGCCGTCGCTGAATATATTGCTCGAAGATATGCCGCTGTTGCTCTTCAAGTGTTCCCTTCTTCGGAAGGGCTTGCACCGAGACGCCGTGGTAGGCGAGCGTGACGACATGGAGCATCAACGGCGTACTCACCAGATCCCGCAGGCCCGCATCTTTCCGCAGTAAGGAGCGAATCCCTGCCAGGGCTTTGCCCCCCTCCTTGAGGTAGTCATCGACCTGCTCGGCCTCTAGCGGCTGCACGACAACGGCCTGTTGTAAGGCTAACCGCGAGCGCATCGCAGCCGTGTGATATTCGCCGGTTCGGCTACAGATCACCAGGGGTACCAGATGTGTTTCCCGAAAGGTATTAATAGCGTCGACACATGTAGGGCGTGCGTCCTCAGGGACTTCATCGAGCCCATCAAGCAACGGAAGGAAACGATCCTGTTTCACCCAATGCACCAGTGGAGCACGAGGCACATTGTACATGATGGCTGCTTCCTCGCTCAGCCATTCATCGAGCGGTCGCTTGCGGTTGGCCCAGGTCGAGAGATTGACGATCACTGGCAGGGGATAGTGCTCATCGACCGCTGCGCGCTCATGCAGCGCCACGGCCAGGTTCAACAGTTGGATAGTTTTGCCTGCTCCAGGCGCTCCTAAGATCAGGAGGTCACCTCCAGCCAGATCGTAGACCTCCAAGATTGAGGTCCCAGCAGGAAGCTCCTGCTCGGGCTGGGCTGCTTGACGCAAGCGCAGGCGCGTCATGTTCTGGACAGCTGTAGGAGTGCTGTGGAAGGTAAGGGCGATCTGGACGGCCCCTTGCAGCGACTGTGCTAATAAATTCGTATAGCGACTCTGGAGCCTGGCAAGAAACCGCTGGCGGTTCTGTTGCCCCAGAGTGAGGGATACAGGAGAAGGCGACAACCTGCGGTGTCGAGCAGTCACCACCCCGGTGACAGTAGTGAGGGTCAGGAGAGTTCCTCCAGCGGAGAGCGGAAGCACAGGATGATTGAGAAGCCAGCCGAGGGGCGTCTTTACTAGGGAAAAGGTAGGAGCTGTCAGCCACACTGATCCCACATTGATTCCGACGCCCACGATGAGTACACCCCACACCCAGAGGAGTCCGTGCCAGAGGCGCTGACAACCACGAATCCACCGAGGAGGAAGAGGTCCATACTCAGATAAGGTCCTCATGGAGGTCTCCTCAAGACAGGATAAGACGACCAATACACTTCTCTTTATCATATAACGGAAGAGGCTTCGCTGTCACCAATTATTGTGATTTGCTGATTGATGGTTCGGGCGATCCTTGTCTTCCCCGAAACTGTGCCGCACTTATCCAGTTTGCGGCTGTCCGCCTCGTTCCTTAACGTCGGGCCAACAACTATAAAAACCGGCATAAAAATACCTACTGGTATATACAGAAATATATCAGTAAACTATCTTTCGCTTTCACGCCTTTCACTCTTTTTATCTAAAAGAGTGATTTGATACATGCGTAATAAGCTGAGCTGTAGAAGTTCGTTCGAAGATTCATGTCAAAAATTTTGACGCGAATCTTCGAACACTGCAGCGTCTCAAGCTCAAAAATTGTTCGAAGATTCATGTCAATTACCAGCCTTTTCTTTGCTTTCGCTCTCTTCTTTCTAAGGCCCTACGCTATGAAGTAGGCCGCTGGCGAGGTACCGTCGCTGGCCCTTTTCCATCGGCCCCTTCCCAAACCGGACAGGACCGTTTCCGTGTCATCCGGCTTTCCAGTCGCGACATTTCGCCGGCTCAGATTTCGCACATCTCGTGCTCTTTCCCTTGAAAATGTCTCCACCTGCGCTGCTTCCCCCTGCGTATGGCTTTCCCACACTCCCTGGTGGGGCGTCACTCCCACGAGTACTATCAGCGCTCTGTCACCATAGGCTCGCGCCGGTAGGTGATCCCGCGTTTAATCAAGATGGTACGTCTCGAGCGCACCGTAGGCCGCCTACTCATCCCCTTCAATGACCCCGTTGGCCATCGTCTCTCTTGCAGAAGTCGTCCAGACCTTACGTAGCAATCCAGACGCAAGAGAGCATCGACTTCAGATGTGGTGTCGATGGGAGGACAGCTACTCCCCTGGAAATTGGCCTAGAGCTACGTAAGCTGTTATGAGCCGCAAAGTAACCAGTTCCGCTTTTGGGTAGTGTCGGAACTCGCCGGACAAAAAGCATAGCTTCCTGCTCTTTTTCTTGAGGTACAATAAAGCGAAAAGGATGAAGTTCCATTTCACAGGAGAAATGAGGAACTATAATGGCCTCAAAGTTTGGAACATGGTGGCAGAAAATAAAACAGCATCCATTCATTGTTGTGGGAATTGTTATAGCTCTCCTTGCGATTATTGCATTCACGATGGCAGTACATTTATTTGGCTGGGATTGGACAGGGTTCACAGGTGGAGTGAGCAAAACAACTGTCACAAGCACTCCCCAGGGGAAGACTACAGCCACAGAGATGCAACCGGCGAGAAGCCTCTGGGATTGGTTGGGATTACTTGCAGCGCTTGCTATTCCTGTTGTAGTAGGGCTAGGGGCAGCCTGGTTCACCATGAAGCAAGCTCAGGTGAGCGATAGAGAGAATTCTGATAACCAACGTGAAAAAGCACTACAGGACTACATTGATAAAATGTCGGAACTCCTGCTTAAAGAGCATCTGAGCGAGCGAACAGCAGATGGTCAATTAAAATCAGAATATGACCAGGCGCGCAATGTCGCACGAGTGCGCACAATAACTGTACTCACGCAGTTAAATGCTCGGCGTGTTGGCTACGCTTTCGCCTTTTTACGTGAGGCGGGACTCATGTCAATCTCATCAGACAACAATGTGGTGAGCTTGAGGGATGCTGACCTTTTTAAAGTCAATTGGAGTGGAGCCAACCTCAGAGAAGTCGACCTCAAGGGAGCCCACCTCAGTGGAGCCAACCTCAGCGAAGCTGTCCTCTTCAAAGCCAACCTCAGCGAAGCCAACCTCAGCGAAGCCAACCTCAGCGAAGCCAACCTTAGCAAAGCCAACCTCAGCGAAGCCAACCTCAGCGAAGCCAACCTCAGCGAAGCCAACCTTAGCGAAGCCAACCTTAGCGAAGCCAACCTTAGCAAAGCCAACCTCAGTGGTGTCGCCTTCAGTGGTGTCGACCTCAAGGGAGCCGACCTCAGCGGTGTCGACCTCAGCGGTGCCCACCTCAGCGGTGTCGACCTCAGCGGTGCCCACCTCAGCGGTGTCGACCTCAGCGGTGCCCACCTCTTCAAAGCCAACCTTAGCAAAGCCAACCTTAGCAAAGCCAACCTCAGCGGCGCCTACCTCGGCGGCGCCCACCTCAGCGGCGCCTACCTCAGCGGCGCCTACCTCAGCGGTGCCGACCTCAGAGGTGTCGACCTCAGCGGCGCCATCCTCTTGGGAACCAACCTTAGTGAAGCCAACCTCAGCGAAACCATCCTCAACGGTGCCGACCTCAGAGGAGCCCACTTGAAAGGTGCTACCGTCGGTGTTACTGTCGAAGCATTGAGAATGCAGGCCGCATCACTCGAAGGCGCAATCATGCCTGATGGGTCAAAACACTCGTAGTGACCTACTTTGCGGCTGGTGAAGGGTAGGCGGCCAGCGCGTTGCCTTACAGCACGTTTCCAACCGCCCCCCGCCGAACCGTGCATGCGACTTGTCACCGCACACGGCTCTCCGGGTCTGTGCTTCATCTTCCCTGGCCTCCCGCACCCTCCGGTGCAGCGCAGGTACCTACCATGCACACAACCCTGCGGCCCTTCCCCCTGTCCTGGGCATTACCCCAGGCGTTTGGGTACTATGGCCGCTCCGTCGCCCTAAGCCTCTCGGCTCGTAGGCGATCCCGAAGTTCACTCGTTTCCCCGGTCCATCCGTAGGTTCGTCGTTCGGCGGTTAGCTTGGTCATTCCAAGTCCCCCTGGGGGAAGCATTGACGGTGATGCTGTCACTTTCATCGTCACCCCAGGCAGAGGTAATAGCACCATCAGCCTCTGGTCGACGTACTACAACGAGTCGCCTGACGTTCGCCCAATGCAGGGCTAACCATAGATGGCCTGGCTTGCGCAAGCATCTTGGGAGCGGGTGCTTCCCTCACTGCGCTTTCCTTCCATGCTCTTGTCCCCTTTGGCTTTCGCCTCCAGGTAAGGAAGTGCTTTAACCACGTTTGCTCCAGTGGTGTTGGACTCCTCCAACAAGGAAAACGAGTGCGCATCGGCGCACGGCAGCTTACGTAGCAATACCCCAAATTAGGCTTTGGGCAATTCAGCTCTGGCCATAGTGCGCGGAGCTTGCAGCACCCTGGCATACACATCTTCTGCCAATCACTGCTTTCCACAACAGGCTCTTTTCCCCTCCGTCTTTCGACTTCAGGTCGGTTGGGTGCTCCAAGCACCTCCTTCTGAGTGCTTCCCGGCTGCGCCGGGGATACCATCAAGTGCGACGCGGCGCACACGCTAGCTGTCACCAGACGCAAAGATGATGGTCGGTCGTTTCATGATAGTTGGTTCCAATGTTTTGGGCCAAATGTCGTTTGTCAGGATTGTAATCGCGTTTTGAACCAATTCGTGTCGCTGTATGAGATCACAGGAAGTGCAAAAGCGGTGCATTCTGCCGCAATTGTTGTCGTGACATCATTTGATCCCATTTCCTCGTTTATGAGGTTGCCTCTGAGCGCTTTTTCTCCATTTGGCGACATTTTTTCTGGCAGAAGCGCAAACAAATGGTTCATGGCCACTCTTGCCGCCTGTTTCCTATGCGGAGAAGACGAAAAATCTCTTTGAGAGGGGTTCTTAATTGATTTCATTGCAGAATTATACTACTATGTACAGTAGCCGATAGAAGGTAGTATCGATTAAGATTACACCACCTCTAACTAGCTGTTCTATGTAATTTTCTACATGACGACCAGCAGGTTCGTTTAGCAAATCAAGAGGAGGAAATGGACATGGCAGTAGCCATTGATTACACGTCCGACATTATTTTGACTCTCCAGAGGATTTTTACCCCAGTAACTCAGAAGAAGATACTTCGAGCGTTAAATAGTATTATCCTTTTACGTAGGCTTTATGACATTAACACTTTGGTCTACCGAGCCGCCCGCGATGCTTGGCTAGAAGACTTCTTGGATTTCTGCAATCTGCTTGATAGTTCAGGAGTATCTGCAATGGTTGCAGATTACGCGAAAGTCCTGCTGTCTCAAGACTTCTCTTTCGCGAGTGCTGTTCAGCCTGGTTTTATCCCTCCTGATTCAGTCGCAGTCTCTGAAGCTCAGGACTTTGCTAAGACCATCCAAGATTTTGCTGAAATCCTCGAGAAGGAGTGGGGGGTTCCTAACGAGAAGTACAACCAATTTTGGCCTTATATTGATAAGAGTGTGCAGAAGCTCTTTGCACCTCCTTTGCCAACGCCAAGTAGTCAGTTCCTGATTGAACCTGCTGTGAGACGCGTTTTCAGTATGCTTGACCAAGAGGATGCTTTCGAGGAATGGCAACATTTAAAGTTTAACTGGAAGGTATTTACAGAGCTTAACCTTCTGGGCTTTGGTGGGATAGCCGGGGGAGTGGGGGGGGGAGCGATTATTGTAGCGACAGCGATTACTGCACCACCCCTTATTTTACTTGGTGGTGGTGCTCTTCTTTTAGTAGCAGGCGCAGCGGTTGCAGCGCAATAGCGTAAAGCATTTTATATGCAGGTAGCCTGTGGTTACCTGCTTTTTATGCTTACGGATTTAGAAACAAGTATACTGCCGATCTCGCTGTGGTATGGCATTGAGAAACGACAGGATTTATGACAAAATTGTCGTCTGTCACACTGTAGACATTCCTCAATGAAGCAGCTACGGATGAGCTAAAAAAGTCACGACAGTATATCTGGCAGAACACCAAGCAGGTTGCTTGCAAGTGATAGTAGGTAAGAAGTAGTTCCATAGCAAGCAGGCGGACAGTATATCTGGCAGAAATGCGACGATATATCGGACAAATCACACAAATTATCGCTTTCTTTGTAAAGATTAATCACTATGAGACTGTAAATTTGCTCGCTTCATGGGAGGCGTTTTGCACATTGCGTGGGAGGTTCTGCCTCTTTTCAGGGAGCAAGACGATGTTGTGCAGGAGTTTCCAAGGGAACCCAGCTTCTGGAATGGC
>Ga0070730_10002749_pt1 | contig 15968 bp, 10 predicted proteins | sample Coa_R1_3_FD_66447 | JGI IMG/M metagenome (GOLD analysis project Ga0070730, IMG submission 66447) | Surface soil microbial communities from Centralia Pennsylvania, which are recovering from an underground coalmine fire - Coalmine... | ecosystem: Environmental > Terrestrial > Soil > Unclassified ...
GGCAACAGGTCGATATCCCCGACGGTATTCAAGAAAACGTCCGGCCGGCCCAGTACCCAGTGCACGGCCATGTCGATATCGGCCTGCTCTTCAAATGGTTCGTACCAGGTCGTGCGCGTGTGTGGACGGTCGCCCCACCCGCGCCGGCAAATCGATTTGATGGTCTGTACCGCCACTTGCCTTTGCCGGCAGAGGGCCATCAGGGCCTCGAAATCGGCCGCGTATTGTGGGTTTTGCATCATCACGAAATTGTAGGGGAGCAGCACCGCCTCAAAGTCATGGCGTTCCAGACTGCGGCGATGCATGGCGGCGATGGTCACGCCATGACCGGTTACGCCCAGGAAACGCACCAGTCCCTGCTCTTTGGCCTGGATGAAGGCCTCGAGTACGCCGCCTGGCCCCATGGCTACTTCCCATTCGTGGGGATCGACGAGGTTGTGCATTTGCCACAGGTCGATGTGATCGGTATGCAGCAGGTCGAGGGACCGCGCCAGGTGGTCGCGGGCTCCCTGGTAGGTACGCTCGCCAGTTTTGGTGGCGAGGAAAAACTCCTGGCGGTGGCGGGCCAGCCAGGGGCCGATCCGTTGTTCTGCCTCGCCGTAGCTGTTGGCCACATCGATATGGTTGACGCCATATTCTAATAGGAGGTCAAGCGTGCGCTCTGCCTCCGCCTGAGTGACACGGCCCAAGGCCGCCGCGCCAAACAGGGTGACGCTGCTCAGGTGGCCGGTGCGGCCAAAGACACGTTTTTCGATCATGATTGGCTCCTTTTGGTCAGCTTGCCCCTAATGATTGTTGACGATCAAGACCGGTAATCTGCTGGGCGACCGCCGTTGGACATTCATTCGACCCGCCACTACCGGAGTTGACCGTCAAAGTTCATCCGGGTAAATGCGGTCTCCTGGCCGCCGCACGAGAAATCGTAACCGATCGCGGCCGTCTTCGCCGGCTGTTCGACAGCCGTGGTGAGGGCATCTTAGCATGTATTGTTATGAAGCGCATAGCTGTTGACTTCACCTGCCTGCATTGCCCACGGGCGTTCACAGTAAGCCTTTAGAGCTGTTCCACGTAATTACGTAAACTGAAAGCTCATAGAACGATTTTCCCTCTTGACGATTGAGCAATTTGCATATAATTGTCTATACAAAAGAATGGCTGCGTGTCATTGAGGCATGTCATGGGCCCGTTCGACCCTTCCTCGCCTCGACCATTGTATTTACAACTCGCCGATCAACTGCGCCGGCAACTTGAGAATGGCACTCTCAAACCTGGTGAACGGCTTCAGCCTGAAGTCGAAATTGCAAAAGAATATGGTCTGGCGCGTGGCACGGTGCGCCAGGCATTATTGCTCCTGGTCAACTTAGGACTGCTCCAACGGACAAGGCGCAAAGGCACCTTTGTCGCCGACTTTCAGGCGCGAGCGCATGCGCCGCTCATCGGAATCATTGTTCCGTATTTGGGCGACTATCTGACGACGTATATCATGCACGGTGCCGAGAGTGTGCTGCGCCTGAACGGCTACAGCCTGGTCTTTGGCCCGTCTGGAGGCCGGCTAGACCAGGAGCAGGAACAAATTAAGCGGTTTCAGCGCGATAAGATTGGCGGCCTCATCTTATATCCCGTTTCCCTGCCAGGCGAGGCGCGCATGCTGCAGGAGACACTCCCGCCAGGTTTTCCTGTGGTGCTGGTCGACCGTAAGGTATCCGACTTCGTGGCCAGCAGCGTTCTCGTCGACAACAGCGGCGCCGCCTATCATGTGGTCGAACATCTGATCTCGATCGGCCACCGGCGGATCGCGTGCGTGACCCATGACGGCTACGTCAGCAGCGTGGACGACCGCCAGCGAGGTTACGAACAGGCCATGCACGCCGCCGGACTGGCGCCCATCCCTTTCGCGACCCTCATCCGTCGTGATCCGACGCCCGAGGGGCAACCGGCGCCCTATGCCGCGCATGACATGGGGCCGGTCGACCACCTGTTTGCTTCCTCCGACCGCCCGACTGCACTCTTTTGTATTAACGACGCTATTGCTTTGGGCGTTATGAGCCATATTGTCAGCTGCGGCTTTCGGGTGCCGGAAGATGTGTCGATCGTCGGTTTTGACGACATTCCTCTTGCGGCGTTTATGCCCGTGCCCTTGACTACGGTCGCCCAGCCGAAATTCGAGGTCGGCGCTCACGCCGCCCAGTTGCTTTTGGACAAGATTTCCGGCCGTGAGCCTGCAACCCATGCGGTCGTCTTGCCCACGGCGCTGAGTTTGCGGTCGTCCGCCAGCCGCCGATAAATTCGGGACCACTTGCTTGACCGTAGGACTTCAGCGCGAACGCTCGGCGGTGGACGGGCGCGGGTAACAGCGGGCCAGGTGGACCAGACTGGCCGTTCATTGAAGGAGGTGATTACATCACAGACTGAGCCCATTCTCTTGGCTGTCGTGCGTTTCAAGCTATTGCTTAGGGCAGCTGCTCAGCATGCAAGTTACAAGGAGGATGCAAGATGAAATCGAGAAAGTTATGGCCGTTCGTAACCTTTCTGCTGATGTCTTCGCTGTTCATTACGCAGTGCGGCACCAATGCCACTCCCGCACCGGCTACAGCCGTGCCGACTGTGGCCGTCCAGGCCACCACCGCGCCTCTGGCGACGACTGCTCCGCAAGCCACTCAGGCTCCCGCCGCGGTAGATTACTCTAAGGTCGGCCGCAAAGACACGGTGATATTCGACATAGACGGCGGCAAAGTGCCGGATCCCACCAACTGGAACCCCCTCACGCCTGGCTTCCGCCTGGACCAGGGCTACCACCAGGCCTTGATCGAGCCGCTGTTCATTCTCAACTACGAGAGCGGCAAGATCGAACCGTGGCTGGGCACCAGCTTTACCGCCAACGACACGCTGGACGTCTGGACGCTTAAGCTGCGCGATGGCGTCAAGTGGAGCGACGGCCAGCCATTCAACGCCGACGACGTGGTCTTCACCATCGGCCTGCTGCAAGCCCACGCGGCGGACGGGCTCTGGCACGCGGCCGAAATGAAGGAATGGGTCAAGAGCGCCACGAAGGTGGACGACCTGACGGTTCAGTTTACGCTGAACAAGCCCGACCCGCGCTTCCAGTTGGATTACTTCTCGGTGCGGATCTGGGGTGACGTCAGCATCCTGCCCAAGCACATCTGGGACGGCCAGGATCCCCTGACGTTCAAATTCTATGACCCGGCCAAGGGTTGGCCCGTCTTCACCGGACCCTACAAGCTGTCCAGCTTCAACTCGGACGGGACCGAGTTTGACTACGTGCGCGATGACAATTGGTGGGCCGTCAAGGCCGGCTTCCAGCAACTACCGATGCCGAAGAAGCTCATCTGGACCTGGTTCGGGCCGGAGGAAAAGCGCGCCGCGGCGATGGGCGCCAACCAGCTCGACAGCCTGATGGACATCACCACGGGCGCTTTGCAGGCCCTAAAGGCCCAGAACCCCAACGTGATCACTTACTTCGACAAGCCGCCCTACGCCTGGGTACCCGACCCGTGCTCGCGCACCCTGGAGTTCAACGACTCGGTGGCGCCGTGGAACGACAAGGACATGCGCTGGGCCATCAACTACGCGATGGACCGGGATCAGATTGTAAAGGTCGCTTATGAAGACTCGACCGTACCGTCGCGCAGCTTCTTCCCGGCTTACAAGCCGCTCAACACCTATGTGGACCTGCTTCAGACGGCTGGACTGTTTGATAAGTACCCGCTCCTGAAGCACGATACGGCCAAGGCTCAGTCGATCATCGAGTCCAAGGGCTACGTTAAGGGGTCCGATGGCTTCTACGCTAAGGACGGCAAGCAGCTCACGCTTGACATCACCACCGACGAAGCCTTTATCGAGAAGCAGCGCATTGCGCAGGTGCTGGTGGAACAGTTGCAGGCGGTGGGCATTAACGCCACCACCCGCAACGAAGCCAATGCCACCTTTGGCGACGAATTCCAGCTCGGCACCTTCCCCGCCCGGCTCGGCTGGCAGACATGCAACTCGGTGAATGAGCCGTGGGCGTCCATGGATACCATGAACACCAAGTGGCTCAAACCAGTGGGCACGCGGGCTGACTACGACGCCTGGCGTTGGTCGGGACCGGCCGCCGATCAGTACAGCAAGCTGGTAGACCAGATCGGCGTACTCCCGTTGGGCGATCCCAAGATCAACGACCTGTTCGTCCAGGCCATGACCATCTGGATGGATGAACTGCCCGTCATCCCGGTCACCCAGGCCAAGAAGATCATCCCCTTCAACACCACCTACTGGAAGGGTTGGCCAAGTGCCACGAACAACTACGTCCATCCGCCTACATGGTGGGAGGGAAATACACTCGAGATCCTTCTGAAACTGCAGCCGGCGCAATAAGCAACGGCTGAGAGTCTGACGTTGACCGCTGGCGGCCCTAGCCGCCAGCGGTCAAGCGGTCACAGGCCGCTGGGACGTTTTGAAGGAGTAAAATGGGTAGCTTAACTATTGGCTATGTCGTGCGGCGTGTGGGCATGTTTTTCCTCACGGTCCTGTTGGGGACGACCCTGATCTTCATCATTCCGCGCCTGGCCCCCGGCGACCCGGTAGCGGCCATGGTGAGCCGCATGTCGGCCCAATCGGGCTCAACCGCCAACACCGCCGAGATCATCCATGCCTGGCGGGTCAAATTTGGCCTGGACGCGCCGATGCCCATTCAATACCTGCGCTATCTAGGCAACCTGGGGACCTTCCAGCTAGGACCGTCGCTGTCGCACTTCCCCACCCAGGTTGGGGACCTGGTGGTCCGAGCCATGCCCTGGACTCTTGGCTTGCTCAGCCTGGCGACCATCATGTCGTTCATCGGCGGGAACATCGTCGGCGCGTTGTTGGCCTGGCGGTCTACCCCGGGCATGGTCAGGGCCCTGCTGCCGGTGACTTTGACCTTCACGTCCATTCCGCCCTTTATGCTGGGCATCCTGTTGATCTACGCCTTCGCGTTTGGGCTGAAATGGTTCCCCTTTTCTGGCGCCTATAACCTGGAGAATGAGGTCAAGTTGTCGTGGGATTTCGTCAAGGACGTGGTTGTCCACGGCACGCTACCGGCGCTTGCGATCGTCGTCACCACCATGGGGTTCTGGGCGTTGGGCATGCGCGGCATGATGGTGACGACCGACGGCGAGGATTACATGATCCTGGCGCGGGCCAAAGGGCTGCGGTCGCGGCGGGTGTTCTTCAATTATGGCGTGCGCAATGCCATTCTGCCCCAGGTAACTGCCCTGGCGCTGTCTCTGGGCGTGGTCGCCGGCGGTTCGGTGATTGTGGAGTATATTTTCACCTATCCCGGTATGGGCTACCTGCTGTATGATGGCATCGTCAACGGGGATTACAACCTGATCCAGGGAGTCGTCTATTTCTTGATCGTGGGCGTGGCCCTGGCCGTCTTGATGATTGACTTGATCTACCCATTGCTTGATCCGCGCATCACATATCAGAAGAAGTAGACGGGCCCATGAGCCTAACCGCTGTCGATCAATTGGCCGTCCCCGCCAAGACGGCGCGTCTGAATCGCTGGGATTCCCCATGGCTAAACCCGAAACTCATTGGCGGCTTCCTGATGGTGCTGGCCGTCACGCTCTTGGGCCTCGTGGGCCCTTGGTTTTGGGATATTAACCTGGCTCGCGTAGCCAGCTCTCCCTTGAACCTGCCGCCGATCTGGGACACGAACGCACCCGCGGCGTTCCCGCCTCCTGACCCGGCCCACCCGCTGGGAACGGAAAGCAATGGTCGCGATATTTTGGCGCTGTTGATGGCCGCGGCACCCAGCTCCTTGGCCGTTGGACTGATTGCGGCCGGCATTGGGATGGCCGTTGGCATCCTGCTGGGTTTCACGGCTGGATTTCTGGGGGGCTGGCCGGATACCATTATTCGAACGCTGTCCGATTCGATTATCACCATCCCTTCGCTGGCCGTGCTGATCGTGATTGCGGCTTTCGTTCACCAGATCAACATCCAAAATATGGCGCTGCTGTTGGCGCTCTTCGCCTGGCCCGGGCCCACCCGGCTCATCCGGGCGCAGGTGCTCACCTTGCGCGAGCGAGGCTACGTGCAGATGGCCCGCCTGTCGGGCGCCTCGACCTTCGACATCATGTTCAAGGAAATGATGCCGAACTTGCTGCCCTACCTGGCGGCCAGCTTCTCGGGCAACGTATCGGGGAACATCCTGGCGGCCAGCGGTCTGGAGGCCTTGGGGCTGGGTCCCACTCGCATCCCGACGCTGGGCATGACCATCTTTTACGCCCTGCGGGCGGCAGCCATTCTGCGCGGCATGTGGTGGTGGTGGGGGTTCCCCATCCTCATGCTGATTTTTATCTTCAGCGGCCTGTTCTTAGTCACAATTGGGCTGGACGAAATCGCTAATCCACGCCTGCGAGGGATCCAGGCGGCATGACGACCCCAGTCAGTTGGACTCAATCAACGACTGGCCAGGCCAGCCCTGCGGCAGTGCTCGAAGTCATGGATCTGCACGTTCACTATGCCACGCCCACCGGCGCCGTGATAGCCGTGAGCGGGGCCAATCTGACGCTTTACGAAGGCGAAACGGTTGGCCTGGTGGGCGAATCCGGCTGCGGCAAGACGACCCTGGCCATGGCGATCCTGCGCCTGGTGCAGCCTCCGGGGCGGATTGTCAGCGGCCATGTCCGGCTCATGGGCACCGACCTGGTCACGCTGAGCGATGAAGAGCTGCGGCGGGTGCGCTGGAGCCAGATCGCCCTCGTGCCCCAGGGCGCAATGAACTCCCTCAACCCGATCATGCGTGTCAAGGATCAAATTGCCGACGCCATCGAGACCCATTTGGGCAACCGACCTTCCGCCGAGCTGAAGACGCGCATTCTTCGGCTGCTGACGATGGTCGGACTGCCGGGGCGGGTCTACAACCTGTATCCCCACGAGCTGAGCGGCGGCATGAAGCAGCGCGTGTGCATCGCCATGGCCATTGCGTTGACGCCGTCTGTCATTATTGCCGACGAGCCGACGAGCGCGCTGGACGTGGTGGTGCAGCGCATCGTCGCCCAGACTCTCCTGGAGGTTAAAAAGAAACTGGGTGTGTCGATGATCTTGATCGGCCACGACATGGGCTTGATGGCCCAGCTGGTTGACCGGGTGGTGGTCATGTATGCCGGCCACATCGTGGAGATTGCGCCGGTCAAAGATCTGTTTGCTGAGCCCCTGCATCCCTATACGCAGTTGCTCATCGCCTCCATCCCATCGGTCAAAAAGCGCAAGCCGCTGCAGGTCACCGAAGGTCTGACGCACGACCTGCGCCGGCCGCCGCCCGGCTGCATCTTCCAACTGCGCTGTCCGTTCGTCATGGAGAAGTGCCGCAGCGTGGTGCCTCCATTGCGCGAGCTGCGGCCCCGCCACTTCGCTGCCTGCCATTTGTACTGATCCGGATCGAAAGGGCCGCCGGTCATGACGCCGCCTCTCTTGGAAATCCGCAACGCCAGCAAAATTTATCGGGGCGGCTTTTTAAGCCCCGGACAGGCGGTCGTGGCGCTGCAAGACTTCAGCCTGGAAATCCCGGAGGCGCCGGCGAAAATCATCGCCATCGCCGGCGAGAGCGGCAGCGGCAAGACGACACTTGCCAGCCTGGTGCTGGGGTTAATCAGCCCAACCTCGGGCCAGATACTTTATCAGGGACAGGACCTTGCCGCACTGAGCCGGCGACAGAGAACCGAATACACTCGGCAGGTCCAGGTTGTTTTCCAGGATCCTTATGCGGTCTACAACCCATTCTATCGTGTCAAGCACATTTTCGATCTCGTCATAACGAACTTCAAGCTGGCGCGGAGTGCTGGCGAGGCGCGGACCCTGATTGAGGACGCGCTGAAAATGGTCGGCATGCGCGGCGAAGAGGTGTTGGAAAAGTACCCGCACCAACTCAGCGGCGGCCAGCGGCAGCGGATGATGGTCGCCCGGGCTTATCTTCTGCGGCCTCGGCTGATCGTGGCGGATGAGCCCGTCTCGATGGTGGATGCTTCGCTGCGCGCCATGATCCTCGATATCATGCTGCGCTTGCGCGACAAGCAAAATATCTCCTTTCTGTATATCACGCACGACTTAAGCACCGCCTACCAGGTGTGCGACGACATCTACCTGCTGTATCAGGGCTCGACCGCTGAAAAAGGGGACACGGCCCAGGTCATCGAGCACCCGAAGCACCCCTACGTGCAGATGCTGATCGATTCGATCCCGGTGCCCGACCCCGAACAAAAATGGGCTGCGGACCTCGTTTTGCCCGACGAAGAGTCCCTCCGCAGCCAGATCGACTCCGGCTGCCGATACTATCCGCGCTGCCCATATCATATGGATCGGTGCCTGGTCAAGCAGCCGCCGCTGTACCCGATTGACGGCGCCCAGCATCAAGCAGCGTGTTATCTGTATGACGACCAGCAGCCTACGGGATAATAACGCTTCACTACAAACTGCGTCGGCATTGCCCGGCCAGGTCAGACGCCTCCAGACACACTCGTAGCAGCCATCTTCAACCCGAGGAGGGCCGAGTTGATTCACAAAGTCCGTTGGACCGCCGAGAAGATCGCACAACGCCTGACGCTGATTGAGCCGTTAGTCTACCGGCGCCGCCACCCTTTACCGCCTTTCCGTTACAAGGCGCTCTCGGGCCCCACACAGCCGTTGCCTGCCATCCCGGAGCTCGACCATCCAGATTGGTCTGAAATCCCATTTCACGCCTACTGGGGCGAATGGGTAACCGACTTTGTGCTGAGCACCAGCTTTCAAGTACCCGAGGATTGGGGGCCGGCCGGCCCAATAGCCCTTGACCTGCCGCTGGGCGATGCGGGCGACTTCAGCCATCCCGAGGCCTTGGCCTACATCGACGGCGTGTCTTACGGTACCTGCGACCGCCATCATCAGGAAATTCAGCTTCCGGCCCATTGGTCCACGGGAGAGGTGCACCGGCTGGCATTGCGCGGCTGGACCGGTCTGGGGGGCGATATGCAGCCTGGCGAGACGGGCACGCAGCTGTTCATGCGCGACTGCGCCCTGGTTCAGATTGACCAGCCGGCGCGCGATTTCATTGCCACGGTCCGAGTTGCCCTGGGGGTTGCCAGGGCCGTCGGGGCACATGAACCGGCGAAAGGTCATTTGCTCAATGCTCTGGACGAAGCGTTCAAGATCTTGGACACCCGCGAGCCCTTTGACGAACGTTTTTATGCCAGTATTCCGGCCGCGCATGCCGCCCTCCGGTCTGGCATCCAGCGGGCCGGCCCGCCACTGGACGTGACGATTACCGCCACCGGTCACGCGCACCTGGACGTGGCCTGGCTCTGGACGGTCGACCAGATTCGGCGCAAGGCCGGACGCACTTTTCACTCCGTAATGCGCCTGATGGAGCAGTTCCCCGACTATCACTTCACCCAAAGCCAGCCGCAACTCTATGATTTCGTGCGGCAAGATTATCCCGATTTGTTCGCTGCCATCCAACAGCGCGTGGCGGACGGGCGCTGGGAGCCAATCGGCGGCATGTGGGTGGAGGCCGACTGCAACCTGAGCGGCCCTGAGTCCCTTGCGCGACAATTCTTGCTCGGGCGATCATTTTTCCGCGACCACTTCGGCCCAAACGCCGAGTCGCCGGTGATGTGGCTGCCGGACGTGTTCGGCTACGCCTGGGCCTTGCCGCAACTCATCAAGGAAGCCGGCCTGGATTACTTCTTCACGATCAAGATCGGCTGGAGCCAATACAACCGCTTGCCCTACGACAGCTTCTGGTGGCAGGGTTTAGACGGAACGCGGGTGTTGACTCACTTTAGCACCACGCCTGAAGCGGGTGGTTACGGCACCAGCACCTATAACGCCGCGGCTACCCCGGAACAGGCCATTGGCACCTGGACGAACTTTCAACAGAAAGAGCTTGAGCAGAGTCTGTTGATGGCCTTTGGTTATGGCGACGGCGGCGGCGGCCCGACGCGGCAGATGTTGGAGAACATCCGAGAAATGGCGGCTTTCCCCGCGACGCCGCGTATGCGCCAGGCACCTGTGGGCGAGTTCTTCCGAGAGCTCGAAGCCACCTCCGGCGACCGGCTGCCAACCTGGAACGGCGAGCTGTATCTGGAGCTGCATCGAGGCACGCTGACCACGCAGAGCCGCAACAAGCGGGCGAATCGCAAAAGCGAATTCATGCTGCACGACGCTGAATTCCTGGCGACGATGGCGTGGGTGGTGGATGCCAACTACGCCTATCCGGCCGACAGCCTGCGGAAGGCCTGGGAACTGGTCTGCCTTAATCAGTTCCACGACATTATCCCTGGCAGCAGCATCGGGGCGGTGTACGTCGAGTCTCAGAAACAGTACGCTGAAATTGAGCGCGTGGCCACGGGTGTGCGGGCCGAAGCACTGGCGGTCCTCGGCCGGCCAGCAGACGCTGAGGCGCATCCGACCCTGCTGGTTGCCAACCCGACCAGTTTTGCCCGTGACGATCTGGCCTATTGGCCCGGACAACTCGACGCGACCCAAACACTGCGACGAGCCGATGGTGCGGCCGCGCCCACCCAGGCGGCTGGTTCGGGCACTTGGATCGCGGCCGGCGAGCTGCCCCTTTGCAGCGTGTCTCGGCTGACAGTCGTCGGGGGCGAACCGCCCGCGCTCGATACCGGCTTGACCGTAACTCCTACACTGCTGGAAAACAAGTACCTGCGGGTGGAGCTGAATGCGGCCGGCGACATCACGCGCATTTACGACCGGGCCCACTAGCGCGAAGTGCTGCCGCCCGGCGCAGTGGCCAATCAGTTCCAGGCGTTTGAGGATCGGCCCCTATATTGGGACGCCTGGGATGTGGAAATCTATCATGACGACAAGATGTGGACGAGCGACCCGGCCACCTCGGTGACGATCCTGGAGGCGGGCCCGCTGCGCGCGACGCTCGAGATTCACCGTCGAATTTTGCACAGCAATTATGTCCAGCGCATTTCTCTTGCTTACCATCAGCCCGGCCTGCTCATCGACACGCAGATCGATTGGCGTGAGCGGCATATCCTATTGAAGGTCGCCTTCCCGCTCGACATCCTGGCACCCACCGCCACTTACGAGATTCAGTGGGGCAACGTGCAGAGGCCGACTCACCGCAATACCAGTTGGGATTGGGCGCGCTTCGAGACCTGCGCGCAGAAATGGGTGGATTTGAGCGAGGGCGGCTATGGTGTGAGCCTGCTCAACGACTGCAAGTACGGCCACAGCATCCAGGAGAACGTCATCCGCCTCAGCCTGCTGCGGAGCCCCACCTTGCCGGATCCGGAGGCTGATCAAGGCGAGCATCGCTTCGCCTACACGCTCTGGCCGCACGCCGGGGGTTGGGAGCAGAGCACGGTGGCCGCCGCCTACGCGCTCAACGATCCGCTGATCGTCTTTGACGCGAGCGGGCTGGGCTCAAGGCGACCGGCCGGACCCGCGGGCTCGCCCGGCCATAATCTATCCTTCGTGAAATGCGACGCGCCCAATATCGTGATTGAAACAATCAAACGGGCGCAGGACGGTCGGGGCGTCATCATTCGCTTTTACGAGAGCCAGCGGCGGCGCGGCCCGGTGAAATTGACGGCCGGTTTTCCCTTGCAGCAGGTCTGGCAAACCAATTTGTTGGAGGATGACCGGACCGCGCTTACGCCGGACGGCCATAGCGTCGAGCTGTTTGTGCGTCCTTATCAAGTTGTCACCCTGCGCCTCATCCCAGCGCGCACCTCAGCCGGCACTGCCCCAAAATGAGCGCCGTTCACACGCTATACCTGATCCATCATAGCCACACCGACATTGGTTACACGCACGATCAGCCGATCGTCTTCGACCTGCACCGGAGATTCCTGGACGAGGCCTTAGACCTGGCCGACCGCTATGCCGATCGCGATACCGGCGGCGCTTTCCGCTGGACGGTCGAGACCACCTTTGTCCTCTACCAGTGGCTGCAGCAGGCCTCCCACAACCAAATCGACCGCTTCCGCGCGCTGGAACGGGTGGGCCGCATCGAGGTCACGGCCATGTTCGCGAACCTGACGCCGCTGTGCGACACGGACCAGCTCATCGAGACGTTCCAACTCCTGCGCTCGTTGCGTGAAGAATTTGGTTTCACGATCCGGCACGCCATGAACTGTGATGTCAACGGCGAAAACTGGCCGCTAGTGGACCTGCTGCTGGACCTGGGTATTGAAGGCTTCAGCATGGCGATCAACACGCATTTCGGTGGCGCCCCACTGGCGCGACCAAACCCGTTCTGGTGGCAAGGCCCAAGCGGGCGACGGGTGCTGGCTTATAACGGTTGGCCCTACGATACCGGGTGGCGTTTTGGGATCGGGCGCGACAGCCAAGATTTCGAGCAGACCTGGTGGCCGCGCGTCCAGCGGCGCCTGGACGAGATTGGCTATCCCCTGCCGGTGCTCATGGCACAGAGCTTCCATCCCTTTGGCGACAATGGCTCCGCCTATGAAGGGTATTCCGACTTCATTGGGGCCTGGAACGCACGCGGCCTGGAGCCGCGCGTGGTCCTGGCCACGCCGGCCATGTGGTGGGCGGCGGTTAAGGAGCACGACCACCTGCTGCCCACTTATCGTGGTGACTGGACCGATTTCTGGAATTTCGGCTCCATCAGCAGCGCCCGGGAACAAGCCATGAACCGTGCCAGCCGGACGCGGCTGCGCTCAGCCGACCTCCTGGCGGCGACCTCCATCGGCCCGATCAACGCTTCACAGACGAGCCGGGCCGCGCAGTCGTTCGGCCTCCATCGGCAGCCGGCCTGGCACGCCTTGCATTTATGGGATGAGCACACCTGGGGCGCGGACCGTTCGGTTCGGGCGCCAGGCAGCGAGGATACCGCCGCGCAGTGGTATCACAAGGCCGGCTTCGCTTACACCGCGCGGAGCTTGAGCCTGCTGCTGCAGCGCGACGCGCTGGCAGAATTCGCCCGCAGCGTCCAGCGATCCAGCCCTGAGGACGTGCTCGTTTTCAATCCGCTGCCCTGGCCGCGCCAGATAGGTGGCCTGCTGCCGCCCAATGTCGCCCAACCCAGAGGCGTACCGGCCGACATGACGAGCGGGCGCCATTTTCAAGACCGCGCGCCCACTGATGACGTTATTGGTACGACGGCGGAGGATCTGGATCGGTCAGTGGCCGGTAAGCGCCTGTGGCTAAGGCCGATCGAGGTGCCGGGGTTCGGCTATGCCGTGGTCGCGCGCACTGGCCTGGTTGAGTCCGACGCCGCGGATGCGGCCAGCGCAGACGGCGTGCTTGAAAACCAGTATTTCCGTGTACGCTTTGACCAGGAACGCGGCGGCATGCTGTCTGTCTATGACAAACGACTGCAGCATGAGTGGGTAGACCAGGGCGCCGGTTTCCCGTTCCATGGCTTCGTGCACGAACAGGTCGCCGATCACACGGCGCCCTGGCCCCGCGCTTTGTTGTTTCATATGGGTTGGGTCTCGGACCTGGTGGAGCGACCACGCGGGTGGAAGCCCGCCTGGCCGGCGGAGCGAAGACAGCCGGCGCGCGTATTGCTCCACCGTGTTTACCGGACCCCTCTGGGCCGGCTGGCCGTGCAAATCCTGGAGGCGCCCGGCTGTGCCGGGCCTCTCCAGCAAAGTGTGTTCTTGCCCGACTTCGCGGATTGGATCGAGTGCGAGGCGGCGTGGGACATGGGCCTGGTGACCCACCCCGAAGCCACTTATCTGGTTTTCCCGTTTGCGGTGCCCAACGCCGTCGCCCGCATCGATCTCGGCGGCCAGGCGATGCGGCCGGGGCGCGATCAGTTGCCGGGCGTGTGCTACGACTACTTCACGGCGCAACACTGGGTCGACTTCTCAAATGAAGACCTCGGTGTGACGGTTGCCGTGCCAGACAACCCGCTGGTCCAGTTTGGAGACTTCAATTTTGCGCGCAACCAGTCGGAATTCAAGTTGGAGCGCGTGCTGCTGCTGGGTTGGGCCACGAACAACTATTGGGAAACCAATTTCCGGGCGCATCAACCTGGCCGGGTCCACACCCGCTATCGCATCTGGCCGCACCGCGGCGGGTTCGACGAAGCGCAGGCGCACCGCTTCGGGCTGGAGGCCGCGCAAGCCGAGCCTCTGTTTCAGCACCTGGGCGAGCCGCCAGCCGAAGGACTGCCTCTGCCCGGCAGTGGCGCGCTGCTGCATTTGCCGCAAGCTGGCACGACCGGCTCTCCGGTCCTGACTCTGCACGTCAAACCGGCTGAACGTCGCCCGGGCGTGGTGCTGCGGCTGCTCAACGCCAGCGACAACGACGCGCCAGCCGAGATTGGCTCTGGGCTTCTGCGCATCGTTGGCGCGCAGCTCTGCGACCTGCTCGAAACGCCATTGGAGACCGCGCAGGTTCAGAATGGCCTGGTCCGCGTCCATCTGGCGCCGCGCCGGTTGGCGACCGTGCTGCTTGACCTCGAACTCGCCGCCTCGCCCGATCAGCGGCGGGTGGGTTGAGGTCATCTAACCCCGTTATTGGTCCCCCGGCCCTACCCGGAAGTCCATGAGATGCCAGTAGGTGATATGCCACGGAACCGTGGGAGGTGTGGTCAGGTAGGCCCACATCGAAAAGTACCGATAGCGCTTGGGCCGGTGATGAACCATACAATCCTCGGCCAGCGACGGGCAACCGGGATCGATGGTCAATTCCGCAGTCAGTATCAGGCGGTCGACGTGCACGACGACGACTCCCCGGCTTACTTGTCCACGAAAGGCGAAGGCGGTAGTGGCGGCGCACAGAAGCGCCAGGAGCAAACTGGCTAAGAGCAGGCCAATGAGGATGCGCCCGGCGCGCCGGACGTCGGGCTCTACTGTTGCCACGCTGAGCATGAGCCATCCACCCGTTGAAAAATAAGGTCCGCGACTGCCACCCGCCCGGCCCTGGCCCAACTCTCCCGACCACACGGCCAGCAGCCCGTCAATCGTAACTTGTCAAAGTATACAGTTTTCCAGCTCCAGTGGCTTAACGAAAACAACCCTACGAGGATTTCGTTCCCCATTGGCCGAGCATCGGCGACAATCTAATTCTTCAGGCCTACATCCCCCCTCGTGCACTCCCCATCGATGCGCCGCCACACGGAGTGCCGGTGGGGTTCTTGTCGCGCATCACGCTGGCGAGCCGGGACACTCGCCTCGCGCAGCTTGAACGCTAACCATGACCGACGATCCGCTGATCGGGCGTCAGCTCGCCAACTTCCGCATCGAACACGTGCTTGGGCGCGGCGGTATGGCCCAGGTCTACTACGGCCAGGATCTGAAGCTCAATCGGCCCGTGGCGATTAAAGTGATTGACGCCCGGTTCCGGGGCAACCCGGCCTACGCCAAACGCTTTGTGCGCGAAGCGCAGGCCGTCGCCACCTGGCGGCACGAGAATATCGCCCAGGTCTACTACGCCGACGAAGACGATGGTCTTTACTACTTCGCCATGGAGTACATTGACGGACTAAACTTGGCCGAATTGATCTCGCAATACACCGCTCTGGGCGAACTCACGCCCCACACTGACGTACTGCTGATCGGGCGCGCGGTTGCCAGCGCCCTGGACTATGCTCATCAAAAGGGCGTCATCCACCGTGATGTCAAACCCTCCAACATCGTATTGGATAAACAAGGCCGCGCGATCCTGACCGATTTTGGCCTGGCACTTCTCACCGAGATTGGGACGCGCGGCCAAATATTGGGCTCGCCCCACTACATCGCGCCCGAACAGGCGATTTCGTCTGCCAGAGCGGTGCCCCAATCGGACTTGTATTCGGTCGGCGTCATCTTGTACGAGATGTTTACGGGCCAACTTCCTTTCGATGCCGAGGAACCGATGGAGGTTGCGCTGCTGCACATCAGCGCGACGCCCCGCCCGCCGCGGGAGCTGCGGCCAGCGATCAGCCCCGATCTGGAAATCGTGATCCTGAAATGCTTGGCGAAAGAGCCAGCCGAACGCTATCCGAAGGGTGCGGCCCT
>Ga0070730_10002750_pt1 | contig 15958 bp, 14 predicted proteins | sample Coa_R1_3_FD_66447 | JGI IMG/M metagenome (GOLD analysis project Ga0070730, IMG submission 66447) | Surface soil microbial communities from Centralia Pennsylvania, which are recovering from an underground coalmine fire - Coalmine... | ecosystem: Environmental > Terrestrial > Soil > Unclassified ...
ATCCCAAAAGTGTCCACGCCGCCATTTCCTCAGCGAAAAATGAAATGGTCACTGCCGCGGAGTACCGTGAAAAAGCGCGCGGGAAATTCCAAGAATTTGTAGGTCATGCGTACGTGCAATACCAACATCAACTGAAAGAAAATCAAGCGGTTGATTTTGACGATTTGTTACTGCGGACAATTGAACTTTTTGTACAGTATCCGCAGGTTCTCCAAAAATTCCAAGAAACTCTGCAACACGTTTTGATTGATGAATACCAAGATACAAATAAGGCCCAGTACACATTAAGTAAAATGCTAGCACTCCCACGCGAAAACCTGTATGTCGTTGGCGATTTTTCGCAATCCATTTATGCGTGGCGCGGCGCTGATTACCGTAACATGTTGAACTTGAAAAATGACTTTCCAAATATTGTTGAGTACCGTTTAGAACAAAACTATCGTTCTACGCAAACAATTTTGGATGCGGCAACTGAAGTCATTTCCAAAAACACCACCCACCCAATTCTGCGACTATGGACCGAAAATACTGAACACATTCCGATCACTTTGTACGAAGCTGATAGCGGCGAAGATGAGGCGCGAAAAGTCACCCAGTATATTCAAACCCACGATCTCGATTTACCACTTTCTGACCGAGTAGTACTGTATCGCACCAACGCCCAATCCCGCGCATTTGAAGAGGCGTTTATCCGCGCCAGCATTCCGTACAAAATTGTGGGCGGCGTCAAATTTTACGCGCGAAAAGAAATTAAAGATATTTTAAGTTACTTACGGATGTTGGCAAACCCGCACGATGAAGTGAGCCAGCAACGGGCATTGAAGTTAGGGAAACGGAAATACGAAGTTTTTTTGAATTGGCTCCCTCAAAACCAGTCGCTGAAAGACGAAGCACCGTTGAAAATTTTAGAAGCGATTCTCGCAATCACGGAATACAAAACGCGTTACGATGAAAACGATCCTGAAGATTTTAGCCGTTTGGAAAACATTCAAGAGTTGCTGAACGTGGCTGCACAGTTTACTGAAGTCGCGACCTTTTTAGAAAACATCGCGCTCTTGCAAGACAACGAAATGGCAGATGTTACTTTAGAAGGCAAAGAAGACGTTGTCACATTGATGAGTTTACATTCTGCGAAGGGTTTGGAGTTTCCAATTGTGTTTATGGTGGGCATGGAAGAGGGATTGTTTCCGCATTCGCGTGCGCTTTTAGACAAAGAACAAATGGAAGAGGAGCGACGCTTGTGTTATGTGGGCATCACGCGCGCGAAACAAAAACTCTATCTTTCGTATGCGAGACGCAGACTAATTTATGGCAGCATCACGCCCGCGTTGCCCAGCCGTTTTTTGAATGACATTCCTGAGCAACTGTTAAAAAAAGAAGCGTCGGCAAGTTTTTCACGACCAGCCAATTTTCCTCACCAATTTTCAAACCAATTCGCAAAGAAAAAAAATTGGGCAACTGAAGATGTATCAGAAGACCATTTTGGTTTGGGCGCACTCAACAAACGATTAAAGGATATTGGCAGCCACCAAAAATATATCCCGCTCGATGATGCGTCACTGGATGATGTGCTCAGTGGTGAGATTGATATTGATGCGTTCTTGGATAAATAACGTTATAAGAAAACTTGGCTCGTAAGCCAGGTTTTCTTGTAGCAATTTGAATCGTTATCACAAAGCCGCGAAGCGGCTGCTATAATTTCATTCATGCTACTGCGACCCCTCCGCGAGGAAGAACACAAACTGTACAACTCCGTTGTCCATCACCCATTGCAGTCGTGGGAGTGGGGTGAGTTCCGCAAAAAAACAGGCATCCAAGTGGAACGTGTAGGTTTTTTTGATAATGGCAAACTGCACCATGCTGAACAAGTGTTTTTCCATCCAATTCCATTGATGAGTGGCATGACTGCCGGCTACTTTCCCAAAGGGGATATGCCAGACGAAGAGCAACTCAATGCGTTGCGTCAACTCGCTAAAAAACACCAAGCGCTTTTTGTCAAAATGGAACCAAACGTTGGCCATCAGGTAGATATTCCTTCTGCGCTCCCACAAATTGCGCAGTTTTTAAAAGAAAACGGAGCACTACCTGGGAAACCACTTTTTACCAAATACACTTTTCAACTTGATCTTTCACCAACCGAAGACCAACTTTTTGCAAAACTCAATAACAAAACGCGTTACAACGTCAATCTCGCTTTCCGTAAAGGCGTCCAAATTTTTGAAAATACCACCAAAGAAGGTATGGAAGAGTACTTGAAAATTTTAGCTGAAACGACGAAGCGACAAGGTTTTTATGCCCACTCACCACAGTACTTTAATACACTCTGGGAAACACTCGGCAACTCCGGTATGCTACGTATTTTTCAAGCCGTCTACGAAAACCAGGTTCTTGTTTCGTGGATCATGTTCATTTTTAACGGTGTGCTGTACTACCCATACGGCGCGTCTCGTGACATCCACCGCGAAGTCATGGCGAGCAATCTGATGATGTGGGAAATGATCAAGTTTGGCAAAAACAATGACTGCAACATGTTTGATATGTGGGGCTCGCTAGGACCAGAGCCAGATGCAAAAGATCCGTGGTTTGGTTTCCATCGTTTTAAAAAAGGCTATGGTGGCGAGTTGATCGAGTTTGTTGGCACATACGATCTTGTTGCGAATCCACCAATGTATTCGATGTATAAAGTTGCCGAAAATTTGCGCTGGAAATTTTTGCGAATAAAAGCTAGGCTAAGAAAATAGAAAGAAGGTTCTATGTCTGATGTCCGTTTTAAACGTATTTTATTAAAAGTAGGCGGTGAGTCACTCGTTGGTGATCGTGACTACGGTATTGATCCTAAAGCTGCATTGAATGTCGCTGAGCAGATCAAAAGTGTCCACGATGCTGGTGTCCAAGTTGCTGTCGTGATTGGTGGTGGAAATATTTTCCGCGGCATTTCTGCTTCCAAAAATGGCCTCGACCGAGCCACGGCTGACTACATGGGTATGTTGGCAACTGTTATGAATGCGCTCGCGCTGCAAGACGCGCTCGATCAAATGGGCGTTCCGAGCAGAGTTCAAACCTCTCTATTAATGCCAGCTGTTGCCGAAAGTTTCATTCGTCGCCGCGCCATCCGTCACATGGAAAAAGGCCGCGTCATTATTCTCGCCGCCGGAACTGGCTTGCCATATGTGACCACTGATACGGGCGCTTCGTTGCATGCACTGGAGTTGAAGTGTGATGTTCTCATGAAAGCAACAAAGGTGAACGGTATCTATGATAAAGACCCTATGAAATACCCAGACGCAAAGCGTTTTAAAACACTTTCATACCACGACGCATTGAGCATGCCAGGAGTAGAAGTCATGGATTCGTCTGCGATTGCGATGAGCAAAGATAATAACTTACAGCTTATGGTTTTTGAGTTGTTTGCGAAAGACAATTTACAACGCGCAATTCGCGGCGAAGCAGTGGGGACGTTTGTGAGCAATGATGTGAAAACAGAGTTGGCGGAGTAGAGAACAAGCGCCTCCACTTTGATGTTGTGCTTTCCAGTAATCCTCTGTATATTGAGCTTCATGCAGTATCTCAACTCAATTGACCCAAAGGGCCTGAATGTGCTGGTTCGCCTGGATTTAGATCTCCCCACCGAAAAAGGAAAGTTTGACACCACCCGCATGGAGGATAGTTTCGAGACGTTGGAGTATTTGTTTCGCAAAAAAGCACAGCATGTGACGGTGATTGCACATCGCGGCCACACAGTAAAACCAACAAAAGCATTCTCGCTTGCGCCGATTGCGAAACTTTTGTACACCGAGCTTCTCAAAACAAAAGCATTTCAAAAAACTCCACGCAAAGATTTAGAAAAATGGCTGGACGTGCTGGAAAACTTGCGGTTTGACCCGCGCGAAGAAAAGGGTGATGCGAAGTTTGCGAAAGAGTTGGCGAAGAGCCAGGACTTGTTTGTAAATGACGCATTTGCCACATCACATCGCGAACACACTTCGATTGTTAAGATACCAGAAATTTTGCAGACTGTTTTTGGTTTCCAGTTTGAGAAAGAAATGGTGGTGATGAAACGACTCACTGAACAACCAAAACGGCCTTTTATGTTTTTGTTAGGCGGAGCAAAATTTGATACAAAGCTGCCACTTCTTGAAAAAATTTCGGAGCACGTGGAGGTGATTTTGCTGGGAGGAAAATTGGCGGCTGAGGCGCGAGAGCAAGGCTACAAAAACCGCAAAATGATTATCGCTGAACTCACTCCCGACGGTTTTGACATTGAACGTCCGTCGATGGAGCAGTTCGAGCGCTTTATCACTGAAGCAAAGACATTGGTGTGGAATGGTCCGATGGGAAAGTTTGAAAATCCAAAATATGCAGCTGGTACAAAATACATTGCAGAGGCAGTGGCACGCACAACTGGTTACAAAGTTGTTGGCGGCGGTGACACTGAAGCGGCGCTAAAATTATTTAAACTCGACAAACCAAAAACATTTTCCTTCGTGAGCTCGGGCGGCGGCGCAATGTTGCACTACCTCGCCTACCACACATTACCGGCACTAGAAGCGGTGAAGAAACGTGTGGTAAAGTAAGTACATGCATACCTTTGGCATTAACGGGTTCGGGCGGATCGGTCGCACTTCTTTTCGTGTGTGGTGGAAATCACATCGTGACCAAATAGATTTAAAGGTCGTCAATACTTCTGGTTCGATGCCAATCGCAGAGTGGGCATACTTACTCAAATTTGATTCGAACTACGGCATTTTGGAGGAGCCAATTACTGTTGAAGAGCACCAATCAAATGACAAAGTCACGGATCAAGATTCGTTATTGGGTAAATTGAAAATTGGCGGGCACGAGATCATGGTCACTGCCCAACGTGACCCTAAAAAAATTCCTTGGCAGCAGTACGGTGTTGAAGTTGTGATTGAATCGACCGGAGCATTCACTTCTGCAGAAAAAGCAGCCATGCACCTCGATGCAGGCGCACATAAAGTGATTATTTCTGCGCCACCAAAAGGTGGAAATGTAGAAACCACCGTCATTGGTGTCAAAGATGCAAACCCGATGCACCAAGTTGTGTCGAATGCGTCGTGCACCACGAACTGTGTTGCGCCAGTTGCCCAAATTATGTCAATGGCGTTTGGGGTGCAAAAGGCATTACTCACCACAGTTCATTCATATACCGATGACCAAAACTTGCATGATAACTCAAATCACGATCGCCGCCGCGCGCGCGCGGCGGCCCTCAACATCGTCCCCACCACCACCGGCGCAGCCATCTCTGCCACCGAAGTCATCCCCGAACTCAAAGGCCTCTTCGATGGTTTGGCTTTACGCGTGCCCACACCAGTTGGTTCGCTATCGGACATGGTTTTTCTCACCAAAAAGAAAACCACGGTTGAGCAAGTGAACCAAGTTTTTACCGCCGCTGCCACTGATCCGCGTTGGAAAGGAATCCTCGCTGTAACAAACGAAGCTATCGTGTCCCGAGACATCATCGGTCGCTCAGAATCTTCGATCGTCGATCTTTCGCTCACGAAAGTTATTGATGGCGATTTAGTGAAAGTCATCGCATGGTACGATAACGAATGGGGCTACTGCAACCGGTTGGTGGAGCAGGTGAGCCGAGTTTAGGAACTTCATTTTTTCTACACTTCTTCCTACAGTTTCTTCATAGAATGCGTGTCATGCTGGCGCGTACATACACTGCCACAACGATTGGTTTGAAAACGCTCAAAATCGATGTCGAAGTCGATGGCAATCGCGGTGCACCAATTTTAGTGTTCATTGGCCTTACTTCAAAAGCAACTGATGAAGCAAAAGAGCGTATTACATCGGCGTTGCAAAATTGTGGCATTCGCATCCGTAGCAAACGCACAATTGTGAACCTCGCTCCCGCTGATGTTCCGAAAACGAGCGCCGCGTTTGATGTTGCGATTGCTGTTGGTCTTCTAAAAATGTATGGCGAGTTAACACTCAATACAAACAACACCATGTTTTTTGGTGAACTATCACTTGCTGGCGACCTGAAAAGAATTCGTGGCGCGTTACCGCTCGTCATTGCCGCAAAAGCGCTAGGTTTTCGCCACGTTATTATTCCCAAAGCAAATTGGCCAGAGGTATCAATTATTTCTGGAATCCAGGTTCATCCACTTACTCATTTACGCGAGTACCTTGAATTTGCAAAGGCTGGTGAAACGTTACCTACTCAACAACCACAAAAATTTTTGCCCGCGACAACACAAAACGAAATAGATTTTGCCGAAATCTACGGCCAAATACAGGCGAAGCGCGCTCTCACAATTGCAGCTGCTGGCGGCCATAACATTTTGATGACCGGTCCACCTGGAACGGGGAAAAGTATGTTGGCAAAAGCATTTACATCCATTTTGCCGCCACTCACTGAAAAAGAAGCAGTTGAAGTAACACGGATTTACTCTATTTGTGGACTCACAATAAATGGTCTCATTCACACAAGACCCTTTCGTTCACCTCACCACACAATTTCCCAAATCGGTCTCATTGGTGGCGGCAACTCTTTAAAACCTGGTGAAATTTCACTCGCCCATCATGGCGTGTTATTTTTAGATGAACTTCTAGAGTTTCCGCACCAAAATTTAGAATCATTACGCCAACCGCTTGAAGATCGCATCATTTCTATAAGTCGCGCAAATGGCACGCTCACATATCCGGCTGCGTTTTGTTTGGTAGCCGCAGCTAATCCGTGTCCATGCGGTTACTACAACTCAAAGCTCAAATCCTGCAGCTGTGAAAAATATTTGGTAGATAGGTATCAAAGACGATTATCAGGCCCTTTATTAGATCGTATCGATTTACGCATTCACGTGCCAGAAGTCGAAGTAGAGAAACTTATCGATGAAAATTCTTTAACAACCTCTCGCACATCCACAGATTTTCGCACCCAAGTTATTGCGGCGCGTGAGCGCCAACACCTTCGCTACAAAAATATGCCTTTTTCAACGAATATTGATTTAACGTCAAAAGAGCTACACTCTTTTTGTCATTTTACCGACGAAGCAAAAAAAGTCTTACACCAATCGATCTCTCAACTGCAACTTTCCGCCCGCAGTTACTTTAAAATCATGAAAATTAGCCAAACAATTGCTGACTTAGAAAATGCAGAAATCATTAACGAAGTACACGTTGGAGAAGCACTTCAGTATCGGTAAATTTATCCTTTTGTCCGGTCGTACCAGTCTGACAGAATTTTTTTGATGAGGTCTTGTCCACCTAAACCTATTGCTAAACCTCCACCAAGCGCAAACGCAAATACAACACCAAAAAAGAGGATTTTAATAAATTCGCTCGCAATACCTAGTTCCGAGACAGCAGCCAAACTAGCAACGATGACCACTGCATAACTCGCCATCTTCGCAAACAGCCGCGCAGTGTAGTGATTAATGCTGCGCATTGAACCTTTAATCACGCTTTCAACAACACCTGCGAGTAACACACCAAAAATAAAAATGAGGAATGCGGAAAAGACATGTGGGATGTAACCTAAAACTTTATCCATCACTTGCGACAACGACGTCAGACCTAACAAACTCACAGCTACATACAAAACCACAAACAAAAACAACCAATATACTAAACCACCAATGACTTCCTCAATTTTCTGGCCAAACTCAGCATTTTTCAAGAATAATTCCATTGGTGTTTTTTCCACCATCTTCGACACCCGAACTGTTTCCAGTGCTTTCACAACGAGGCGACGAACAATGCGCCCAACAAATATTCCCACAAAAAGGATCAGCAAAGCGCCAATCAGTTTTGGTAAAAAAATGGAGAACTGAGTCAATGCAGCATTTGTACCAATCGATAAAGAATCTTGCCAACTCGTCGGCGCAACAGTGTTTACCGTAGCGACTGTGGTGTAGTTTTGCATAGAGTTCTCCTTTGCGTACAAATACTACAAAAATTGTGGGTGACTCGTAAGCCGGATTCTGTTTTCGCGATGATTTCTCTAGTGCCTGCAGCTTTATCACTGTGTCTCCTTGCGGAAACAATAGGGAACATATCCATTGCAGTGAAGGTCGTCAGTTGCAGCTGGGAGGATTGCCGCTCATTTTCCGAAGAAAATGAACACCCAATAGCTTGGTCGTTGCACTCGGCGCTACCCGATTCGTCACTGTTGCTCTAACTGTCTTTTGTTGGAGCTTGCGCTCTTCACAAAATCTCCGTCTTTCAACGGACACCATATGTTCTGCTGTCCGGACTTTCCTCCCCGCTCTCCGAAGAAAGCGAAGCCATCGTTCGGTCACCCGTGTGTATTATAAATGATTTTAACCTTCTCAGGCAGAGCATATTACTTGGTATATAATTCCGATCTTATGGTATCTCGATTTATTGAAGGATTGGAACGACGAAGAACGAGCCAACTCGAATACACACCGATCACAGCGGATGCATATCATTGTTTAAGTTCGTGGGGCATGAGCCGCAACCAAATACGGGAATTGCAAAAATTAGTAAAAGAATTTGATGGTGCTTATGCAAATTGTCTCAAAAAAGTTGAGGCAATGAACACCCTTCATACTCGTGGGACCCGAAGTGAACTAGAAATACTTCTCCCTGAAGTAACGGATAATCTTATTTTGGAAATCGGTGGAAGTTGTGGTGATATTGCCCGTCTTTTGGCAAAAAAAGTTTTGTCTAATCATTTGTTAAGTATCATCGGTGAAACGAAAGGAACTCCTATTGAACTTCGTGTTGTAGTAGGAAATAACCGCACACATTTTAAAGGAGGCTTGCATGTTTGGTTAGGAGTAGTCAGAAAGGGGGATCCTGAAAACCAAAACATGATTGTGCTTGATGGGTCATATCAGGAAATTTCATGTTTGAAAACAAATGGATACCATTATCTTCAAAGTGATCTTCTTCAAGATGTCAAACCTGAATCAGAAATAGCTTTGCCAAGATCCCTAATTGATATGAAAGAAGATGGTATTTATGTGGAAACGTTAGAAGATAAGGTATTAGGATTGTCAAAAGATCGTAGTGTTTCTTTTTCAGTTGGTTTTGCAGTTGCTTGGAATTTTGTTCACGAAAACATTCCCTTTATCCGAGTTGGACATATGAAGGGACCAAATGCGGCAGTTTTTATGATTAATCCAAATAGCAACAAGCTAAACTGGGAATTCAACTATGAAGCTTTTTCGCTCACTCAATCTGCTGATGAAGAACTTCATGAACTGTTGGAAGCTGCGGCACAAATTCGTTTTATACCGGTTCAAGAAAGCCTATGACTGACTTTCTCTCACCCAAAAGGAGTAAACTGTTCTGAGCAAAATGTACACCGGCACAGCAAGAAGCGCGCCAACCATTCCGCCAACCTTGAAGCCAATTAAAATGGAAATAATAGTCACGAGCGGACTCACATCAACATTTGCTTTCATGATGCGCGGCACAATAATGTGGTTTTCGAGCTGATGAATGCCAAGGTAAAAAAGCAACACAATTCCCGCCATTGCTGGCCCCATGAGCGTATATGCCAAGATAATTGCTGGAATCGCCGCGATCGCCGGACCCAAGCTCGGTAAAATTTCCAACAAACCTGTCGCCAGTGCGAGTGGCAAAGCATACGGTATCGAGAGTAAGGCCAAACCAATGTACGCCATCAAACCAATCGTAAACATCAATACAAGTTGGGCGCGCACCCAACCACCGAGCTGCACTTCCAATGAATCCAAAAATTCGGCTGCCAAAGCGACATGCCGCGGCTCGCGCGAAAACCACATTGCGCGGTGGTGAAGTCGGTCACGATCCAAGAGCATGTATGCCGTCATCACGAGAATAGTTAGCACTGTCAAAATACCCTGAAAAGTTGATGTCACAATCGACAAAATGGTGCCAAATGAGTTGTACATTTGGTTTAAGAAATCATTAATTTCTACCATCGTAAAGTTAAAGTTGCGAATGTGTTGGGGCAGCTGGGGCAAGTGTAGCGAACCAATAAAGTTGGGAACCTCAGCCACAAGTGGGGGCACAATTAAACTCACCGTTACCACAACAAGTAAAATAATCACAATATATAAAATGAAAATGCCAAGGATGCGCGGTAAATGGAGTTTTTTCTCAAACCACTTCACTCCCGGTTGTAGTGCGGACATTAAAATGAGCGCCAAAAAAACCGTGACTACAATGTCGCGAATGTAAAACAAAAAGAACAAACCCAACAAAAAAACCGTGGCAAAAACAATTGAAGAGGGAGAGATTACAACTGCGTGTTCAGTGTTGAAAAATTTGCGCATAAATTTAAATTTTAGTACACATTGAGTATACAGTATTCATCCAATCTTTTTCTGCGACATCAAACCACTGTCCTTTAAAATCTTTCTTCCACCAAGTGAGTTGGCGTTTTGCGTACTGAATCTCGCGGCGCGTCCACAGTTCAATCATTTCCTCACGCGACAAAGTGCCTTCTAAAAACTGGCGTATTTCCTTATAACCAGTCGCAGAAAAAGCTGGACCCTTCCACACTTCTGGTGGGTAGTCAGCGATCAGTTTTTCAACTTCTGCAAGCACGCCATTCTGTAAACGCTCTTCTACGCGCTGCCGAATTTTCTCGGAAATATGTTCTATTGAGTCTGTCAAACCAATTTCAATATGTGTGAAAGGTGGCTGAGATTTTTGTTCGTCGCGGGGTTTTTCGCTTAGAGCAACTTCAATCGCGCGCACCAACCGCCGCGGGTTCTGGCGGTCAGAATTATTCATCAATTCCCATTTTGTTGCATCAACTTTTTGCAGCCAATTTTGTAACTCAGCAATTGACATAGTCACTGCTTTTTTACGGACTTCTTCATTTGGTTTAATTTCCAGTTGCGGATCATCATTAAAAAGATGTCTATGGTAAAGGCCAGTTCCACCAACCAGCATTGGTAAGCCATTTTGCGCCCATGAATTTTCTATTACCTCGCGCGCAAATTTTTGAAAATGCGTCACCGACCATTCTTCATCGGGCCGCAAAAATGACACGCCGTGCATTCGTTCATTTCCTTTTTGGAAAAAATTCTCACCAACTTCGCGTTTGAAATCCGGCGGCATATCCACACCCGTTCCAATTTCCATTCCTTTATATACCTGCCGAGAGTCAGCAGAAATAACATCAATACATGCAAAATTTTGAGAAAACTTTTCCGCCAAAAGCAGCGCAAGTTTGGTTTTTCCGGTTGCGGTCGGACCGATAATAGAAACAAGAGATTTCATTTTTACACCACCCGCGGTCGCACACTTAAATTATCTTTATTAATAATTTTGTCCAAAATTTCCCAACGTTCTTTTTTCACTTTGTGCGGAATCGTGTCCGGATAAATGCGCCAACTCGCCGTTCCCGGCCGCGGCGAGTACATCGCCACAAACGCGACTTTCCAGTCCATCTGTTTTGCTAAGTCCACCGTCTCGCGAAACTCCGTATCAGTTTCATCCGCAAAACCCACAATCAAATCGGTTCCAATTGTAATAGAGGGATCGACCGCCCGCAGTTTTTCCACCACCTCAACGTATCGCTCACGAGTGTAGCCGCGGTTCATGCGATACAGCACACCGTTGCTGCCGGACTGCACCGGCAGATGAATAAAACGGTCAATTTTTTTGTTGCGGCCAATCTCCGCAATTAGCTCATCGTGAAAATCCCACGGATTGCTCGTCAAAAACCGAATTTTTTCAATTTCGGGAAATGCAGAAATTGCTTGCAGCAACCGCACAAATGGCGGTGTACTTTTTGGCCGCAAGTACTGGCTTTGGTTATCCGGCAAATCCTCGCGCGTAAAATCTTTGCGCTCCATCATTAACTTGCGAAAACCAATGCCTACTTTTTCCAAACCCCACGAATTGACATTTTGGCCCAACAACGTGATTTCTTGGTAACCATTTTTCACCAATCGCTCGACCTCCTCCATAATTGAGTTCAAGTCACGTGACTGTTCCCGACCACGCGAGTAGGGAACAATGCAGTATGTGCAAAATGAGTTGCAACCGGCGGAGATCGGAATCCACGCATGTTTTTTGCCTTCAGGCGTCAGTGAATCTTTGCGCACAGCGGCTTGGTTAAAACCCACTTCGTTGATTGGCAAAATTTCATCCACCATCGGCATCATTTCGTATAACTTTTCATTGCCGTGATGTGTCATACAACCGGTAAGAATAATTTTTGGTCGGCGTTTACCCAACTCATTAAAGTACACAACGACATTGTGCAAAAAACCGCGCGCACGGTCTTCCGCGCTTTGGCGGATTGCACATGTGTTCACGATCAGTTCATCACAATCGTGCCAACTTTTCGCTTCGACATAACCACGCGCAGCGTAGTCACCAGCGATCCGCTCGGAGTCACTTTTGTTTGACTGGCAACCAAAAGTGTGGATGTAGTAGGTTTTTTTATGTGTTCCCATCAGGCGTATTTTACCAAAAAGTTTGGCTCCCATTCAGGCCAGTTTTTTGTTAGAATATGAACTAGAGAACAGGAGCTTCGAAAGCATAAGACCTTGGTGTCATCGACACCAAAATAGATGAGAATATTGGACAATTTTCATGAGATGACACCATGAGTCTGGTGGAGGTGCCAGACGCGTCGAATGATTGCGAAGCTCCTGTGATGGCGCGGTACCAGAGCGGTTAATGGCGAGGTCTGCAAAACCTTCGTTCGCGGGTTCGAATCCCGCCCGTGCCTCCGTACAAAATATTTCGACCCCTTCGGGTCTTTGGAGAATATGTATATGACAGCACAAGATTTTGGAAATGAAGGAAAACATACACCTTCCTCGGACGAAGGCACAGATACACCGAAAAAGGAGTCCTTTTTACCACTAGAAACTCCTTCCTCACCGCCGGATGCAAAATCGCAAAAAGAAACGTTACGCACCGTTAATCTTAAAGCCCTAAAGCGATATGTCGCAGATGAAAATGCAGGCGCGGTAAGAGATTTGCTTTTCGATTTTCCTTCTTTTACAAAAGAGGAGTTGGCTCCTCTTATTGCACAAGCTAGAGCAAAATTGCAAGAGATACAGCAAACAATGGCAGACGAAGCAACAAAAAATCAACAAAGTCCAAAATTCGATGAGCTTGAAGATCGGCTTCAAAGACTTGACGACATTATTCTTATGTTGGAAAGAAGGTTGCCCTAGTTTTCCCTGCTCACTACAAATCCGGCAAGTTCTTTTAAAATCTGTTTCTCTTCAGAATCTTTTAGACTCTCCAAAACTTTTATCCCCTCTTCCACAGATTTTTTTGCTAACTTTTCCGAATATTCAAGCGATCCGGTTTCACGAATAATACTCTGCACTTTTTCCAATTCGCCGCTTTGCAACTCCCGCCCACACACGTCAACCAAAAACTTTTTCTGCACCGCAGACCCATTTTGAAACGCCTTTAACAGTAACAACGTTTTCTTTCCTTCCCGAATATCATTTCCCACCGGCTTCCCAGTTTTCCCAGAATCACCAAAAACTCCCAAAATATCATCGTGTATTTGAAAGGCGCGACCAACAGCGCGACCATATTGCTGCAACATATCCAGCAGCTGGGCATCATCACCACGCCCAGCTAAAATTGCACCGATCGTTAACGGCGCCACAAAAGAGTACTGCGCCGTGACCAATTCTAATCCTCGCAAAAATTCTTTTTCTTTCGCCTCGCTTAACAGTTGATCGTTTTGAAAATAATGAATTTGCCACCCTGCAATCGTCTCCCAATACATGGTATGGTCGACCACACCCAGAACCTGCAACAAAATTTCCGGAGGAAACTGTGCAGTCCGAATCAACTCGGTCACAAAAGAGGCCATAACCACACCGTCAATTTCCGCAAATGTCCGGCCATGATGCGCGGCATCTTTCCAGCCCAATTTACGAAATGCATCTTCGTAAAAACGCCACACTGTTGGACCACCATTGCGCTGCTCATCACGGTCAGCAATGTCATCTACATTCAGTAAATATTTATGTGAAACTTCAATACCAGCCGCGACTCGATATATTTCGGAGCTGCGCGAACCCCCCGCCAAACGATACCCCAATACCATCAACAACGGCCGTAAACTTTTGCCGCCCCGCAACACAAATTCTGCAATGTGAAAAACCGATTCATTCAAATGTTGGTTCACTTGCAAAGCTTCACTCTTTTTTGCCGCAAAAAAATCCTGCAATTCACGACGAATATGCGGCGTCTCTTCTGCAATAAAAGCATCAAGGTGTGAACTCATACTCACTTTAATGGCTTAATCTCAAACGGCGTTCCACCCAATGGGTAATCAAACCGTACGGCAGCCGTTTTTTCGGTCATGTGGTGCACGCGCAAGAAAAACTCAATAAACGGATCATCGAAACCAGAAGAGCCTGCATTGACCGCTAGAACACCGCGATCAACCGTAAAGCCACCAACCGACATGACACCAAGCATACTCACGCCATTCAAAATGACCTGCACTTCTTGGCCGTGCTTGAAGTCTTTGAGATCCGATTTGCGCATCGTGGTTTTGATGTTTCCAAAACCATCAGTCCACGCAACTAAGTTGTGCGGAATTTCCGGAATGTCCGCAGGATCAAGTTCCTTCGTGAGCATTGAGCGGTCACCATTGATCATGCGCGCCACCACGTGTGGGAAAAAATCGCGCGAACGAAACTGCGAGCCCTTGTTCGGGCAGTCAACATCACGAAACTCCACAATGTTTTTTTTCATGAAACCAAAAGCAAACTTCGAATAAACATTAATGACTTCGACACCGTTATCCAAACGTGCGTACTTAATGCCCTCATCAATATTATCTTTTTTGGCTTTATTTTTATCTCGACGTGGCGCTGCATTTCCATAAATCATCATCTTTTCCGCCGACGGCGCCAGTGCATACTGCGCAGTCACAAAACCAATCGCCATTGTGTCTAGTGATGGCACAGATGTTTGGTGGATCGTCACAGAGTCAGGATCGTCTAAATGAAAATGCAAGCGCTGGATGATCTCCCCGAACTCGAGACCACTGGCTGCATAGTCCATTACAACATGAAGAAATTTTTTGGTCATAGACCTCCTTCGTGAAGCTGCTCCTGCCGGCACAGAGTGGATCGGTCAGTACAGTTTCTGGGATAAAAAGGAAGTATAAAGGTTCATGCAAAGTTTGTCAGCAAGGAAGGTTGCAGAGTGGGGAGACTTCAAACCCACTCTATCAATTTCCTAGCTTTCCAGTATAATGGTCGCTGTTAGTAATTAGTGTGTTCGCCCTCTCTGTCTTCCTTCGCAAGAATGTTGATGTTAGGTGTAGAACAAGGCACATGCAGCACGTTTGTCCTCACCTGTTGGTTCATCCCGCTGGTCGAAGTTTGCAAACTTTTTCGCATCTGCCTCTTTTAGAAGAAAAGAGGTGAATATTTTTATGGATCAACAAGGACAATCAATGGGAGGTAACTCCCAAATGAGTCAAGAAGTGAACCCTCGCAAGATGTTTGTCGGAAACTTGAGTTGGAACCTGACATCTGATGACTTGCGCCAACTCTTTGCAGAGTTTGGTACAGTCGAAGATGCAGTTGTTTTGACAGATAAGTTTTCTGGCCGCTCTAAAGGTTTCGGTTTCGTTACCATGTCGACGGAAGAAGAAGCGCAAGCTGCTATCGCCGGCCTGAACGAAAAAGAAGTCGATGGTCGCCAAATCGTGGTCAACGTGGCACAACCACCAAGACCTCGCGAAGATCGCCGTGGTGGTTTTAACGACCGCCGTGGTGGTGGAAGCAGTGGTGGCTACAACAGCAGAGGAAGTAATGATCGCGGAGGCTACAATCGTGGCCCACGTAGAGATTACTAAACTTTCTTAGTCAATCACGAGCCGTGAGGCTCTAGAAAACAGGCATTTTAGCGCAAGCTAGGTGCCTGTTTTTGTATAGTGTATAATCCCCACATGGCAAAAAAACCCACCCCCACCCCAACTACAGACAACACCAAAACGAATCCGCCCAAACAAGATTCG
>Ga0070730_10002753_pt1 | contig 15952 bp, 12 predicted proteins | sample Coa_R1_3_FD_66447 | JGI IMG/M metagenome (GOLD analysis project Ga0070730, IMG submission 66447) | Surface soil microbial communities from Centralia Pennsylvania, which are recovering from an underground coalmine fire - Coalmine... | ecosystem: Environmental > Terrestrial > Soil > Unclassified ...
TAGATAGAGGTTGACATGCCGACGGGCGGCGCCCTATCTTTCGATCCATCGACCTATCGATAGATAGATATTGCAAGGTCGCCGAGATCGATCAACCAGCGGGGTCACCATGTCGGACGTACTCATTCAGCGCGGCGCCGAGCTTTCCACCGGCCAGCTTTCCTCGAAGCCCGGTGTCAAGACCTGGGCGGTCTCTCTGATCGCCCTCGGCCTGGCCGCCGGCGGCGTCGTCGCCGGCCCGCAGCTCCTGGCCGGGCCGGCCGCGCCGGCCGCCGCCGCCCCGCCGCCGAGCGTCGCCGTCAGCGCGCCGCTGCAGCGCGACGTCGATGGCCGGCTCGAGCTCCTCGGCCAGTTCTCCGCCGTGCAGAAGGTCGAACTCAGGGCCCAGGTCGGCGGCACGCTGACCCAGATCGGCTTCAAGGACGGCGACATCGTCCATAAGGGCGACCTCTTGTTCCAGATCGACCCGACCCCCTATGAGATCAAGCTGAGCGAGGCGACCGCGGCACTCGCCACCGCCAAGTCCCGCCTCGACCTCGCCAACCGCGAGTTCGCCCGTGCCGATGCGCTGCAGAAGACCGGCGCCGGCACCGTGCAGAACGCCGACCAGCGGGTCGCCGAGCAGCGCGCCGCCCAGGCCGCCGTCGATGCCGCCCAGGCCGCGATCCGCGACGCCCAATTCGACCTCGACCACAGCCGCATCACGGCACCCTTCACCGGCCGCATCGGCACCCACCAGGTCTCGGTCGGCAACCTCGTCGCCGGCAGCCGCGCCGCCACCAGCCCGACGACCTTGCTCGCCACCCTGGTCTCGACCGACACGATCTACCTGAACTTCGACATGAGCGAGGCCGACTACATGGCCTTCCTCAGGGAGCGCCAGGCCGAGCAGAAGACCAAGGGCGGCGGCCCGCTCGCCGACAAGGTCAAGATCGCGCTCGCCGACGAGAAGAGCTTCGACCACAGGGGCACGCTCGACTTCATCGACAACGCCCTCGACCGCTCGAGCGGCACGATCCATGCCCGCGCCACGGTGCCCGATGCCGACGGCCTCCTGACCCCCGGCGGCTTCGCCCGCGTCCGCGTCTCGATCGCCCCGCCGGCGCCGGCGCTGCTCGTCCCCGACGCCTCGGTCCTGCCTGACCAGTCGGACCACATCGTACTCACCGTCGGCCCCAACAATGTCGTGACCCCGAAGCAGGTCCAGGTCGGCGGTCTGCGCGACGGCCTCCGCGTCATCCGCGCCGGCCTCAATCCAGACGACCGCGTCATCGTCGGCGGCATCCCGCTCGCTCACCCGGGCGCAACCGTCGCCCCAGAAGCAAAGCCCATCCAGACCGCGTCAAACTGAAATCCAGGGCTCCGACGATCCGTATGCCCTACGGATGTCGGCGCTCTCTCCGAGGAGATGAGTTATGGATAAGCGTCTGCTTGTCTTGGCAGCCGGCATGTTCGCGATCGGCACTGACGGCTTCGTCATGGCCGGCGTCCTGCCGCAGATCGCGCACTTCTACAATGTCGGCATTGGCGCCGCCGGCCAGATGACCACCGCCTACGCCCTGTCCTTCGCGCTGCTGGCGCCGACCGTTGCCGCGATCGCCGGCAACGTTCCGCGCAGGACGCTGATGCTCCTTGGCATGACAGTCTTCGTCATCGCCAATCTGGCGACGGCGGCGGCGCCGACGTTCGGCTTTGCCATCCTGATGCGCGTGGTGACCGGCCTCGGTGCGGCGATGTTCGCTCCGACCGCAAGCGGTAGCGGTGCCATGCTCGTGGCGCCCGAACGGCGCGGCTTCGCACTGTCAATCATCATTGGCGGCCTCACCACGGCAACCGCACTCGGGTCGCCAATGGGATCGGTGATCGGCGGTCTTGGCGATTGGCGCTGGACGATGGTCTTCGTCTCCGGTCTCGGGGTCCTGGCGTTCGTGGGCGTCCTGTTCCTGCTCTCCAATTTGCCGATGCTGCCGGTCGTCAGTCTCGCCAAACGCCTGGCACCGCTCGCTGATGCCCGCATCTTCCTGACCCTGCTCACAACGATGCTCGCCATGGCCGGCAATTTTACGGTCTACACCTACTTCTCGGTGGTCTTCGATCGTGCGATCGGCGGTAATTCGCTAGTATTCGGCGCTCTTCTCGTGATTTGGGGGGCGTTTGGCACCGTCGGCAACCTCACTACCGGACGCATCGTCGATCGCTTGGGGGTGCGCAAGGTTCTCCTGACGGTGATGCTTCTCGAGGTCGTGAACATGGTGCTGTTCGCGTGGTCCGGAGCCACCCTCTGGACGGCCGCGCTGGCGATTGCGATCTGGGGCCTGTTCTCCTGGAGCATCCAGGCGCCGCAACAGACCCGCCTGGTCTCCCTGGCGCCAACGGCGGCCCCGGTCGTGCTCGGTCTCAATAATTCCGGCACGTATCTCGGCGTCACGAGCGCGGGCATCATCGGCGCTGCCGGCGTCCAAACCGTCGGCGCTCACAATCTCGGTGTTATTGGGACCATGCTCATCGTGCTCGCCGTCGTGGTGTGTGAGCTCGCGACCTGGCGCATCACCGCAGTCAATCGCGCCAAAGCGGCTGTCGCGACTGTGTGACCGTCCTAACAACACGACGACACCCCGATGGCGGTTAAAAGGGGCCTCACTTCAGAGATCACCATATGCACGAGCCGGGGTGCATACGCTCTAAGCTCACCGACCTGTGCTCGCGTCGGTGCCGAGTTCTTCCCGCAGGCGATGCGATGGTCGGCATCACCACAGCCTCGGAGCCCAACACACGTGACACTTGCCCCCACCGCTGCCCTCGGTCGGGGGAGTCGCGCTATGTCTGCTCTTGGGTTTCGCTCCGGACCGGTTGTACGTCCGTGATGGGCGCTCTCCAGCCCGACCGGTCTTGGGCTTTGACGGGCCGGAAGCGGAACGTCTTCTTTCGAGAGCCGGGTGGAACGAAGCGGACGCTCGCCCGCAGATTCAAATCTGCGGGCAGGATTTAAACGTGTGACTTTCAGGTTATGAGGCTTTGCGCTAAAAAAATAGGTCAAATGATCCAATATTGTCACTACTGATTATTGCTAGAACCCCAAGAAACTCTGGGACACAGCCTTCCGCACCCACATTCCTGAAAAGTGCCGGCATCTCCTGTATACGCTCTTCTTCGCGTCGGAGTACGGGGAGGACATCGCTGATCTGCGGGTGGCCTACCAATCCCTTCACCCGGTGCTAAGCGCAAAATATGGTCAGCCTCATGATCCGAAGGATTTCGAGGAATCTCTCCGCATTCTCGAGGGCGGCTTTATCTCGATCCGCGGCGGTTCGGTATACTTTGTCAATCCGTCGATCCTGTTAGATGAAGAGCATTTGCGACGTTCCCCCACGACATCTGCGGCCGCAAAGTACGAACCCGAGGCATCCAGGCGTCCATTGTTGCCAATAGTTCCGCCATGTATTGGCGATCCCGAATCCGAGACATCGCCTTAAGTGCGCCCGGCTCTCGTCGGCGTAACGCAGGGTTCCCGCCGACGCGCCCCCGCTTCCTTGCTGCTTCAAGTCCCGCCTTGGTTCGCTCTCGAATTAATGCGCGTTCAAATTCGGCAGCGGCACCTAAGACTTGAAGGGCGAAAAGTCCCTGCGGTGTCGACGTATCGATTGGATCGGAGAGTGATTTGAAGTGGGCCCCGATCCCCTCTAAGCGTTCGATCACCTTGAGGAGGTGGGAGAGTGAGCGGGCCAACCGGTCTATCCGCACCACAACCATGGTGTCGCCTCGAGCTATCCGGGCGAGAACTCGCGCAAGCTCGGGCCGACTTGAGCTTGCTCCAGACGCCTTCTCTTCGTGGATGATCGAACAGCCCGCTGCCCTGAGGGCATCTATCTCTGTCCCAGATTGTTCTGGTCCTCCGTCGACACACGCCCATAGCCAATCAAGGTCATGTTCGAGCCCAAATGCGGCCAGCCTCGTTGAACTGTACAATTTTGCTGGTCCGTAAGAAACGGTCGTTTGATGGCACGTTTCAAAGTGTACAGAGCGTGCAGTTGGACGCGGGCTCGACGATCCACTGAGTTGCTCAAGGTATCAGGCGGAGGGGCGGAGGCCCAGGCGGCAGCGCACCGATTGAATCGAGCGATTCCCACTAAGCATCTGAAGACGCTAAGTCTTTATGGACCTTCGTTCCGGTTATCAGTGTCACTGATTCCGGTTAACCCTGTCCATTCCGATTAGCTCTGTCACCCTACACACATTGTCGGGTGACAGAGATAACCGGAACGTCGCCACCGTAAGTGGTTGACCTATATAGGGGGGATTGACAAACATAATCGGAACGCCGTGACAAACGCGTTCGAGGGGCCTCTGGGTGCCGATCACCAGCGGTCCCTCCTCACCCGGCAGCGGTGGGTTTCCGACAGCAGAACATGCTTACCAGGCCGGCAAAGCGCGAAAGCCGCAAGTTCGGGAGTGGCTGATGAAGGCGCCCTCCCCCGCACTGCTCGCGATGGCGGCGCATGGGCTCTACTACTGGGACGTCGCTCCCGGCTGGTCCCGCACGAAATTCGACCGGATGCGGATGGTACTGAGAGCAAAGTTCACCCAGCACGCCGACCTTGCCGCGGCCCTTCTGGCGACGGGCAACGCCCGCCTTGTGGAAAGTGCCACGGTCGACAGCCCCGTCAATCGCCTTTGGGGCGAGGTCAACGGGGTCGGAAAGAACATGCTCGGCGTTTTGCTGATGGAAATCCGCGATGAGCTACACCAAGCGTGACCCGTTCGGGAGGCGCGGCACTGGTCGCACCCATCGCTACTCGGCGGCCTGATCTATCGGCGGCGAGGAAGGTCCAGCCTGCCGACGGGCAACACCCTCCTCCACCAGGAATTCCAGCACGCTGCTGGCCAGGGCATCTCTGACTTCGTCCGGCAGGTCGACGGCCGCCCGCCAAACCCCATCAGTATCCCGATAGCAGGGCAGATGGACCGAGGTCCCGCCGCCGGCAGCATGGCGGGCTTGAATCCCTGAAACCCGGAAGCGCACGCCGTCGACAGCCATTTCAGCATCGAGAAATGCGTAGACCGTCTTGGTTTGCACAGTCCGCAGGTTGAAGATGCTGAAGGTAACGCTCGTCAATGGCCTGCCCTCACACGCTTTGGTCAAACTTACCCGGCTTGTTTTTTAGCACAACTATAACGCGCCCCTGGACTGCGTTGTCATCCAGAACCCAACCGTCTTTATCGATCTGCCGCGTCTTTGGATGCGCCGGCAATGCCGATCGGCGTGAAAATTTCAGGGTTTCGGCGGCCTTCACGGCAATTGTGGCAAGCGTCGGTTACTGTCCGATTCCTTATTCTGTCCGATAGCGATAGATTATCGGACAGTATCTCGCAAACGGTCTAATCTCGCCCCCGGCCAGCCAAAACGGGCGAACGACGGATGCGCGCAACCAGCGGCAACGAGCGATAGATGAGCGGGTCTTCGGCGCCGCGCGCCGCAGCGCCTGTCTCGCTGCCGACCGACGCCGAGGGCGCTCTGCCGGCGCCCATGTCGCCGGCCGGCGCCGCGGGCTGGCAGCTGCCGATCGCCGCGATCGAAATCCTGCGCCAGGAGGCAGATGATGCCGACGCCTCGGCCGAGGCGGTCAACACCTCGGCGTCCTATCGGTCCGACCAGAGCTCCTGGGAAGGCTTCTGCCGCAGCTTCGGCTTCGAGCCCTATCCGGCCGACGTCGAGCACGTCCGGCTCTATCTGACCCAGTTAGTCACCCATGGCGGCCGCGGCGGCCGGCCACTGCGTCCCCGTTCGGCGGAGCGCCACCTGGCCGGCATCGCGTCGGCGCACCTGGCCAAGGATCTGCCGTTCCAGCGCGATCACCCGCGGCTGGTCCGCTGCATGAGCGGCCTCAAGCGCAAATACGGCGTGCGTCAGCATGGTGCCGATCCCATTCGGACCGAAGCGGTGCAACGGATCTGCCAGCTGATGGGCTCGGATCCGCTCGCGGTCCGGGACCGTGCGCTGCTGCTGATTGGCTACGCCGGCGGCTTCCGCCGCTCGGCCCTGGTCAGCCTCGACGTCGGCGACGTGCAATTCGTCGATCAGGGCGTGATCCTGCGCCTGGCGCGCGACAAGGGCGACCAAGAAGGCGAAGGGCGCCTGATCGGCATTCACGCCGGCACCAATCCGGAGACCTGCCCCGTACTTGCGCTCCGGGCCTGGTGGCGGGTCGCCGGTCACCCTCACGCGACACGGGCGACGCCGCTGTTCACCTCGATCGATCGCTGGGGCGTGATCGATGTGATGGGCGACCGGCTCCCCCAGTAGCTCATTGATACGCCGCTGAAGTTCGTCTCGAGCGGCGCACAGCTCGTTGATTGTGACGTGGCCCTTACTGCGTTCGACGGTGAACCGCCGAATTATCCGATGACGGGCGAGGGTCAATCCTTTGGTGTATTCTGGATCAAGAGAATCGACCCGATAGTAACGCAGTGAAACTGGGTCCTGGACTTGGACGCAACTTAGATCTGTCGAATCGACAGCGAATCTTAACCTTACCTAGAGTTCCCGCGTCCGCACGCGTACGAAGCATCTCCAGGGTTCTGTCGCCTCCGAGATCGCCGTAGCGGAGGCCAAGGAGTTCGATACCGTAGTGATGTATTTTTCGGTACGCGATGTGTCCAAGAAGCACGTCGAGGCGCTCGATGTCCTCAAATGGCTCGACCTCATACTTAGATGCGAGCTCGATCCATAACCGTTCCGGGATATCATTGATGCCCCGGTGATGAGTGCGGTTGTAAACATTGAGAACCCATCGATGCATGAGTTCATCGATATCTTCGATCGTTGCGCAGGCAAGGCCACTCGTGTCGTAGTCGCCTCGATCGCTGGGACTGGAGCCGGTATTTCCCGGAATTCTGCGCTCGAATTGCGCGGTGAGCGTAAGGTGCCACCGCTCGATATACGGCTTGTATTCGGGTGACTTTGCCGATGCCCGCTATCGAGCACGCCACCAGGGCGTCGGAGCGGCGAAGATGGCCGCCTTGCCGCCCGGCCGCTCTTCGACTTGGCTGGGCCGATAGCAGCCGGTCCGCTTTCGAACGCGAGTGGGTAGATAGCTGCCGTTCGCGCCTCTCCAACGTATGGCAGGCGATTTCCATCTTCATGCGTGCCGCGATCTCCTCCGGGCGAGGTTGAACGCACGACGGCCGTGATGGCGCTAACCGGCCTTCGGTACCCAGCCGGCGTGACCCACAGGAAGACAACGACGGTGAGTGGATCGAAACCAGTGGCCGACCTTGAGGTCTACCGTGCCAAAGGTGCCGAATGGAGCGAGCAAGAAGCCTTGGGCCACGTCGCCGCGTATTTGCTCTCGGTCGCGCCGGACTGACCATCGCTGCGGCAGCCCAAGCGCGAGAATTGAACCGCCGACGCTTGCCGTCGTTGGCAACTACGATCGGCTAGTCAAAAAGCGAAAGTGCCCTGGACTGGCAGAGTCGCCTTGACAGGGGCCGGCTCGCCGACCGCGACGCCTTCCAACCGCAGCATCCGGATCTTGGAATTCGAACCGCCGGGGGCCGAAAAGCCGCCGACCTTGCCGCCTGCGGCCAGGACGCGATGGCAGGGAATGATCAGCGGCACCGGGTTCGTGGCCATCGCGGCCCCGACATCGCGCGCCACCTCGGGTCCGGCGCCGAGATCCCGCGCCAGGGCCCCATAAGTCGTGGTCTCGCCGTACTTGACCCGGCGCAGGGCCTGGTAGATCCGCGTGAAGAACTCGCTCTGGCCGCTCAGATCAACAGGCACGTCGGAGAAGTCGACGAGTTCTCCCTCGAAATACCGGGTCGCGGCACCGATCACCGCCATGACGCGCGTGTCGGGCGCCTCGCGGCGCGCCTCGGGCACCCGACGCCTATGCCATCTCTCGATGTCGGCGGGATGGTTCGTCGGCAGCAGGAGGTTGGCGATGCCCTCGTCGTTCCAAGCGATCGAGCACTCGCCATTCGCCGTCGGGAAGGTCGTGAAGCTCGGGGCAATCAGGCTGCACATTCGAACCCTCAATTCTCAAGCGTGCCGATGGTGGCACCGTCGGTCGCCGCGCGATCGGCCTTGCGCTTTCCCTTTGCCGACAAGCCGCGGAAGGTGATCGACCATCTCGTTTCGGTGCCGGGGGCGATGCTGTGCTCCCACTCGTGCCTGACGTCACCGTCGAGGTGGTAGATCGAGCGTGGCGGCAGGAAGAGCGAAGCGCGGTCGAACCGGTCCTTGGACCGTCGCCGAAAGCGCATGGTCGCCGACGACCCGAGGGAGATGCCGATGACCGCATCGAGCTCGGGTCGGTCCTTGTGCCATCCGATCCCGGCGCCAGGCTCATATTTGATGACCGAGACCTGCACCAAGTCGTCGTCCGAGACGCCCGCAAACCCGGCCGCTCGCGACTTCAGCGACAGCAGGAAGGCCGGAATCGGATCAGTCGGCCCGAAGTCTGCGCTGTTGAAATCATAGAGCCAGCCGAACGAGCGCGTGCGGCGCTTGCTGGTCCAGCCCTGGAACGGGAAATGCGGCAGATCGATCCGGGCGATCTCGCGGATGAGCGCGTCCTCCTCGTTGGGAGAGATGATGGCTTCCTGGAAGCCCAGGCCCGGGACGACCGGCGGGAGATCGAACAGTTCAGCTTGCAATCTTGAGCCTCAACGTCCCGAGGGAAGCTGAATATGTGGTGCGCCGCACGTCATCGGCCAACCGGCGCCGGGGTTCTTGAGGGGCCGGACAAGGTGACGGCGGCAATGCCGCCCGACGCCATGGCCAACAGGCCTGCCACGATCGACGCGGTGTGGAAGGAGGTGACCAATTGCGGACCGGATTGGGCGATCACCGCGCCGACCAGAGCCACGGCGATCAGCATGCCGGTCCGGGCGATGGCGCTGTTGAAGCCCGAGGCCGTGCCGGTATGGTCAGCACTGACCGACGACAGCACTGCGGACGTGAGTGGAGCGACGGCGGCGCCCATGCCGAAGGCGATCAGCATCGTCCCGGGCAGGATGCCGACGAGATAGGACGCCCGTGGATCGGCAAAGAAAAACAGCAGGTAGCCGGCGCCGGCCAGCAAGGGCCCGACGGTCAACGGCCATTTCGGCCCGACCCGATCGGCGAGCCGCCCCATGGGGCGCGAGACCAGGCCGATCACGATCGAGATCGGCAGAAGCGCCGACCCGGCCTGGAGTGCCGTGTAGCCGCCACCGACGATCAGGACATAGGGCACGAGCACGATCAGCCCCGACAGGGCCATGTAGAGCAGGAACGTCAGCAGCGACAAGCCGATGAACGGCCGCGATGCGAACAGGCTGAGCGGCATCATCGCCGCCTCCTTTTTCCGATGCTCGACGAAGATGAAACCTGCCAGCAGCACGCCCGATACGATGAGCCCGATCCAGACTTCGCCCGTTGCCTGACCGCGGCTCGACCACAGCGTCAGCGCCCAGGTCAGCCCGCCAAGCGCCAGCGTCGCAAGGGTGGCACCCAAGCCGTCGAGCGGCTGGCGTCCCTTGTCGCTCTCTCGCACGAAACAGATCGCGATGAGGACGGCGGCAGCGGCGGGCGGGAGGTTGATATAGAAAATTGCGCGCCAGCCGAAGTGGGAGATAAGCCAGCCGCCGAGCGGCGGACCGATTGTGCTGGCGATGGCGCCCGCTGCCGCCCAGGTCCCGATCGCCCGCGCTTGCGCCTCGCCTTGGTAGGTCGCACCCAAAATGCCGAGGCTGCTCGGCAGCAGCATTGCAGCTCCGATGCCCTGAATCGCGCGGCCCCACAGCAAGACCGAAAGGTTTGGAGCCAGCGCGCAGGCAATAGAGGCCAGACCGAAGAGTGCGGTGCCAACGACCAGCATGCGCCGGCGCCCGAAACGATCGCCCGCGGCACCGCCGATCAGAATCAACGCGGACAGCGGCAGAAGATAGGCGTTGACCGTCCACTGCAAGTCGGAGGCGGTTCCCTGCAGGTCGTGGCCGATATCCGCCAGTGCGACATTGGTGACGACGCCTTCGATATAGCCGAGAGTCGACGCCAATATCGTCGCGACAAGCGTCCAGCCGAGGCGACCTGGAGCTGCCTTATGAAGGGCGGGCCGTTCGCTTCGGCTGAGATCTAGGTCTGCCATGTCACCGGCTCCGCTCCTTCGAGGTCTAACTGGCCGTCCCTGACGGTTTGGAGCCGCCGTCGACGGTGGTGACCGGTGCATCCGGGGACCACCCGCCGCCGAACGCCCGGAAGACGCCGACCGCCGCTCGCGCCACACCCGCCCGATTGGCGTCGAGCTCGTCCTGGGCCGCGAGCAGTTGCCGATCGGCGTCCAGCACGTCGGTGAGTGTAATGGATCCGGCCTCATAGGCCTGCTGGGCCAGATCCCGCGCCTTCATCAGCGATTCGGCTTCGCCCTGTAGCTCGACGACATGGGCCTGGGTCGTGGCGAGGGACGACAAGGAGTCCTCGACATCCTCGGCCGCATGCAGAACGGCTCGGCGATAGGTCGCGAGGGCCTCGGCGTTGGCCCCCTTCGCCTGAGCGACTTCCGCATCGACCTTGCCGAAGTCGAACAGCCGCCAGTGCAGGGCACCGCCGCCGAGCGCCTGAAATGCCGAGCCGCTGAACAGATGGTTCGTGCTCACGCTGTCGAATCCGAGCGCGCCGGAGAGCGAGATCTTCGGGTAGTAGTCCGAGATCGCCGCGCCGATCCGCTCGTTCGAAGACGCCAGGTGGCGTTCGGCCGCGATGATGTCGGGGCGCCGGCGCAGCATCTCGACCGGTTGCTGGTCGCCGGGAATGGCCGGAATCGACGGGATGTCCTGCACGACCGCGAGTTCGTGGGCATGGGTGCCAGGCTGAACACCCATCAGTACATCGAGGCGGTTGAGCTGCTGCTCGAGCCCGAAGCGGAGCTGCGGCACGCTCGCGCGGGCGGCTTTGAGCAAGGCATCGGCCTGGGCGATTTCCCGATCGGTCGCGGCCCCGCCGACATGGCGGTTGCGCACCAGTTCGAGCAGGTGCTCGTCGGTCGCGATCTGGTTCCGGGCGACCGCGAGCCGGGCCTGATACTCCCGGACCTGCAGATAGGCGTCGGCCGTATCGGCGGCGACGGTCACGCGGGTCCCCGCCTGTTCGGCCTCGGCCGCCTGCGCCTCGTCGCCGGCTGCCGCCGCCTCCCGATGCAGCCCGCCGAAGAGATCGATCTCCCAGCTGGCCGACGGCCCGATCGTGTTCTCGTGGCCGTCACGCCGGAACCCCGGCGCCCCCTTGGCAACGGAGCCGAACCCGCTCCGCAGGCTCTGATGCTCGAAGGTCGAGGACGCGTCGAGGTCAGCGGTCGGCAGGAGCTGGGCGTCCGCGTCCGACGCCGCGGCCCTGGCCTGGCGGACCCGAGCGACCGCGGCATCGAGGTCGAGGTTCTGGCTCAAGGCCCGTTCTTCGACCGTGACCAGCATCGGATCGTTGAACCCGGTCCACCAGCTGTCGAGTGACGGCGCCGCATTCGCCTGTGCTGCCGTGTTGTCGGCGAGGTTATGGAATGGGGCGAGCTTGGTCTCGGGCGGCCTGTAGTCCGGTCCGACGGTGCAGGCGGCGAGCGTGGTACCGAGCAGCAGCAAGCTGCCCAGCCCCTTCGTCTTGGTGGTGCGGGTCATGACGACTTCCTTGAACCGAACTTGCGGATGATCGTGTAGAAGGCGGGGGTGAACAGCAGGCCGAAGACGGTGACCCCGAGCATTCCGGCGAACACTGCGGTGCCGAGGGATTGCCGCATTTCGGCACCGGCACCGGTCGCGACGGCCAGCGGGAAGACGCCGAGGATGAAGGCGAAGGAGGTCATCAGGATCGGCCGGAGCCGCACCCGTGCCGCCGTGGTCGCCGCTTCCTCGGGCTCGTCGCCGTCATGGTCTTGGCGTTGCCGGGCGAACTCGACGATCAGGATCGCGTTCTTGGCGGCGAGGCCGACCAGCACGACGAAGCCGATCTGGGCCAGGATGTCGATCGGCATGCCCCGGAAGCCCAGGCCGGTGGCCGACGCCAGCAGGCACATCGGCACGATCAGCACGATCGCCAGCGGCAGCTTCCAGCTTTCGTACTGGGCCGCCAGCACGAGGAACACGAAGAAGGCAGAAGCAGCGAAGATCGCGATCGTCGGGATGCCCTGCTGTTCCTGCTGATGGCTGAGTTCCGTCCATTCGAACGAGAAACCCGGGGGGAGGGTTTCCGCGGCGATCGCCTCCATCCGCGCCATCGCCGTGCCCGACGAGACGCCGGGGGCCGCAGCGCCGAGAACATCGGCAGCCGGATAGAGGTTGTAGCGTGGCTGGCGATAGGCAGAGGTCGTGTCCTTGAAGGTCGCGACCGAGCCGATCGGCACCATCTCGCCGCTGGTATTGCGGACCTTGAGGCGGCTGATGTCCGAGGCGGTCCGGCGGAAGCGCTCGTCCGCCTGGGCAAGCACTTCGTAAGTGCGGCCGAGATAGTTGAAGTCGTTCACATACTGCGAACCGAGGTACAGCTGGAGGGTCGAGAACACGTCGGTCGGGGTCAGGCCGACCTTCTCGGCCTTCTCGCGGTCGATGTCGGAGTAAAGCGAGGGGGCACCGGCGTTGTAGAGGGTGAAGACGCCGCCGAAGCTCGGATCCTTGTTCGCCGCCGCGACGAGCGCGTTGGTCGCCGCGGCCAGCTCCTGCGGCGTGTGGTCACCGCGATCCTCGACCATCAACTTGAAGCCGCCGGCGGAGCCCAGGCCTTGGACGGGCGGCGGGTTGACCACGATGATGACGGCGTCCTTGATCCCCGCCAAAGCGGCACGCACCTTCGGCAACATGGTCGCGGCCGTGATCCCCGGGACGTGCTTGCCGTAGAGCGACGGCAGACCGTAGAAGACCGTGCCGACGTTGGGGGCTACGGTCGACGTCGTGACGTCGAGCCCGGCCACCGGAGATGTGTGGGTCTCAGGCACCGTCTTCAGGACGATGTCGTTCACCTCGCGGACGACCGCGTCGGTGCGCTCCAGGCTCGAACCCGGCGGCAGGAAGACGATGACCGCCTGGTAGCCGATGTCCTGATCCGGGATGAAGCCCGTGGGCAGCCGCGACATCTGGAAGCCGGTGAGGGCGATAAGCCCGAGATAGACCACGCCGATGAGGGCGGTCGCCCGAACGAACCGGGCGGTCATCTTGCCATAGTTCGTCGACAGCCATTCGAACCCGTGATTGAAGGGGCCGAACACGCTGGCCAGCAGGCGGTTGAGGCCACGGGGCTTCTCGTGGTGGTGCGGCTTCAGCAGCACCGCGCAGAGCGCCGGGCTCAGCGTCAGGGAGACGATGACCGAGATGATGGTCGACGCGGAGATGGTCACCGCGAACTGGGTGAAGAACAGGCCCGAGATGCCGCTGATGAACGCCGAGGGGACGAACACGGCGCAGAGCGTCAGCGCGATGGCGATGAGCGCGGTCGAGACCTCGGCCATCGTCTTGTGAGCGGCTTCCTTGGGGTTCATGCCCAGCGCCATGTTCCGCTCGACGTTCTCGACCACGACGATCGCGTCGTCGACCACGATGCCCACGGCCAGGATCAGGCCGAACATCGACAGGTTGTTGACCGAGATGCCGAGGGCGGAAAGGATCGCGAAGGTACCGATGAGGGAGATCGGGATGGCGATCACGGGAATGATCGTCGCCCGCCAGGTCTGGAGGAACAGGAAGACCACGCCGACCACCAGGGCGATCGCGACAAAGATCGTTACGATGACTTCATGGATGGACTGGCTCACGAAGGTCGTCGGATCGTAGATACGGATGTAGTCCATGCCCGGCGGGAACGACTTCTTGAGCTCCGCCATCTTGTTCCAGATCTCGTTCTCGACCGCGACCACGTTGGCGCCCGGGGTCGCGATGGCGAACCAGGGAGCGGAGATATGCTGGTCGGCGTAGGCAATAGAGCCGTAGTCGACCGAGCCGAGTTCGACGCGGCCGATGTCGCGGATGTGGGTGACGCGCCCCTGGCTGTCCGACTTGACGATGACGTCGCCGAACTGTTCGGGCGTCGATAGGCGGCCGAGCGCCTCGACATTGACCTGGTAGGCCGAATGCGTGTTGATCGGGGGCGCGCCCAGTACGCCGGCCGAGACCTGGGCGTTCTGCGCCCGCAGCGCCGCCAGGATCTCGCTGGCGCTGATGTTGCTCGACGCGGCCTTGTCCGGGTCGACCCAGATGCGCATGGCATATTGCCGCTCGCCGAACAGCTGGAAGTCCTGCACGCCCGGCAGGCGGGCGATCTGGTCGCGGACCTTCAGCATGTAGTTCGACATGTATTCGGCGCTGCGCGAGCCGTCGGGCGAATAGACATGCACGCCCAAGAGCAGGGCCTGGATGGTCTTCTTGACCTGGACGCCCTGGGCCTGGACCTCCTGCGGCAGGCGGGACAGCGTGTCCTGGACCCGGCTCTGGGTCAGCAGCAGGTCGGTGTTCGGGTCGGTGCCGATCTTGAAGATGATCGTGATCGCGAGCGCCCCGTTACCGGTCGACTGGCTGCTGATGTAGTCCATGCCCTCGACGCCGTTGATTGCCTGTTCGAGCGGCGTCGCCACGGTGCGGGCCACGACCTCGGCCGAGGCGCCGGGGTAAGTGGTGACGACCTGGATGGTCGGCGGGACGATGTTCGGATACTGGGCCACCGGCAGAAGCACCATCGCGGCCAGGCCGAACACCATGATGAAGATGTTGATCACCGCGGCGAACCGCGGGTGATCAATGAAGAAGTGAGCGAGTCTCATGATCTGACGGAGCCCCTGGCTAGTTGGACGCGGTCTGGATGGGCTTGGTCTCGGGTGCGACGGTTGCACCCGGGTGGGCGAGCGGGATGCCGCCGACGATGACGCGGTCGTCGGGGTTGAGGCCGGCGCGGATGACGCGGAGGCCGTCGCGCAGGCCGCCGACCTGGACCTGCTTCGGCGTCACGACATTGTTCGGGCCGACGGTGAGCACGACATGGTCGGACTGGTCGGGTAGGACCGAGGCATCGGGGACGAGCAGCGCCGGCGCCGGCGGGGCGATCGAGACGCGGACCCGGGCGAAGCCGCCGGGGGTCAGGAGCCCGTCGGCGTCGGGCACGGTGGCGCGGGCATGGATCGTGCCGCTCGAGCGGTCGAGGGCATTGTCGATGAAGTCGAGCGTGCCCTTGTGGTCGAAGCTCTTCTCGTCGGCGAGCGCGATCTTGACCTTGTCGGCGAGCGGGCGGCCGCCCTGGGCCTTCTGCTCGGCCTGGCGCTCGCGCAGGAAGGCCATGTAGTCGGCCTCGCTCATGTCGAAGTTCAGGTAGATCGTGTCGGTCGAGACGAGTGTGGCGAGCAGCGTCGTCGGGCTGGTCGCGGCCCGGCTGCCGGCGATCAGGTTGCCGACCGAGACCTGGTGGGTGCCCATGCGGCCGGTGAAGGGCGCGGTGATGCGGCTGTGGTCGAGGTCGAACTGGGCGTCGCGGATGGCGGCCTGGGCGGCGTCGACCGCGGCCTGGGCGGTACGCTGCTCGGCGATCCGCTGGTCGGCGGCCTGCACGGTGCCGGCACCGGTCTTCTGCAGCGCGTCGGCGCGGGCGAACTCGCGGTTGGCGAGGTCGAGGCGGGACTTGGCGGTGGCGAGCGCGGCGTTCGCCTCGGCGAGCTTGATCTCATAGGGCGTCGGGTCGATCTGGAACAGGAGGTCGCCCTTCTGGACGATGTCGCCGTCCTTGAAGCCGATGCGGATGAGCGTGCCACCGACCTGGGCACGGAGCTCGACCTTCTGCACGGCGGAGAATTGGCCGAGCAACTCGAGCCGGCCGTCGACGTCGCGCTGCAGCGGCGCGCTGACGGCGACGCTCGGCGGCGGCGCGGCCGCCGCGGGCACGGCCGGCCCGGCCAGGAGCTGCGGGCCGGCGACGACGCCGCCGGCGGCCAGGCCGAGGGCGATCAGAGAG